>Ga0181520_10000079_pt1 | contig 183149 bp, 160 predicted proteins | sample PEATcosm2014_Bin_29_FD_132451 | JGI IMG/M metagenome (GOLD analysis project Ga0181520, IMG submission 132451) | Peatland microbial communities from MTU Mesocosm Facility, Houghton, MI, USA - PEATcosm2014_Bin02_30_metaG | ecosystem: Environmental > Terrestrial > Soil > Wetlands > Peat | place...
CGCACGCGCGGGGATAGACCCCGGCATGTTCTCTCCCTTGATGACTTACTTTTGGTTCCCCCGCACGCGCGGGGATAGACCCTTCAAGGCGATCGTCCTGGACGTCGACCGCGGGGTTCCCCCGCACGCGCGGGGATAGACCCTTGATAATCGACTGGCCCGTGTTTAGCCCAGTGGTTCCCCCGCACGCGCGGGGATAGACCCGGCGCAGCCGGCGGGGATCTGTCGGGCAGCTAGGTTCCCCCGCACGCGCGGGGATAGACCCCCATGCGTCCGCCAGTTGCCGCCCTTGTGTCCGGTTCCCCCGCACGCGCGGGGATAGACCCTTGGCAGGGAAGGGGAGGCGCGCAATGTGTGGGTTCCCCCGCACGCGCGGGGATAGACCCCTTTCCGTGGGAAACCAACCTGCTGAATTACTGGTTCCCCCGCACGCGCGGGGATAGACCCACACCAGTAGAACTGCCAGCGAGAATCGCCGCGGTTCCCCCGCACGCGCGGGGATAGACCCACTCGGCGCACTGGCAGCCGCAGCCATCCTCAGGTTCCCCCGCACGCGCGGGGATAGACCCCAGCAAGGGACAGCCCTGTTGGTAGTGCTCCCGGTTCCCCCGCACGCGCGGGGATAGACCCCACACCGCACGGAAAGGGGAACGCGAAATGGCGGTTCCCCCGCACGCGCGGGGATAGACCTCAGATTTCCTCTGTCACCTGTTTGCCCGCATCGGTTCCCCCGCACGCGCGGGGATAGACCCATCATTAGAATACTTCCGTTGCTTGGGTTTGTGGTTCCCCCGCACGCGCGGGGATAGACCCGGCAGCCCGCTCGCCTCGGGCACCATCCACTTGGTTCCCCCGCACGCGCGGGGATAGACCCCAGTAGCCAGGGTGTTTCCCGGGACCAGTGCGGGTTCCCCCGCACGCGCGGGGATAGACCCGCCGTCACACCCGGCTGACTGGTGCACACTTTGGTTCCCCCGCACGCGCGGGGATAGACCCTGCCAGCAGTCATCGTGCCAGAGGTAAAGGTCGGTTCCCCCGCACGCGCGGGGATAGACCCTTGCTCTTGGGAGCCATGGAGGGAGGAACTCCGGTTCCCCCGCACGCGCGGGGATAGACCCGCGAACACCGCTGCCATTAAAGCATCTCCATTGGTTCCCCCGCACGCGCGGGGATAGACCCTCGGTGTTGTAGACCTCACCGCGCGGCTTCATGGTTCCCCCGCACGCGCGGGGATAGACCCGACATGAGATGGATTCCACTCTGCGCAAAGAAGGTTCCCCCGCACGCGCGGGGATAGACCCGGCGATCAATGGTCAGCCGATCACGCCAAGCAGGGTTCCCCCGCACGCGCGGGGATAGACCCCACATTTGCCGGAGTTAGGGGATCGTGCCTCGGGTTCCCCCGCACGCGCGGGGATAGACCCCTGGACTGGGGCTGCGACTTCGTCTACATCGAGGTTCCCCCGCACGCGCGGGGATAGACCCTATGCGGATTCAGGGACATGCGGAGGGAGTCAGGTTCCCCCGCACGCGCGGGGATAGACCCTCGACCCTGCTGCAGCAGATCGTCAACGGCGTGGGTTCCCCCGCACGCGCGGGGATAGACCCGTTTGGGCCAACTTCGGCGGCTTCTCTTTGCCGGTTCCCCCGCACGCGCGGGGATAGACCCGTTCCACAATCTTTTGACCATCCCCACGTAGCGGTTCCCCCGCACGCGCGGGGATAGACCCTTTCAGGCGGTCACCCCGCGTGGCACCGCCTAGGTTCCCCCGCACGCGCGGGGATAGACCCATTTCGATCAGCTATAACGGCACCAGCTTCATGGTTCCCCCGCACGCGCGGGGATAGACCCCTCATTTGCCGGAGTTAGGGGATCGTGCCTCGGGTTCCCCCGCACGCGCGGGGATAGACCCAATCCAGAGCGTTGATCTCGTTGGCCATCGCCGGTTCCCCCGCACGCGCGGGGATAGACCGCGAGTGGACAGCAGGAGCAGCCGGTTTGCGAAGGTTCCCCCGCACGCGCGAGGATAGACCCTCGGCTAAAATGGTGAGCATTTGCTACGGGCAGGTTCCCCCGCACGCGCGGGGATAGACCCGGATACCAGGGCGGATCTGTCGGAGCACCCCCGGTTCCCCCGCACGCGCGGGGATAGACCCCGGCATGTTCTCTCCCTTGATGACTTACTTTTGGTTCCCCCGCACGCGCGGGGATAGACCCTCAATACCCTGAGTATGAATCAGGTCAGCGCGGGTTCCCCCGCACGCGCGGGGATAGACCCGGCGCAGCCGGCGGGGATCTGTCGGGCAGCTAGGTTCCCCCGCACGCGCGGGGATAGACCCTTGGCAGGGAAGGGGAGGCGCGCAATGTGTGGGTTCCCCCGCACGCGCGGGGATAGACCCTAACCGCAGCGATCACTCCATTTGGAGGGGCCGGTTCCCCCGCACGCGCGGGGATAGACCCACCATGGAAAACAGCAATAAGCTTTCCTTTAGCGCGACTTATCAGTGACCGGCGATCTGTTCTCTCCGAGCAACTTCTCCAGAGTGTGACCAGTGGCGTGTGCAGCCAGCAGGAGGATCTCCCCTGCGCATCGCGCGTCATCGGTAGCATTGTGCGCTTGGTAAGAGATTCCAAACACCCTCGCCAGAGCGGTGAGTTTATGACTGGTGAGATGGGGCCAGGCAGCGCGAGCTATCTTGCACGTATCCAGCCAGCCGACGCAGGGAAAACTGTCAAGACCATACCGCTCATTTGCACCCTTGACGGCGCGGAGGTCGAAGTAAGTGTGACTGGCAAGCGTTCGCCGCTCCACCCGCGTTCGGATCTCACGCTGGACTTGCATCCAGTTCGGGGCATCGACGACATGCTCCGGCCGGATTCCGTGTATCGATTGGTTGAATGCCGAAAAGGAATCCTCGGGATCAACCAGCGATCCCCAGAGCCCAGAAAGCCGACCAGACCGAAAGCTGGCGATGCCGATCTGGCAAATGCTTCTGGCGTTCGGGTTCGCTGTCTCCACATCGATTACGACAAAATCCATATTCCAGCATCTTAGAACTTTTTGGGGTGGAGACCAATCACCGCAGCCATTACAAGCGCACTGACGGTGAAGTCCCGTCCATGAATGCGGAAACAATCGATGCGTTCATCGTGCGGGAAACTCCGGATGTCCCGGGTAACGCACATCACGTTGGCAGTACATCTGTTCGTGCCCACTGTGATTTAATCCATAGGTTTTCACACGGGTCGAAACGGGCTGAGCATCCGTTTTCGGCCCGCTGTTTATATGGGTTACAGAGGCCAATTTTGCGGCCTTTTCACACGGATGAGAAAATGGCGTCGTGCCTGGCGGACCGGAGGAATGAGTAGATGCGATAGGATATAGCGCTAGTATATCGACGGGAGAATTCTGAACCAATGAATACTAGCCTAGAGCTGTTTGTTCTCGCGATGCTGCGGCAAGGCCTTGCGACTCCATATGAGTTGAAGACCAAAGCCGGTCTGTCTCTGGGCAGCACGGTGCCGGTTTTGGCTCGGCTTGAAAAGGATGCGCTCGTAAAAGTATCAGAAGAGGGCGCCCGCCGAAGCCGAAAGTTCTCGATTACGGCCAAGGGCACCAAGGCGCTGGCGCAAGGCTGGGCAGAGCAGTTAGCAACGGAACACACCGACCTCGATTCGATCCTCCGCGTCGCTTGTCTCGCCTGGCTGCACGGTGATACGAAGGCCTGCCAAGAATTCATGAAGCGCTCTGCCGGAGGTCTGCGTGGCTCGGCCGGGAGTCTTCGCGCCGAAGCTGACCGGCTCGCTGGGAAGGTGGGCGCGGGTGCGGACGGCGATACATTCGTTTGGCTGCGGACATATTGTGAAGCGGCTCGGGCGGAAACGGACGCCGCAGCGCTGGTGGAATTGTCAGATCGAATCAGCAAGAAAGTCGAAAAGAGACGACGAATGACTACAACACCACATAGGCAGACCCGCTGACCAGTATTCCAATGGGATCTCTGCCTGGCCCAAAAGGCTCAGCAAGCCCTTTGAGGTCTGGTCTGGAGCAGGGTTCCAGCGAGGCGCTTTCGACCCGGGCTCGGAGCATTTCCAGGGTAACGCGCCTTCTATCGGCGTGTGCATCGGTAAGGGGGTATGGCTAGGATCACAGACTTGTTGCCAAACCCCTCCTACGGACGCACTCTCTTTATATCCAGGATTGTGGTATCGATAGAAGTTGCAGAGAGACAGATCGGTAGAAGAGAAAAATCGGGGCTTGAGCCAATTGAAAATCATTTTCACTTGTGTAAACTTTGTGCGAACTTGGTGGCGAGTCTTGAATTTCTTGCAACTATCGACAATGTGTTATCAATAACTTACACATTCTAAAGGGGGCCTGGATTTTCGAATCCTACCAGGCCCACCATTTAGTTTCTACCACTTTCAACTCGACTCGAGTTATTTGATGCCGCGTTAAGATGAACTCGACCGAGACAGCAACCTGGCGCGAGTCCCGCGTAACAATCGACTGATTCATCAGTTCTCCGGTATCTCCAACGGCAGATTCGTCAGGCTTCTATCTTCTGTACGGACACACGGTTGGAGTACCAGTCTCTGCGCGGAGATCCACGTGTCAGACGTGCCACAATCCGGGCTAGCGCAGCGCCTTGTGGGCCGGCCCAAATCAGACAAAATGAACTTTCCTCGGACCTTCTTTAGTGCGTAACCGACTCCACATCCAATCCTTCATAGCCATCCAGGTTGATTGAAACCGGCAGCTGACCCGGATCAACTTCGACTCTGTCTCGCCCATTGCTTTTTGCCCGGTAAAGCGCGGCGTCCGCGATCTTCACCAATGTCTCCGGGGTGGGAGACTCAATCGACCGAGCGTTCGCAATCCCTATACTGATGGTCGAGAAGATCGCCTGTTCGCTGGCGCGGAATGGGTTGTTGGCTACGGCAAGGCGAAGCCGTTCCGCCACGCAACTCACGTCTTTGGCCGGAGACTCCGAGGCGATGATCAGAAACTCTTCTCCACCGTATCTGCCCACCCAGTCCGAAGCGCGAAGGTTCAAATTCATTAGCTCCGCAACGTGCATCAACACGGAATCGCCGACGGAGTGTCCGTGGGTATCGTTAATGTTCTTGAAGTGGTCGATGTCCGCCATCATCAGCCCGAGGTTGTTCGAGTTGCGAACTGACATGGCAAGCTGAGCCCGCAGAAATTCCAGGATCGCCCCGCGATTCCAAAGTCCTGTGAGGGAGTCGTGAGTAGCCTTGAACTGCGACAGCTCACAGGTCTGTATCAGTTTTTTCTGGAGGTCGATAATTCTGCTGCCGACGAGCAGCCGTGCGTTCAATTCCTCAGGTTGCACGGGCTTTGTGAGGAAATCATCGAAGCCGGCCTCCAGAGCACAGATGAGGTCCTGCTTCTGATTTCTGGAGGTAACAGAAATCATATAGGTGTAGGCGCGGTCGGCAATCGCTCGCAACTGCCGGCAAACCTCAATCCCATCGAGCCCTGGCATCATCCAGTCCACCAGCGCAAGCGATATGCCGGTGTCGGAGCGCAGAAGTCTCAAGGCCTCCTTGCCGTCCTTCGCCGCCACCACATCGTGTCCCCAGTCGCGAAGGAACGTGCAGATCACATGGCGTGAAACTCCACTATCGTCAGCCACCAAAATTCGCACGTTGAAACTCCTTTTCCATAGGCTCGCCGCGATGCGCCGCAGGACGCCCGATCACTGGACCGCCTCTGCTTCCGCACCCGATTGCTTTCCTGTGCTATTCACATTTTCCATCGCGTCGAGGACTGCTAAGATTTCATTTTCCATCGCCGAAGAAACCCCTGACGCGCCTTCAAGGTCCTGTCTTCGGCCCATCTCCTCAAGTTCCCGCGCGCATTCGCAAACTCCGGAAATTCCGAAGTAGCCCAACTCGCCCTTGAGACTGTGCGCAATGTTGGCGACGGTTTCTGAATCCCCCTGGGATATCGCCTGCCGCAGCTTATCCAAGTTCTTAGGAGATTCTTCACGGAAGATCTCCAGGAGTTCATGGAAGAGCTTCTCGTTGCCTCCCAACTTCGCCAGGACTTGTCCCGCATCCCAACTGCCCATCTTTCCCGGCGACGGATTTCCGCTGCGGGTCCCGATCGCGGTACCGCCTTGGACCGTGCCGGCGATCGCTTCTTCCAGTGCTTTGCCGGAAATTGGCTTGGAGACGTAGCCGTCCATTCCACCCTCAAGGCAGCGCTCCCGGTCCCCTTTCATGGCGTGCGCGGTCATGGCAATGATCGGTATCCGTCGGCCGCCCTGCCTCTCGCCCTCGCGAATCGTATTGGTCGCCGTTAGTCCGTCCATTTCAGGCATCTGAATATCCATCAGCACAAGATCGAAGGCCTGCTCGTCCAGCAATGAGAGCGCTTCGAGACCATTATTAGCCACCACCACAGAGTGGCCCAGTTTCTCTAAAGTGCGCAGTGCAACGACCTGGTTGACATGGTTGTCCTCAGCCAGAAGGACATGCAGACTTGTGGTTGGCGGCACCGGATTTGGTAGCACGCTGTGGCCGGCTGAAGGCGGAGATGAACTCCGAAGCCATCCATCTTGGGCATGTGCATGTCGGTCTTCTCCAGTAGTTCTGGTTGGTGAAGCGGCTTTCCTGGCAGGCGCTTAAGGCCGTACATTTCATACCCGCTGTATCGGCACGCCGCCTCAAAGACCTTAAAATTGCGCTAACAAATCCGCTTGCGCAGAAACGCTTTTAAGAATTTTGCGCGGACGGCCGATAGCAAAGTATGGCCTTGAACCCCGCGGAGCCAGATATGTTTCCGGGCAGCACCATCGAGCAGAGCGACCTGCTTGCCGCGGTAGAGCAGGCCGCCAACGGCATCGTTATCACCGATATCGACGGGAAAATCCGGTACGTAAACCCCGCCTTCACGGCAATGACCGGATACACCAGAGAGGAAGCGGCTGGGCAGAATCCGCGCATCCTCAAATCAGGGCGCCAGTCTGCGGAGGCTTACGAACAGCTTTGGAACACCATCCAGTCCGGACGGATCTGGCATGGCGAGTTGATCAACCGCCGCAAGGATGGAACCTTCTATACAGAGGAAATGCGCGTCGCTCCGGTGCACAACTCGGGTGGTGTAATCGCCAGCTACATCGCCATCAAACAGGACGTGACCGAACGGCGGGCGGCCGAGAAGGCACAAGGGCTTCTCGCCGCGGTTGTGGAAAGCTCCGAGGACGCGGCCGCCGCCTTAGCTCCGGAAGGGACCATCCTCACCTGGAACCGTGGTGCGGAAGCAATGTTTGGTTACTCCGCCAAAGAGATTATTGGTAAGCAGGCGTCGATGCTGGTGCCTGCCGAACGGTCGACCTACTGGAAGCAGGTCACCGAGCGCGTATTGCGCGGCAATGCCGTCTCGCAGCACGAGGGGATAGCCCTGCGCAAAAACGGCCAGAGATTTCATGTATCCTACACCACGTGTCCCGTCAGGAACACCGCCGGTGAATTGGTAGCCCTCTCCGTCATTCTACGTGACATTTCGGAGCGCAAACAGGCCGAGCAAGCCCGAGCTTTGCTGGCCTCAATCATAGAATCTTCCGACGACGCGATTCACGCCGTAACGCTGAATGGAATTATTCTCAGTTGGAACCGCGGCGCGGAAGTACTGTTCGGTTACTCGAGCCAGGAAATCATCGGAAAGAACGCCGCCATTCTCGCCCCGCACGTCCGCAGCGACGAAGTGCGGCGCTGTCTTACGGTGGTCGGCAATGGTGGCACCATCTCCCCATTTGAAACTGTTCTCCGAGGTAAAGATGGGAGGGAAATCGATGTCTCGCTCTCGATCTCACCCATTCGGAATCCTGCCGGAGAAGTAGTGGGTGCTGCCGGCATCGCCCGCGACATTGGCCAACGCTTGCGTGCCGAACGAAAGCTTCGGGAAAGGGAAGAACTGTTCCGCGAGGTCTTCGAGCACGCACCCTTCGGCATGATCGTCGGCGGCACAGACCTTCGCTTGATCCAGGCAAATGCGGCATTTTGCCACATGCTGGGATATTCCGAACAGGAGTTGATTGGCGCGAGCTGGGCGAAACTGACCCACCCAGATGATCGCGCCTCTTGCCTGCGAGATTGGGAGCGGTTGAGCAGAGACCCAGGCCAATGCATCACGGCGGAGAAACGCTACCTTCACCGCAGTGGAACTGTCGTGTGGGCGCGCATCACGGTTTCGGTGACAAAAGACTCCGGCCGCAATCTTTCCTATCATGTGGTTCATGTGGAAGACATCACCGAGCGTAAGCGGACGGAGGCGGCGCTACAAGAAACTGAAAAGCGCTTCCGCATCATGGCTGACGGCTGCCCGGCGATGATGTGGGTAACTGACGCCCAGGGTGAGATTCAGTTCATCAACCGGACTTACCGGGAATTCTGCGAGACAACCTGCGATCAGTTGCAAAAAGGCAAGTGGCAATTGCTGATTCACCCGGACGATGCGCCAAAGCATGTCGCCACCTTCCAGCGCGCAGTGCGCGAGCATAAGCCTTTCAGAGCCGAATCGCGAATCCGCCGCGCCGACGGCAAGTGGCGATGGATCTCCTCCTACGGGGAGCCGCGCCTAGCGACGGATGGTAGCTATCTTGGACACGTCGGCCTTAGTCCAGACATCACCGAGCGCAAGCGCGCCGAGCAAGCTCTGCGGAGCAGCGAGGAAAAATTCCGCCAGTTGGCAGAAAATATTCATGAGGTTTTTTGGATGCTTAGTCCAGCCACCCACGAGATTATCTATGTCAGCCCTGCCTATGAACAGGTCTTGGGCAGAAGCCGCGAAAGTCTCTATCAGAACCCGATGGCATGGGCGGAGGCGATCCATCCCGACGACCAGGAACTAGCTCACACGTTATCCGCACGCCAGGTAAAGGGAGAAGCAATCGATTCGGAATACCGCATAATAACCCCTGACGGGCAGGAGAAATGGATCCGCGACCAGGCATTTCCTATCCGCAACCAGGCAGGCAAACTGATTCGAGTCGCTGGAATTGCGGAAGAGATTACTGAGAGGAAACGTTACGAGCAGGAGTTGATCCGGGCCCGCGAGGGCGCCAATCACGCGAAGAGCCGTTTTCTGGCCAACATGAGCCACGAAATCCGCACCCCCATGAATGGCGTCATCGGCATGATTCAACTGCTTCTGGAAACCCAACTCACTCCGGAGCAACAGCAATACGCCAACGTGGCGGAGAACAGCGGGCGGGTTCTGCTCGCCCTCATCGACGACATCCTGGACCTCTCCAAGATCGAGGCCAGTAAGATCACTCTGGAGAGTCTGAGCCTCAATGTGCATGACATTGTCACGGATGTCGCCCAGCTCCTGCACTCCCAGGCAAGCGCCAAGGGACTCCAACTCCATGCGCGCATGTCCCCGGAAGTTCCGCCGCTTCTGCTCGGCGATGCTCACCGTCTGCGGCAGGTGCTGACCAACCTCTGCGCCAATGCCGTCAAGTTCACCGAGCATGGCGAGGTAATGGTGGAGGCGGCGCTCGACAACCAGAGCGACGGCCGCGCCACCGTTCGCTTCAGCATCACGGACACGGGAATCGGGATACGTCCGGAACGAGTCGCAATAATATTCTCTCCCTTCACCCAGGCGGATGACTCCACAACTCGCAAGTACGGCGGCACCGGCCTCGGCTTGGCAATCAGCAAACAACTGGTCGAAATGATGGGAGGAACCATCGGCGTCGACAGCCAACTAGGTAAAGGCTCCACCTTCTGGTTCACCGCCGTCTTCCCATCGGCATTCTTCAGCCAGCCACAACTCCCGAGCACACCGGCAGTCAGGCAGCTTAACTCGGCCACTCATGGCGGATCGAACCATCGAATCCTGATCGCTGAGGATAACCCCACCAACCGCGCTCTTGCTCTGGCGCAGCTTGAGAAACTTGGATACCAAGCCGATGCTGTCGCCAACGGCGCCGAGGCCATTGAAGCTCTTCAAGGTGGCGAGTACGATCTCGTATTAATGGACTGTGAGATGCCGACGATGGACGGTTATGAGGCCACGCACCGGATTCGCGAGTCGAGTCATTCGCACGTTCCAATCATCGCCCTCACGGCCAGTGCAATGTCGGGTGACCGGGACAGGTGCATCCGCGAGGGAATGGACGATTATCTCTCGAAGCCCGTGGAACTGAGGCAACTGGCTGACGTGCTTGCGAAGTGGTGCCTCGGACCCGGCCCCCAAAGCACAGTCAATACCATCGGGCAAGACGACCCGGTACAAGCGGCGACTGTCTTCGATGCAGCGGCCCTGCTGAACCGGCTCATGGGAGATCGCCAGCTTGCCGGCACCATCGTCCAAGGATTTCTCCAGGATTTTCCATCCCAGCTAAACACCCTGCGGAAGCGGCTCGAGGAAGCCGATGGGCCGGGCGTCCGCCTTCAGGCACATACCCTGAAAGGCTCAGCCTCAGCCGTTTCGGCAAACCGGCTCAGTGCGCTCGCCCTCAAAATGGAACGGTCAGCGAGCGCGGCGGACTTAGATGATTGCGGCGAACTCCTGCCTCGCGCCGCCGAAGAATTCGAACAGCTCAAAACAACTCTGGAGCACGCGAGCTGGTTGTAAATCCAAAAACAAAGGCGAAGCATAAAGCGCTTCTGCCTGAGACAACCTTACCAGCCGGCTCTATCTGCAGCCCTTTCTTCTACTAACGTCGATGAGCCATTCCTGCTTGCGCTTACTTAACCCCGGCAGCAAAGCTTGAACTCCAGAGCAGTGACACGGAAACCTTGCTCGAAGCCGAGATCGGACGCCGGCAGTTCGCCGACCTGGACCTGAAGCTGGATGATATCGTTTATGTCTCCCCGCGAAATTTACGAGTGTTCGCAGAGGATTACTCCATCTAAATGAAGTGCAATGTATCGGATTACTTGGCTCAACATTATTTGTACCAACCTTCAGCGGAACGAGGATTAGCGACGCTATGAGTGAACTGGAATTCACGGAAGAACGGTTGGAACGTTACAGCCGCCACATTTTGCTGAAAGATGTTGGCATAGAAGGCCAGATCAAGATTTTCGACGCCAAGGTTCTGATCATCGGGGCCGGCGGTCTGGGCTCGCCCGCTGCACTGTACCTGGCCGCCGCCGGGGTCGGCACCATCGGCATCGCGGACGCGGATACTGTAGATCTCTCCAATCTGCAGCGTCAGGTGATCCATTTCACTGCCGATGTCGGGAAGCCCAAGGTGGAGTCGGCGGCGGAGAAGATGCGCGCCATCAATCCTGACGTTCAGGTTCACACCTATCACGAGTGGGTGCGCGCAGCCAACATCAGGCAGATGATCCGCGGCTACGATTTCGTGATCGACGGAACCGACAACTTCGTCGCCAAGTTTCTCATCAATGACGCTTGCGTGCTGGAGCGCAAGCCGTTTTCGCACGGCGGTATTCTGCGCTTCAACGGGCAGACCATGACGGTTCTCCCCGGTGAATCCGCCTGCTACCGTTGCGCGTTCCGTACCCTTCCGCCGCGAGGCGTAGTTCCCTCCTGCTCTGAGGCTGGCATTCTGGGTGCGGTCGCGGGTATGCTGGGTACGATCCAGGCCGCCGAGACTCTCAAGTTCGTCACCGGCGTGGGTGAGCTACTCACCAACGCGCTGCTCATCTTCGATGCCAAAGACATGAGCTTCAGTAAAGTGCGGATGCAGCCGAATCCTAAATGTGCGGTTTGCGGCGAACATCCCACCATTCACGAACTGGTGGATGAAGAGCAGCCGGTCTGCGAATTGAAAGCCGCACGGAGCGATGCAGGATGAAACTCGCGTCCGCCGCCAGAGACGAGATCATTGCGCACGCCCGTCAGGACTCACCCATTGAGGCCTGCGGTTATCTCGCCGCCCGGGACGGCGTGGTCAGCCGCGCATTCCGCCTGACCAATGCCGATGCCTCGCCGGAGCACTACACACTTGTGCCCGCCGAACAGTTCGCTGCCCTGCGCGAGATGCGCAAGAGCGGGTACGAATTGTGCGCCGTCTATCATAGTCATCCGGCAAGTCCGGCGCGCATGTCCCGCGAAGATCTTCGCCTCGCATTCGACTGCGGGCTCAGCTACGTGATCGTCTCGCTCGCGGGCGAGGAGCCGGATGTGAAGTCTTTCACAATCCACGATGGTGAAGCCACCGCGGAGGAGATTGAGATGATCGCAACCATTGAGGAGAAACCCTGATGTCCTACGAAATTCCGGTTTCATTGCCGGGAGAACTCGACGAGTTGGAATCGTTGATTGCGAAGTACCGCGCCGGCACACTGGATGCGGCCTCGCTAAAAGCCCGGCGGGTGCCCTTTGGTTGCTATGAGCAGCGCAAAGACGGCACGTACATGGTTCGCGCACGCACCACCGGAGGAGCACTTACCCCGGCACAGTTGCGAACCATCGCCGAGGTTTGCGAGCGGTATGGCAGCGATGCGATTCATGTCACCACACGCCAGGAATTTCAGGTCCATGAGGTTGCGCTGGAGAACGTCATTGCCGTAATGCGCGAGTTGCTCGCAGCGGGTCTGGCAACGCGTGGCGGCGGCGGCAACACAGTGCGGAACATCATGGTCTCGCCAGATGCAGGCGTGTCTCCCGATGAAGTCTTCGATCCCACGCCGTACGCTGTTGCCTTGACCAGCCGTCTTATCGGCGAGCCCGATTCGTGGGTGCTTCCGCGCAAATTTAAGATCACCTTCTCCAACTCCGATAAAGACACCGCCTACGCGCAGTTCAACGATCTCGGCCTTATCGCAAAGATCAACGACGACGTGAAAGGTTTCAAAGTCTATGTTGCCGGAGGCATGGGCACCAAGCCCGAAGTTGCGCACCTCCTGCACGAGTTCATTCCAGCAACCGACACCTACCTCGTGGCCGAGGCAGCGAAGCGGGTCTTCGACAAAAACGGCAATCGCAAGAACAAGCACGCGGCTCGCCTGCGCTTCCTATGGAATTCATTGGGCGAGGAGCGCTTCCGCGAACTCTACCAGAGTGAGTTGGAAGAGCTTCGTCGCCAGCACCCACCGGCATTCGCCGTGAATGAAGAGCCGGCGCCACTCACCACGCCGTCGTTCGCGCCCGTGGGAGTCACCGCCCCGGAGTTCGAGAGCTGGAAGCGACGATACGCGATGGTGCAGCGGCAGCCCGGCCTTTATTCGATCTTGGTACCAGTATTTCTCGGCAACCTCGAGACGAAAGATGCGATCGCGTTGGCAAGCTTTTTGTCCAGCTTCGGCCACGATGTAGTGCGTGCCACTCTCGGCCAGAATCTCCGGCTCCGCAATATTCCGGAGGCGTATCTCGGCAACGTGTACCAGCTTGTCAGCACCTTCTCGGAGCTTTCCTCAGCCCCGTCACTGCTTGCCAATTCCATTGCCTGCACCGGTGCCGACACTTGCAAGCTGGGCATCTGCCTGCCCAAAGGAGCCTTGCGAGTTATCGCGCGCAAGCTGGCAAAATCCGGGCTCGACGCGGATCAGCTTGCTGATTTCAAGTTGAATCTCTCCGGCTGCCCGAACACCTGTGGCCAGCACATGGTTGCCGATCTCGGCTTCTATGGCATGGTCGCCCGCAAAGGTCAGCGTATGTACCCTGCATATGGCATTGTCGCCGGGGCGGTGGTGGACGATGGCAAAGCGCGTCTGGCAAAGAGCATTGACCGTGTCAGCGCGCGCGATCTGCCGGACTTCATCGTTGACCTGCTCAGAACTTATCTTGAGAAGAAGCCGCGCTTTCGATCGTTTGATGCCTACATTGATGCCGAGGGTGAACAGGACATCCGGTCCATCTGTGAACGTTACCGCGAAGTTCCGGATTTCGAAGACGACAAAAATTACTATTACGACTGGGGAGCCGAAGAGACCTTCTCGCTCGTCGGCAGAGGCGTGGGCGAATGTTCGGCAGGCCTTTTCGATCTCATCGACGTGGACCTGAAGCAGATTGACGCGCTGGAGCAGAAAATGGCGGGCGGCTTGGCTGCGAATGAGCGCGATGCAGCCCTCTATCAACTTACGCTTTCCTCAGCCAGGATGTTGCTGGTCACGCGCGGCATCGAAGCCTCTTCCGACGCCTCGGTTTTCACCAGCTTCGGCAAGCACTTCATCGAAGCTGGCCTTGTGGACACGCGCTTTCAGACTGTAATCAACGCTGCGCAATCCCATGACCTCGACGTGCTTCGCGCCAACGAAACCGGCGTCCACGCGCTGGCTCAAGAGATAAAGAAGTTGTACGCCAGCATGGACAACTCTCTACGCTTCCCCGCGGAAACCGCGCCGAAAGCCGACCCCGTTACGGTTCCCATTGAGCGCGATTATCGCGGTATTAAGTGCCCCATGAACTTCGTAAAGATAAAGCTCAACCTGTCAAAGATGCAGAAAGGAGAGCGCGTAAGGGTTCTTCTCGATGATGGCGCGCCGATCGAGAACGTGCCGCGTTCGGTAACCGGAGAGGGCCACAAGGTGCTGGAGCAAACCAAGGTCGGCGATCATTGGGCAATCTTGATTGAGAAATCTTAAGGAGAATCCCAAGGAGTGAATTTCAGTTGTCATCGCAAAGCGCCGAAGGGGCTGTGCAGCAATTGGCCATGTAGTCAATTATTCCGCTCCACTCGTACCATTAGTCAAACAGTAATTTCGCTCCAGCAACAATTCACCTTCTAGTCAATCGTTGCCTGGGAGTTTGCAGAATCGACGAAATTCCAGAATGCCTTCACTACGGTCGCCGTAACCTCTCCGACTGTTCGTGCGGAGGCCAACCCGTGTCCGGCACCTTGAAGAACGACTAACTCCGTCTGGGCATGGATGAGATTTACCGCCCTCCGCATTTCTTCAATCATGCCCATACTGTCTCGCGAACCGTGCACGAACAGCGCAGGGGTCCGGAGGTTCGGAAGATGTGCGGTTCGTGACTGCTCCGATCTCCTGGGCGGGTGAAGCGGGTAGGAGAGCAGCAGCAGTCCATCCACCAGGCCCGGCTCTGCCGCCGCCAGCATCGTAGCTTGACGTCCTCCATAGGAATGTCCCCCCAGGAATATCCGGCCAGAAGCTCTCTTCATTGCCCAAACCGCATGCCGCAGTCCTTGCTGGTCACGGTTCGCGCTGCTGCGTGGCGGCGGCCCGTGTGGCTGCAATTGACGAAATGGCAAGTCACACCGCAGGACAGTCAGACCGGATTCGCAGAACGCCGTCGCCAAAGCAACGAGAAGTGCAGACTGGCAGTTCGCCCCGGCACCATGCGTGAGAATGAGGGTATCGCCCGAAGGATTTGTTGGAACGTGGAGGAATCCGCTGACGCTGGGTGTCCGGAGGTTATGAAACAACGAGAGCACGCGGGATTGGCCCATCTCACCTGACCAGTTAGATGCACAAGGGAACGCCTGATGATTCGTTCTGTGTCTATTGTGGCTAGGATGAACTACCGCAGACGCTTCCCGCAGTGCATCCCCATTCAGATATCAAACAGCCGCCACAGACCCGTCCGGCACATCGTCAAAAGCGAAACTGCGGGCCGATCGTTATGCGCAGATTGCGGTTCGCTCGTGGCTGAACCAAATCTCATCACCGATCTCGCCACATATCCCGAGGAGACCGGCAAACAGCTCCAAGCCGCCACCGGGATAAAACACAGCATCAGTGTCACCACTACGGATGGTTCCAATTTCAGCTGGAAAGCTACTGGAAGTGGAAAAATTAAGGAGACCGCCCTTCAAGGAAAAGAAGGCGCGGACCGGACCGGCTCCGACCTGAAACTTCGGCCCAAAGGCCCCATGAATCATGTGTAAAGTTGTATTCGCACTGATACAGCTAACCCCCCCATTAATCAAATTACAATTCAGGTTTTGCTGAAAATCGTAGGCCATTTCGGCTTCGATTTGCACCTGCCTTGCCAGGTTGAAACCAATTCTTCCGTCAGCGCCGTAGAAATTTGTACTGGTATTCGCCAAACGTGTGTAGTCGAAGAATGCTCCAGCTTCGCAACCATTCTGGGCGAAAAGTCCTGGCGAAAAAACTAGCACAAGTGCGAATGCCCAGGCGAACCGTTTCATGCTTTCTCTCCTAGTCTCAACTGAGTCCGCGAGACTTTGCCGAAGCAGGTCATCTCCTTAACAGGTTGGTTGCTGCATGAGTTGGATGGTTCGTGCTTCGCTGGGGTGGGTTGGTTCGCCGCGGTGACGTGGACGAAATTCGATGGGCAACATCGGAACCAGTCGAAATACTGCGGAGGGAGGGTTCTCTCATGCTGCGGTTGCAATTCCCACCGTGAGCGCCAATCGTCTCGCCGTGCCGCTTGCAACGGTCGATCGCAGATGGTTGTTGAAGGCTCGGAGGGCTCTCAGAGATCGGTGATGCGCGGATTTTGACGCAAACGAAAAGGCCGCCCGGCAACTGGGCGACCTTTTCTCTTCTTCAAGGGAGAATAGTTCCAACGGAGGCTAGACCGTCAAAACTTTCTGAAGAAATACTATGAGCCTGTAAAACAGGGTGTCAAGGGAATTCTCGGAATTAAATGTCTTTAGATTCAATAACTTAACTTTTTGGCCCAAGATTGCACCGATGACAAAATTTGTCACTCACTCGTCTTTTTTAGCCTAACCTCTTAGCCGCAGCCAGCTTACGGGTACTTTTCGCTAGCGCAGATCGAGTCGGATCATCTTGCCGTCGTCGCGTGTTTCTCCTGTTTTTCTTGCCCGGAAGCGGGGTAAGTAGATCCTTCCGAAGCCAAAAACGGCTCCCGCGCCGACGGACATGAGGAAAAGAATAGCCGCCAGGGAGAGCGCGGCGACGACCACGTTGCCGATATTGTCGCGCTTGCCTTGGCCAGCGTTCTCGTTCCAGGTGACGTTGGCGTCATAGTTCACGTCTGAGAGAATTCGGGCGGCATCTCCGCGAGAGATGTTGCCGCGAACGAGCGCAATGATGGGTCCGCTGCGTTTTGCGGCGCTCGTGCCCCCACTGAAGGGCGGAGCTAGCTGTTCGTACGCGGGGAGCTTGTCGATGGCAATGTGGGGCGTAGGATAGGCAACCAGCAGAAGTTCGGCTGAGCCGGGAGCCCCGCCGTTGACCCGCGCCCAGAGAAGTTCAGGACTCTTGCTGAAATCGATGAGTTCAGGGCTGAGATTGATGTTCAGCGCAGAATAAGCCTCGGGGCCGGTGAGGTACCGCGCGGTCTGCGGCACGAGTTCCTTGCGCGGCAGGTGATTCGGAAGAGTGGGCAGAGCCCCGACCGGCCCTTTGGCTTCCGGTAGAAGTGCGGCAAGCTCCCGGAGCTGAGCTCCGCTCATTCCAGTCACGTGATCAAACTGCACATCGACCAGGATATTGCCAGAGAAGAAGACCACACGCTCATTTAGCGATGCGGCCAGGGTTCCGATATCTTCTGCGCGCATAAGGGGTTGGCGATAGAAGGTGAAGGCGGCATAAGCGCCGGAGGCATCTTGGAATCGCGCGGCTTTCACCTGTAGCGTGCGGTCGTCATGCTTGTACGTAGCGACTTCAAAATCCGTAAAGCGATCTTCATTCAGCACGTTGGAGGAGTGGCTGTCGATCTTGCGCGGATCGGTTCCGAGCTGGGGCGAGCCCTTGAGCTCCCACCCGGCAAAAGCATCGGGCAGAATTGCCGAAGGGCGCTTGGCCTGAGAAAGCACCGCAGGCACGGCGAAGAACACGGCCAAGAGCGCGCAGCACAGGGATCGATACAGAGATTTCATGGTCCGGGAATCATTCCTCTCCCTGTATTAGACCACGGCGGAGGCATAGAAGTTGCGGAGCCGAGCAGGTTGATCGGCAGGGTAGATGGATTGGAGCAGGTCGCGTGATATGCTTGAGTAACGAAGTGCGTCCCGCCTCCCGGCAGTTTCAGCACTAACCTACAAAATTATGATCTCAGTTTCCAGTGTATCCATGCGCTACGGCGCGAAAATTCTATTCGACGAAGTCTCCACGGCATTCACGCCGGAAAAGCGCTACGGTCTGACGGGTCCGAACGGGGCCGGTAAATCGACCTTCATGAAGCTGTTGACCGGAGAACTGGAGCCACAAAAGGGAACCGTGGTGCGCCCGCGTAAGTTCGGCGTGCTCAGCCAGGACCAGTTCGCATTCGACGCCTACCGCGTGATCGATACCGTCATTATGGGGAACAAACGCCTGTGGGCCGCGATGGAAGAGCGTGAAGTCATCTACGCCAAGCCGGATTTGACCGACGACGACGGGATGCGACTGGGCGAGTTGGAAGGCATCGTCGGCGAAGAGGATGGCTACTCAGCCGACACCGATGCAGCATTGCTGCTGCAGGGACTCGACCTCCCGGATGAACTGCATGAGCGCAAGATGGGCGAGTTGCAGGGTGGCCAGAAGGTTCGCGTACTGCTGGCGCAGGCACTGTTCGGACATCCTCAGGCGCTGCTGCTGGACGAACCGACCAACCACCTCGATCTGGATTCGATTCACTGGCTGCAGAATTTTTTGAACAATTACGACGGTACCCTGATCGTGATCTCGCACGACCGTCATTTTCTGAACAGCGTGTGTACCCATATTGCTGACATCGACTACGAGACGATCATCACCTACACCGGAAGCTATGACGATATGGTGCTGGCGAAGACGCAGGTACGCTCGCAGATTGAGTCGCAGAACTCGCAACGTGAGAAGAAGATTTCGCAGCTCAACGACTTCATTGCACGCTTCTCAGCAGGCACACGTTCAAGCCAGGTACAATCCCGCCGCAAAGAGGTGGAAAGGCTGCAACTGACGGAACTGGCGAAGTCGAATATCCAGCGACCGTATCTCAAGTTCGAACAGAAGCGGCCCTCCGGAAAACATATTCTGGAGTTGGAAGGCGTGACCAAGTCCTACGAAGACGTCGAGGTGCTGCGCGGATTCACGGCAAGTGTGTCTCGCGGGGAAAGGATCGGGTTGATGGGGCGCAATGGAGCCGGAAAGACAACCCTGATCAATGCAGTGCTGGCCAACTCTCCGACCACGCCCATGAAAGAGCTCCGCGAAACCAGCGGCTACGATGGTGAGTTCCTGACCGATGGCAAGGTGATCTGGGGACACGAAGCATCCGTGGGATACTTTGCGCAGGACCATCGGGCACTGATCGCCCCAGGAATGTCGGCTTTCGAGTGGCTTCACCAGTGGGATCCGGGGGCGGCCGATGAAGAGATTCGCGGACTGCTGGGGCAGATGATGTTTGCCCGCGATGAGGCCAATAAGCGTACGGACGTGCTCTCCGGTGGAGAGACGGCGCGGCTGCTCTTCTGCAAACTGATGTTGCAGAAGCCCAACGTGCTGGTGCTGGATGAACCGACCAACCACCTTGACCTGGAGTCGATTAACGCGCTCAACATTTCACTGCAGCGTTATCCGGGCACGGTGCTTCTGGCCACCCACGATCAAGACCTGATCGACGAGGTTGCGACCAGGATCTGGCACTTCGAGACCGACCACAAGATCACCGACTTCAAGGGTTCGTACGAGGAATTTCAGTCGGTTCTCGTTTAGTTTGTTTCGCACGAAAGATGAATTCGCCCTCTCATGGCTTCATGGGAGGGCGAGTTTTTGTTGAAAGCTTATGATTTCGGTTATTGCTGCCCTTCGCCGGCAATGGCCTTGCTTGCGACCTTCACTCCGCTGAGTCCATTGATGTAGCGGGCCACACCTTTGTAGAGAGACTCCGCAATCTTCTGGCGGTACTCGGGGGTCTGCAGTTTACGCTCGTCACCCGGGTTGGAGACGAAAGAGATCTCGGCAAGGATGGAAGGCATATTGGCGCCAATGAGCACGATGAACGGAGCCTTCTTCACGCCGCGGTCGCGCATGGTCTTTTCTTTTCCCGCAAGCCCCTGGTAAAGCGAGTGCTGCACATCGGTTGCGAACTCTCGCGATTCCTCTACCTTCTCCTTCAATGCGATCTTCTTCACCAGGTCGCCGAGTTCGTGAACGGACTTTTCGCTGACTGCGTTTTCACGGGCGGCAACTTCGAGAGCATCCGGGGAAGGATTGAAGTTGAGGTAGTAGGTCTCCACGCCGCGGGCGGATGGGTCCTGGCTGGAGTTGGCGTGGATGGAGATGAACAAGTCCGCCTGATGCTGATTGGCGATAGCGGTGCGCGTCTCAAGCGGAATGAAAGTGTCATCGTCGCGGGTGTAGATCACCTCAGCCCCCATCTTGCCCTGGAGCATCCGGCCGAGCCGCAGCGAGACGTCGAGTACAAGGTCTTTTTCCAGCAGGCCGTTAGGGCCGATGGTTCCGGTATCATGGCCTCCGTGTCCGGCATCGATCACGATGCGGCCAACTTTTAGACCGAGAGCGCGAATCAGCGAACGCTGTCCGTCGGCGGTCGGCTGAGCCTGGCGAATCTCTGGATAGCGCGGGCTCTTTCGGTTGGAGGCGATTGCCTTATCCGAGCCGCGCGGGGCCACCACCTGCACGGTTGGCTCCGAGGTGGGCTTGTCGGTGGCCTTGAGTTCCCGGCCCTTGAGATTGGCGACCTCGGACTTCGTGGACTCCTGGGCTGTATCCGGTGGGCGCGGACTTTCGGGGTAAGCCACCGAAGTGGAAACCGCTTTGTCGCTCTCTGCCAAGTCCGTAGAGTTGTGCGAGTAGAAGCCGCCATCGGCCATCTTCGGGCCGAACTCGGCAGCAGGCTTGCTCAACGCCGGTTCGGCGGGCAAATTCGGATACGCGTCCGGCGACGCCGGAGCTACGGTGGCAGTTGGCAGGGATGCCTCAGGAGCGGACCTTTCCGGCTCCGTCGCCTGGGGTGAAGAAGGTGCGGGAAGACGCTTCTCCTCTTTCTGCTGGGCGCGCGCCACCAGAGTCTGAGGCACATTGGGCTTGCGGCCGTGGATATCAATAATCAGGCGATAGGGATTCGGGAGGAGAAAGGCCGAGTAGTCAGAGACCGCATCGACCTCAAGTACGACCCGCACCATGCCCTTTTGAAATTGGGCGACACGCACCCGGCGCAGAAAGCCATCGGAAACCTCGAAGGTCTTACCGACCAGGGTGGAGGCCAGCTTCGTATCATGCAAGTCAAAGAAAATCCGGTCGGGATTCGGGACGCGGCCCGCCTCGTACTTCACTTCCTGCTCAAGATCTATGGCAACGCGGGTGTAATCAGGAGTGGACCAGTGACGGATTCCGGTGACGAGCGGCAGAGCGTTACGCGACACGTCGCCTGCGAACTCCTGCGGCTTGGAGTCCTGAGCGCGGGATTCCTGCGGCCTTGGCGATGGTGAGCGGGACTCCAACGCCTTTGTTTCCTGAGTGCGGGACGGTTTCTGCTTGTTGTGCGCCTGCTGATCCATCTCAGCGATGGCCTCGCGGGCGTCGGCGGAAAGTTGCAAACGCGGATAACGGTGGATGACTTCCTGGAAGGTTTCCCTCGCCCTGTCGTTCTCTTCCAGATCATCCTTATATATCTGGCCGATGGTGAATAGGGCGTCAAAGCGATACTTGCTGCCGGGATATTCGCGGCGCAGGAACTCGTATTGCGCGATGGCGGCGCGCATGGCCTTCTCATCATTGAAGGAGCGGCCGCTTTCGGCAAGCAGTTCGGCTACAGCCACGACGCTGGCATCGGCCTTGCTGCTGCTGGGTGCGGTGTAGTAGACGCGACGGTAGGCATCCATGACGCGCTGGTACTCGCGGCGCGAACGTTCCTGTTGAGGCAGGCCGTTGAGTTCTTCGCGCATTCTCTCAGCGTTATCAAATTGTGATCGTGCCTGCTGCTTCTTGACCCGAACCCCTGCGGCGAAGGCGGGCGAGGTAAGCAGGCAAAGCAAGGAAAACGCCGTCAGCCAGAGTTTCCATCCGCGCCCATCGATTTGTCCGGTCATCGACTGCATTATCCTTAAAGCTGGCAAGGCCAGTGAGTCAGTCCGTGTTGCTGAATACCAGTCCACCACGTTCATCACGGCTGACGTGGATGGGGATCGACAAGCTGCTCAAGCCACTCTCAGAGCTGCTACCCATAAGATTGGTGATCCGCTTTACATAGTTGCGCGTTTCCGTGTACGGCGGGATTCCCCCGGTGCGCTCGACTGCCCCCTGTCCTGCATTGTAGGCGGCCAACGAGAGAGAAACATCCCCTCTGAAATTTTGTAGTAACCCTTTCAAATGTCGAACTCCGGCATCGACGTTTTGCGCCGCGTCAAACGGGTTGCGCAGTTCATACATGCGCGCGGTAGCAGGCATCAACTGCATCAGGCCCATGGCACCCTTGCTGGAGACGGCGTGGGGGTTGAAGTTGGACTCAACTTTAACAAGAGCCCGCACGAGATTGGGGTCCACATGATGGCGTGCGGACGCTTCATTTATATAGCGGTCGATTTCGGCGGCGCTTACTGACCGGTTGCCGGCGGCGCGGGAGTAGTTCGGGTCGTGCTCGGCAAGTTCGCCTTTGACGTGCGGCACGCTTCCCGAATCCAGGCGGGGGCGTGACTCAATGTAGCTCGACACTTTTCCGGCAAGGGCGCGCGCCGAGCGCATCGCGCTGGGCGTTGCAGGCCGAACCGGCTTCCAGCGCCGTTCGACATTGCTCCAGTAGAACAGGTCCATTTCCTGACGGATGGCTTTCGCGCCGCTGGAAGACACAGCGCCAGGGGGCGACGGACCGTCATTGGTCCAGATGACGCGTCCGTTCTCAGAAATGGGCTGCAGAGACTGCGCGGGAAGCACGACGGCAAGTGCAAGCACCACCCAGGCTAACGCCAAGGAACGAGTGAGGTGCCGCGCCGGGCTTCGGAATGTCCACAGATCGATACTCATAAGCTTTACAAGGGCTCGTTCAGCCCGACGCAGATGCAGGAACGGTATCCCAGAGTGACTGGATTATAAGGCCGATGAAAGCTGCACAGCAATCATTGAGACACGGGGAATCCAGTAAGTGAACGCGGTGAAACACGTATAAATACAGCAGAAACACTTAAAGCGGGAGTGCGTGGTTACGGCGGGTCATGGCTGCATGGCACTTCCTGCCACACGGAAGCACGATACATCCGGCCCTTTTTGCAACGGATGGATTACCCAAGCAAGGTTTCGACCGTGGCATAGCTTTCGCGCAGCGCTTGATCGAGAGCTTCCGGATTTTTGCCGCCAGCCTCGGCCATGTCAGGCCGGCCCCCGCCGGAGCCTCCCACTTTTTGTGCGACTTGGCCGACGATCTTGCCGGCCGGAAGTCTTGTGGTGAGGTCCTTGGTGACACCTACGATGACCGCGACCTTACCATCAGTGACTGAGCCAACGATGACGACTCCGGAGCCAATTTTGTTGCGAAAATTATCGACCAGGGTGCGGAGTTGCGAACGATCAAGGTTATCGGCACGATGAGCCAGAACCTTGATGCCCTTTACCTCCTTCACATGATCGTCGGCGCTGGCCACGGCAGAGGCGGCGGACTTCATGCGAATCTGATCGAGATCCTTGCGCAGTTTCTTGAGTTCGTCCTCGCGGCGATCCAGTTCCTGCCTGAGCGCGGCGGCAGGGCTGAGGTCGCTGCGCCCTACCAGGGTCGAGACCAGACCTTCGAGTTCGTGATCCTGACGGAAGTGGCGCAACGATTGTTCTCCGGCCACGGCCTCGATGCGGCGCACACCACTGGAGACGCTGCCCTCTTTCAGTATCTTGATGAGTCCGATTTCACCGGTGGCTGCGACGTGCGTGCCACCGCAGAGTTCAGTAGAGAAATCGGCGATCTTCAGCACGCGCACCTTCTCGCCGTACTTTTCTCCGAACAGCGCCATGGCATGGTACTCGTTGACCGCAACCTCGATGGGAACATCCTCCACGGTTTCAACCGTCTGATTGCGCAGGACTTCGCGATTGGCTATGTCCTCAATCTCCTGCAACTCTTCGTCGGCTACCGCGGAGAAGTGCGAGAAATCGAAGCGCAGATAATCCGGCGAGACCAGCGAGCCAGCCTGTTTGACGTGGCTTCCAAGGACCTGACGCAGCGCGGCGTGGAGCAGGTGGGTTGCCGTGTGATGGCGGCGGGTGGCGTTGCGCAGCTCGGAATCGACGACCGCGATCAGCTTTTCGCCCACGGCAATAGACTGGCGCGCCATGACCTTATGCGCTCGAACTCCCTGCACCGGCGAGTTCACGCCTTCCACTTCGGCAACAACCACGGTGCGGTCCGCGGAGTACAGCAAGCCCTTGTCGCCAACCTGACCGCCGCTCTCGGCGTAGAAGGGAGTATGGTCGAGGACCAACTCACCCTGCTGACCGGGAAGCAACTGCTGCGCGCCCTGTCCGTTGACCACGATGGCCAGAACTTCGCAGTTTGCGGATTGTTCTTGCTTGTAGCCTTCGAAAACTGTCTGCGGTAGCGCGGCAAAGACCGGAGATGCACTCTTCTGCGAGCCACCCTTCCAACTGGCGCGGGCGGTGGTGCGCTGCTCATCCATGGCAGCGTCAAAGCCGGCCTGATCGAAGTGAATGCCCTGATCGCGAGCGGCATCGACCATGAAATCGAGCGGAAGGCCAAAGGTGTCGTAGAGTTTGAAGGCCTCTTTTCCGGGCAGTGTGTTATCCGCCGCATGATCGAGAAGATCCTGCAGCTTCGTGAGGCCAATCGCAACGGTGTTAGCGAAACGGGTCTCTTCACCCTCAATGACCTTCGCCACGCGTGCTGCGGACTCGCCAAGCTCGGGATAGGGCTCGATCATCTCCTTCACCACGGCCTCGACCATCTTAAAGAGGAATGGTTGCTTCTGGCCGAGTAGCCTTCCGTGGCGGATCGCGCGGCGAATGATCTTGCGCAGCACGTAGCCGCGGCCCTCGTTGGCCGGAAGGATGCCGTCGCTGATAAGGAATGTGGCGGCGCGGCTGTGGTCGGCGATGACCCGGAGCGACCCGGCGCTGGTGGACTTCTCTTCGCCAGCCTTCTTCTTATCGGCACCGGTCAGTTCGGCGGCGCGCTGGGTGAGCGGGACAAAGAGGTCGGTATCGTAGTTGCTGACCACGCCTTGCAGCACGGCGGTCACGCGTTCGAGTCCGGCTCCGGTGTCGATGGAGGGCTTGGGGAGCGGATTCAGCACACCATCTGAGTTGCGGTCGAACTGCATGAAGACGAGATTCCAGATTTCGACGTAGCGGCCGCACTCGCAAGGGAACTTGCACTCTCCGGCAGCGCATTCAGGAAGCTTTTTGACGCTGGAGGCAACGCCCATGTCGTAATGGATCTCAGAGCAGGGACCGCATGGGCCGGTGTCGCCCATCTGCCAGAAGTTTTCCTTCATGCCGAGTTCGAAGATGCGTTCCGGCTGGACGCCCACCTTACTCCAGAAATCGTAAGCCTCGTGATCTCTGGCAACGCCATTCTCTCCCCGGAAGATGGTGACGTAGAGCTTTTCCGCCGGCATGTTGAACCACTGGGGCGAGGTGATCAGCTCCCATGCGTAGGCAATGGCGTCTTCTTTGAAATAGTCGCCAAAGCTGAAATTACCGAGCATTTCGAAAAAGGTATGATGGCGATTCGTAAATCCGACATTTTCAAGATCGTTGTGCTTGCCGCCAGCGCGGACACACTTCTGCGAAGTAGTGGCACGCGAGTAGTCGCGCTGTTCGACGCCGAGGAAGACATCTTTAAACTGGTTCATGCCTGCGTTGGTGAATAGCAGGGTGGGATCATTGGCTGGGACCAGCGAGGAGCTGTGCACCTCGCGGTGTCCCTTCTGGACAAAAAAGTCCAGGAACATGCGTCGAACATCATTTCCGGTAGGCATACGAGTCACTTTCGATGAATCCCAAGGCTGCCAAAAAGCCGCGCCAAATGCGCGGCGGCAGACGCCTGAAGGGAGACGAAAAGTTGATTCTACCATCCCCCATCCCAAGCTCGGAGCGAGCTTCGAAACTGGGACTGTGGTACCGTAAGTATCCCATCCCTGAAACGAACGCTTTTTGAGTCGCAATAATTTTGCGCCAATTTGTGATGGGAGGCGATAATAACCTGCGGTCATTGAGGTAATAGATGGATTTTGCAGTCAAACCCGGCAATCAGGTTCCAGTGCTTCCCAAGCGGCGAGAAAGCCGTCTTCCGGTTGCCCTGAGTGTTCGGATACTTGGCATTGACGCCAAGGGCAAGGTTTTCCATCAGGCCGCAACGACCATTGATGTGAGCCTCTCTGGCACGCGGGTCACCGGATTAACCGCACAGCTCAATCCCGGTGATATCGTCGGTCTGCAGAGCAGCGGAGAAAAGTGCCGCTTCAAAGTGTCCTGGACCATCGCCAACGGTGACGGTACGTATCAGGTGGGGTTGCACTGCCTGGAAAAGGGCATGAGCCCGTGGCGCGATAAGATGACGCAGGCCACCACTACGGGCGAGCGCCGCGGCAATGACCGCTTTCCCGTCAGCGGTTCGGTTTCCTTGCATTCAGCAACCTTTCCCGTGCCAATCTGGGGCACGTTGCGCGATATCAGCGCCGGTGGCTGCTATGTGCAATGCGTCAACGTAGCCGCCAAGGGCGACGTTGTCAGCGGGCAGTTCATCCTGAACGGGGTGCAGATCAACGGTGTGGCGGAGGTGCGTTCCTCGCGTCCCACGGTTGGCATGGGACTGCAATGGTGCGACCTCGGCTGGGACGGACAGGAAAAACTGAACAACATTCTGCGCGCCCTATCCCTGAACTATACGGAAACCAATTCCAGCAAGACGAAGGCGCTGGCACAACTGGAAAAACTTCATCAGCTTGTGGTGGCACTGCGGGAACGGCTGGAAAGTAACCACACGCTGGTGGATGTTCAGATGATTGGACGGCTCAGTGATGCGCAGGAGAGACTGGCCGCCGCGCTGAAGAGCGTGCAGTCTTAGCGGCTCTGCTGTACCCTTAAAGATATGCTTAACCTTTTCTCGACTGCTCTGCTTCTGTTCAGTCTTCTCCTCTTTTATGCAAAACCAGGAAACGCCCAGAGCAGCGCGGCTGCGGCTCCGCCCACAGAGATATCGGCGGAGCTGGGCACCTGCTCAGCCCTGATCAACGTGACCGGAGCGGACTCCAAGCCGGTCTACAATGCAAAAGTTACCACGCGCATTCGCTATGGATTTATGGGCGCGAAGAAGCTCGACCTGGAGACCTACACTAGTGCCAGTGGACAAGTCAAGATCGTAAAGCTGCCGGAAGTTCCGAAGAAGCCGGTCTATATCTACATCAGCAAAGATGACAAGATGGAGATAGTGGAATTCATGCCGGACGTGCATTGCCGCGCAACGTTTGATGTGAAGTTGAAGTAGCGGCGGCTCGGATGGCAGGATTTTTAAGGCCGCTTAGTCAGCGGCCTTTTTTGTTGCTGCCTTCTTCCGTGAGGCTTTCTTTTTGGGGGCGGCGGCTTTGGCTTTGCTGCGAGGCTTGGGAGCGGGAAGTTCGGCGCAGCGCCACATATACCAGCTTGCAACGGAACACCACGGCTCCCACTTACGGGCGCGGCGGCGCATGGCTTCCTTGTTGGGCAGTTCGCGCAATTTGTAGAGACGCTGCATGCCCTTGCGCACCCCGTAATCATCCACCGGGAGCACATTCGGACGGCCCAACCGGAAGAGCAGCATCATCTCTACCGTCCAGCGACCGATCCCGCGCACCTGGGATATCCGTTCGATGATCGCTTCATCACTCATCCGCGCGAGCGCCCGCTTGGTGGGGACGGTGCCGTCCAGGCACTTGGCGGCGAGATCGCGCAGAGCCGCTAGTTTGTTCTGCGACAGTCCGGCTCCGCGTAATGAGGCGTCCTCCATCTCCAGCAGGTTTCTTGGGGTCATGCGTCCCTTGGGAAAGAGCGCCTCGACTCGTCGCATGATGGCTGCGGCGGCAGCCCCGGCCAGTTGCTGATAGATGATGGAGCGGGCCAACGAATAGAAGATGCTGAAGTGGTGCGGGATCTCTATGGTGCAGGGGCCGACCTGCACAATCAGTGCGGCGAGTTTGGAATCGGAAGCGGAGAGATGCTCGACGGCCTGGAGCCATTCCGGCTGCGGCGGTGAATTCACGATTCGTCCTCCACCGAGGGGGCTTGTTCGGCCATCTCGCGCTCCTGTTCGAGAGCGGAGAGCGTTTCGTCTTCGACCTTCCAATTGCGCAGTAATTTTACAATGACCTGGGTGGAAAATCCGGCACGCGCCATCATGCGAAAGATGCGCGTTGCTTCCTTCTGATCTAGGGGCTGCTTGAGGCGCTTGCGCTCGGTGAACTGGCGAGCAAGTTTCTCCTCGTCCACCTCGCTGTAGGTTTCGCCAATGGCGTTGCCGATGACGTCCGGGTGCACGCCCTTCGCTCTTAGATCCTGCACCACACGCAGGCGACCGAACTTTTCAGTGTCGCGGCGATAGGCGGAGTAGGAGGTTGCGTAGCTTGTATCGTTCAGATAGCGCTGCTCTTTGAGGCGCGCGGTGACCGCTTCGATCAAGGTGTCGCAGTCGGGTTGCTGCCCGGCGCGAGTGCGCATCAGGCGCTTCAGTTCGGCAACGGTCCGCATCCTGCGGCCCAAGGCGCCGACCGCATACTCGTACAGAGTGCTTTCCGTGTATATTTTCCTGGCCGCGCTTTTCTTCCATCCCATCGTTAGTACAGTTTCAGACCGATGGAGGATTTATGCAAGACATGAAAGTCCCGGCGGTTCAGAAGCGATACACCACGCCTGCACCGGCGCGTAGATGCCAGTCTCCGCTGTTTAAAAAGCTGTTATTAAAGCTCGTGTGGACAGCATCCGCACTTAGGCGCACACCAAATCTGCGATAGACATGCGCATCGACGCCGCCGCCAAGCGCATAAGAAAAGGCGGTGTCAGAGCTTTCATTTAACCTGCTGACATGAGAGACGCCTAAAAGGAAGTGTCCCCAAGGATTGAATCCACGACGACGATATGGGCCCTGAAACTTCGCTCCCCCCATGAAGGAGTGAATCGAATTGTTGTGGCTATAGTAGCCTCCAACATCGCCCTCCGCGGTGATAAGTCTGGTGAGGTAATAGCCCAAGTCGCCATTCCACCCATTCTTGCCAGAGGTGAAGTAGGAGTAACCAAAATAGGCTTCGAATTTCTTATTGGCTTCGGCTTTCTGCGCGAACGCACCTACGGCAAATAGCACAGAACAGGCACAGACTAGCAGCAACTTGCGCATTCGAGATCTCCTGTCGCACTGATCACATTTAGGGTGTTCGTTGCGTTGGAAGAAGATTTTTCACGCGAGGCTGCCTGAAATCGGAATTCTCAAACAAAAAACAACAGTGACTTAGAAGCGGCCCAACTGTTGCGAGAGCTGATCGCGAGTCGATTCCGCCGTGCCGGAGATTCCCTGCACGCGGAGCTTGAAATCATCCGGGTTGCTGGCGTTCTCAATCGCGGTCTCGTAGGAGATCAGGCCCTTCTGGAGCAGGTCGTAGAGCGACTGGTCGAAGGTCTGCATTCCGTACTGTGAGGTTCCCTGCTGGAGCGCTTCTTTGATGTTGCGGGTTTTTTCCGGGGTGGTAATGCACTCGCGAATGTAAGCGGTGGAGATGAGCACTTCTACGGCCGGCACCCGTCCTGCACCATCACAACGCTTGACCAGGCGCTGACTGATAACCGCGCGCAGCGTTGCTGCCAATTGGAGACGAATCTGCTTCTGCTCCGGAGGCGGAAAGACGCTGATGATCCGGTTCACGGTCTCCACGGCATCGAGCGTGTGCAGCGTACTGAACACCATGTGGCCGGTTTCCGCCGCATGGAGCGCAGTGGAGATAGTTTCCAGATCGCGCATTTCGCCAACCAGAATGACGTCGGGATCCTGGCGCAGGCTGGCCCGCAGGGCGCTGCCAAAAGTCGGGGTGTCGACTTCCACTTCGCGCTGATTTACGAAACCTTTTTTATCGCGATGGAGGAATTCGATCGGGTCCTCGATGGTGATGATATGTTCAGGCCGCGACGAGTTGATGCGATCAATCATTGCCGCAAGCGTGGTGGACTTACCCGAGCCGGTGACGCCGGTGACCAGCACCAGGCCGCGGGCTTCTTCGCAGATTCGTTCGGTGACCGCGGGAAGGAAGAGTTCCTCAAGAGCGCGAATCTTGGTAGGGATGACGCGGAGAACAATGCCCACATTGCCGCGCTGCTGAAATACATTGACACGAAAACGTCCGAGACCCGCAGCGCCGTAGGCCAAGTCGATCTCAGCACATTCTTTGAACTTCTGCTTCTGGCGGTTGGACATCATGCTGAAGGCCATGTTCAGCATGTCCTCGCCGGTGATACGGGGCTGATCGGTCAGGGGCACCAGTTCGCCGTCTACGCGCACGTGAGGGTAATTCCCGACCTTAAGATGAAGGTCGCTCGCTTTGCGCTCGACGGCTATGCGCAACAGGTCATCGATACTCATCGAATCTGTCTCTTCAAAACGAAAGTAAACCGAAGCTAACACGTTGCCGGTGCGGGCGCAATAAACGATTGCCTTAGCCCTTCGGAATACCCCGGGTTGACATCGGGTAAAGCGATGAAAAAATAGGAAACATTGGCTTAGGTAAAGCACCAGACGCGCGTTTCCGGTCAGGCAGCAATGATTGCGGCAATTATTGCCGTTGAAGCATCGATATATCCGATGGCTGTCGATACGGAAAGTCTTGGAAAGGCCGATGCTCACGACGAATTGCACTTTCCGCCCGGCCCAGGCGTGAATCTGCTGGCGTCAGTGCTGAAACAAAAGCGGTGGGTCGATCCGATTGCTCACTTCACTCATCTGGCTGCGGCCTATGGAGACATTGCTCACTACAAACTGGGGCGCAGAAGCATTTTGTTTTTGAATCACCCGGAATACATCCGCGAAGTGTTCATCGTTCAGCACGCAAACTTCGTCAAGGAACGCACCCAGCAACGGGCCAAGCTACTGCTGGGCGAAGGCATGATCACTGCCAGCGGCGCGATGCACAAGCGGCAGCGGCAGGCAGCGGCTCCGGCATTTCACCGGCAGCGGATTGCGGCACATGCGGATGAAATTGCGCGCCGGGCAGCGGAGTTGCGCGATCAGTGGGCTGCGGGCCAACCACGCGATGTGCATCGCGAGATGATGACCCTCGGATTGGGGATCATCGGGGCAACAATCTTCAGCACCGATCTCGGCGAGGAAGTTCACGCGCTCAATCGCGCCGTGGCCGACATCATGAACGTGTATAACGCGGTGGTTCTGCTGCCCGGAATCCGGCTGTTGCTGCATATACCCTTTACTCCGCTGCGAAAGTTCGTGCATGCCCGGAAGAAACTGCACGAGGCGGTGGACAGGCTGATCGCTGAACACCGGAATCGCAAGGCGAATGAGCGCGGCACAGATCTGCTCACATTGCTTCTGGATGCGCAGAAAGAACAAGGTTGGAGCGACGAATACGTGCGCGACCAGGTAGTAACCGTGATTCTTGCAGGGTATGAGACTACGGCCATAGCCCTGACCTGGACCTGGTATCTACTGTCACAGAACGCGGGCGCAGAGGCAAAGATGCACGAGGAAATTGACCGGGTGCTGAACGGACGGCTGCCGGCTTACGATGATTTGCCGCGCTTGCGCTATACGGAGATGGTCATGGCCGAAGCCATGCGCTTGTATCCTCCGGCGTGGGCGATGGGCCGGCTTTCATTGCAAGAGTTTCAACTGGGGAAGTACCGCTTGCCGGCCGGAACCACCGTACTTGCGAGCCAATACATTCTGCACCGCGACGCGCGCTTCTTTCCCGATCCATTACGCTTCGATCCAGAGCGCCATGCTCCGGAAGCAAAAGCAGCCCGCACCAAGGGTTCCTACTTTCCGTTCGGCATGGGACCTCGCCAGTGCATTGGCGAGGCACTTGCATGGATGGAGGGCGTACTGGTGCTGGCGACGCTGGCGCAGCGCTGGAAACTGCGGCACGATGAGCGGCACGCGGTGGTGGCGGAGCCGCTGTTTACGCTTCGTCCAAGGGGAGGAATGCCGATGACGGTCGAGGGCCGCTAATGACGACAAGAATGGACGCGGCTCTGCTTATGCAGAACCGCTCTTGAAAGCAAAAGCGCGGAGCTTTTAGCCCGCGTTTGCGACTGCATGGGACGGACTAAACGCTGGCCTTTTGCCGCACCGGAACGGGCGTGAACCAGTTGTAGCGATCGGGCTTGCTGCCGTCAAAGATGCTGAAGAGTTCCTTGCGGATCGCCTTGGTAACGGGGCCGACACTACCATCCCCAACGTTAATCTTATCGACCGAGCGGATCGGCGTGACTTCAGCGGCCGTGCCCGTGAAGAAGACTTCGTCGGCAATATAGAGAAGCTCACGGGGAATAACCTGCTCGACGACGCTGATGCTCAGATCCTGTGCGATGCGCAGCACGGAGTCACGGGTGATGCCGGCCAGCACCGAGTTGCCAAGCGGCGGAGTAAATAGTTTGCCGCCGCGCACAAAGAAGAGATTCTCGCCGGAACCTTCGCTGACGTAACCGTTGACGTCCAGCGCAATGCCTTCGACGTAGCCGTTGAGAACGGCCTCCATCTTGATGAGCTGCGAGTTCATGTAGTTCGCGCCTGCCTTGGCCATTGAGGGTAAGGTGTTCGGAGCAAGCCGGGTCCAGGAGGAGACGCAAACATCTACGCCGACGTCCTCCGATCCACCAAGGTACTTACCCCAGGGATAGTTGGCGACATAGCACTCAGTGGGAAGGCCGATCGGATTCACCCCGAGTTCGCCATAGCCGCGGATGATCAGAGGACGGACGTAGCAGGGCCAAACCCCGTTGGCACCGATGGTTTCCACCATGGCGTCGACAAGTTGCTGACGGGTGTAGTCCACCGGAATACGGTAAATCTTCGCTGAATCGAGAAGCCGCTGCATGTGGTCCTGAGCGCGGAAAATCGCAGGGCCAGTCGGCAGCTCATAACAGCGGACGCCTTCGAAGACGGAAGAACCATAATTGACGACATGCGTCATGACGTGAATCTTGGCATCATCCCAGTCGATGAGTTTTCCGTTGTGCCAGATTTTTTCAGTGGGTTTGACGGGCATGTTGCGCGCTCCTCGGAAATAGCAAAGATTAATTATAAGACACGGCGGAGAGCAGAACATCCGATTCCACCGCGCCAGCAGGACTGGCGCGGCAAGAATTCGGCAGCGACGACGGCGAAAAACTATGCAGAGCAGACCTCGGACGGGGACAACCCCAGCCACCCCATTCCAGAACTGCAAAACGATGGCTTAGGAATGGGCGGCATCGTGTTTTTCGCCCGTAGCAATGGCGCTCGCAAGTTCGCGAACGAACAGTTCTGCGTCCGTGACAAGGCCGAGGGCCTGAAATGTCCCACGATCCGCAAGTTTCGTAACCACGGCTGGATTGATGTCGACGGCTACCACTTTTGTTGAGGCCTTCAGCATATTGCCGGTGGCGATGGAGTGGAGCATGGTCGCAATCATCAGCACCATCTCGACTCCGACAAGTGCGGAGCGCATACGGACCTGCGCTTTGGCGGTATCGGTAATCACGTCCGGCATGGGGCCATCATCGCGAACGGAGCCGGCAAGGACCAGATCCACGTTGTTCTTAATGCACTCGTACATGATGCCTTCTTGCAGGAATCCACTCTCGACAGCCTGGCGAAGCGAACCAACGGAGCGAACGGCGTTGATCGCGGCCATGTGGTTACGATGTCCACCCGGGACCGGCTGGCCGTTGTGGAGGCAGACTCCGAGCGATGTACCGAACAGTACGCTCTCTACATCGTGAGTGGCGATGGCGTTTCCACCGAACAGGACCTGTACGTATCCGTCCCGAATCAGTTTCGCCAACAGAGGTCCTGCACCGCTGTGTACGATGGCTGGCCCGGCAACGACGAGTATTCTGCCTCCGCGGCCACGAATTTCCCGCATCTGCTTGGCAATTTCCTCGATGACGAGGCGCTTGGGATGTTCAGACGAAACATTGCTGCCCATAAAGCTGAAAATTTCGCGCTCACGAGAGCGCTGGGGAGGCAGGATGCGGATGCCGTCGTGGCCGACAACCACGAGTTCTCCCTTGCATACCGCCGAGGACGGAATCATGTGAGCCTCGGAATAGGCGGGGCTGACGACGATGGCCAGATCCATCTCGGTGTTCCGCACCTCGACCCAGCGGCCATTGAGGCGCACCTGCGTGGGCAGGTGAGTGGTCGAGTAGAATTCCGGCGGCAGAACACCGTCGGCAGGCGCAGGGAGATAGGACACGTCATCGCGCGAGGCCAGTACGGCGCCGAAAGACTGAAGCGCCATGAGGATGCTCTCCAGTTTCTTCTCCGTATCGGCATGAACCTTCAGGCGTGCGAAGGAAACCTCGTCCTTGGCGCGGCCGACTTGGATCTCCTGAACGTCAAAGGAACCGCCCATGTCCATGATGGTGTCAAAGGCGCGTGGGAGGGTCCAGGAATCGATAATGTGTCCTTCGAGAGTGACTTCTTCGCTGAGTGAGGTCATGGGTCCTTTTCATCCTGTTGAGGCTGCCAGTGGTTAGGTACAAGCGGCCCGGAATTTGCGCTGCCGAATCGTATTCATCTTCAAGCAAAAAGGCCCACAGGCTATATGCCTGCGGGCCGGAGATGAGTGCTTTGTGATTACAAGTACTGAAGCTCTCTCCACGCAGGCAGGCCCTCGACCGACGGTCGCGGCTGCGGTTGCGGGTTTGAGCTCTGAAGCTTCATTGAATCTAAATTCTGCGTGAAGTAAACGCGAATGTCAACCCCGTGCCCTTCCCTGATGGTTCCGCCAAATCGCATGGGTGACCACTATCACTGGCGACGAGTGACTCTTATCACTGATGTACCCACAACCGCATGGTACTCTCCAGCGAAATTGTGCAACGTGGGGCGATGGAGTTCGCCAAAAACCGCCGTGGCCATGGCCCGGCTGATGACTCCTACTAGATTGCAGGAGCGCGTACTCTATGCCGCTGTCGACGGTTCGTTCCATTCTTACAAGTGAGCGGCCTACCCGCCTTACCCAGAACTTATCCGAACACTTTCGGATTGCTCGGCACGTTTTCCTGGTCGCAGCCCCAGTTGGTGCCCTCGTAGGCGTCGCCATCGCCGGCTACGATTACACCGTGAACGTCCTGCTATGGGAGCGCTTTACTCACCGGTTTTCCCCGCTGACGTTATGTTTCTTTCCGATCATCGGGATGCTCGTCACCGGATTTATTCTGTCTTTCTTCAAGGTCAAGTCTTCCTCGATGGCGGATGAGGTGGTCCTTGCCTATCATCGCCCCGAGACCGGGATCGATTACAAGACCGCGGTTCCGAAGTTTACGGCATCGGTCGCGACCATGGGATTCGGGGGCAGCGCAGGAATGGAGGGCGCCAGTAAATGGGTTGGGGCGACCATCGGATCATTCCTGCAATGGCGCATAAATAAGGTCAAGCGCCTACGTCTGCTGCACGGCCGGGTCGAAACCATCATGCTGGCCGGAGCGGCGGCGGGAATTTCCGCTATCTTCAAGGCTCCCCTGACCGGGGCCATCATGGGAATCGAGTCGCCCTATAAGCACGATCTGGCTCATGAGTCTTTGATCCATGGACTGGTCGCGGCTTCCACCAGTTACGTGACCTATACGTGCCTCCGGCCTTCGACACCGTACTTCCCTATCCACTTCACCTATCACCTGCAGATGCGTGACCTGTTGCTTTGCTTGCCGGTCGGTCTGCTGGGCGGCCTGCTCTCGCATCTGTTCCTGTGGGTTTTGGGCAGAATCAAAACGACGTGGAAGCGCTGGGGCGCTCCAGGCCCGGTGAAGCACCTTTGCGGCGGCGTGCTGGTGGCGGCGGTGGCGCTGATTGCGTACCTGACTCTTCACGTGCCCGTGACGCTGCAAGCCGGATTACCAATTGCCAATGGATTACTGAACGGGAAATATGTACTGTGGGCCTGCATCTTTATCCTGTTTGCCAAGTTGCTGGCCACTGCGTTGACCTTTGGGACCGGCGGTGTGGGCGGCTTCTTTGTGCCCTCGGCCACCATTGGTGCCGCCATGGGAGCCGCCTGCGACGCGGCATTCCACCCCAGTCAGCCGGGGTTGTTTACGCTGGTTGGAATCGCGGCATTCACCGGTGCAAGCTACAACAGCCTGCTGTTCGCCGCCGTCTTCATTGCCGAGGCCACGGGTAGTCCTGCACTGGTCGTCCCGGGTCTGCTGGCGTCGTGTACTGCCTTTCTGGTTTCGGCCGGCATCTCAAACTCTCCGTCGCAAGCACAACGACGGGATAGCGACGAAGCCGTTCTGGCGCGCATGTCTTGTCGCGACTGGATGACCACTCGCATCGTGGTGGCCCATCCCCTCGATCACCTATCGGATTTTATGGAGCGCTCGCTCGTCGAGCATTCCTTCCAGGGTTTGCCCGTGGTAGAGCCGAAAACCGGCAGATTCCTGGGCTTCGCGGAACTAAAGGCGCTCAATACCGTCCCCCGAAAAGATTGGCCGGCAACCGACCTGATCAGCACTATGGACCGCACTGCACGCACCATTTGTCCTACCCATTCCATGGCCGATGTTGAGGCGCTGCTGGCAGCGGGTCGCTACAACTACCTGCCGGTGGTTCACCCCAGAACGGATCAATTGTTGGGGATGGTTTCCTCCACCGATGTTCTCCGGGCGCGATTTCGCGCGCAGCAACTGCTCGAGGAACGGCAATCGCCCGAGCCTGGTGAAGTTCGTGTTGTCGTACCCCCGCAAGTTCAAATTCAGAACGAAAGGGCAAACTAGTGACTAACTTTCATTCCATGGCAGCTCTGCGCGTTTACTTGAAACAGGGTGATAACCGCCGCGCCACCACATGGTGGGGACGTATGTTCGAAAAACCGTTGTCTACCCACCTGGTCTATGCGGCGCTCGAAGCCGAGATTACCCATGCCGCAGTCTCTTTGGGACGAATCGGCTACAGCAAAGGCGCCCAGAACGTTAGTCACGACAACAGTGACATGCCCATGCAGACGCTTCCGGTATGTGTCGAGTTAGTCGCGCCCAGGAGAATTCTGGAACAGTTCATCCGCGATCAGCGGAAGCACCTTGCCGGTACAACATTGGTCATGCTTGAAGGCGTTCACATTTCCAGCATGTACTTGGACGAGGCGGAACTTCCACTCGACCAGTACCCGCATTCGGTCGAGTACATCTCGGCAGGTGATTCGGAACTCCGGGTTGAACATGTGCAGATTACGGATGAGGCATCCGCCCCGGCAATCGAGGCCAAGGCGGCGACCGCAGGTTAACGCGGGGAAACTCTGTACCGCATGAGTTGCCGCTGCATTGCCAGCGGCAACTCCGGGCCGCCTCAGTGATTGAATCCAGGCAGCTCTACGCGTTTCGCAATGTGGTCCTTAATCCAGTGGCCGTCCCACCATTCCTTCGGGTCAATCTGGACGCCATCGAGTTGCATCGCGAAGTGAATATGGTCGCCTCCGGCCATTCCGGTCTGGCCGCTTGTGCCCATGACCTGACCTCGTTTCACCATGTCGCCTTCGTGCACATTGATCTGGCTGAGGTGGCCGTAGATCGTCTGTAGCCCATATCCATGGTCGACCACGATGCAATTACCGTAGATGCCCAGCGGAGCCGCATATACCACCCGGCCATCGTTGGATGCTTCTACACCAACATGCTCCGTAACCGCGAGATCATATCCCAGGTGCACCTGCTGATCGATCTTCTTCCCTTGGTAAATATAGTTCCGCACATCGGCAAAGGTGGCCTCCGCCTGGGAATGCGCCTGCCGTGCGAAAGGCCGCGAAAATAAGAAGTGGTCCGCGGTCTTGAAGCGCAGATCTGCCAGCGCCTTGTTGTTGGCTCGCCGCATCTCGTTATTGATCTTCACAAAGCGCGCCACCGGATCGCCCGAGCCGGTTGGGTCAAGCTCATTGACCACCTTCTGAACGAACCGGTCGGTCAGCTGTAAATCGTGTACCGTGTACTTCGGTTGCTCATTCTTGGGAAACTGAAATGCCATTGGCCCGGTCGCTTCGTTGCCCGCGCCATTGGATGCATAAACCACCGGGACGGTGCTGGAGGGCATATTCCAGGCAAATGCGAAGAGCGAAAATAAGCCAGGCTTTCCTCCGGGCATAGGCCAAGCGCGAAATGTTTGATCGCCGACATGCACGCCCGCTTCCGTCCAAGTACCGGAGACGTTGAATGTGGCCAGATCAGCCATGCCCAGGTACAGGTAGTGTTGATCGGAATCGACGTTGACGACTGGCGGGCGCGTGACCACCGTCACCTCGCGCTCCCAGTGGGCTGTCTTGCGAAGCAGGCCGTTGGCGGTAGCATCGACCATCAGCATCGCCTTGCCGTCCCGAAGCTGCGGTGTGGTGCTGATGCCGGCCGTGAAGTTCCATGTGCCGTCGGTCGCGCGCGAAGGTTGTGCGCTTTCCCACAGACGATACCGGGCGCCGTTCTGCTCGACAAACGCTGAGACACTACGAACCCCATGCGGAACGTGAACGTGAACGGTGATGGGAGTGGACTGACCGATGGTGGTGACGGGTGATGGCAGATCCACAACAGGCGTCGCCGAAGAGGCCAATAGAAGCGCAATCGGCAATAGGACTACGACGATAACAATAACCAAGGCTTTTCGCACAGCGTCATTGTAGCTCGCCTGAAGCCAGCCGTGGATCGGGGGTTGAACCTAATTTAGAGACTACTTTTGTTCCGCTGAAGTTTTTGTCAGGACGACGACTCGCATATTTCCCAATTCTATTTCGCCCGCAGCAGGAGAACGGGCACGCTGATGCTGTGCTGGACCCGGATGGCGGTAGCGCCTAGAAATAGATCGGCCACGAAGCGGTGCCCGTGGGTGCTCATCGCCACCAGATCGCAGCCCTTCTGCTGAACCCATTTCACGATTTGCTCGACCGGCTCGCCATAAGCTAACTCTGCCGTGGTTGGAATTCCCACGGATGCCAGCTCCGTCCTCACCTTCTCTAAATACGCGGTGTCTTCTTTGATTTCCAGACTGACCGCGTCCGAGCCATACGTTCTAGCCGCCCATCCGTCGGCCACATGAAGCAGTACCACGCGGCTTTGCGCGAACTTCGCAAGCTGTTTGACGTGCTCGATAATCGCCCGGTCAGTCGATGTGCCGTCCAACGTCACGAGAATGGTGCCGTACATGGTGGTCCGTTTCTGCCGTCCCAACTTCATCCCCCGGCGATGACCTGCCAAGCAGCTTTCAGCGAGTCCGGCAAACCGTAAATGTCCATTGCGGTAATGAGAATAGCACTAGCCCAACCAGCAATTAGCAGAAACCAGCCGAGCTTCCATTTGCCCATCCTCTTCCTGGAACCCGTGAACTGCAGGAGTGGAAACATGGCGAATGGAAGTTGCAGCGCGAGCACCACTTGGCTCAAGGTCAGCAGATCGGTAACGCTGCTGTTGCCGCGCACGCCGATAATGAAGACCGCTGGGAGGATGGCCAGAGTGCGGGTGATGAGGCGGCGCACCCACGGCTGGATGCGCCAATGCATGAACCCTTCCATCACAACTTGCCCGGCAAGAGTGCCGGTAATCGTGCTGCTCTGTCCGCTCGCCAGCAGCGCCACCGCAAACAGCGTGCTCGCAAAGGTCGTTCCCAACAAGGGCGCCAGGGTCAGATAGGCAACCCGAATCCAATCACTGTCGGCGCTGAATTTAACGATCTGACCACCGGCAACCGCGATGCTTTCCTTGCCAAAGAATACCGTCGCCGCAAGCACCAGAATCGCCGCGTTGACGAAGAACGCAATGGTCAGGGCCACCGTGGAATCGATCGTGTTGAATTGAATCGCACGCCGGATGGACGGTTCATCCTTCTGCAACTGGCGGCTCTGTACCAAGGCCGAGTGCAGGTACAGGTTGTGCGGCATCACGGTCGCGCCGATGATCCCGATGGCGACGTAGATCATCCCGACTTGACGAAAGCGCGGCGAAATCAGGGCTCGTCCCATTTCCAGAAAGCTGGGCTGGGTCTGTGGGAGAACAAACAACTCGATGAAATAGCAGACGGCGATGGTTCCCACCAGAAGCACGACAACCGCCTCGATGGTGCGCATCCCGAACCGTTGCAAGGCCAGAAGCAGGAGTACGTCCAAGCCGGTGATGATCACCGCCCATAGCAGCGGAATGTGAAACAGCAGGTTGAGCGCTACGGCACTGCCTAGCACCTCCGCAAGGTCGCAGGCACCAATCGCCACTTCGCTCATTAACCAGTTGGGCCAGCGGGTCCATCGGGGATACCAGTCACGGCAGCATTGAGCAAGATCCTTGCCGGTTACCACGCCTAGTCGGGCGGAGATCACCTGCATGAAAATGGCCATCAGACTGGCTAGGCCAACCACCCACAAAAGTCCGTACTTGTATTGAGCTCCGGCTTGCAGGTCCGTTCCCCAGTTGCCGGGGTCCATGTAGCCAACGCTGACCAGAATTGCCGGCCCCACGAAGGCCCTCCACTGTTGCCAGAAACCGGCTTGATGGGGCGGCACCTGGACGGTTCCATGCACCCCCTCCAGAGAGAGATGGCCGCCGTCTGGATCAGCAACTACGCCGGCCGTTGGTGCCGTGGCGTCTGCATGCTTATCTCCCGTCCTTCTCATGTATGCCCCCTCCGGAAAAGCCGCTCCCTTAACCCCGCTCCCGTCTGCTCACAACTAACTACGCTATCGCTATTACACTTCAGACTTTCTGCTTCCTCCCTGAACCTCTTACCATAGTATGGTTCCGCATTCTGCATCAGTCCCAGCAACCGCTTCCAGATATTCCTGAAAGTAAGGCGATGATCATCGCAGATCTAGATGGCAAGCAGTCTATCACTGCACAAATGAATACCTTGTGGAGCGTGATTCGCTCATCCCATCTTTAAGTTTAGCTGACGAGCAGTCAGCGAAAACTGCAATAAGTTGTTATCACTTGGAGTTGGCGTGTGAGCGGCACACGAGCGCCGACGAGATGGCTTATCTCAGGGAAAGGTTGCCTTTATTTTACAATCTCAACGGTGACGGGAATCACAGAGGCGCAGAAATACGTATGTTACCTTAGCGTCACAAAGCGTGGGGATGGCTAGTTTCCATCTTGCCAACGCTCAGCAAACGCCAATAGTACGACGACACATACACGAGAAGACTAAGTGTCCGTAACACACCCTGATTGGGCGTGCTACAAAACTGTCTTCGTAATGCGTTCAAATAAACATTCACTAAATATTCACTGAATGTTTATTCACTTTAGGCAACGACAGCTGCTCTGTCAAGCATTCGATTTGCAGCAGGGGAGAAACTCTTTCGGCCGCGCCTGACTTGGAACGCAAGTGTAACTAGCTTTTGCAATTTGTTTTAGATCCATCGCTTTGTATCTCGATAACACCGAGCCCGAGGAGCTTAAGAATATGGCAACCGCAGCACCCGCCAGAGAACTGGAACTTCTACCACCGAAACCCCTCCAAGACAGAGTGGCCCTCGTCACCGGCGGCGCGCGCGGCATTGGCCGGGCAATTGCACTTGAGCTTGCCAGCCGTGGTGCGGCGGTTGCGGTCAATTACCGATCCAGTTCCGCGGCGGCCGAAAGGCTTTCGGGTGAGATTCAAGACATAGGCGTCGAAAGCATGCTGATCCAAGGCGATGTCTCTTCCAAGGAGGATTCCAGGCGCGTGATGGAAACCGTCATGGACCATTTCAAGCAGCTCGATATCCTGGTGAACAATGCCGGGATCACACGTGACCGGACGCTTCGCAAGATGACCGACGAGGAATGGACGGATGTACTGAACACCAACCTGAATGGAACGTACTTCTGCACCCGCGCCGCAGTGCCGTCGATGATCGAAAGAAAGTTCGGGCGTATCGTCAATATCGCCTCGTTCGTCGGCCAGGCGGGCGCCTATGGTCAGGCAAACTATGCGGCCAGCAAAGGTGCAATTATCGCCTTTACCAAAACCATCGCCCTGGAACTGGCGCAATACAACATCACCGCAAATGTCGTCGCACCGGGCTATACGGCAACCGACATGGTCGCCGGCATCCCGGCCCACGTTCTTAAAGAGATTGAATCTCGAATTCCTCTCAAGCGACTTGCGGAGCCGCAGGAAATAGCCAAAGCCGTAGCGTTCCTGGTCACCGATGGAAATTACATCACCGGCCAGCAGCTGAACGTAAACGGCGGCGTTTATATGTAAGTCGGCCATTCGACGTTTTACCGGGGGGTTAGCTGTCCATGCTTTCTGATGGCGCGCTAACCTCCGGTCATTCTTTATCTAAATCTCATAAGTATCCCCGGAGGACATCATGGATGCCGCAATGGACGAACCGTTGTCTGACTACCCCGATCCTTCCCAGGCGCCCGGCAGAGAGATCAACTGCATGGATCATGCTTCGTGCACATTTAGCTATCCCGACCCGTCACTGGTACTGGAGCGAGTAAGCGGCTGCCTAGAGGATGCTATTCGCTCGTTTGCAGAAGGAGATTCGGAGCAGGCATGCCGGTATCTGACCGAAGCCAACCTCGCCTTCGAGTCATCCCAAACTGAGGTGAAATCCGAAGCCGCAGTCGCACCAATTTCAAGAGGAGACCGCACGTCCTCGCGTCCGGTTGAGCGGGCGGAGCCTCATTTAGCCCGAGCGGCAACTGCTTAAGCCACCCCAAGAAACGTTCTGCACCAAAGTTACGCAAAAGGACAAATCTGCTGGACGAAAAGCAAAAAGGCAAGGGAGCCCGATGAAACCGTTTTTGATTAATAAGCATGGCCGTATTGTTCTTCCTTTTAACTTCTTTCCAGAGATGGACTTTTCTGTAATTGAAACCCTCGACCATCTGAAGACCGTGATTGCCAGGGATTTCGGCGAAAAATCCCCCTCCGCGAAAGACATGATGGACCGATTGCAAGCCGGTAAGTACAAATCACGCTACGAACTCTGCCGCGAACTCGCTCTGAACCTTTACTGGACCAATCGTTATGCGCTGACCATGTACGAAGAGCGTCCGACTCGTTGGGCCGACCTTCCCCGCCACCGCGAAGATGTCTTCCTTCCCACTTGCACACCGTGGGATTCAGCTCGTGTGGCCGGAGCCATTCAGGATGGTTACAACGCATTGCCGAATCAGTGGCAAGCAGAAACCGAAGATGAAGCATTCGGTTTGCTGCTCAACGGATTCCGGAGCAAGCCGAGCGCGGGTGGAGACGTCCATCCCATCTTGCCGACGGTTGGAGAACTACTCGCTTCTCGCAAGGGAAAAACTCTTCGCCTCTTCAAATACAATCCCGACTATCCGGGATACAGCTATGACGACGTGATTCACTACGCGCACGATGTTCCAGAGTTGGAAGCATTAATGCGCCAGGCGATGATCCTGCACAACCAATACCGATGGGATCCAGTGACCTGTGCGTGCGTTGACGTCAGCCAGCTAAAAGATGACGACTTCGTGATTGCTTTGCATCCGCGTAACAATGCAGTTCTTCAGTTTATTCGCCGGGCGAAACGCAACCACCAGGCGCACTCGGCTCGCTTCGCCATGCCCGCAACTCCTGCTCTCTCTGCGCCCGTGGAACCGTACAAGCCGATTGAAGTGCGCAAGCAGTTCAAGGTAATGCCGCGACTGGAAGGGCTCGCGGTTTATGAAGGTGAAGTTGTCTGCAGCAATGCCGATCTTATTCGGAATCATGCGTTCAGTTGGTCCCGGATGACGGAGGCCGAAATCGCGGAGAAGACCGGGATCGAGGAGCGCCGCTACAGCGAACTGAAGCTTGAGCAAATGGCCTTGCTAGCGGCGCGCGCCGCTTTGACAAAGTCCGGGCGCAAGCCTTCTGAAATTGGCGCAATCCTGTTCTGCAGTTGCACCAGCATCCGAATGATCCCATCCACCGCCTGCTGGCTCGCCGGAGAGCTTGGGATCATGCAGACCCATGCCTCCAATGACATTGTGGCCGCCTGTGCCGGCATGTCATATGGCTTTTCTGAAGCCGTGCGGCTTCTTCAGGAGATCCATCGTCCGGTGTTGGTGGTGTGTGCGGAGAAGTTCTCTGACAAGATCGGAACCGTGCGCACCTCCCGCATGATCTTTGGTGATGGCGCAGCCGCCGTCATCATTGGGCCTGCCCCGGAAGGAGCCGCACCGGATATCGAGGTCATGCAGACCTACGCGGGCGGCCCATGGTCTGAGGTGAACTCCATCATCTGGCCCAATCCGGAGTTTGATAACAACATCACCGTGTATGGGCCGGAGGTTAAATCGCTTGCAGCGCGCTATCTTACGCAGATGGTGGGAGAGCTTGCCGCGTTGAAGACTGAGGACGGACAAAGCCCCCTGCTTGACACCATCGACCTTGTGGTACCACATCAGGCGAACAAAACCATGGTCGAGAAACTGGCCGAGTCAGCAGGAATCCCACGCGACCACCTCTACTTCAACATCGAGCGCGTCGGAAACACCTCTGCTGCCAGCATCCTCATGGCGATTCGGGACGCGGTAGTCGACAAGCGAATCGACCGGCCCATGCGGATCTTTGCTCCTGGCTTCGGAGCCGGCGCGGTTGGTGGCTTCCTTGTCATGCGGGTAGATCCGGCAATCGTCTGCTGCGATCAACAACAGTCCGTGTCGGTTGAAGAGGGAGTGACGCAACCGCTGGCGGGTCGTGTGGCACTCGTGACCGGCGCTACGCGCGGAATCGGGAGAGCCATCGCGCTTGAGATGGGCCGTCGTGGCGCATCTGTCGCCATCAACTTCCGCGGTGATGCCGAAGCTGCAGAATCCATCGCACAAGAGGTTCGCAAACTGGGCGTTGGCTGCATGGTGATTCAAGGCGATGTCGCAAAAAGTGAGGACGCGCAAAGAATCATCAGCACGGTTCTTGAGAAGTGGCAGCGCATCGACGTTCTTGTGAATAACGCCGGAATCACCAAGAGCAGCTCTCTACAAAAGGTGACGGACGAGGATTGGGAGCAGGTCATCTCGGTCAATCTGAGTGGCACTTTTAACACCACGACTGCCGCGCTGCCCGCCATGATCAACCAGCGCTTCGGTCGCATCATCAACATCAGTTCCGTAGTCGGCCAAACCGGAGCTCTCGCTCAAGCCAACTACTCCGCTAGCTACGGCGGCATCACGGCGTTCACTAAGACGGTCGCACTTGAGTCCGCAAAGTACAACATCACTGCGAACACCATTGCCCCGGGATACACGGCCACGCAGGAAATTCCTGAGAAGCTAGCCAGCCAGATCCGGGCTCGGATTCCTCTCGGACGTTTCGCTACTCCCAAGGAGGTGGCGAAAGCTGCTGGATTCCTTGCTGCGGACGCCGATTACATTACCGGCCAGGAACTGAACGTAAGCGGCGGATGCCACATGTAGGGCTTTGCGGTTCTCACCATGGGCGGCTTCCGGCCGCCCATGGTCTTGCTCGACCAAACCGGCTGGCTGCTTCGATTCCCATCTGAATGCATCTATTTAGCTATGCTGCACTGCAAAGAACAACTTCGACCAGAGTAGCTGCATCTGTTAGTTTAATAGTGACAATCGAGGTAATTATGTCCTTTAGTCTTTGCTGTAAGACGGCATTAGTCACTGGCGCTGGGCGTGGTATCGGGAGAGCGATCGCAACCAGATTAGCGGCCGCCGGTGCTAAGGTCATGGTGAACGATCTTGATGAAACCGCACTTTGCGAAACCGAAGATATTCTGCGTAGGTCCGGCCACAAGATCGACCACGCAACTGGGGATCTTACAGACCCTTCTACGCCGGATAAGTTGGTCCAGAAAACCATTGAAACATTTGGATCTCTGGATATTATCGTCAATAACGCAGGCTATAGCTGGGACGGAGTAATTCAGAAGACTACCGACGAGCAGTTCCTTGCCATGCTCGAAATTCATCTTATGGTGCCATTCCGTATTTTGCGAGCAGCGTCTTCCTACATTAGAGATTCGGCGAAGGCAGAAATCGCGGCAGGCAAAACCGTTATGCGCAAGGTCGTCAACATTACTTCCATTGCAGGAACCGATGGGAATCCCGGACAGGCAGGTTATTCCTCGGGCAAGGCAGGAGTAATCGGACTTACTAAGACGCTCGCCAAGGAATGGGGTCGCTATAACGTCAACGTCAATGCCGTTGGCTTTGGCCTTATCAATACGCGCTTAGTTCAGCCGTTAAGTGCGAGCGGTAACGCAGACGTGGAAATGCATGGGCACCATATTAAGATCGGGGTACAGCCAGCCATGCTGGAATCCATCAAACACGCCTGCCCGCTCGGTCGCCTCGGCACGCCTGACGAAGCTGCGGGCGCAGTGCTGTTCTTCTGCTCTCCACTTTCAGATTACGTTACCGGTGAAGTGCTGATTTGCGGCGGAGGTTTTCACTTCTAAAGACGCAAAGCACCAGTGAACGGATATATTGGCGCGGCTAAGCTTTGGCAGCTAATGCTTGCGGCTTCGCAATCACCACTGTTTCCTCTTCGAATTCTTCTACCATCACGCGAACCTCAATCCAGTGCTCAATGCTGTGCTCGTGGCCCGAGTCGTAGGATGTCACTTGTGGCCTGACAGTAGTGGTCTTGCTCTGTGGTTTGGTATTGTTTTTGTGAGACATCGGACACCCCTAAGACATCATGTGGCAAGATTCTAACCCGAAATTTATCGTGCCTATCCTGCCAAATTTTCCTGTCACATTGATATGTGCCGCATATCACATTTCGCCCTAACTTACTCCGAGCGGGAAGCCAACCACTCATCAATATGAGGCCATGTGCGCTTGCTTGCCCCGCTTCCAGCCATGATTCCGATGTGCCCACCCGGAATTCTCATCAAGGTTTTGTCCGTGCTGCCAACCTTGGAATTTACGCTTTCGGACTGACAGGGTGGAGTGATGTGGTCGGCTTCCGCGATCACGGTCAGGAGGTTAGCCCGCAGGCGGCTTAAGTCCACCCGCTCGCCGCGAATCATCAGGGTTCCCTGCATCAACCGGTCATTACGATATAGATCGACGATCAGTTGACGAAAGACGCCGCCAGCCAGGGGTATGTTATCCGTAACCCAGGTGTTCATGGCATGCCAGGCTTCCATCACCTGCGGATTGTCGAGGTTATCCCACAGACGAAGGTAGTTGCCGACATAGTTCTCCACCGGCTTCAACGCCTTTGCCCCGTACTCGATCATCTCGGGAGGCATGTTGCCAAACGCGGCCAGCACTTTATCCACATCGAAGTAGCGTTCATCTACCCAGCGCGCGAAGGTGATATTTTCCTTTTTAGAGAAGTCGAGCGGCGCGGTGAGAAGAATCATATTCCGTAAGCCATCGTCTGGCCGCAGGGCAGAATAGATTGTGGTAAGAATAGCGCCAATACACCAGCCCAGCAGACTGAACTCGGTAGCTCCAGAGACCGCCTTTAACTTGCGAATCGCGCGCGGCATGTATTCGAGGGTGTAATCGTCGAACTTCAGATTCTTATCTTCGATGCCGGGTGCGCCCCAATCCAGCAGGTACACGTCGTAACCGTGGTGGATCATGAACTCAACAAAACTATGTCCTGGCCGTAGATCAAGAATATAAGGCCGGTTCATCAGCGCAAATACCAGAAGCAGCGGCACCGGGTGCCGTTCTTCTTTTGGCAGTACCGGAACATAGCGGTACAGCTTCGCCTTATTCAGCGTCCAGATCAATTCCTTCGGGGTCTGCGCAATGGCCGCCTGCGTCGTCAGCACCCTGGAGAGAGTCTGAAGCTTATTCTGCATGGCTGTGAACTGTGCGAAGTCAACCGGGAGGGCGGACATAAATTATTTAGTCACCTTTTTTGCAGTTTTGCTGGTTTTCCTGGGAGCCGCAGACTTCGCTTCTGATCCGGTCTTGGGCACAGGTTGCGAATGTTCCGGCTCGGCCTTGAGCGCACGATGCGATGGTTCTGATTCGGCCTTGGGCACGGGAGGCAGCGCGGCAGCGGTTGCGAGTTGGTAAATCTGACTCAGCTTCGCGTCCATGTCATCGAGCAACATTTCCAGGTTCGCTAACCGCTCGGCCAAGCTTACGAAATCGGCACGCGAGGGCATGTTCAGTTGCTCCAGCGCGCTGACCATCAATTTCTTCTGAGCGTCCCGGAACGGCGACGAAGCGGCCAGATACGTCTCCAGCATGGTTCCGCTGGCCTGGGCGTAGGCTTCTGAGTTCACGGCTTCGCCCGTGGCTTTCGCCCAAATGTCGATATAGGTATCTCGCAGTTCGCGCCACTGTTCCAGCGGGTCGGCGGCCTTCTTGCTTTCGGCTTGTGGGTCACTCATTTACACCTCCTTCGCAACAAGCATAATATCCTGAAGGATATGCGGAGCAGCGAAAATGCCGCCGGAACTGGCCACAGGCCGCTCCGCTTACCTCCAGGGATCGTGTCCATTTCAAGAACCGATTATGCCTTAGCTGCGCTAGTCTTCAAAGGCTTCGTGGCAAGTTTCAGGAATTCTTTCTGGGTTGCAACCATAGTGTCGACGCCGCGCTGAACCGAATCCGTAACTGCTTCAACCGGTGTGCCGGTGACGCCGGGTTGCTGCTTCACGGCCTCATTCATCGCCTTGGCCTGCTTCGCGGCAAAGTCCAGAACCGAATTCTGGGCAACCACCGTGCGATCCACCGATTGCTGAATCACGTTGGTGATTTCAGCCTTCGTCTTGCTGGCATCATGGCTGCATTCCTTGGCTGCATCGAGCACCGCGGTGCTCTGCTCAACCGTCAGATCCAGCAGGCTCTTCTGAAGCGTGACATAGCCCTCAAAAGCCTGGCCAGCCAGATCGAACAGGAAGAAACCAGGCAGCGACGTCCCCTTGAATGCCTTTTTGTACGAGGCCAGAACCTCGGCATTCTGCTCAACCGCTAAATCCAGGGAGGTCTTGCTCATTTCGACAACCCGCTCTAATCCCTTGTTGAACAAGGTCGCGTACGCTGCCGGACAGTAGGTGGCTTCGGTGGTTTCCGCTTCCGTATTGGTTGACTTGGTGTTCGTGTTCATGTTCCCCTCCTTGATGGGGCTGTGCGCGGTATCAAAGCTAATGCTGCAAATATTGCTGCGAATATTGCTGCAATGCAGCATACCGCATTATGTCCCTACTGGCGATCGCCTGTCAAGCGGGCGAAGTTAAAAAATGGATAAGAAGAAGATCATCATCAAGAAGTACGAAAACCGCCGTCTCTACGATGCCACCCACAGCAAGTATGTGAACCTGGACGAAGTGGCGAGGGCGGTTCAGGACGGCTATGACGTCCAGGTGCTGGACGCCTCGACCGGAGAGGACCTCACCCGTCTGGTGATGACTCAGATCATCACGGAAAGCGCCAAGGGGCCGGACTCGGCTTTCCCCCTCGACATTCTGCGCGAGATGGTGGTCGCCTCCGGAAAGGCCAGCCAGGAGAGCGCCCTGAATTACATGCGCGTGGTGGCCGACATGTACAAGGATGCCTTGCGCGGCCTCTCCCATACCATGAGCCCGTTCGAGATGATGCAGAATATGATGATTCCTCCTGCTTCCGGCGCACCAGGGGAACCGGAAAACGAAGGCCGTGCCAGCGATTCGAAGCCGCAGGAGCCAAATGCCGATGTGGAATTGCAGGAGTTGAAGCGGCGAATCCAGGAGTTGGAGGCCTTGGTGTTAAGGCGCGGAAAAGCGCCCTCGCATTCTAAGAAAAAAGTCCGTCGCCGCGCGAGTTCCTGACGTCAAGCGAACTCAACGCGCTATGGATGTCAGCTCCGCTCGCGCAGCCGGGTTGCTCCCCCCGGATGTTCCCACAACTTTCTAAGGATGATTGTGATTTCCTATAGACACTGGACAATTCCTGCTATCTACTTTATGCATTCTCGTCGTTTTCGCTGCCAGGTTCTTTTTCACCGGAGGCAACGACAGCGCAATTTAGAGCCAAAACCATTAAGAATAACCGCCATGAATGCCCGCGACATTCGCCGCGGATTCCCGCTGTATGAGAGTGTGACCGGCTGACTCAATATCATATTCCGGGACCGGGGATGGAGGGTGATCTTGTGCGCTCTTTTGAAAACCTGTGCGCCACAGTACGCTAATATTGGCTGCCACACGTCTTGGAAGTTTATACTTTTGTTGTACTTGGAGTAGTCGCAATGTATAAGATCGTTGACGCCCGCGTCGTCGGATTCAAAATCAAGCAGTTCGTCATCGAGGCGCCCCGCATCGCCCGCAAGCAAAAGCCTGGACAGTTCATCATTCTGCGCCTGCATGAGAATGGCGAACGCATTCCGCTGACCATAAAGTGCTCCGATCCCGCGGCTGGCACGGTCACCATCTGCGCGCAGTCAATTGGCAAAACCACTACGCTGCTGAACTGCCTGGAAACCGGTGACTACATTCTGGACATCGTTGGCCCGCTCGGCCATCCCTCGGAGATTGAAAACTTCGGCACGGTGGCGATTCTTTCGGGCAGCGTGGGCACCGCCATGGCGCTGCCCACGGCCAATGCTCTGAAGCAAGCGGGCAATCACGTCGTCTTCATTGAAGGGGCACGCAATACCGAGATGGTGGTCTTCGAACAGGAAGTGCGTGAGGCCAGTCACGAGACCTACATCATGACCGATGACGGCAGTTGCGGGGAGAAAGGCCTGGTCACGCAAAAGCTCACGGACCTGATCTCCGGCGGACGCAAGATCGACTATGTACTGGCGGTTGGCCCGGTGCCGATGATGCGCGCCGTGGCGCAGGTGACCGTGCCGCTCGGCATCAAGACCATGGTGAGCCTGAACTCAATCATGGTGGACGGCACAGGCATGTGCGGCGGCTGCCGTGTGCTGCTCGGCAATCAGAGCAAGTTCGCCTGCGTGGATGGCCCGGAATTTGATGCCTCCGTCGTGAACTTCGAGGTGCTGATGCAGCGCAACGCGAGATACCGCGATAAGGAATGTGAGTCGCTCAAGCGCTTTGAAGAAGATAAGGTTGAGGAGTTGGCGCGGCTTCGGGCTCAGTTCGCCACCGGGGAGACGAACAATGTCTGAGAAGAATCTGCTGCCAATTAACCAGCGGCTGAAGATTGCGCGCACTCAAATGCCGGAGCTAGACCCGGAGATTCGCAGCCGCAACTTTGAAGAAGTGAACCAGGGTCTACTCCCGGCCGACGCGCAAACCGAGGCCACCCGCTGCGTCGCCTGCGCCAATCCCGGCTGCGAGGTGCAATGCCCAGTGGGTGTAAAAATCCGCGAGGTGGTGGACCTGATTTACGCCGGTGACTACCTGGCGGCGGCGGCGAAGATTCGCGAAGACAACTCTCTGCCCGCCATCACCGGTCGCGTCTGTCCGCAGGAGACCCAGTGCGAAGGCGCATGCTTACTGGGCAAGCGAGGCGAGTCGATCGCCATCGGCAATCTGGAACGCTTCGTCGCTGACTTCGAGCGCACCAGCGGACAACTTGGCCTGCCGGTCAACGCTCCTCCGACGGGCAAGAGTGTCGCCATCGTCGGCAGCGGTCCCGCCGGCCTCAGCGCCGCCGGAGACCTGGTCCAGAAGGGCCATCGCGTACGCGTCTTTGAAGCGTTGCACAAACTCGGCGGCGTTCTGGTTTATGGCATTCCGGAGTTCCGCCTGCCCAAGGCAATTGTAAGCGGCGAGGTGGACAACCTGCGGAAGATGGGCGTCGAGTTTGAAACCAACGTCGTCGTCGGCAAGAGCGTGACCATTGACGAGTTGATGCACGAGGAGCACTACGACGCGGTTTTTGTCGCCACCGGCGCTGGACTTCCCAAATTTCTTAACGTTCCAGGCGAGCACTTCAACGGAGTGTACTCGGCCAATGAATTCCTGACCCGCGTGAACCTGATGCGTGCCTATCAGTTTCCTGAATGCGATCAACCGGTTTTCGACTGTCGCGATCGCGACGTAATTGTGGTCGGCGGCGGCAACACTGCGATGGACGCGGTGCGTACGGCAAAACGTCTCGGTGCACGAACCGCAACCTTGGTCTATCGCCGTTCTGAAGAAGAGATGCCCGCCCGCGCCGAAGAGGTGAAGCACGCCAAGGAGGAGGGCGTGCAGTTCCGCATGTTGACCAACCCGATTGAATTTCTGGGCGACGAGAAAGGCTGGCTGACCGGCGCACGTTGCGTACGCATGGAGCTAGGCGAACCAGACGCCAGCGGCCGTCGCCGTCCGGTGGTAATTCCAGGCTCGGAGTTCTTGCTGCCCATACATCTGGCCATCATCGGACTGGGCACCACGGCGAATCCGTTGATCCAGAGCACCACGCCGGATTTGAAAACCACATCACGTAAATACATCTCGACCGACCCGGAGACCACCCGCACCTCCAAGCGTGGCGTCTTTGCCGGTGGCGATATCGTAACCGGCGGCGCGACGGTGATCCTAGCCATGGGCGCAGGCCGCAGGGCCGCCGAGTCCATCCACGAATACCTGACCACCGGGGTCTGGGAGACAACACCGCCCAAGCTCTAGCCGCACCCTCGAAGGGTGTGCGGCTTTTCCAGTTGCCCCGTCGGGCAATCTCACCCTCCGATTCCCAATTGTTCCAAAAGGACTACGGCCAGCACTCAGTTGACCGCAGTCCCTTTGCTCTTTGGCGGCTTCGGTGTGGTCTCCACAGTCTCTTTCGCAGGCAAAGTGTCGACTGCGTGCTGAGCCGAATTCTCAATCATCGGCGCAGGTTTGCTGTTAACTCCAGGCTGCACCTTCGCCGTCTCGCTTCCGCTCTTTGTCTCCTTCACTGCGAGGTCCACGATCGCTTTCGCAAGCAGTGTGTCTTCCTGCCGCTGAACTACATCTGCAACCGTCTCGGCAGGAGTGCCGTTTGCGCCGGGTTGCGGCTTCGCGGCTTCGCTCACTGCCTCGCTCTGTTTGGCGGCCAGAGGCACGATCTCCTTCGCAATCAGCGCGCCTGCGTTGTGCTCAATCGAGTCCTTGACCGCCGGAGTATGAGCACCAGCAACTTGCTGCTTCAGAACTTCGTTCGCTACCTTGATCAGCTTCGGAGCGGCTTCCGGAACTGATTTCCTGGGCGTAACCCTGCGATCCGCCATCTGTTGGTTAGCCTGGGCAATTCCAGACTTCGCCGTCCCCGCATTGCGGTTATTTCCCTGGGCCGCCTCGAGCACAGCGCTGCTCTGCTCCACGGTCAGATCCAGCAGTCTCTTCTGCAGCGTGACCCAGTCCTCGAACGCTCGACCGGCGAGATCAAGCAGAAAAAAACCAGGCAGGGACGAGCCTTTCAGCGCTCTCCTGCAAGAACCCAGAAACTCCGTGTTCTGCACAACTAACAGATCCAAGGATGTCTTGCTCACCTCGACAACCCGCTCCAATCCCTTGCCGAACAAGCTCACATATGCGGCCGGACAGTATGCGGCTTCGGCAGTCTCTGCTTCGATCTTAGTAGAGCTAGTGTTCGCTTTCATCTTCCCTCCTCTTTGAAGGCCGTCTCTGCGCCTGTACCGGGCACAAAGGCGAATGCTGCGATTAGTGCTGCAGTGCAGCAAATTATTACTTGCTCGACTTCGCCTGTCAAGTGGGGAAAACGAGAATATGGCCTTAACCCTACAAACGTTGCCTTTCCCGAAAGCCATGAAAATGACCGCATGAAACGAAGTGGAATTTTGTTCGATTTTGACTGCTAATAGGCGATTTCCTTTTCCGTGAGGCACTCTGCTGGTTTTTTGCGCTGTCTCTTACAAACTCCCAAATGATTCTGGGAGACCGGAATGAGGAAACGATATGGCGAGCGAACGGTCTACAGTCATCCACCGGGTGCGTGCTCTGCGTGCCGTAACAGTATTTATGGCGCTTTGGATATTCATTGGCGTTGCGGGATTGAGCGCCTCCGCAGACTCGCGCGATAGTAAGAAGCAGGCGCTTCCAGTGACTTCCCAGAAAGCTAACCCGGAAGCCACAGCTTTTTTGACTGGAACATTTAGCTCTCTTCCATCCGCTACACGTCCCAAAGCGGATCTCGTGAACTTGCCATTGAACTTTGAGCCCAATCAGGGTCAGACGGATCCCCGCGTGCAGTTTCTCTCCCGCGGTTCCGGATACTCGCTCTTCCTCACCGCGGACGAGGTCATCCTGAATCTGGAGCGGCAATCTTTGGAGGCTATATCTTCAGCGCCCGACAACAAGCCCACGGCCGCGCAAGTCGCTAGCATGCACATGAAGCTGATCGGGGCAAGCGCCAGCGCCAAGGCCGCAGGCGTGGACCAGCAACCCGGTGTGGTGAACTATCTCGTCGGCAACGATCCGAGCAAATGGCGCACCGGCGTCCCAACCTATGCGAAGGTCAGATACTCCCAGCTCTACCCCGGTGTGAACCTCGTCTTCTACGGCAATCAGCGGCGATTGGAGTATGACTTCGTGGTCGCTCCGGGCGCCGCTCCCGAGCAAATTGTCATGGAGTTCTCCGGAGCCAAACCATCGATTAGCTCCGACGGCGACCTGCAACTGGTGCTGGATGGAGCGCCGGTAACAATGCTGAAGCCGGTCGCGTATCAGAGCAATGGCGCGCAGAAGCAGTCCGTGGACGGTAGATACCTGTTGACAGGCAATCGCGTTCGCTTCCAACTGGGTGCCTACGACCACAGTCGAGCGCTGGTGATCGATCCCCAGATCGTCTACCTGACCTATCTTGGTGGCAGCACTTGGGACTCTATCGGCTGCGACACAGCGTTCATCAACGGTTGCGTAAATACAGGCTTTCCCAATCAGTCCCTGGCGGTCGATGGCAGCGGCAATGTGTACGTGACCGGCTTCACCGAGTCGACCGATTTCCCCGTCCAGAACGCCTTTCAGCCCACACCAAAGCGCCTTAGCGGCTACTACAATGCTTATGTAACCAAGCTGAACGCCAGCGGCTCGGCTGCGGTCTACTCAACCTATCTTGGCGGAAGCATCTTTGACATGGGCTACAGCATCGCCGTCGATGCCAAGGGCAGCGCTTACGTGGCGGGGTGGACGATTTCTCCCGACTTCCCCACGACTGCTGGCTCATACATGCCCGTCTGCCCGTACTATACCTATTACAACGGCTACCCCCTGAGTTCGCCGGTATCTTATTGCCAATACTATGGTTCTACGATGGGCTTTCTGACCAAGCTGAGTCCGGATGGCCAGAGTCTTGCCTACTCGACTTATCTAGGCACGGGCGCGGGCAACTCAAACATCGTGTCCGTGGCGGTGGATACCAACGGTAAAGCCTATGTTGCTGGAAATACAACTGCTCACTGCGATTCCAGTAGTGAACCCATACCGTGGGATGAACCCCCATGCTTCCCTGAAACCGCCAACGCGCTACAGCCGGAGGCCATGTGGGACCGGACAAGTACGCCCGGTGCCGTTAACCAGGGCAGCGCCTTTGTCAGTGTCTTCGACGCGGCTGGGGCGAACCTGCTTTACTCTACGCTTTACGGTGATTCCAACGGACCCGTGGATTACAACGTGGGCGCAGACTTTGCCGTAAACGCCACGGGCGTTGCGGTCGACGCTGGGGGGAACTTCTACCTGACCGGCTATACCCGGAATGCCAACGTTCCCATGACAACTGGCGCCTTTCAGCCAAAGCTCCAGGTTCCGACCTCTGTGCTCCAGCCTCGCGGTTTTGTCGCTAAGTTCAGTCCTGTGTCCGCCACAGGAGGCCCGACCCTACTCTACGGAACCTACTTCGGTGGCACCAGCACAACCAACCAGGGAGGAGAACAAATCATAGGCATGGTGGCCGACGCCAGCGGCAGCGCCTATCTCGCCGGTCTCACCCAGTCTCCTGACTTTCCTGTAACCCCCGGTGCCAACAACATAGGCCCCTGCACAACCAATAGCTCGGCACTATATTGCAGCAACACCGCGTTCTTAACGAAATTGAAGCCAGATGGCAGCGGCCTTGCTTGGTCCACATTCGTGGGCTATCCCTATCAGGGAGGCACGTCGGGAGGCGTCTTACTGATTACGCCGCCCCGTCTGGATTCCAAAGGCAACGTCTACGTGGAAGGAATGTCGAGCGCTGGCTACCCCCAGGTCAACGGTCTGCAGGCGAGCCCAGGCGGGAACCCGCAGGTCTTCGTGACGAAGTACGACCCGACGGGCAGCACGGTTTTCTTTTCTTCCTTTGTGGGCGATGGGGGAGCTACCGGCTACACCGCGACTCCCGCTGCCATGGACGTGGATCCGCAAGGCAACATTTACGTCGGCGGCAATACCTACTCGCCGTACATGCCGACCACTGCCGGAGCCATCCAGACCAAGGCGTCCAACATCTCAGGCATGGGTTTCCTCGCCAGGATCGATCCTTTCGTGACCACCACGACCGCGCTCGCGATCGTACCGACAACTGCCGGCGTGGGCCAGACGGTGACCTTCACCGCGACCGTTTACACCAATCAGAATGGGACGGCGAGTGGCACCGTGAATTTCCTGAACGGCACGACTTTGCTGGGCACAGGCACGCTCGACGGGAACGGCGTTGCTACGTTCAGCACTTCGGAGCTGCCCGCGGGAGCCTATTCGGTGACCGCAGCCTATCTGGGCGACGGCACATTTGCGCCGAGCACTTCCAGTGCACAAAGTTTGCCCATCAATTCGGGTTCGGCAGGTCAAGAGCCAACCATCAGCAGCCTCTCGCCTTCCTCGGCGGCGGCGGGTGGCGCGGCGTTCACCCTGACGGTCAACGGCACGAATTTCGTCTCCGGTGCAACCGTAAACTGGGGCAGCACAGCGCTGGCGACGACCTTTGTCAGCGCGAGCCAGCTTACCGCCGCAGTTCCGGCTGGTCTGATTGCGACCGTGGGCGTAGCGAGCGTAACGGTGACCACGAGCGGAGACACATCCAATCCGCTCGCCTTTACCGTTCAGGGCGCTTTGCTCTTCGTTCCCATGACTCCTTGCCGCGTGGTGGATACAAGGAATGCAACACGTGCGTTCGGAGGCCCATCGATCACGGGGGGGACATCACGAAGCTTTGTGATTCCGAATAGTGCTTGCGCGGTTCCATCCACGGTGACAGCTTATTCCCTTAACGTCACGGTTGTCCCGAAAGCAGGATTGGGTTATCTGACGGTGTGGCCAACCGGAGTGGCGCAACCTGTGGTCTCGACCTTGAACTCCGATGGTCGGGTGAAGGCTAACGCGGCTATCGTACCGGCGGGTACCGGCGGCGCAATCAGCGTGTACGCCACCGATACCACCGACCTCGTGCTGGACATTAACGGCTATTTCGTGCCCGCGACCAACCCTTCTGCGCTGGCGTTTTATCCGCTGACGCCCTGCCGCGTGGCAGACACTCGTAATGCAATCTCGCCGCTGGGAGGTCCGTCCCTGGTAGGTACGCAAACTCGTGCCATTCCTATCCGGTCGAGTGCGTGCAATATACCTTCGAGCGCGCAAGCGTATTCGTTGAACTTTACGGCGGTGCCGCAAGCCGGGCTCGGTTACCTGAGCGCCTGGCCGACAGGACAAGCATGGCCGGGAGTCTCTACACTAAACGTCTCGCCGAACAACCCGGTGGTGGCAAACGCAGCGATTGTGCCAGCGGGAACCAATGGAGAGATCAACGTGTTGGGCTCCGACAACACCGACGTCGTGATCGATATCAACGGATACTTCGCACCGCCGGGCTCGGCTGCAAGCGGCCAGTCGCTGTTTACCGTAACCCCATGTCGCGTGCTGGACACACGAAACTCTGGCGGGCTGATGAATGGAGCTCTGCCCGTCAATGTAACGAGTAGTTCCTGTGGAATACCCTCGAGCGCGGAGGCCTTTGTGCTGAACGCGACGGTTGTGCCCACTGGAGGTTTGGGGTATCTGACGCTGTGGCCGGAGAACGAGGCGCAGCCGTTGGTGTCGACGCTGAACGCGGACGATGGAGTGATTGCCTCCAACATGGCAATTGTCCCCACCACGAACGGATCGATCGATGCGTTCTCCTCCAGCGCTACGCAACTGATCCTCGACATCAGCGGATATTTTGCCCCCAGCAGCTCTGGCGTCGTGCCTTAATGGAGGGTGACAGTCTCCGCTGGTAATGACCTCTGAATGCCCCGGCAACGGGGCATTCTTTAGTCCCACGAAAGCATCCTCTGGCCATTTTAAGTCGATTGATATAATATTTTCATGGCTTCTGCTATCCTCCAGTGGCTCCGTCTGTTATTGGGCAATGACGATACCGAAGCGCCAAGCTTTCGCCGTGCAGGAGAGTCATGATTCAGTCCCGTCCCTTATTGCTTGCCCTTACTGCGACCCTCGTTTGCATCTCGGTTTCCTGCAAAAAGCAAGCTCAAGCGCAGGCAACGATGCCGGCTTTTCCGGTTCAGGTTCAGAAGGTGACGCTGCAGCTGGTTGGAGACTCTGCCGAGTTTCTAGCAACGTTAGAATCGCGCAACGCTGCCGTACTGCAACCAGAGGTTGAGGGGCAGATCACGAAGATCTTTGTCGCATCCGGCGCGCACGTTGAATCTGGCCAGCCGATCATGGAGATTGATCCCCGCCGTCAGCAGGCCACGGTCAACCAGCAGGTGGCGACCAAGCAGTCTCTGGAGGCTACCCTAGCCTACAATCGGGCGCAGTTGGAACGCTCCCGCAAGCTTTTCGAAGCCGGTGTAATCAGCCGTCAAGAATACGACAACGCGGTGAGTGCACACGATGCCTCAGAAGCCAATGTGGAAGCTACCGATGCCTCAATCCGTCAGCAGCGCGTGCAATTGCATTACTTCACGGTTCACGCACCTTCGGCCGGCATTATCGGAGACATTCCTGTCCGGGTCGGGGATCGGGTGACCAATACCACGACCCTTACCACCCTGGACACGGGTGCTGAACTCGAGGCCTACATCAACATTCCCTCGGAGCGCGCCCCGGATGTACATAAGGGAACTCAGGTCGAACTGCTCAACGAGGACGGTACGCCTGCGGTCTCGACAAAAGTGAGTTTCATCTCGCCACGGATGGACACAACCAATCAGCTATTGCTGATCAAATCGCCGGTTCCCAATGCCGATCACCGGTTCAGAAATGACCAGATTTTGCACGCCCGGGTGGTCTGGAAGCAGATCAGCAAACCGCTGGTTCCGGTCACGGCCATGACGCGTCTGGGAGCCCAGTCGTTTGTCTTCGTGGTGGGGCAGGGGCCGACGGGCGCAACCGCACAGCAGAGGCCGGTCAAATTGGGTGAACTCATCGACAACAGCTATGTGGTGGAAGAGGGCCTGAACCCCGGAGACACCGTGATTATCGGGGGAACCCAGAACCTGATTGATGGCATGCCGGTAATCCCGCAGGCATAACTGCGGAGGAGGCTCCTTGTTCGTTGATTTCTTTATTCGGCGCCCGGTCTTCGCCACGGTGTGCTCGTTGCTGATCATTCTGGCTGGCGCCATCGCCATTCCCACGCTGTCGATTGCGCAATTCCCAGTGCTCGCGCCGCCACAGGTCACGGTGAGCGCCAACTACACGGGAGCGAACGCCCAGGCAGTGGAGAGCGGCGTCACCACGCTGCTCGAACAGGCCATCAACGGCGCGGAAGGCATGCGTTACATGGAGTCCAGCAGCGGCAATGACGGCTCCTCGTCGATTACCGCGACCTTCAAGCTGGATCGCAATTTGGACATTGCCGCCGTAGATGTTCAGAATCGCGCCTCGACCGCCCAAGGACGATTGCCTGCCAGCGTGCAGCAGACCGGCGTTACCATCAACAAAAACTCAGGATCATTCGTCCTCGCCTTCGGTGTGTATTCCCCGGACAATCGATACGATCCTCTGTTTATCTCCAACTACCTTGACGTCTATGTGCGGGACGCACTCAAGCGAGTTCCGGGTGTGGGCGATGTGATCATCTTCGGCGAGCGCAAGTACGCCATGCGCTTGTGGCTCGATCCGGTCCGCCTGGCCAAGCGCGGCCTGACCGCCGTGGACGTCACCAACGCCCTGGCCGAACAGAACGTCCAGGTTGCGGCCGGCCAGATCGGTCAGCCTCCGGTTCCTGCCGGTCAGCTTTATACCCTGAGCGTACGGGCTACGGGGCGCCTTACCGATCCCAAAGAGTTCGAGCGGATTGTCGTCAAGCAGACCAAGGACGGCTCGATCATCCAGCTTCGCGACGTGGGCCGCGCCGAACTCGGGGCGGAAAGCTACGCCTCGAACCTCACGTTCAGCGGATATCCGGCGATCGGCCTGGGCGTTGAGCAATTGTCAAACGCCAATGCGCTGGATGTGGAAAAAGGCGTCAAGGCCGAGATGGCGCGGCTCTCAAAGCAGTTCCCCTCAGGCTTGCAGTATCAGGAAGCGTTCAATACCACCACCGCCGTGCGCGAATCCATCAGTGAAGTGCTCAAGACGCTTGGTGAGGCAATCCTGATCGTCATCATCGTGATCTTCTGCTTCCTGCAAACCTGGCGCAGCACACTGATTCCGGCGGTCACCATCCCGGTCTCGCTGATTGGGGCCTTTGCATTCATCAAGCTATTCAACTTTTCCATTAACACGTTGACTCTCTTCGGAATCACCCTGGCCACCGGCCTGGTGGTCGATGACGCCATCGTGGTGATTGAAAATGTGGAGCGCCACCTGGAGGAAGGAATTCACGACGCGCGACGCGCGACTTCGGTCGCCATGAGCGAAGTCACCAGCGCGGTTATCGCAACCTCCATTGTGCTGATCGCGGTCTTCGTGCCGGTATCGCTGTTCCCGGGAACCACCGGCAGGCTCTATCAGCAATTTGCGCTCACCATCGCCTTCTCGATTGGGCTGTCGGCGTTCAATGCGCTTACCCTGACGCCGGCCCTGTCTGCACTTTTGCTGCGCCACAGCGATCGCCAGGCAAACCCAGTCTTCCGTGTCTTCAATCGTGGCATCACCGGCATCACCGAAGGCTATCGCCGTCTGCTCACCCGCATGGAGAATGCGAAAACTCTGGTCGTGGTGATCTTTTTAGTAGGCCTCGGATGTACCGCGTGGGTTTACAAATCGGTGCCTACCAGCTTTGTACCGGATGAAGACCAGGGATACTTCATTGTGCTGGTGCAAGCGCCCGATGCGGCCTCGCTGGAGTACACGTCCAACGTTGCCGCCCGTGCCGGTGCCGCCATCATGAAGAACTCGGACGTTTTCGGAGTTTTCGCGGTTCCTGGCTTCAGCTTCAGTGGGGCCGCTCCGAACCGGGGCCTGATCTTCGTCAACCTCAAGCCGATTGCCGAGCGAAAAGGAAAGCAGCATTCTCTGGAATCTGTCATCGACTCGCTCCGTCAGCCGCTCGGCTCGATCACGGAAGCGATGGTCATTCCTTTTGCGCCGCCGGCGATCCAAGGGCTCAGCGAATTCGGCGGCTTTACCTTTGAGCTGCAGCAGACGGGCTTCAGCACTCCAGAAGCCCTGGAAGCAACGCTGCAGAAGTTCCTTGGCGCCGCCCGCCAGCGCCCTGAATTATCGCCCCAGTCGGTCTATTCGAGCTACACCGCGCGCACCCCGCAGGTATTGGTGGATATCGATCGCGAGAAGGCCAAAAGTCTCGGTGTTCCTTTCTCGCAGATCAACACCACGCTCGAGACCTACATGGGCTCAACCTATGTGAATGACTTTGATTTCAACAACCGTTCCTATCGCGTGTACGTGCAGGCCGATCAGCAGTTCCGGGTCAACCCGGCGAATATCACGCAGTACTATGTGCGCTCGGATTCCGGCGCCATGGTTCCGCTCTCCAATATAGTCAGTCTCAGGGACACGGCTGGTCCCAGCGTAATCAGCCACTACAATCTGTTCCGATCGGCGGAAATCAACGGCTCCGCCGCCCCAGGCTACAGCTCCGGACAGGCGCTGGCCGCCATGGAAGATGTTGCCCACAAAGTTCTGCCGCCTGGCTATGGCTTCGAGTGGACCGGCCTTGCGCTCGAGGAGATCCAGTCGGGTAAACAGGCGCTGCTGCTCTTCGGACTCGGGTTGCTGGTAGTGTATCTTGTGCTCTCCGCGCAGTATGAGAGCTTTGTTCTGCCATTCATCATTCTGCTCTCGGTGCCGATGGCCATCCTCGGAGCACTCGGCGCACAATCGTTGCGCGGTCTGCAGAATGACGTGTACTGCCAGATCGGCTTGGTCATGCTGATCGGCCTTGCCAGCAAGAACGGCATTCTTATCGTCGAATTCGCCGAGCAGTTGCAGCGTAATGGCATGGAATTATTTGCCGCGACGGTGGAAGCTGCCCGCCTCCGCCTGCGTCCGATCCTGATGACCTCGGTCGCCTTCATCCTCGGGGTGCTGCCGCTGGTCTTCGCCTCGGGCGCCGGCAGCGCCGGACGGCACTCGGTAGGCACCACGGTCTTTGGAGGGATGATCGTTTCGAGCATCCTTAACCTGTTTCTCATCCCCATCCTCTATGTGATTGTGCGCAGCCTGATCCCCATGCCCAAGTCTGAAACGCCCGAGCCGGAGGCCGCACAGTAGAGCATGCAAGAGCAATGCATCGCGTGGACCTGAGCGCCCACGTCACCTGTGAGCATTACGGCGATTGCACTATACTGACCGCATTGTGCAATCTCCACCGTCCGCCCCGCCAGACGAACCTTCCAGACCCCAGGGAATTGGCCTGACCGCGCTCGCCGCAGGCGCACTGATCGCGGTTGATTTCGTCAGAGGGCTACTCCATTTGCTTGGCGGAACTCTCAGCGTTTTGCCCGTCATCGAGCGACTCTTCCCGTGCTTAATTTTCTTTCTTGAAGTGCTTGTCCTCTGGCATTACTGGAAAGGCCGGAACTGGGCGCGGGCTGGCGTTCTCATCGCATCCTTTCTCATCGCCGCCAGCGGGTTTTCAATCCTCATCGATCGCGGTGGTAGTTTCCTCTCGCTCATGAGCCACCCACTAACCTTTTTTAAGGCTCTCCTGGCATGCTTCCTGCTGTATTGGCTCAATACCCGCCCGGTGCGTGCCTGGTTCAAGAAGGTGTCAGCGACCTCCGCCGATCTCATCACCGAGCACCTTGTGAACAAGCTTTGCACCGCCGCAGCGAAGCAGAGTGGACCCTCCTCCGACTCCTGGCGTCTCTCCTTTGAACATGACGTTGAACTGACTCTGGCTTGCCCCTGGCGAATTGTGCTGGATGACAACCTTGCTTTCGCCAGCGATCCCGGACCGGAACTTCCAGTCGACGAGGAGCAGCCGCGACAACTGCTGCAGAATCTCCGGGTCAAAGCCGTACGCGTCACTCCGCGCACATCCGATCTCTTCGTTACCTTTGAGATGGGTTTGGAGCTCCAGACCTGGAGTACCAATCCACATTCGCGGCAGTGGAAATTTTCCGATCCTACGCTCACCGTGGTTGCCGACTCGGGAGTTATCAATTCAAAGGCTCTTGCCGCACGCGTCACGACCGAAGACACGGCGGCGAACGACTAACTGGCTTGCGTGTGCTAGGATTTGAGAGTGCGGCATCTCTTGCCGTGCAGAGTCGGGGCGTAGCGCAGCCTGGTAGCGCACCTGCCTTGGGCGCAGGGGGTCGCTGGTTCGAATCCAGTCGCCCCGACCATTTGTTCTCTATTAGTTAGCTTTTGGCTTCCAGTTTTCTCATGTAATTGCGATGAAAATTGCGGGTGCCCTCCCTCAATTTTCCCCGATAGCTCCAAAGCCCCGCGTAGCTGGTCCATTCCGAAGTGGTTCATGCGATTCCGCCAGTATATGTGAGCCGTCCACTTGCATTACAATCCTGCCGTGGAACAAGCGCTCCCCAATACGGCCCAGCAGGACACAATTCCATGAATTCGCTTCCGTTGCGGCTGGTTTATTCGGAAAAAGCGACGTTGCCGATCGGGGCTCACATCTTCCACGCCGGTAAGTACCGGGGAATGCGGGACCGCTTGTTGCAGGCTGGAACCTTCAGCGAGAGCGACTTTATCACTGCGCCGCCCTGCGAGGAGGAAGACGTTCTTCTGGTCCACACCAAGCTGTGGATAGAGAAACTGAAGTGCGGAACGCTGAGCACACGCGAAGAACTGGAACTGGAAGTCCCTTACAGCAAGGAGCTGGTAGAGGCATTCTGGTACGTGACCGGGGGATCGATTGTTGCCGCCCAGCAAGCGTTACGGAATAACTGCTGTGTCCACATTGGAGGCGGTTTCCACCACGCTTTCGCCGATCACGGGGAAGGCTTTTGCGTGCTCAATGATGTGGCCGTTGCTATCCGCTGCATGCAGCGTGACGGCCACATTCGCCGCGCCATGGTGATCGACTGCGATGTACATCAGGGCAATGGGACAGCCACCATCTTCGGCACGGGTACTCCGGAACCATTTCCGCAGGCCTCATGGTCCGCCGCGCTGCATCCTGCCAAACGCGTGGTGAACGTCAAAACCAGTGCAACCCGCGACGTATTCACGATTTCCCTGCACCAGGAGAGCAACTACCCGGATTTCAAGCCAGCCTCGTCGATCGACGTAAATCTGCCGGACGGGACTACGGATTCCGAGTATCTGGAATGGTTGAAGACCACCTTGAATGACGCGCGCGAGCGCTTTGAGCCTGAGTTGATCTGCTACATCGCCGGTGCCGACCCGTACAAGGATGACCAGTTAGGCGGACTTGGCATGACCATCGAGGGCCTCAAGCAGCGTGACCTCATGGTCTTCAACTTTGCCCGCCAGCACGGCTTCCCCATTATGACCACGCTTGCTGGAGGCTATGCCCAGAACCCGGAAGACACGGTAATCATCCATGCCAACACTGCGCTGGCGGCAAAGGAAGTTTTTGGATAACCGGCGGCAACCGGGATTGCCTGCATAACATCGTCCTTCTCCCATGCTGAATTACCTGCATTGCCTGGTAGTACCGGTCAGAAAGAACAAGGATAAAAATTAAGACAATTACCACCTTGGGGCGGCTTCTGTCTTCTGATATAGTTACGCGCTTGGTGGGAAGTAGCTTCAAATCTTGAATACGGAGAGGTTTAGTGTGCAGACAGTTTCCCACGAACTCGAGCGGCTCCTGACTGTGACCGCTTTGATGACCGACTCCGTGATTGCCTGCGATGCTTGCGGGCAGATGGTGTACGCGAATTTCGCCGCCAAGAACCTGTTCGGCGAAATCGACATGGAAAAGAACAGCATGGACGACTGCCCCGAAGCATTCGGTATCTTCGATTGCTACGGCGAACGCATGCTCGATCCCCAGGAGTTGCCCCTGGCGCAGGCTGCTTATGAGGGTAAGGTAGTGCGAGTCAATCTGCTGGTGCGGCAGGAAGAAGCGTCCTCCCCTGTCGAGGCGACCGCTTTTCCTGTCCTCGACCACAAGGGCCGGCAAGTGGGAGCGGTGATGGTGTGCCGCTGCCTAGGCTCATTCCCCGAACCAGAACGCGCTCTGCTCCTGGCGTGATATTCTGAGGCTTCGCGGGTTTGCCCGCTGCAATTGAAAAAACTTCATAGATGGACCGCCTTGCGCGGCTCCCCGGACTTACCTGATGTTCGAGAATCTTACAGACAAACTCCAGCGCGCATTTAAGAACCTTCGCGGTCAGGGCAGCCTGACTGAGGAGAACATGGACGAAGCCTTGAAGGAAATCCGTCTCGCCCTGCTTGAGGCGGACGTAAACTTCAAGGTCGTCAAGGATCTGATCGAGAAGATCCGCGCCAAAGCCATTGGCACCGAGGTCATGACCTCGCTCTCCCCCGCCGAGATGGTGATCAAAGTTGTGCGCGACGAACTGGTGGAGACCCTGGGGCGCGACACCGCAAAGTTCAAGTTCGCCTCGCAACCGCCAACCGTGGTTCTGATGGCGGGACTTCAGGGCTCCGGCAAAACCACAACCTCCGGCAAACTGGCGGGCTGGTTCAAAAAGGGTGGGCACCGCCCCATGCTGGTTTCGGTTGACGTCTATCGTCCGGCGGCCCGTGAGCAGTTGAAGGTGGTGGCCAAGGCCTGCGGCTCGCATCTCTATGAAGGCTCAGGTGTAGAGAGCAATACCGAGAGCGTGGTGCGGCTCGCCAAGGAAGCGCGGCGCGATGCGATCATTAACGGTTGCGACGTGCTCATCGTCGACACCGCCGGACGGCTGCACATCGACGAGCAGTTAATGGACGAGATGCAGTCGCTCAAGTCGCTGCTGAATCCTCAGGAAGTACTCTTCGTGGCTGACGCCATGACTGGTCAGGATGCCGTGAATTCCGCCAAGGAATTCCATGACAAGCTGACCCTGACCGGCGTCGTGCTGACCAAGATGGACGGCGATGCGCGCGGTGGCGCGGCACTTTCCATCCGCGCCGTGACCGGCCAACCCATCAAGTTCCTGGGCGTGGGCGAAAAGTACGACGCCATTGAACCCTTCCATCCTGACCGCGTGGTCGGCCGCATCATGGGCATGGGCGACATTCTTTCGCTGATCGAAAAGGCGGAAGGCGCGCTCGATAAAAAGAAGTCGGAAGAGTTCGCCAAGAAAGCGTTAAGCGGCGACGGATTCTCGCTGGAGGACTTCCGCGAACAATTGCGGCAGGTCAAGAAGCTGGGCTCAATCCAATCGATCATCGGAATGCTACCCAAGATCGGCCCGTTCGCGCAGATGCACCAAGCCGGCAATAAGGTGGATGAGAAGCAGCTATCCCGCGTGGAGGCGATCATCAACTCGATGACGCCCTACGAGCGCGATCATCACGAGGCCATCAACGGTTCGCGCCGCAAACGCATTGCGCGCGGCTCCGGCACCAGCGTACCCGAGGTCAATAACCTGCTCCGCCAGTACGCGCAGATGCGCAAGATGTTCAAATCCATGTCCAAGCCGAGCTTTGCCAAGCGCCTCTCAGGGATGAAAATGCCGGGAATGTAGTTACCCCTTGATGCATCAGGAAAACGCCCTGAACATTCCAGGGCGTTTGTTGTTATGGCGGCTGGCCCATTGGCCGAGTGGGTACCCAGCTACAATTCCCGTAACCCCTCGAACAGATCGTGCTCCATCCCCATCGCCGTTACTTCGGCGGTCGCCACCAGATGATACAACTCATAGACTCCCGCCTGCTGCTGCGCGTGTTCGAAGATGGGCTGCAAAGGATTCTGGGTTTTGTGCAAGCCGAAAGCCTCGTTCTTGCGATTGATATATGGAGTAATCGCAATTCGTGCGGTTACCGGCGCCAGCGACACGGCAGGGCGCTGCGGCAACGAGAACTCCGTGGTCACATAATAGAGTTTCCTGGCCTGCCACGGCGTCAGCCCCTGGTGCAGTTGGTCAGTGTAGCTGGTCTTGCGCGCCGCCCATTGGAAAGCCGCGGAGGTGAATAGTCCCGCCATGCCGTGGTCGGGATGGGCGGTGACAAAACCGTCGGCTCCGAAGGTGACAATTACGTGCGGGCGCAGTTTGCGAATGAAGCGCACTACGGCGCCCGTCGCGTCGTGAAAGTCCGCGCGATCCAGCGCCCCGTCGGCGTAGTCCAATACCTCGCCGTGGGTCACGCCAAGATGCCGGCAGGAGTCGGCAAATTCCTTGCGCCGTGCCGCCTTCAGCGCTTCGTCCGCAGTATGGCCGCCGCGGTTAGCCGCCCGCTCTCCGGGAGTGAGGCAGATTACGGAACACTCCACGCCCGCTTCGGAATATTTCGCCAGGACTCCACCGAAAGCACCCGCTTCATCATCAGGATGCGCGACTACACAGAGCAGCTTTAGCATTCACTTTCCTCGTCCACAAACTCTAATTCCTGTTGCCAATCCTGGCTGGCTCCGGCGACTGGCGCATAACTCTGCCGATGCATGGGGGAAGGTCCGTGCTCGCGCAGCGCCCGCAAGTGCTGCGCCGTCGAGTACCCCTTGTTGCTGGCCAGCCCGTACTGCGGATAGACCGGATCCCAGGAGCACATAATCGCATCGCGGTGTACCTTGGCCAGGATCGACGCCGCCGCAATTGAAGCCGACAAAGCGTCGCCATGGATAATCTTCTTCTGCGCGCAGGCAAAATCCACTACCGCAGCGTCCACCAGCAGGAAGTCAGGCCACGGATTCAGCCGCTCGACCGCCAGCTTCATCGCCAGCAGGCTGGCGTGGTAAATATTGATCTGGTCGATCCTTCCCACGTCGATCTCCGCGACCGCCCAGGCAATGGCGCGCTGGCGAATACGTGCGGCAAGCTTCTCACGATCTTCTGCCGGCAGCAGTTTGGAATCGCGCAAGCCGCGGATGCGGTCCGCGGGGTTGAGAATGCAGGCTCCGGCCACCACGCAACCAAACAGTGACCCGCGTCCCACTTCATCGACTCCCGCCACCAGCCGCGCACCGCTCTCGCACGCCGCTTTTTCAAACTTGGTCGTGCACTTCAGGCTCTTGAGCAGGCGCAACTTGGCTGCCGAAGCGGAGATCGCTTCTCCGTCGTTGTTCTTCTCAGACCTTGGCGTTTGCCGGGACATATCGCTGTAAGATTCGCACCGCGACAAAGCCCAATGCAAGTAGTTGCCGCTCCATGCTTTGAGTTCGAAGTTCGCAGCCGTCTATTCCAATCCGCACTTGCATTCCGTTACTCCGCATCTCTGCAAAACACGGGCGTTCAGTGACTACTGTCCACTGTCCGCTGTTCGGGTTCGGTCACGGTGGCTGTCCTCTCCAGCTTGTCCCAGGAGAAATGCCTGCCATCGATGGCCCGGCGCAGCGTCTTGATCAGCACCACGGAGAACAGTTGCCGGTACGCAAAGCGTTGCAGCCACACATGCCCCAGCAGCAACCAGTCGCGGCGATCCCGTCCATGTCTCCGCTCCAGCGAGAATGCAATCACCGAGGCGATGAAGTCGATGACCAGGAACATCAGGAAGAACAGCAATAATTGATCGAAGCTCGCCGGGTCTGCCGTCTCCGGATGGAAGTGCTTGTCCCAGATCAAGTACTTCAGCGATCCCACCACGAACATGATGTCAATGAACGGCGAAACCAAGGGCAGCAGGATCTGGAAGATCACGATGTTCGGCAGGGCCACGAAACCCAGTGCACCCTTGCGGGCAAACGCCGAGCGATGCTTCCACACGGCTTGAAGAATCCCGAATGACCAGCGGAAGCGTTGCCGCATCAAGCCATTCGCGGTAGTCGGAGCCTCGGTATACGCCAGCGCGCGGTCCTCGTACTCCACCTTGTAGCCGTTCTGCAGCAGCGCCATCGTCAAATCTGCGTCTTCTGCCACGGTATCTGTTTTGTAGCCCCCCGCGCCCCGCACCGCCTCGGTGCGCCACGCCCCGATAGCACCCGGCACCACGCACACGGCACTAAACGTATTCAGTGCGCGGCGATCGAAATTCTGGCTGGTGATGTACTCCAGCGCCTGCCATTGCGTCCAGAGGTTCACGCGATTGCCAACCCGGGCGTTACCCGCCATGGCACCCACGCGCGCATCCTGGAAGTGCGGAACCAGGTAGCTGATGGCGTCATTGGCAATCAGGGTGTCGGCATCGATGCCGACAAAAATCTCCTCGGCCACGTACCGCAATCCGTAATTCAGCGCCTTGGCCTTGCCACCGTTCTCCTGCCGCAGCACGGTCACGCGGCCACCCGCAATCTGTTCCGCAAATTGTGCCCGGGCGGTTTCGTAGGTGAGATCCGTGGAGCCGTCATCGATCACCACGACGTGCAGGTTTGGATAGGTGGAATCGAGCACGCTTTGAATGGTGCGGTTGATGACCTTCTCTTCGTTGTAGGCTGGAATCAGCACCGCTACCGCCGGATGGAAGGCTGACTCACCCGTAGCCATCTCCGTGGTATGCCGCCGCAGACGGTCAAAGATTGCCGCCGCGCCCACGCACACCAGGCGTCCACTCATCAGAACGTCGCCCACGAAAAACACGAACACGATGAAGGTATTCACCGCGCCAAAGATCAGAAAACCAGCCGAATCGACCATCGCCCATAACTGTTCGTTCTTCGAAATCGGCGGCATCACGTCGGCATAGCTTTTGCCCAGCAGTTCGTGCACGGAGACAATCTGATAGCCGCGCGAGTGCAGCCCCTCGATGATCATGGGCAGCGCCTTCACGGTGTTGGCGCGGTTGCCGCCTCCGTCGTGCAGCAGAATGATCGAACCATGTCCAAGCTGGTCCATCACCGATTGCGTAATCTGTTGCGGTGACGGACGCGGATCATCGCGCCAATCATCCGGATCGATCTTGTCGCCCACCGTGATGTAACCCATGCTCTGCGTCAATTCGAGCGGGCGCACTTCATCGGCGGTGTCCGGTTCCTGGTCAACCGAATACGGCGGACGGAAGAGCACTGGCTTGATGCCAAGTTTGGCCGCCAGCAAACGCTCGGTCAGGTTCAGTTCAACCCGCGCATACTGCGCGCTGATGTTGCTGATATCAGGATGGGTAAAGGTGTGATTCCCAATCTCGTGACCTTCGCGGTAGATGCGCTTGAGGATGCCGGGATACTTTTCGGCCTCCAGCCCAATCGTGAAGAATGTTGCCTTCACGTTATATTGTTTCAGGACATCGAGAATCTTCGGCGTCCATTGCGGGTCCGGTCCGTCATCAAAGCTGATCACGACGCGCTTACCCGGTGCACCGTAGGCGTCGATCCGGTAGGGACTTGGCAGCTCGCGAAAAATTTCGTCGGTAATCTGGCCGTTGGGGTCCACCGTGATATCGCGTGTGCCCGGCGATGGCTTGCTCGCAATGCGCAGGATGTCGCCATCGCCCTCGATGTCCACATCCTGACCGGGGTCCACCACCCTCAACTTCTCGGGAGCGTCCGCGTCCCGGGGCGAATCCCAGATCTTCCACAACGCGCGATCCTCTGAGCCCAGCCGCCACAACGCAAAGGTTGAAATGCCCAGTTCGCGTGCCCCGCGCATCTGGTTCAACGCGGTCACCGCATCCAGGTACCACACGTCATGCCGACTATTGTCGCCGTCCAGATAGGTGAAGTGCGGATTCAGCATGTCGGAGTCGAAGTCGATATCCGCTTCCGAGTCGCGTGCCTCCAGCCAGGCCTCCTGCACGCTTACGTTGTGGACCCCGGCCATTCCCGGCTTTCCCTTCTTATCTGTCGTCCAGTCGTATCCGTAGTTGCCGATCGCACAGATGATCTTTTCGCGCGGGATCACCTTCAGCGCCTCGGTCAGATTCTTCATGAACCAGTCCTGTCCGGCAATCGCGCCCGGTGCGCCACCCGGATAGTGCTGATCGTAGTTCATCAGGATCAATCCATCGGCGTACTTCGACAGGAACGCATAATCAAAATCCGGATTGGAGGCGGGGACGCTCAGGTAGAGCTTTTGATTGCGCTGGTGCAGGTCGCCGGCAAGTTCGGCGATCAACGCACGATAACCGGGCTGTGCCTCCTGCGGGAACCCCTCGATGTCGACGGTTAAACCTTTGTAGTTGTCACTTGCCAGAAACGTACTCATCTCCTGGCGGAAGCGTTGGCGCGCATCCTTTGAACTCAGCATCTGCGCAACGTCGGTGCGCCATTCGTTAACAATGGGATCAAAATTGTTGACCAGCGGCAGCACGTCCACCTGCGCGTTCGTGCTCTTGATCAGCGGCATCAACTTTGGATCGATTGGCACCACATGGCCGTTGTTGATCACGTTGTAAAGGGTGTTGTTCTCGTTGACCGCCTGCAGGTGTCCGTCGCCTCCCATTACGTGCAGCCACTCTGGAAATACAAAATCAATCTGGTGAATGTACTCCCGCAGCGAACTGTAGCTGGCCGCATCCCAGGTCACGTAGAACGCGCCTCGGATACCCTCGCCGGAGTTCAACACGACCTCTGATGCCGGAATCAGCGTCTTGCGATGATTGCCTTTTTTCTGCGGCTTCTTTGGCTCATTCAGCTTCAGCGCACGATAATTTTTCTTCTGATCCGCCAACAAAACCGCTGGAATGTCTGTCTTGCGTACGACGGTCAGAGCAAAAAATACAACCAATAGGCTCAGGACCACCACGATTACATCGGTCGATTTGCGGATCCTCTTCCAGCGTCGCCGGTCAGGATCAAAGAATATGGGCTTGGACATTCGTTAATTGCCGTAACTCTTATCGTATGGTTCGCAACTCACTCCGTCAATCAACCCCCGAAGCGCCCCGGCCGTAGTACCATGCTCCTTCTCCCCAATTCCACCCGGCTTCTGCTATATTCGGTCGTGCTCACCTTGATAAAAAGGCATCGCTGGTGGTTCCTTGCCACCACAGTCGCAGCGGTGCTGCTGCGCCTGTTCTTCGTCTTCAAGATGCAGGTTATAGAGGGCGATTCGCTCGTCTACGGCGACATCGCCAAGTGCCTCATCAACCACCACATGTACGGCGTAGGAAGGCTCTCCGGATGTGGCCCGACCCTGATCCGGCTGCCCGGCTATCCGTTCTTTCTCGCCTTCACGTTCCTGATCTTCGGTCAGGACCACTACATTGGCGCGATGCTCTTCCAGCTTGTCTTTGACGTACTCACCTGCTTCCTCGTCGCCGACATTACCCGCCGAATTTTCTCCGACCGCGCAGCGCGCTCCGGCTTCATTCTGGCCGCCTTCTGCCCGTTTCTCATGAGCTACGTTGCCACCCCGTTGACCGAGTGCCTGGAAATCTTCTGCATCACCTCCGCCGTCAATTGCGCGATCATCGCCCTGGACGCCCGCCGTCTGCGCTGGTGGGCGATTTGTGGCGTTGCCTGCGCCGCCGCCATTCTGCTCCGTCCTGACGGAGGCCTGATCCTCGGCTGCATCGCTCTGCCGGTACTCCTGTACCTCTTTCGTGAACCGCCGCGGCGGCGCGAACTGCTGACTGCGCTCCTCGTGCTCAGCTTCGTGTCCTTGTCTCCGCTGCTGCCATGGACAATTCGCAATTGGCGTGTCTTCCACGTTTTTCAACCGCTGGTGACCGTGCATGCTACCGATCCGGGCGAATATCAAGCGGATGGCTTAGACCGTTGGTCCAAAACCTGGCTCATTGACTATGCCAACACGGAAGATTTCGGCTTCCACCTCCCCGGCGAACCCGTCGAAGTCCGCGACATCCCGGACCGCGCCTACACCTCCGAAGCCCAGCGCGCACTCGTCCACTCGCTCATCGCGCAGTACAACGTAATACTCGACATCACCCCGGAGATGGACCGCCAATTTGCGGCCATGGCCGATGAGAATATTCGCATGCATCCTATCCGCTACCATCTCCTTATGCCCGCCGCCCGCATGTTGGACATGTGGTTCAGACCGCGGGGCGAGATGATGCCGCTCGACACTCATTTCTGGGAGATCGCCAAGGATCCGCACGATGCCTGGTGCAATATCGCGCTGGCCATCCTCAATTTTTTCTACGTAGCTGCCGCCGTAGCCGCGGCGTGGCTAATGCGGCGTCGCATCAAATATCTTGCCCTGCTGCTCACCTATCCGGTTGTGCGCTCGTTGTTTCTCGCCACTCTCGGCCAGTCCGAAGATCGCTATACGATGGAGTGCTTTCCCTTTGTTTTGGTGCTCGCCGCGGTTTTTCTGGCTTGGTGCTCAACCCGAAACCAACCCTCCGAGCCATTCGCCTAGCAGAGTCGCGACCCCACCGGCGCAGTGAGCCTCACATCTGCCGCAGTGAGCAGATGTGGGCCTCGCAGACGCAGCAAGGCCGGGGCATCTGCCCCGGCCTTGCAAACTCCTTGAACGTTGCGGCTACACTCCGCGCAACGGCGAGTCGCTCATGCGAAACTGCGTGCGTACGTGCTCACTCAACAATTCGGCGGCTTCCCGGTTGCCGTTGCGGTCACTCTGCAGAAGATACTTCATGGCTTCCACCAGCAAGCGCTGCCCCTCCATATATCGCGGATCGTCCGTACGAATACGGTCACGTCCGCTCGGGTCTGGCCGCGCCGGAATGATCACTACCTTCGATTTAGCCATGCTCTCCCCTTGTAACCATATGACGCGAATGTACTCTCTCCGGTTGCAGGACTAAGGCAAAAGGGTTTCAATGGAGCAGACTTCTGGACCTATCTACTTTGTTTTCAGCTTGAATGCGTCATCCGGCAGCTTCGGTAGATTAATATCGATCTTCGTGAATTTGGCCACGCGGTAGTCGCCTTCGCCCTGATCGAGTCTCTGCTGCACACTCACGCCCCTGCTCTGATCAATCCAGAGCGTGATCAAGGGAAACATGTTTCTGACTTCCTTCGCCTTGGGCGTCAATTCGAGTTTGTACGTCGGCACCCCCAGCACCGTTTCCGTGCCCGCGTAGCGAACCTCGAAGCTCTTCGTCAGGTCGTGCCCGCGTCCACCAAAGCCCAGCGCCATAAAACTCTCGACGCCTTCCCGATTCTTGCGCGCGTCGTAATGGGTCGTCTGGTTCGTCTTGCGAACGTACACCTGTACTTCGCCATTCTTGAGCAGTAGCTTTTTGCCTGGAGCGGGGTACTCGATATCGGCAGCCACATCCACGCTGGCACCAGAGCGTTTGAAATACATTACGCCCTTTTGGATATCGTGTTCGTCAACCACCTTCTGATACTGGTCCCAATCGAAATCAGTCTGCACACTCCGAATCACCGTGCTGGTCCGGTCCAGCAATGTCAGCACCTGTTCCAGATTTCCCTGCCTGCTTTGCCCAGACGCGGTGGCGGCCAACAGGGCCGCCATGAATGCCGCCAGCATCAGTTTTCTCATGCCTATCTCTCTTCCGGTCACACCGTTCGGTTCTTACCGCTGAACCCACACATGATATCCCACCAGATTGCCCTTGGCGTCCTGCTCCGGTGCCCAGTGCTTGACCTTGACATAGCCGCTAATGGGCTCAATGACCCGCTGCAGATCGGCCTGCTTCTCCTCCTGGGTAACGCCTTTCACGTCCCGCGCATCCACCCGGAAGATCAGCCCGTTGTCTCCGTCCGGCATCACCTGCACACTCTTGGGACGCGGCAGGCGCTCCGCCGGTTTGTCTTTGTAATTGATAAAGTGGGGGCTCACAAAGATGATTAGCAGAATCAGCGTGACCATCACATCGTAGTGAAACGATCCTCGCGGATGAGTCCACCAGATATAGCCTTTGATTGTCTCCCACACTTTTTTCATCGCACTTCCAGTCTATTTCAATTGCCGGGTTGCCGGATGGCTTGTTGCCGGCCTACATCTTTCGGGCTTCGATTTTATCTGCACCCATGTAGGGCCGCAAGGCTTCCGGAATCACTACACTGCCATCTTTCTGCTGGTAATTTTCCACGATCGCTACCCAGGTCCGGCCCACGGCAAGGCCGCTGCCGTTGAGCGTGTGCACCAACTCCGTTCCCTTCTTCCCTTCCGGCTTATAGCGAATGTTGGCCCGCCGCGCCTGGAAGCTCTCAAAGTTCGAACAGGAAGAAATTTCGCGGAACAATCCCTGTCCCGGCAGCCACACTTCTAAATCGTACGTCTTTGCCGAGCTAAAGCCCATGTCTCCGGTGCTAAGCAGCATACGGCGATAGTGCAGTCCGAGCCGCTCCAGCACGGTTTCGGCGGCGCGCGTCAACTTCTCATGCTCCGCGTAACTCTCTTCCGGCTTGGAGAATTTAACCAGTTCCACTTTTTGAAACTGATGCTGGCGAATAATGCCGCGCACATCTTTGCCATACGATCCCGCCTCGCTGCGCCAGCAGGGCGTATAGGCCGTCAGTGAAATCGGCAAGCGCGATGCCTCCAGCGTCTCGTCGCGGAAGATGTTGGTCACGGGAACCTCGGCCGTAGGGATTAGCCACAGGTCGCGCTCACCCTGCGGAACCTTGAACAGATCCTGCTCAAACTTCGGCAACTGCCCGGTGCCGTACATCGACTCGGAGTTCACCAAGTAGGGCGGCAGAACTTCGGTGTAGCCGTGCTCGCCCGTATGGAGATCGAGCATGAAGTTCATCAGCGCCCGTTCGAGTTTCGCGCCCAGCTCCCAGTAGAGAGCAAAGCGCGCACCGGTAATTTTAGTGGCCCGCGCCAGGTCGAGAATTCCCAACTGCTCGCCCAGTTCCCAGTGCGGCTTCGGCGTGAAGTCAAACTCCGGCCGCGTGCCCCAACGCTTCACCTCAACGTTTGCCGTCTCATCCTTGCCCACCGGCACGGAGTCGTGCGGCAGATTCGGAATCGTCGCGAGAATGTCGTAGAGCTCTTTGTCGGCGGCCTCGGCCTGTGCCTGCAGCGCGGGAATGCCTTCCTTGAGCTTGAGCACCTCGGCGCTGAGCGACTCGAGTTCGGTTTTCTGCGCTGGCGTGATTGAGCCTTTTTTCTCCGCGCCCATCAGCGGACCGATCTTTCGGCTGAGTTCGTTGCGGCGCGCCAGCTCCTTCTCCAGCTCGTGGGTCATCGCTCGCCGCCGCGTGTCGATCTCGCGGAAGCCTCCCAGCAGTTGTTCAGGGTTGGCGTTACGGCTGCGCAACTTCTCTTCCACCACGGATAAATGTTCGCGTACAAATGCAAGGTCTAGCATAAGAACAAAGGATATCAAGAACGGAGAGGCGATTGCGAGCAGCAGGAGTGCTCATTGACTAATCTCCGTCCGCATCGTCGGCTACGAAGTAGAATGAGGGAATGAGCCAGAAGAATCCGAAGCCGGAGGTGGAGGCCGCAGACAAGGTTTCCGTCACCGGCTCCTCCGCCGCCACTCCGCGCGCAACCTCACGAGCGAACCAGCGCGGCCCACTAACCTTGGACACCAGCGTCAACATTGCCGGCATCCATCTGAAGAATCCGATTCTCGCGGCCTCGGGCACCTTCGGCTATGGCATAGAGTTTGAGGACATCGTCTCACTCGATAAGCTCGGCGGCTTTGTGGTGAAGGGATTGTCGCGTGAGCCGATGGCGGGCAATCCTCCGCCGCGGCTTTTTGAAACTGCGGCGGGAATGCTGAATGCGATTGGCCTGCAAAACATTGGGGCGCGCGCGTTTGTGGAAGAGAAGCTGCCAAAGCTGGCGAAGATCAAAGACGCCGTCGTCATCTGCAACGTGTATGGATACAGCACCGAAGAGTACGAACAGACGATCCGCATTCTGAATGAAGGCGAGGGCATCGCCGCTTATGAGTTGAATGTTTCCTGCCCCAACGTGCGCCACGGCGGAATCACCTTTGGGCAGGACCCGGCGCTGCTGGCCGAGGTGGTGGCGGCGGCACGCTCGGCTTCGACGCGGCCTCTGATTGTGAAGCTCTCGCCCAACGTGACCCATATTGCACGGATGGCGCGAGCCGCTGAAGACGCGGGTGCGGACGCGGTCTCGCTGGTGAACACCTTCCTCGCCATGGCCATCGATCCGGTGACGCGACGGCCGCGCATCTCCAATGTTACGGCTGGGCTGAGCGGTCCGGCGATCAAGCCGATTGCGGTGCGCATGGTGTACGAAGTGGCGCAGGCCGTGCGGATACCGGTGATCGGCATCGGCGGCATCAGCACCCCTGAGGACGTGGTGGAATTTCTGCTGGCGGGAGCTACCGCGGTGGAAGTGGGTACGGCAAACTTCTGGGACCCGAGAGCCTGCGAACGGCTGGTGACTCAACTGGAACGCTGGTGCTTGGAGCAGCACATTGAAAGCGTAGCCGGATTACGCGGCGGACTGATTCTGGGCTGACGATTAACTCTTTGGATAATGTTAGATTGCCTTATTCGACACTATCTTGCGGGGCTGTGTTTACCAGAGCGCCAATCCTTGCGAAAGATTGACGCAATGGTAAACACCCGGCGCCAGAGAGTTAGCTTTTGAGGTAATCGTTACCGATCCGGTTCCGCGTCCGGCCCTGGAACGACTTTAGTGGCCGCCGGAGATTCTTACGCGCAATTCTTCGGGAAGGCGATCCCGGAGATTTTCGGGCAGCCGGTCATGAAGGTTGCGGGCTCCGATTATCGCCGCGTCCTTGACAACGAGCGGCGCCGGAGTGGCAACGGCCACGATGAGCCAGACCAGGGCCGAGAGGGCAAAGCCACAGAGCGCACCGAACTCCAGCCAGAGAGCGTGCGGTGGGCTGAAGTGGTGGATCACGGCAAAGGCAAAGACGAAGACGATGGCCGAGAGCGTCGCCATGGCGATGAGGGTGATGTCGATGGTGCGATGAAGCTTCTGCCGCGAGCGGCAGCGGGTACATGCGGCGAGGTGCGCCTCATAGTCGACACTCATCTCCGGCGCGAGGCCGGTGATGTCATAGCGCCATCCTGCGAGGATATTGCCGACGAATGGATCAATACATTGACTCATATCAATTTATAGCGTGAGGGTCGAGAGAGGTTCATCCTGCGAAGCGAGAACCAGACGGTTGCCCCACAGCCCCTGGCGCATTCCCAACGCCCGCTCGGCCGCGACACGGGCCAAGTTAGGATGATTATTCTGCTCAGACAAGTGAGCCAGAATGAGGAACGCTGCACCACCATCATAGTCTGTTGTCAGAAATTCTGCGAGAGCTTCGTTCGATAGATGGCCAACCCGGGACATGACGCGCTGTTTTACGGCCCAGGGATAAGGGCCGCCACGGAGCATTTCAAGGTCGTGATTGGATTCGAGGATGAGGCCGTCGCAGGCGCGGAGATGGTCGCGGACATTGCGCGGCAGGAAACCGAGATCGGTGGCGATGGCCATGCGCACCCCTTCGGCGAGAAAGCGGAAGCCGACTGGGTCGGCGGCGTCATGGGGAATGGTAAAAGGCATGACCTCGATATCACCCACGCTGAAACTTTTGCCCGATGAGAAGAGTTCGAGGCGTTCAGCCTGCACGCGGTTGCCCGCCGAATCTTTAAATTGGCGCTGCCATGCGCCATGGGTGGGGGCGGTCATGAAGACAGGCAGGCGGAACTTTTTGGCCATGACGTGCAGGCCCGCGATGTGGTCCGAGTGCTCGTGGGTGATGAGTACGGCGGAGAGAGACTCCGGCGCGATGCCCCGGGCGGCGAGGCGGCGGCAGGTTTCGCGGCAGGAAAGGCCGCAGTCGATGAGCACGCTCGTCTGCGACGTCGCAATGACCGTGCTATTGCCTCCGCTGCCGGAGGCCAGGACTGTGATGGAAACCGCCACGGAGTACAGGATAGCTGGAAAGAGCGCGGTTTCAAAGCCTCAAGATTCACGCCAACAGCGGGGCAGCCTTACACAGTTGAACAAAGTTGGAGAGGATCTGCATGCCATTGCTGGTGAGCACCGACTCGGGATGGAACTGCACGCCTTCAATCGGCAGGCTGCGATGGCGCACACCCATGATGATTCCGTCGGCGGTTGTCGCCGTGATCTCCAGAACGTCCGGGCACGACTGCGGCTCAATCACCAGCGAGTGATAGCGCGCGACCTCGATCTCCTCGGGGACGCCGGCGAAGATTCCGCGTCCGTCATGCTTGACCCGGCTGGCTTTTCCGTGGACCGGCCGGGGGGCGCGCACGATGTGTCCGCCGAAGGCTTCGCCAATTGCCTGGTGGCCCAGGCACACGCCCAGGATGGGCAGTCGTCCGCCCAGTTGACGGATTAACGCGAGGGAAATTCCCGCGCCCTTGGGTTCGCCCGGTCCGGGCGAAATCACCACGCCGCTATAGTTGCTGTTCGCAATTTCTTCGACCGTGACCTGGTCGTTGCGGCGCACCACCGGATCGGCTCCCAGCTCGCCCAGAAACTGCACCAGGTTGTAGGTGAATGAATCGTAGTTATCGATTACCAGCAGCATCGTTCTCCTCCACAGAAAAATCGATCCCGGGTTGAAAAACTTGGGAGCGCACGGGTGTTTCCGGGCGGCACGGGGATTCTTCGCTAACGCTCAGAATGACACTCCAGAACGCAATCAGGTTATCCCTCGGACTCGGCCAGAGCCACGGCGCGACGCAGGGCGCGCGACTTGTTGACCGTCTCTTCCCACTCCAGGCACGGCACGGAGTCGGCGACAATGCCCGCGCCTGCCTGCACACTCAGCTCGTCGCCCACAAGCTCCATCGTGCGGATGGTGATGCAGGAGTCGAGATTGTTGGCGTAATCGGCATATAAGACCGCGCCCGAATACGCCAGACGCGCCCCGCGCTCCAGGTCGGCAATCCCCTGCATGGCGCGAATTTTCGGCGCACCGGTCACCGTACCCGCCGGAAAGCAGGCTCCCAGGGCATCAAAGCGATCGAGTTCGGGACGCAACTGCGCTTGCAGCTCGGTGACCAGGTGCTGCACGTGGGAGTACTTCTCCACGGTCATCAGCTTTTTCACCTTCACCGTTCCGTAGCTCGCCACGCGGCCCAGGTCGTTGCGCCCGAGGTCCACCAGCATCATGTGTTCGGCGCGTTCCTTCTCGTCGGCGAGCAGTTCCCCGGCCAGTTGGGCATCCTCTTCCGCATTCGCGCCACGACTCCGGGTTCCGGCAATGGGACGGTAGGTCAACTCGCGGCCACGGCAGCGCACCAGCATCTCCGGCGATGCGCCGATCAAGGCTTGCTCGCCACCGGTCTTCTCTCCACCGATTTGGGGGCTGGGACCAAAATTCAGCAGAAACATGTAAGGCGATGGATTAGTGGCTCGCAGGGCGCGATAGAGCGCTACGGCGTTGGCCTTGGTGTTGCGGCGGAAGCGCTGCGACAAGACAATCTGGAAGCACTCACCGGCGAAGATCAGCTCCTTGCCCTCGGCCACGGCACTCTCAAATTCGGCGCGCGCGAAGTTGGATTCGAAGTCGGCCTCGCCTGCGCTCGCCACGGCCATGGCTTTCAACGGCAACTCCACGGCCGCGCTGAGTTTGCGCACAACCTCGCGATTCTGTGCCGCAGCGGCTGCAAATTTTTCCTGGAGCACGGCTTCGCCGGCACCGGGCTCGACTTCGGCCAGGGTGCGAATCTGGATCTGCTGGCGGGCGTGATCAAAGGCCAGCACGGTGCGGAAGATCAGAAAGCAGGCATCATCGCCAGCGCCGGAGACGGCCTGCATCGCCGGATCAAACCAGCTCGAAGCGGCATAGCCAAGGTAGCCGACGCAGCCTCCGGCCATGGGAGCGATGTTCTCGGCGGCGGCGAGTTTGCGGTGCGCGAACTCGCGCCGCAATACGTCCACGGCGGTGCCGGGCTCGGTGCGTTCTCCGTTGGCATCCTGCACGGTAGTCACGCCATCGCGGCTGCGCACCACCATGGCGGGCTCGGCCCCCAGAAACGAATAGCGCGCCAGGTGCTCGCCGCCCTCGACGGACTCCAGCAGGAAGGAACGCTCGGCGCCTTGGGCGATCCGCAGGTAAGCCGAGAGCGGGGTCAGCAGGTCGGCGGAAACGGTTTCGGCGACGGCGACCAGGCCACCGGACGAGGCCAGGCGACGAAACTCCGCGAACTCAGAACTGGCCGTCACTTGGCCTCCCGTCACTTGGCGCCCCGTCATTTGGCGCCCCGTCATTTGGACACCACCGAGGTGGCGGGGTCGCTCTTGAGCTGCGGCTCAGCAATGGTGCGGCCGACGATTTCAGCAATCTTGCGCAGGTCGCGCACCATGGCCGCGTACTGATCGGGATAGAGCGACTGCGCGCCATCGGAGAGCGCATGGTCGGGATCGTGATGGATTTCGACGATCAGACCGTCGGCGCCTACCGCGACTCCGGCACGCGCCAGCGGAATAACCTTGTCGCGCTTGCCGGCCGCATGGCTGGGATCGACGATGATGGGGAGGTGGGTCAATCGCTTTACCGCCGGAACAATGCTGACATCGAGCGTGTTGCGGGTGTGGTCGGTAAAGGTGCGGATGCCGCGCTCACAAAGCACCACGTTGTAGTTACCCTCGCTCATGACGTATTCGGCGGCCATCAGCAATTCATCGAGGGTGGCGGCCATGCCGCGCTTCAGCAGCACCGGCTTTTTCGAACGTCCGGCGAGTTTGAGCAGGGCGAAGTTCTGCATGTTGCGCGCGCCGATCTGAATCATGTCGGCGTACTGATCGACCAGCGCCAGCGATTCGTGATCGATCGCCTCGGTGACCACCAGCAAGCCGAAGGCTTCACGGGCCGCAGCCATGATCTCCAAGCCCGGCTCGCCCATACCCTGAAACGCGTAGGGCGAGGTGCGCGGTTTGAATGCACCGCCGCGCAAGAATCGCGCGCCTCCCCTGGCCGCGGCTTCGGCGGCACGGAAGAGTTGATCGTGGCTCTCCACCGAGCAGGGTCCGGCCATCATCGCCAACTCAGGTCCGCCGACGGTCGCGGCACTGCCCTCGAAGCGCACTACGGTGTCCTCGCTCTTCATGTCGCGGCTTACCAGTTTGTAGGGCTTGGTGACCGCAATCACCTCGGCCACACCGGGCAACTCGCTGAGCATATCGGCTTCCACCGCGCCCTTGTTGCCGGTGATTCCGATGGCGCAACGGGTTGCGCCGGGTAGTGGATGAGGCCGGTATCCCAGCTCTTCCACGCGCTTACAGACGGCTTGCGTCTGTTCGTCGGTTGCATTCACATTCATCAATACAAGCATCGCCCTAAGCCTCCACCGCCTGTGCCGCCACCAACTCGCGCACAAAGCGTTCCACTTCCACGGGAGCTTGCGCTCCGTGCTCTTCAATCTTTCTGACAATCGCCGATCCTACGATCACCGCGTCGGCACCCTGCGCCCAAGCCTCGCGCGCCTGCTCCGCGTTGCTGATGCCGAATCCAACCGCGACCGGCAGAGCGGTGACACGCCGGATGCGCTCGAGCAACCCGCTGACATCGGCGCTTAACTGCTGCCGCGTGCCGGTAACTCCAGCAACCGAGATCGCGTAGAGAAATCCCGTGGCGTGCTGCGCGATCTGCGCGATGCGCTGCTCCGTCGAGGTCGGTGCGACCAAGGAAACCAGATCCAACCCGCGCCGTTGCAAGGCTTGCGAGAAACCTTGCGCGGACTCGGCGGGAAGATCCGTCACCAGTACTCCCGCAAGGCCGGCCTTCGCGGCATCCTGCGCCACGTTTTCCAGGCCATGCCGCAGCAGCGGATTGAGATAACTGAAGAGCACAATCGGAACTCCGGAGGCCGCGACCGCACGGCCTGCAACTTCGATTACGTCCTTCAGTTTCACGCCCCGGTTCAAGGCGCGCTCGCAGGCCCGCTGAATGACCGGGCCATCGGCTGCCGGATCGCTGAACGGCATGCCCACCTCGATGGCGGTGGCTCCGGCACGGGCCATGGCGACGAGCAGTTGGTAGGTGGTCTCCAGGTCAGGATCGCCCGCCGTGATGTAGGGCACCACACCCTTGCGTCCGGTCTCACGCAAGGTTTTGAAAGCCTGCTGTAGCCGGGTGGTCATTGGGCGCCGCCTTGCTGCAGCTTTGCCGCCGTCAGCGTTGCCACGGTATCCACATCCTTGTCGCCGCGTCCTGATAGATTCACAATGATCAATCCACCTTTGCCGAGTTCCTTCGCCAACTTTACCGCGTGAGTGACGGCGTGGGCCGACTCCAGGGCGGGAATGATTCCTTCACGCCGAGACAGCAGATCGAACGCCGCCAAGGCCTCGGCATCACTGGCCGAGACGTATTCGGCGCGCCCCAACTCACGCAGATGGGCGTGCTCCGGGCCGACCGAGGCATAATCGAGACCGGCGCTCACCGAATGGGTCGGGGCAATTTGTCCGTCGTCATCCTGCAACACATAACTGTAGGTTCCCTGCAACACGCCCGGGACTCCGCCGTGGAAGCGCGCCGCGTGATCTCCCAGCGACTCGCCACGGCCTCCGGCTTCGACGCCGATAAGACGAACATCCTTATCCGCGACAAACGCGGTGAACGCGCCAATTGCATTGGAGCCGCCGCCTACGCAGGCTACCACCGCGTCCGGCAAGCGGCCTTCGCGGGCCAGCACCTGGGCGCGCGCCTCGTCGCCGATGACGCGCTGGAACTCGCGCACCATCGTCGGATAAGGATGCGGACCGAGCGCGGAACCCAGAAGATAATACGTGTCGCGCACATTGGTGACCCAGTCGCGCAGGGCTTCGTTGATGGCATCCTTCAAGGTCTTCGAGCCGGCTTCGACGCCGCGCACCTCGGCTCCCATCAGCCGCATGCGGAAGACATTCAGCGCCTGCCGCTTCATATCTTCCGAGCCCATGTACACAACGCAGTCGAGGCCGAAGCGGGCGCATACCGTGGCCGTGGCGACGCCGTGCTGTCCGGCGCCGGTTTCGGCGATGATGCGACGTTTGCCCATGCGCCGCGCCAGCAACACCTGGCCCAGAGCGTTGTTGATCTTGTGCGAGCCGGTGTGACCGAGGTCTTCGCGCTTCAAAAGAATTCGCGCGCCGCCAGCGTATTCACTGAGCCGCTCGGCGTAGTACAAGGGCGTGGGCCGGCCACTGAACTCCGCGAGCAAGCCGCTTAACTCGCGCTCAAAGCTGGGGTCCTGGCGGGCTTCGGCGAATGCCGCGGTCAACTCATCGAGCGGCTCGATCAGGGTTTCGGCCACAAAGCGTCCGCCGTAACTGCCAAAGTAACCGTCGCCGGAGGCGCACAAAAGGCTCTCCAACACTGCCTCGTCCTTCATCGCTACTGCCTCTCCGCGGCCCGCACGGCCGCCACAAATTTGCCCATCTCGATCAGGCTCTTGATACCTTTTGCCGACTCCACGCCGCTGCACACATCGACCGCGTCGGGATGCACCACGGCAATCGCTTCGGCAACATTGCCGGCGTGCAAGCCTCCGGCAAGAAATAGCTTTGCCGCCGGTAAGGCGTCGCGCACGCTCTGCCAGTTCACGTTGGCCCAGCAAAAACTTTCGCCCGAGCCGCCATGGCCCACGCACGGAGTATCGAGCAGCAGGCCGCGACAGGCGGCGAATTTCACGGCGTGTTCGGCACTGAATTTCGCATCTACCTTGAGGGCGCGAATTACCTCGAACTCCCCGGCGATTGCCTCGCACTCCTTGGAAGACTCGTCGCCGTGCAACTGCACCGCCGCGAGTGGCACGGCCCGGGCGATGCGCAGTAGCTCCGCTATATTCATATTTACGAATACACCGACCAGCTTGCCCCGTCCTGGTTTTACTTGTCCGGCGACGGCCTGGGCAATGCTGCGCGCTTGGTTGAGGGGGATGCAGCGCGGACTTTCCGCATAGAAATTCATTCCCAGCATCTCCGCGCCCAACTCGATGGCGGCCAGTGCGTCATCCACGCGGGTGATGCCGCAGATCTTGATCTCGACCGAGCTCATCGCGTCTGCTCCAAGCCTTGCAATTCACTCAGGGCCGTCAGCGGATCGCCCGCGCGCATCAGGGCCTCACCGATGAGGAAAGCTTTATATCCCGCGGACTGGAGGCGTTCGATGTCGGCGCGGGTGCACAGGCCGCTCTCGGCCACCAGGGTTGCGTCGGAGGGAGCCAAATCGGCCAAGCGCAGAGATGTTTCAAGATCGACCTTGAGGGTTTTCAGATTGCGATTATTGACTCCGATGAGCTTGGCGCCAAGGGCCGCAGCGCGCTCGAACTCAGACGCGGTGTGCACCTCGACCAGCGCGTCGAGATGAACCTTGTGCGCCGCATCCAGCAACTTCAGGGCGTCGGCATCGGTCAATCCGGCGATGATCACCAGCACGGCTTCGGCACCGGCGATCGCAGCTTCATACACCTGGTGACGGTCGACCGCAAAGTCTTTGCGCAGCAGCGGCAAATGTACGGCGGCGGCCACGCGACGCAGATCGTCGAGCGATCCCTTGAAGTGCTCGGGCTCGGTCAGCACGGACATGGCGGCTGCGCCTCCGGCCTCGTACAAGCGAGCGATCTCGACGGGATCGGCGGCGGCTTGAATGTCTCCGGCGGAGGGCGAATGCCGCTTGAACTCCGCGATAATCGCCGTCGGCCGGGCCAGCAGTTCGCTGCGAAAGCGGGCCACGCGCTGACCGCGGGAGGCCAGAGCGGCATCGCGCACCGCTTCGCGCTCGGCGTCGGTGAGCAGGCTCATTTGGCGGCGTTTGGCGTCCATTACGCGCTCGAGAAATTCCGCACTCATCGCGCCGCTTCCTCCTGCTGCGTAATGCTTTGCTGAGAGTTGCAGGGAGCCTGCGATAGTGCAATGAGCGCGTTGAGTTTGTGGAGCGCCGAGCGGTCGTCGATCGCCCGGCGAGCGCGTGCGGCGCACTCGCGGAGTCCATCCCCGGTGCGCACGTGCAGAGCCGCCGCCGCGTTCAGGACCACTAGGTCGCGGGCAATATCAAAGCCAACCCCACACGACAGATCGCGGTGCTCGCCCGAGAGCACGGCGCGTACGGTCGCCGCGTTCTCTTCCGCGCTTCCGGTGCGCGCCGCATCGGTGGGACGCTCGGCGATGCCGAAATCTCGCGGCGAAACGGTGAACTCCGTGTAATCTCCGTCACGCACTTCGAGGACTCGGGTCGCGCAGGCAGTGGTGATCTCATCGAGGCCGTCGCCGCCGCGCAACACCCACGCGCGCGACACTCCGATCCGCGCCAGCGCTCCGGCGACGTTCGCCATGCGCGCCTCGTCGGACACCCCGAGCAGGCGGTACTGCGCGCGGCATGGATTCACCATGGGACCCACGAGGTTGAAGGTGGTCCGGATTCCGAGCGATCGGCGGATGGATGCGACGCGGGCCAGAGCGGGGTGGTATTTCGGCGCGAACAGGAAACAGATCCCCAGCTCGCTCAGGCATTGCATGGCGGTTTCCGGCTCGCAGTCGATGCGCACGCCGAGGGCGGTCAGCACATCGGCGCTACCGCTGCTGCTGGTGGAGGCGCACGCCCCGTGCTTGGCAATGGCGCACCCGGCGGCGGCGATGACGAACGACGCGGCGGTGGAAACATTGAAGGTCTTGACCGTGCTGGCGCCGGTTCCGGCCGTGTCCAGCACCTGCGACGGAATGGCCACGGGCAGGACGCGCTCGTACAGCGCATCGGCAAAGCCCGCCAACTCATCCGCGCTTTCGCCTTTGGCTACCAGCAGAGCCAAGGCCGCCGCGATCTGCGAATCGGGGGTTTCGGCGGCGAGCATGGCATGCACCAGTTGCGCAGCCTGCTGGCGGGTGAGGTCGCGAGAGGCCAGCAGCACGGGGAGCAACTCCCCCAAGGTGACGGTGACCGATGAATTTGCGACCGATGGATTTGCGGGGCCTGCTGGCATCTAGTTCGTCCTGAAATTCCGCGCAAAACGCAGATGCGTTGCGGCAGATGTATTTTTATTTCGTTTGCAGGGAAAAGCGTAGAGCGTGCCTAGATTAGAGGCACACGACGGTGTAGGGCCACCATCGACGGGAGGAGCAATCAGCGGAGAATAAAGTTGCAATGCTCACCCAAATAGGCTACGACGGATGCTGCGTCGAGGTCAAACGAAAAATCACGGATTACCGCAGAGACCACAAGTATGTCGTGATATCGCGGGCTTCTGCATCTCCGATACCATACTCCGGCATCTTGGTTTTCGGCAGAACCGAGTGCGGCGAGACAATCCAGCGCATCACGTTCTGCGGGGTGTTCGCTAGATTTCCCGAGATGTACGCCTCATTCGAGAGGTGCTCCAGCGACGGGGCTGCTTTTCCAGCGGCACCCATCACACCCGGAATCCGGTGGCATCCTCCGCAGCCGTAACGCTGTAGCAGAAAAGCTCCCCGCCCGGGATCGCCTCCCACCTGCGCCTTGGCCTGCTCCACGGCTCGGTCGTGCGCACTCTGGCAGCTAGTAGCGAAGCCGAGCAGGAAGTACGCGGCAACGGCCAGCATGGAATTTTTCACCGCCGAGCTGATCGCCGCAGAACCTTTTAACGCGGAACACTTCAACGCAGTTCCTTAGCCGAGCGCATCACCGCGTCCAGAGCGGGACGCCTGCTCTTGTCAGCCGTGAGCACAAACATTCGCCAGCGCACGCCTTCCAACTCGCCCACCGGCAGCAGACCATGGGATTTCTTCAGCGCTTGGCGCAGCACCGAGGGAGCAAAGATGGTTACGCCCGCCTTAGCGGCATAGATCTCCGGGTGCGGCATCTCGCCCACCTTCTCCACCTGCAGTTTGCGGCGGGCGAGCCAGCTCTCCACCTCGCGGCGGACTCCTCCGGCCGAGGGCAGCAGGACGGGCGCACCAGCGATGCGGGCGGGAAAATCCTTGTGCAATTTACGGGCGAGGGCCGGGGGCGCAAAGAGCTCTACCGCACTCTCCAACAGCACCCGGCTGTATAGAGCACCCCCTCCGGGCTTGGCATCCGTCAGCACGAATTGCAACGCGCCTGATGCCAGCGACGTAGCCAGCGACCCAGCCAGCGACGCAGTCAAGGTCTCCGCTGTGCCTTCGACGATGGTCACCAGCGGCCTTGGAGTCAAGGCAAACACACCCTCCAGAAGAGTTGCTACCAGCGGCGGTGGCAGCGTGAAACTCACGCCCAAGGCCAGCGCGGGAACCGCTTCGGCTTGGCCGTCGAGCGCCGACAGCAAGTCGCCGCCCAGGGCAAAGATGCTCTGAGCGTAGCGCAACACGGTCTCCCCGGCAGGAGTTACCTTGATGCCGCGCCCGCTGCGCTCCAGCAATTTGCGCCCCAGTTTTTGTTCCAACATGTGAACTTGTGCGCTGACCGTGGGCTGCTTCAGGCCAAGCCGTGCGCTGGCGCGTGCGACCGAACCCTCGCGGGCGACCGTGCAGAAGTAGAGCAGATGGTGGTAGTTCAATCGTTCCATGGCCACGATGAAATCATTGCCGCCGCCCGGCGCCAAGCTGTGGCCCTGGGTTGAAATCGTGATTGGGATCAGGAGAATCTGGAGGCGCGGGGCGGAGTCGAACCGCCGATAAAGGCTTTGCAGGCCTCTGCCTTACCACTTGGCCACCGCGCCTCGATGCACAGACGCGCGCGAGACTTCTAGATGGTATCGTGAGTCGCGCTTCCGCGCAAACCTTCGCGGGTCACTTCGGTTAGATTCCTGCGCCGTAATCGGCAAATCCGCTTTTGTCGAATTCGCTGCGGTAATCGCGGCGCTCTTCGTCCTCACGGGCCAAGCCTGCCATTGTGCCGTTGGACTGAACTGCGGCCGCCGCCAGATGAGAGAACTCTTCCAGACGTCCGCGCAAGTCGCTGACGTCCTTGGACAGCGCGATCAGCGCATCGCTCAAAGGATCTTTAATCTCGTGGGGATCGGTGATCAGCACCCGCTTGCCATCGCGATAGACGATATGAGCGGGAACGCCGACCACGGTGGAGTTCGGCGGCACGTCGCGCAGCACCACGCTGCCGGCGCCGACGCGCGAGTTGTCTCCTACTACGATGTCGCCCAGCACGCTCGACGTGTTGCCGATGACCACGCCGTTGCCCAGGGTGGGATGCCGCTTCTTCTTTGCCAAGCTGGTACCGCCCAGGGTTACGCCGTGGTACAGCGTCACATCGTCGCCCACAATCGCAGTCTCACCAATCACCACTCCCATGCCGTGATCGATGAAGAGGCGACGGCCGATGGTCGCGGCGGGATGGATCTCGATGCCAGTCCGGAAGCGGGTTAACTGCGAGAGGCAACGTGCCAGCAAACGATATCCATGCCGCCACAGCCAATGATTCAGGTGATGCGCCCAGACCGCGTGAAGTCCCGGGTAGTTGAGCAGTACGGAGAACCTGCTGGTGGCCGCGGGATCACGCTCCAGTACGGATTGAATGTCTTCTCGAATCGTTCGCAGCACGTTCACGCCTCGCTGAACGGGTTTCGTCCTTTAGTTTGCTATGTAACCTTCTATGTAACTACGACTTGCATCCTGCTGTCTAGTTAGCGCTTCACCGGCTGCGGCTGAATTGGGAATATTTCTCAGTTTGCGGATGGGCGGGGCAACCGTTGGCCCTGATGCAAAGTCTGACCGGGCTGGAGGAGGAAACTATGCGATTTCGATTTGCGCGGATTGTAGTTCTGTTGCTGCTCTTCACCTCTCTACCAGCGTTTGCCCAGTGGCAGTGGGGACGCCCGCGTCCGCCGAGGGCCGGTGCCTGCTTCTACAAGGATAGCAATTTCCGGGGAGACGCCTTTTGCCTGAAAGTGGGCGACCGCTGGCCGTCCATGCCAGCCGGGTTCAACGACAAAATCACTTCCATTCGCGTCTTCGGCGGAGCCCGCGGGCGGGTCTTCGCCAATGATAATTTTGGTGGCGCCAGTTTTCTGATCGATCGCAGCGTGAACGACCTGCGGCGCATTCCTGTGTCTGACAATCCATCTAAGAACTGGAACAACCGCATCTCTTCCATTGCCGTTTTCATGCGGGACAAGGATGAGTGGGGAGGACGGCGATAACCGGTCAGAACTGAAATTTGCATCTGCGGCCAGCGCGAGCCACTGCGAAATCGCGGCGAAGCCGTCGTTCACCGCCCGGCAGGGCTGGCCCGCGGCACTGCCCTGCAACCCTCACCCGGCGGAATTCATCCAAAGAAATTGAGCCAACGAGTTACAGTAGCAGCCTGAGGACGTTCGCCGCCCGCGCGCATGGCTGCGGCCCACCTGCTCACTTACTTATGCCTATGACGATCCGGCGTATTGCACTGCTCGCACTGTTCCTCGCTGCCGCGCTCTGGGCGTGCCTTGCCCAAACGTCCTCCGATCCCGGCGATGCCCTGATCGGCTTCCTGAATCAGTCGATTGACTGGTATCGGCGGGTCGAGCTTCCCGGCCAGCTTTCGACCGATCCGGCGGACTCGATCTACACGGCTTACAATCGCAACGCCAGCGTTCAGGCGATCTCGTTGATCTTTGATTTCGCGCGCGAGCAGGCCCAACAAATTCAGCTCGAACACGCTCGCGACACCGCTCCGGTTGCCGACAATCCTCAGGCCTCACGCAACCTTCCGCAGTTGGTGGCCAGCGCGCAGGAGAAGGTGAAGCAGGCCGGCGCCGATCTTGATGCGCTGCAGCAGCAAGCCGCCAACGCCTCGGGAAAGAAGCGCCAGACCCTCGACGATCAAGTTGCCGAAGAGAAGAGCGAACTCGAGCTCGCCCAGGCTCGCCTGGAAACGCTGGAGAACATGAGCACCTTTGCGGTCGCCGGAACTTCGGTTGGCCTGCTCGGAAAAGTCAATGAACTCGAACGCACCGTTCCCGAGGTTCGCACCGTAGTACGCCCGGCGCGTCCGCTGCGCACGGATTCCAACCGTAGCAATGCCGCAAATTCCAATGCCGCAGACTCCAGCACTGCCGCCGGGAGCAGCGCCGGGGCCGGAGCTACCGGAGCCACGAGCAGCACCGCTTCCAGCACTCCTGCCACTGCGATTGCGCCGTTCAGCCTTGTTCCCGTACCTGCGCCCGCGCCGGTGGCGGCCAAGCAGCCGGGCGATGGCATAGTCTCCCGGACCGGCGACGTGTTCTCGCTCATTCGCAAGCTCAGCGCCCAGCGCGACGCCCTCACGTCTACGGCGGCGCTTCGCAGCTCACTGGATCGCGTCCGCGAGCCGCTAAGGCAGCAACTGCGCGAAGTCACCCAGCGCGGTGACGCTCTCTCCGCCCAGCCTCAGTCCAGCGACCCGGCGGTGCTGGCTGATCGCAAAAAACAGATTGACGCCCTCACGGCGGATTTCAAGCGCCTCTCCAACATCGTGCTTCCACTTGCCAAGGCCAGCCTGCTGCTCGACGCTACGACCAGCAATCTGGCGGAGTGGCGCGGCGAAACCCAGCGCGCCTACTCGTCCCAGGGACGGGAGTTGCTGTTGCGCATTGGAGCCCTGCTGCTGGCAATCATAGTGGTTGCCATCGCTGCCGACGCATGGCGTCGCGCCATCTTCCGCTACATCGTGGAGCAACGCCGCCGTTCGCAATTTCTGCTGCTGCGCCGCATCGTGGTCACGGCGGTGATCATTCTCATCCTGATTTTTGCTCTCTCCACCGAGATCGGCTCACTGGCGACCTTTGCCGGATTTCTCACCGCAGGCGTGGCCATCGCCTTGCAGAACGTCATCCTCAGCGTGGCCGCTTACTTCTTGCTGATCGGGCGCTATGGAATACGGGTCGGGGACCGCATCCAGATCGGCGAAGTCACCGGAGACGTGTTCAATATCGGACTTGTCCGCCTATATCTTGTGGAGTTGGACGCCTCCGGCAGCGAAGCCCGCCCCACGGGACGCATCGTGGTCTTCTCCAATTCCGTGGTCTTTCAGCCGTCATCCAACTTTTTCAAGCAGCTTCCCGGCTCCGACTTTGCATGGCGGCAACTCTCGCTCACCCTTGCCAGCGATGTCGATTATGCCTTCGCCGAGCAGCTCATCTCGGCTGCGGTCGCCAAGGTCTATGAAACCTATAAGCCCGAACTCGATCAACAGCACCGCGTTCTTGAAAGCTCGCTCGCCATTCACATCGGCAGTACCAAACCGCAAACCCAGTTGCGGCTCCAGGCAAACGGCCTTGAAATGGTCATTCTCTACCCCGTCGTGCTCACCCAGGCCGTGGAGATCGATGACCGCATGACCCACGCCCTGCTCGACACCATCGAGGGAGAGCCTCGACTGCACCTGGTTGGCGGCGGGCTCAGCAGCATCAAGCCCGTGGATGCTACCCCCAACAAGCCTGTGCATAATTGAATCGACTGATACAATTGTGATATTGGGCGTAAGCAACCGGGGATGGCGGGCGCACCTCGTAGAATCCGACGCCAGTGAGTATTCGATCTGATGAGTGATTCACCCGCAGCGCGCTTGCCAGAAGTTCCCGTGCCGGTTTCGAACCCTTGGCTGGTCGCCATCTCGGTGATGCTGGCGACGTTCATGGAGGTGCTGGACACCTCCATTGCCTCGGTGGCGCTGCCCTACATTGCCGGGTCGGTTTCAGCCACCAACGATGAGGCCACCTGGGTGCTCACCAGCTACCTGGTCGCCAACGCCATTATCCTTCCCGCCAGCTCATGGTTCTCACAGCGCTTCGGGCGCAAGCGTTTTCTGCTGACCTGCATTGTGATCTTCACGATTTCTTCGTTTGCCTGCGGCGCCGCCGACAGCCTGGCCATGATCCTGATCGCGCGGGCCGTGCAAGGGGCCGGCGGAGGAGCGTTGCAGCCATTGTCGCAGGCCATTCTGCTGGAGAGCTTTCCGCCGCACAAGCGCGGGCAAGCGATGGCACTGTTTGGCCTCGGAGTGGTGGTTGCCCCGGTGCTTGGTCCCACCGTCGGGGGCTGGCTGACGGAAGCCTATTCCTGGCGCTGGGCTTTTTATATCAACATACCGATTGGCATCCTCGCCATCTTCATGATCATGCGCTACGTGCATGACCCTATCTACATCCGCGACGCCAAGCCGGGGCGCTTTGATGGAATTGGCTTTGGCCTGCTGGCGGTGTGGCTGGGGGCATTGCAAATTGTGCTCGACAAAGGGCAGGAAGACGATTGGTTCGGCGCTACCTGGATTCGCTGGGCGGTCACCATCCTGGTGGTTTGCTTTATCAGCTTTCTTGTCTGGGAGCTGCGCCAGAGTAATCCACTGGTGAAGCTGCGGGTCTTCCTCAACCGCAATTTCTCGCTCGGCTGCCTGCTCATTGGACTTTTCGGCGGAGTGATCTATGCCATGATCACGCTACTACCGCTGTTTTATCAGGAGTTGCTCGGCTACAACGCGCTCAGTGCGGGCATGGCAGTCAGTCCGCGCGGCTTTGGAGCCATTGTGGCTATGCCGCTCATCGGACTGATCGGCAGCCGCATCGACAACCGCTACATACTCGCTCTCGGCTTCGGAATCTTCGGCGTCTGCGGCCTGTGGTTCGCCCGGGTTGACCTCGACATTTCGCAATGGAGCATGCTCTGGCCGGTGATCATCAGCGGCTTCGGAGCCAGCATGGTCTTTGTTCCGCTGGCCACCACCAGCATGGCGAACCTGCCGAATGAGGAGATCGGTAACGCCGCCGGACTCTTCAACCTGCTGCGCAACATTGGCGGCTCAATCGGAATTTCTATCGTGAACACGGTGGTGGCGCGCCACGAACAACTCCACCGCGTAGAATTGTCGGCGCACCTCAACGGCACCAGTACGGCTTTCCAGAATCTGCTGAGCGAGGCGACGGCCCTGGGCGCGCGCACCGGTAACTCGCCCCTGCAGGCCTACGCAATCATCAACGGAATCCTCACCCAGCAATCCCGGCTACGCTCGTATGTCGACGACTTCCAGTACCTCGCCGCCGTCTGCTTCCTCTGCATACCAATCGTTTTCCTGCTGCGCAAGGCCATCGCGAAGAAAGGCACGGTCGGCGCGGCACACTGAAGTCTCATGAATCTGCTCTGCCGCGGAAGCTTACTTTGCTTTCGAGGATCTGGAACCTGCCGGGACCGGTCCTTTGTGTGCCGTCATCCTCACAGCCTTGTCGACCACCACATACAATAGTTGGTCGGTATCAGCTTTCGCCATACGCTTGATGGATTCTCCCATACGCTGCCCCGCCGCCTTCGTGTCGGGCAGAGTGATATCCCGGTTCTTTGCTGAAATCTCGGCCAGCGTCTTCACCATCTCGAAGAACGTTGCTTCATTCTTGCCGCTCAACAACCACGCGTCGTGTACGGTGCTGGTAATCAGTTGTTCGGTGGTCCAGGTCGGCGTGGCCGCCGGGCCAGTCGCGGAAGGCGGTGTGATCGGCGCTTCATTTTGAGCACGGGTTGCGGTGGAGACCATCATCATACTGGCTCCAAGTAACAGGTAAGCAGCAGAGGTACGGAAAGTCCCGCGAAACATCTTCATAATTTCGCCTTTCAATCTCTCGTGAAAATCTAAAACCAAGTGCATATTCCCGGGTTACCGGCGATAGTCATCCCGGTTGTCCTGGTGCACCTTTCCTACAATCGCACCGATCCCTGCTCCCGCTGCGCCTCCGACAATCGCGCCCTTCAATCCGCCGCCGAGCAGCGCACCTAAAACGGCTCCGCCTCCTCCACCGATCAGCGCCCCTTTCCCTGGCCCAATGCCATGGTCTCGATCGTCATAATAACGCCCGTCCCGTTCATCGTAGCGCCCATGATCGTGACCTTGGTCATAGCGTCCGCCCCGGCTTCCGTCGCGGAGTCCTCCGTAGAAATTGCCGCGATCCTGCGCTTGGGCGCTGAGACCGGCCGACAGCATGAGCGCAACGACCAGCATTGCAACACGTGCTCGCAACATAGTTCCTCCGGTTGCCAAATCCGGTCCGTTACTCCGACCTCGGACTGGATTACAACTTGGATGCAGATTGGGTCGAGAGCGAGACGGATGGCTGCCCGCAAGCAGACACTCTGTAGTTCGTGATGAAACCAGTAGAGTGCCCCTCCGCGCTCATCGCACTCTCCTGCCTCGGTTAGTGCTGGTCCTGCTCCATGGCGTGCGCCAGGCGAATGACCGTGGCTTCATCGAAGTGTTTGCCGAGGATCTGAATTCCGATCGGCAGGCCTTCGGAATTATTTCCGCAGGGCAACGAGATGCCGGGCACCCCAACCAGATTTGCCGTGACCGTGTAGATGTCGCTGAGATACATCCCCACCGGATCGTTCACCTTCTCGCCAAGTTTGAACGCCACGGTCGGTGAGACCGGGGTCACAATGGCATCGACACTTGTAAATGCATTCTGAAAATCGCGGGTGAGCAGGGTACGAACCTGCTGCGCTTTCAAATAGTATGCGTCGTAGTATCCCGCACTGAGGGCGTAGGTTCCCAGCATGATGCGGCGCTTCACCTCTGCGCCAAAGCCTTCGTCGCGGCTGCGCCGGTACATATCGGCGAGCGTCTTGGCCTGCGGCGAGCGGGTGGTGTAACGCACGCCGTCAAAGCGCGCCAGGTTCGCCGACGCCTCGGCGGTGGCCACAATGTAGTAGACCGGAATCGCGTATTCGGTATGGGGCAGCGAGACACTGACGATTTCGCAACCGGTACTGCGCAGGGCGTCAATGCGTCGCTCAATAGCCTGGCGAATCTCCGGGTCCAGACCTTCGCCGAAATATTCCTTGGGAATCCCGATGCGCAATCCCTTCACGTCGCGTCCGCACTCCGATGAGTATTTGCCCACGGGCACGTCCGCCGAAGTCGAATCGAGCGGGTCGCGTCCGGCGATAACTTCCAGCAAGGTTGCCGAATCCTTGACCGTGCGCGTGAGCGGTCCCACGTGATCGAGCGAGCTGGCAAAGGCGATCAATCCGTAACGCGAGACGCGACCGTAGGTGGGCAACAGTCCCACGACACCGCAGAAGGCCGCAGGTTGACGGATCGAGCCACCGGTATCCGAGCCCAGGGTTGCGACAGCGAAGCCGGCGGCAACCGCTGCGGCAGAGCCACCCGACGACCCTCCGGGCACGCGCGTTGTGTCGCGCGGATTGCGCACCGGATGAAACGCCGAATTCTCGTTCGACGATCCCATGGCGAACTCATCGCAATTGAGTTTGCCCAGGCAGACCGCGCCCGCGGCTTCCAGTCTCTGGACCGCCGTGGCATCGTAGGGGGCAATAAATTTCTCCAGGAAGCGCGAGCCGGCGGTGGTGCGTTCGCCACGCGTCATCAGCACGTCTTTGATACCGACCGGAACGCCGGCCAGGGGCGGCAGCGGATCGCCTTTTTCCGCCAGGCGATCGATGCGCTGCGCCTGCGCCTGGGCGCGCTCCTTGGTCAGCGTCAGAAAGGAGCCAATGGTCTGATCCTGGCTTGCAATCTGGGCGTAATGCGCCTCGGCCAGCGCCTGCGCGGAAAGCTCGCGGCTCTCGACCAGCGAGCGCGCAGCGTCAATGGTCAGTGTATTGATATTCATCGATCTTTCTCCTTGGCTGAGATTAGCGCTCAATGACCTTTGGGACGCGGAAGCAGGTTCCATCCGTATCCGGCGCATTCGAGAGTGCAACCTCGCGGCTCAGTCCTGGTTTCACCTCGTCGGGGCGCTGCGCGTAGGCAAATTTTTCGCTGCCCTGGCGTCCGGCGGAAGCAAAGGCCGAGACTACTTCAGCGAGCGGCTCCACGTTGCTTGTATCCAGCTCGTTCAGCTTGTCGATGTGGTCCAGGATGGAGTTCAGGTCGGCGACCATGCGGGTGCTCTCGTCGGGCGTGAGTTCGAGATTCGCCAGGTCGGCTACGTAGGTTACGTCTTTTTCGGTGACCTTCATGAGTTCCTTTGGCTTATGGATGCAAGTACTGAAATTAAACTTTTCGCGGCGCGTCCTTCGGGCATGCAAGGGTGAATTCGATGCGCTCAACGCGGATGAATGGATTGAGCCGGGCGAGAAACTGCGGAGCCATGGCGTAGAGTTGCGCGCGCCAGGTGGCGTCCGGAACCTCGACCACCAGGGTCTGCTTCTCACCGTACAGATTGCAGCCCAGCACGCGGGTTTTTTCCGCAACCGCTCGTCCGACGGCAAAGTCCCATGCGGCTTCGGGCAATTGTTCCGGCGGCAGGCGCTTTAGCGTGTCCACCATGATGCGCTGCAATGTGTTGGAAACCCGCTCCATCGGTTGATTATAGCGGAGCGATCCTATCAACTGCCCTGGACCGGCGTTGGGTGGATACCAGGCGAACCATGTTTGCTAAACGCTGCCAGATCTCGAGTTTCAATCTCCGGTCAGGCAACCATGCGCTCGGAGGTTGCCGGATCACGCGCCGTAGCGGGAGAAAGGATTTCTTTCCTGAGCAGGAGAACGATAGAATCTGTCGCAGAGCAAGGCCATGTTGTGGTGTGTCTTTGCCGCAAGCCTAGGGGCGCACGTGATGGGCGAGAAGCCAAAGAAACAGAAAGCGGGTGGCGAAGTACTGCGCAATGCCAAAGAGATGGCACAAATCGAGGAGTATTGGCACCTGCTGGGTCTAGCAAAACTGCGCAAACCTCCAAAGAAATACGATTATGTGGAGGAGTTGGCCTACCTTCAGCAGGAGCTGATCAAGCTTCAGGAATGGGTGCGCATGAAGGGACTGCGCGTTTGCGTGCTGTTTGAGGGCCGCGACGCGGCAGGCAAGGGCGGAGTGATCAAGCGCATTACCCAGAGCCTGAACCCGCGCGTGTGCCGCATCGTGGCTCTGGGCACGCCTACCGAAAAAGAACGCGGCCAGTGGTACTTCCAGCGTTACGTCGCTGAATTACCGGCACGGGGTGAGGTGGTGCTTTTCGACCGCAGCTGGTACAACCGCGCCGGAGTCGAGCACGTTATGGGCTTCTGCACCGAGGAGGAGTATCGCGACTTCCTGATTGATTGCCCTCAGTTTGAAAATATGCTCATCCGTTCCGGTATGATTCTGGTCAAATACTGGTTTTCCGTAAACGATGAGGAACAGGAAAAACGCTTCCAGGAACGCATGAGGAATCCCATCAAGCGTTGGAAACTCAGCCCCATGGATTTGCAGTCGCGGAAGCACTGGGTGGATTACTCGCGTGCCAAGGATGAAATGTTTGCCCACACCGACACCAAGAAGAGCCCTTGGATTGTGGTGAATGCCGACAACAAGAAACGTGCTCGACTGAACTGCATTGCGCACCTGCTGCGACAGATTCCCTACCACGACATGAACCCGGTGGAAGTCGACCTGCCACCGCGCCAGGCGACGGATTATAAGCGGCCAAAGATGTCGAGTCAGCGCTTCGTACCCGAGGTCTACTAGAAACCGGTTCCCGGAGCAATCGATGAGCGGTCACAAGTAATTGGCACGATCGGCTTACGGCGGAGCAGCGATTCAATTTCGCGCGAGCCGCCCGGTCGGGATACAACTCCCTTCGCTTTACGGCAATCCATCCATACGCAACGCGTGGACCCGGATGTCTCCACAACTACCGCGCGGAACTCTGCATCGCCGCTGGTGCGTATTCTCTGGAGGTCATCGTATGCCGCTGATTCAGGTCAAATTAATTGAGAACGTATTCTCGGACGAACAGAAACAGGAGATGGTTCGAAAGCTCACCGACGCCATGGTCTCGATCGAAGGGGAGAACATGCGTCCGGTGACTTGGGTGGTGATTGAGGACGTCAAAAGCGGGGATTGGGCGATTGGCGGAAACCCGCTGACGACGGAGGACGTAAAGAATCTGGCGGCGGGGAAAAAGGCCGCCTAGCAGGCGCTAGCGACGCGGAAAGTTACTCTCGGCAAATCCCATGGCCTCGTCGTGAGTGGCAATGGTGCCTTCCAGTTGGGCGTCCTCCACGGCGGATAGAATCTCGGCAAAGCGCGGGCCGGGGTGAAATCCGGCGGCGATCAGGTCATGTCCATTGATCAGCACCGGGGGACGCACGGCACCTGCCGGAATCGCTGCACGGCGCTCGCGGGTGTAGTCATAGAGCTCAAGATTGGCGTGGCTGGCGAGGCAGTCCAGCCGATGCAGCGCCAGGTGCTCGTCGAAATCCGGCAGCCGCACAAAGCGCTTGAAGGTGGAATCCTTCATCTTGCGCACGTCGGCAAAGCGCATGTGATTTTCCACCAGCGCGAGGATCTGTTCGCGACCGCGATTGCTGAAGCGCAAGCGCTGCAGCAGATCGTCGGCCATGCGCACGCCGATCTCGACATGTCCGTCAAAGCGAATGCGGTCGGGGGCGCGGCGGAAGGTCGCGGGCTTGCCGACATCGTGCAGCAGCGCGCCCCAGGCCAGGGTCAGCGCGGCTCCCACCGGCAAGCCCTCCAGCAGCAGCAGGGTGTGCACGAAGACATCGCCCTCGGGATGGTACTGCGGAGGCTGTTCCACGCCTTTCATGCGGGTAATCTCGGGCAGCACCTGGCGCAGCAATCCGGTTTCGTCCAGCAACTGAAACGCTCGCCGCGCATGGCCTTCGGTCAGCATCTTCGATAGCTCATCGCGGATGCGCTCGCATGACACCTGGTGAATCTCCGGGGCAAGCCGGCGAATGGCTACAGCCGTCTGCGCTTCGATGACGTATCCGAAGCGCGCGGCAAAGCGTACGGCGCGCAGCATCCGCAGTTTGTCTTCGGCGAAGCGTTGCTCGGGCTGGCCGATGGTGCGCACAATGCCGCGCTCCAGGTCGCGACGGCCTTCGACGTAGTCCAGTAGCTCTCCGTGGGGCGTGTTGGGGCGCTCGGAAAGCGGATCGAGCAGCAGTCCGTTGATCGTGAAATCGCGCCGCTCGACGTCATGCTGGGCCGAGGTTGTGTAGCGCACCGAGTCGGGATGGCGTCCGTCGAGATAGGCTCCGTCGGAGCGGAAGGTTGCGACCTCAATATGCCCGCGCTCATCGCCGGTGCCCAGGACTTTGAGAGGCACCAGCATCACGCCGAAGCGCGCGCCAACCGCATAGGTCTCGGGAAAGATGCGCATGACCTGATCCGGCGTGGCCGAAGTGGCAACGTCGTAATCGGCGGGGCTCCTGCCCAGCAGCAGGTCACGGACGCATCCGCCCGCCCACAGGGCCTGGTGGCCGCGCTGGCGGAGAAGACGGACGGCCTGCAATGCGGCATCGCGCTGCATCGTTTCGGTGGGCATGGTATCGCTAGGCATGAGGACATTGTAGATCGGAGGCGGTATTCTCTAATGGTGGACAATAGTGCATTGATTCTTGGAATTGAGAGTTCCTGCGACGAAACGGCAGCGGCCATCGTGCGCGGCGGCCAGGAGCTGGTGTCAAGCGTGGTGGCTTCGCAGATTGCGACCCACTCCCCCTACGGGGGCGTGGTGCCGGAGTTGGCCAGCCGCGAACACCTCCGCAACCTAGTGCCCGTGACCCGTGCCGCGTTGGCCAAGGCGGGGCTGAGCTATGCGGATTTGGACGCGATTGCGGTCACCAACGGCCCAGGCCTCGCCGGGGCGCTGCTGACCGGCGTAAGCTTTGCCAAGGCGCTGGCCTGGGCCTTGCAAAAGCCGCTCATCGCCGTCAATCACATCGAAGGCCACATCCATGCCGTACTGCTCGAAGAGCACCAGCGCGGCGCCGGAGCCGTTGAGTTTCCCGTGCTTGCGCTGGTAGTCAGCGGGGGACACACCCATTTGTTTTTAGCCGAGCAGCGCGACGACGGCTGGCACTATGAAAACATTGGGCACACTCGTGACGACGCCGCTGGGGAAGCGTTCGACAAGACCGCAAAATTGCTCGGCCTAGGTTATCCCGGCGGCCCGATTATCGATCGCATCTCGAAGTTCGGCAATCCCGCGGCGGTAAAGTTCACCTTCGCCCAGTTCAAGCATGAAGCACGCCAGGAATCCAAGCGCGCCGGACGCATGGAGCAGGATCGCAAGCGCTTCGATTTCAGCTACAGCGGAATCAAAACTGCGGTGCTGCGCTACGTGGAAAGCCATGGCATGTTCACCTCGATCGAGGAGCGGCGGCACGCCCTGCTGGCCATCGCCGCGCCCACCGATGAGGATTTCAATCGCCTTTGCGACCGCCAGACCCTCGACCTGGTGGCCAGCTTCCAGGCCGCCGTGGTTAGCGATCTCACGCAGCGCACGATGTCGGCGTGCGAGGAGTATGGCGTGCGCACGCTATTGGTGACCGGCGGAGTTGCCGCCAACAGCGCTCTACGAGGGAGCTTTGAGCAGCGCGGTCCGCGCCGCGGCGTGCGGGTTCACTTCCCTTCGCGGATCATGTCCACCGATAACGCGGCGATGATTGCCGCCGCTGCTCACTCCAAGTGGCTAGCGCGGGATTTTGCCGGACTGGATATTTCGGCGGAAGCCAACTTGCAATTGCGCTAAGGTAATTTTGGCCGGGCGGAAAATGCGAGGGTGGCGTCGAGCGCACAACCGAGCTGAACTTCGATGTCGATGTCCTTGAAGATCACGGCAGCGGTTCCGGACGGCATATCCGTGGTCAGTTCGCTGGCACTGCGGCGGGCCGCCAGGACGAGAATGGGAGTATCGGCAAAAACCGCGAGCTGCCTGATTCTGGAGACCAGTTCAACGCCACCCATGCGGGGCATGGAAAGGTCGGTGATGATGATGTCCGGAACGAAGTTGCCCAACATTTCCAAGGCCTCGACTCCGTTGGTTGCCGATTCCACAACGAAGCCACGCTCTTCCAGGAAGCGGCAGACACTATGGCGTATCAGCATGGAATCATCCACGACCAGTGCCGTCTTCGGAATGGATTGGGCCGCCATAGTAGGACGACGGAGCGTCACACAAGCTCCGATCACAAACTATGTATAGCATCTTCTGGCAATTTATGCCGGGACTTAGAAGATCTCAGGCAGAGAACACACGACCGCGCAGTTCACAAATCGATGGCATTCCCGTCACGGGATCAAGCTTCGTCGACGGCAGAATCCTCGATTGCCATATCCTTGAGTTCGCTATATTCGAAGACTTCGCGGCATTCCAGGCACTCAACAAATTCCGAATCCTCATCGCGAGCGACGATCTGCACACGAGGGTGGCGGCATTTCTGGTTCATGGGATTACTCACGGACGGCACGGGGTTGCGCTGAGGCTGTGGTGAAGGCATAAATAGGATTACTCCGCCAAAGGCGGTAGGTGGGCATATTTTAGCTTGACCGTCCCGGATGTCAAGAGGAGAAAAGCAGAAATTCGGACAGCCTTCGCTGTGTCCAAGAGCGCACGGGGACGCGAAATTCTGTTCCAGCAGCTCCGCAGGGTTTTGGTTAGTGGATGTCTTTCATCGACAGCAGGGTCCCATAATCCTGACCACTCGCCGTGGTAGCCCGCGCCACAATTCCGCTAAAGGCCTGGCGCAGTTCCGGATGCTGAGCGAGCAATGCTTTCATGACCGCGGTGTTGTCTTGAAATGCCTGGGCGGTATTGCTGACGTCGGCCGCCTGATATTTGACCACCAACGAAAGCTGACCTTGCTCATCCGGAGCGGCAAACGCCTGGGTCAGATTGTAGGTGTGTCCGTTGGCGGCCGACAGCGGCACGGGATTGCTGCCCGGAACGTCTGCCGGGCGCGCTGCCTGAATCTCGGCCGAGAGCTTGTCGAGTTGCAGGCTGCTCATGAAGTCGACCGGCGAGTACATCTCCCAGGCCAGCACATAGAAGAACCACGCGTTGTGCAACTCACCATGCTGCTTGAACTTGCGTGCCTGCTGCACATACCAGACGGCATCATGGCCGGAAACCTCGCTCGGCTTGGGATAGTAGCCCGCCAGCTTCCATTGGTTTTGCTGGTACTCGAGAACCACGGTGACCATGTAGGGAATCTTGCCTCCGGTGGCGTTGGTCAGCACCAGGGCATACTGTCCGGGATCAAGATTGGGGATGGTAAAACTGGCACTGGAAGGGGTGTGCCCGTTCGATCCGAAGACGCCGCAGAAGAACTCGGCGCTGGGCAACCGCTCGGCGGCTTTCGAGGCGTCCAGGTAGTATTCACGGCGAATCGTTACCTGGTCTCCCAGCGAACCTTTGTCATGAGTCACGGTCGCCTGAATGCCGTCAAACGAGGAGGCGAGGGCGGGAATCGCCGCCTGGCGCAGGCTCTGCACATCTCCATGAGCCGCGTATTGAATATATTGGGTGGCAGCGTTGTCCATGCCAGTACGCAAGGCGGGTTGAATTTCATTGGCCTGAGCACACTCCTGCGCCAGCCCCGCGATCGGGAAGACAAGGCAGGCAGTGAGGACAAGCAGCGGAACCAACTGCTCCGAAGAAGAATTGCGAGACATGATCACTCCGGTAAAAATTCTTATTTGCGGGCTGCGCCAATGGGATACATCCGCGCCATAACCCAGAATAGATGCCCAGTGCGCCGGGACAGATGTTCACCCGGATGGACACCTGCAGCTACTGTCTCAGAAAACCGCTGATTACAGACACCGAAAAACAGATCTCGAAGCCGGAGCCGCCCTCAACAGGATGCATCGCAAAGCCGGAACGGGTTAGAATCGGGGGTACGAGTTAGCGGCGAGGCTGGAGCCTGCAATGAGACGAATGATCGCGACGGCGTGTGTGCTGGCCATGATTTCGGGTGCGGTCTGGGCTCAACAACCCTCGCCACACACGCCGCAGCAGCAGAAAACGCACGTGGCAAAAACACACGTGGCGAAGAAGAAAAAGAAAGCGGCTCGGGGAAAGAACCTTCCTGCCAAAAACGTGGCGGCCGAGGCTCCGCAAGTTCCCGCACAAATCATGCCACCGGTTCCGGCAACGCTGATGAACAGCGCTCCGGTACCGCCGAACGTGACGATGGAGGGCGGGATGCTGACGATTGACGCGCCCAACTCCACCTTGAGCGATGTGCTGCGTGGGGTTCACAAGGCGACTGGCGCGGCCATTGAAGGCGCATCCCCGAGCGAGCGCGTGGCGGTGCGGCTGGGCCCCGGAAAACCCGAGCAGGTCATCTCTGCCCTGCTGCGCGGCACACCGTATGACTATGTGATTCTTGGGGCGTCTGGACGACCGGATGTGGTCACGCGGGTGTTGCTGACGCAATCGGCCGGCGGATCAATGCCTGATTCCCCGGTTGCGACTCGCTCTCCGGAAGTGGTGCGGCCGCAACCGGCTGACGATATTATTCAGCGCGAGCCCACCCCTGAGGAAACGCAACCGAATGAGGGCGAAGCAGAGCAGGCGCAACCTCAAGTACAGCCCCAGCCGTCACCGCAGGCGCAGCCGGACCAGAACCAACCGAAGACTCCGGAGCAGCTCTTCAAGGAACTGCAACAATTGGAACAGCAGAAGCAGCAGCCGCCAAAATAGATCGTGGCTTTAGCGTAAGAAACTTCAAACGAGATAAGTTTCAGGAGGGAGAGCCCTGCCGAGGAATTCAGCCGGGCCTGCTTGCTTCCAGAATGCCGATTCCTGCGGCCGGCCGCCGACTGCTAGAGCACTTTCGAAATTGGTGTATCCGTCGTTATCGCCAGGAGATACGTCCGGCTGCCTTACCGGATATACCTTCCGCGATTTCGGGCTAATTGCCGCCAGCGGAGGTGTTGAGAACCTGTGCCGGAGCAGCTTGGATCGCCTGCCGGCTGCGGTCGAAGGCGTTGAGAATTCCAAAAATAATGGCGTAGCCGAGTCCAATTCCGGCAGCCAGCGATAAAGCGATTACGGCACACAATACAAGAGACATTAAGACCGATGACACGTTGTACCTTCTACTTTTATGCTGGGCTCGATGCCCAGGATTGGTCGGCGAATCGCCTGTGAACTATCTTCAATGTTAACTCTGCCGCCATCTGAATCCTGTGATTCTGGACACGGAAAAGCCGCAAATCCATGACATCCTCCACGGGACTCGTCTTCCGAGCCGTCCGGCTAGGCTGAAACCAATATGCGACGGTTTGACCCCGGACGCTATTGGCAAATAAGATACCTAAGTCGAACTATCTTCTTTCCCTTTCTAGCCTATCCGTGGGGACGCGTCCAATTACGACCGGCCCTGTACGAAAGCGGTACGGACTGGGACGGCGGGGTGGTTCACTGGGAACCGGTCAAACATGGGCATCCGCAACATCACGGTGCGCGGCGCACGTCAGCACAACCTGAAAAACATCGACGTTGAAATTCCGCGCAACACCCTGACAGTGATCACCGGGCTGAGCGGGTCGGGTAAATCGTCGCTGGCCTTTGACACCATCTATGCCGAAGGACAGAGGCGCTACGTTGAAACCCTCTCGGCGTACGCCCGGCAATTTCTAGACCAGATGGAGCGGCCCGACGTGGACTCCATCGACGGGCTCAGCCCAGCCATCTCCATCGAACAAAAGACCACCTCGCGCAGTCCCCGCTCCACGGTCGGAACGATTACCGAGATTTACGACTACCTGCGCCTGCTCTACAGCTCGATCGGCGTTCCGCACTGCCCAAACTGCGGCAAGGAGATCACCCGCCAGTCAGTGGAGCAGATTGCGGCACGGGTGATGGAACTGGCCGGGAACGCCAAGCCGGGAGCGGAACCGCGGGTCATGCTGCTGGCTCCGATCGTGCGTGGACGCAAGGGCGAGTTCACCAAGGAGCTGGAGAAGCTGGCGGCGCACGGCTTTACCCGGGCGCGGATCGATGGCGAACTGCGTCCGATCGACGAAGAGATCACCCTGGACAAGCGGCGCAACCACACCATTGAAGTCCTGGTGGATCGCCTGCTGGTGAAGGAAGGCATTGAGAAGCGGCTGACGAACTCGATTGAGGTCGCCATGAAGCTGGGCTCCGGACTGCTGGTGGTCAGCGTGGTGGGCGGCGACGAGCACATGTACTCATCGCGTATGGCCTGCCCGGAGTGCGGGGTCAACGTTGCCCAACTGGAGCCGCGCTCGTTCAGCTTTAACAGCATGTACGGCGCCTGCCCGGAGTGCAACGGGCTGGGCTCGAAGTATGATTTCGATCCGGCGAAGGTGATCGTCGATTGGTCCAAGCCGCTGTTGGATGGCGGACTGGGCCCGGGCGCCGGGTCAGCATCGCTGCAGACAATGGTCAAGCGCGCCGCCGATGAAAAAGGCATCGATCTGTCCACGCCATTCGAGCAGCTTCCGGAGGAACAACAGAAGTTTTTGCTCTACGGTGATCAGGCGAAGCGCGCCCGCTCCGGCTTCAAGGGCATCCTCGCCTTCCACAAGCACACGCTGGAAGAGGTAACCACCGAGGCCTATCGGGAATACCTGATGCAGTACATGTCGGCCACACCATGCCCGGTCTGCCAGGGACGACGGCTGCGCCCCGAGAGCCTTGGCGTCAAAGTGAACGGCATGAGCATCGCCGAATTCACCGCGCTTCCCATCAGTCGCGCCGTGGACGCGGCGGCGAAAATCGAGTTGAGCGGGCGCGACGAACAGATCGCCGGGCGTATTGTGGCCGAGATCCGGGAGCGCCTGGGATTTCTGAACCACGTCGGCCTGGGATACCTTGCGCTGGATCGCTCGGCGGCAACCTTGAGCGGAGGCGAAGGGCAGCGCATCCGGCTGGCAACGCAGATTGGTTCCAAGCTGCGGGGGGTGCTGTACGTGCTCGACGAGCCCTCCATCGGCCTCCATGCGCGCGACAATGAGAAGCTGCTGCAATCGCTGGAAGCGCTGCGCGACCTGGGCAACACCGTGCTCGTGGTGGAGCACGATGAGGTGACCATCCGGCGCGCCGATTACGTGATCGACCTGGGGCCGGGCGCGGGCAAACTGGGCGGAGAGTTGGTGGCTGCCGGGACTCCGGCGGAGATCGCGCAGGTCCCCGGTTCGCTGACCGGGCAATATATCTCCGGGCAAAAGACGATTCCGGTGCGCGATGAGCGGCGCAAAATCAACGGTCACTCGATCATGGTGCTGGGCGCGCGCGCCAACAATCTCAAGAACATTGACGTGGGCTTTCCGCTGGGGGTGATGACGGTGGTGACCGGCGTCTCGGGCTCCGGTAAATCGACGCTGGTGAACGACATTCTGTATGCGGCGCTGGCGCAGAAGTTGTACCGGTCGCGGCAGGAGCCGGGGCCGCACAAGTCGATCAGCGGAGTCGAGGAGATCGACAAGGTGATCCGCATCGACCAGTCGCCGATTGGCCGCACTCCGCGCTCGAATCCCGCCACCTACACCGGTGTGTTTACCCAAATTCGCGAGCTGTACTCCATGTTGCCGGAGTCGCGCGAGCGTGGCTACAAGGCGGGACGCTTCTCCTTCAACGTCTCCGGCGGACGCTGCGAGGCCTGCCAGGGCGAAGGCGAGCGGCGGATTGAAATGAATTTTCTGCCCGACGTGTACGTGCTCTGCGAGGTCTGCGGCGGCAAGCGCTACAACCGCGAAACCCTGGCCGTACGCTACAAGGGATACAGCATCGCCGACCTGCTCGACACGCCGATCAGCGAAGCGCTGACCGTGCTTGAGAACATCCCCCAGGCTCGGCAGAAGCTGCAGACGCTGGTCGATGTGGGCTTGGGATACATTCACCTCGGCCAATCTTCCGTGACCCTGAGCGGCGGCGAGGCACAGCGCATCAAATTGGCGCGCGAGTTGAGCAAACGGCAGACCGGGCGCACTCTCTACCTGCTCGACGAGCCGACTACCGGCTTGCACTTTGAGGATGTGAACCGCTTGCTGGAGGTGCTGCACCGGCTCACCGATCTCGGCAACAGCGTCATCATCATCGAACACAACCTCGATGTGATTCGCAATGCGGACTGGATCATCGACCTGGGACCCGAGGGCGGAGAAGAAGGCGGAAGAATCGTGGCGCAAGGCACCCCGGAGCAGGTCGCCAAGGTGAAAAAGAGTTACACCGGACAGGCGCTCAGCACGCCGGCGCACTAGCGATAAATTCCGCACGAAACTCCAGGTCACCAGCCGCGCCGAGCTCCGCCGAGCACACGCGCCGGGAGGAAGATTACTGCCCGGATCAATTCGAGCACGCCATCCACGGCAATTCCGACAATGCGAAACGGCAACAACAACAGCCACACGATGGGATAGACAAGAATGGCCAACAGCGCAATTGGCCAGCAGAAAAAGAGCAGAATCAGCCAGAGGAACAAAGCCATAATGCACCTCTCAGGCATATTACGCACGGCAGAGGCAGAAGGTTCCGTGACTGGCGCAACCGAGGGGCGGGAGAAATCGCGCCGCTCGGTTGCGCTTTAGCTGGCGGCCGATGTAGCCAATGCGCGCTTGTCGGTTTTGCCGCTGAGCGTTCGCGGCATCTGCGTAACGAAGGAGAAGCTGCGCGGAATTTTGTGTTGCTCCAGTAACTGGCGGCACGAGGAGCGCAAGGCCGCTTCGGTGAGTGTGGCACCGGGACGGAGCTGCACGAAGGCATGCAGGCGCGCCCCATGCTTCTCATCCGGAAAGGCAATCACGGCGGATTCTTCCACGCCGTCAATCGTCTCCAGCGCGTTCTCGACCTCCGAGGGATAGACCTTTTCGCCAGAGACCTTCACCAAGTCATCAGCCCGGCCCACCAGGAACAGAAAACCATTGGCGTCGAGATAACCTTTATCGGCAGTATGGAGGATGCCATTGCGAATCTTCTGCGCCGTCGCCTGCGGGTCGCCCAAGTAGCCGAGCATCACCGAGGGACCGGAGACACAGACCTCGCCGACTTCGCCCGCGGGAAGGATCTCATCGCTTTCACCGCGAATGGTGACCTGGATATTCGGCAACGGCCTGCCCACCGAACCTGCGCAATTGTCCTCCGGCAGACTGAAGGCGACCACGGGGGATAACTCGGTGGTACCGTAACCCTGCACCAGGCGGTGCCCAAAGCGTTCCTGAAATTCCTGGGCAATTCGCTCCGGCAAACGCTCAGCCCCGGCAATGCACAGCCATAAGGAACTGGCGTCGATTGTGGTTGGCTCCTTGGTCAAGACGCGGTATTGCCCCGGCACCGCAATCAGGCAAGTGACGCGATGTTTTTCGATGAGCTGCAAAATCTGGCGCGGGATAAAGCGCTCCGGCACGACCTCCGAGGCACCTTCGGTCAGCGGCAGCAGGGTGGTGACCGTGAGCCCGTAGGCGTGGAAGAGCGGCAATACGGCAAGCATTACCTGGGCATTATCAAAGCCCGTGGCCTGCTTCAATCCGTCGATGTTGGCGAGAATATTAGCTTCGCTGAGCGCCACTGCCTTAGGGCGTCCGGTGGTTCCGGAGGTGTAGAGCAACACGGCCGGTCCGGATGGCACCGACTGCTGAGGAACCTGACTGGGCTCGAATTCAGCGGAAGCGTCGCCGATCCAGCATTGCATTCCGACGGCCAGCATGTGAGGCACGAATTCCTCGCCGGTGATGACCAGATCGACTCCGGTCTCCATGGCCATGAGTTTGAGCAGCGGAGGCGGAGCCAGAGTGGGGAGCACGGCAACTGTCTTGCCCGCCCAGAGAGCCCCCAGCAGAAGCGGAGCGAACTCCGGCTTATTCGAGTACAGCAACGCGACGGTGGGTCCCGGCACGCGCTCCGAGATCCGGCGGGCAACACTGGCAGCCCTCCGCTCCAACTCGGAGTAGGAAATCGAATAGTCCGTGCCGATGATCGCGAGGCGCTCCGGATAGCGGCTGACCGCCTCCCGGAAGCGCTGGAGAATGGCGCTAGTCTGCATACGGTTGACTCATTTGCTCGGCTCGTGGATGGTTACTAAGCCGAGCCAGTTTAGCACGCAGCTACCCGCGGCACGAGGGGCAGGCTCCTAACGTAGTGCGAAGAGATCGAAAAGCTGCGAAATTTATTCCGCGCCTAAGTTCAGCACATATCGTCGGCACACCCTAGGGGATGGACGCCGGAGCTGGGGGCAACGTGCAGAGGCGTTCCGGAAGCGTGGCGGCCAGAGTCAGCGAGCGGGCAACCCGGTTGATCCACTCCGTAGCGGCATCTTCCGGCTCGAATCCGGCGCATGGACCAGCCTGTGCGATGCCAGCGGTAATGGTGACCGCGATGGGTTCGAGAGCCTCGCGCAACTGGCCCACCAAGGCCTCGGTTTCGATCGCGTCCATACGGGAGAGCAGCAGCGCGACGGTGTCGCGCTCATAGCGAAAAGACATCGCCTGATCCTGCGCCACCGAGCGCAGGGTTCGCACCAGCTCGGCGACGGCATTCTCGGTTTGCGAGGCGGATGTCAGCGAAGCTACCTGGAGCAGGGCGAGGGTACTGCAGAGCTCGCCCCCGGCGCGCTGGCGGCCAAGCTCGGCGACGACGGCGTCGAGATAGGAGGAACGCTTCAGCAAGCCGGTCTTTTCTTCCGCTACCCCGAGGGTTGACACTAGCGAACGCAAGCGGGCACCGTGGACCGCGATCGCCACCTGATCTGCCAGCGAGCGCAGCAGCGCAAGATCGTCGGCGGACCAGCGGCGGCGCGCGCCGCACTGCTGCACGATGAACAATCCGATGGGCTGGTCCTCGCTGAGCAGCGACAGAACTACCAGCGAGTGCACGTTCAGGCGGGTCAGCTCCTGACGAATGGGCGAAAGCGGCTCGGAAAGCTGTACGTCGGCGGCGCGGAATACCGGCTCAATCGAGGTGAGGCGCTGACTGAGCGCGAGCAGGCGAACCATGGCGGTGCGTTCGGATTTGGGCACCTCCGGCGAACAATACTCGACCACCAGCGAAGGCGGTTTGCCGGGGGTGGCCAAGGCGGCGAGGCAGCGGCTGTATTGCCAACGTGCGCCAATCTGGTTTACCGCCGTCACCAGCACGGAGCGCGGGTCGCTCTGGCGCGCAATGAGGCGGCTGACCTCGGCAGCGCGCACCATGCCATCGGCGGCGCGATTGCGCTCCATGGGCTCTTCACGCGGGGTGGGCGCCGCCAGTCCGGCGTTGATGAAGAGCTGCCGTACCCGCGGATTGCCGTCCAGTTCAGCCTCGAAGGATTGTTTGAGCTGCTCAATCTTTTGCAGCGCTTTGTCGCGCATCCCGTATTGGAGAAAAATCTCCGCCTGCAGAATCAGATCTTCAAAGAGACGAGGCGCAGGAGCCTCCGGCGAGCTCTCTTCCTCCAACGTGACCGTAATCTGCTCCGGCGGATTGACCCCGAGGCGCTTCGCCACCCGCTGCAGCCTCTCCTCCGGAGCGTGGCCGGCGAGTTTCTCCATACGTTCCTTGTGTGCGGCCTCGTACGGATCGATATCCACAGCACGGTCCAGCGCATCGATTGCTTTGGCGAAGTTGCCCGCGTCAAAGTAGAGTTCGAAGAGTCGGGAGAGTACCTGGGAGTACTCAATCTCGCGGTTGGCGCTGTTGTAGAGTTCAGCAAGATATTCAAAGAAAGCAATGCTGGACTTGCTCTTCTCGGCAATCTGGGCCATGTCCTGCATGAACTCATGGCGGCGACCAGCCTTGCGATAAAACTCTTCGAGGCGGCGGGCGAGAGCCAGCGCGCGATCCACCCGGCCACAGTCCATCAATCCGCCGATGATGGAATGCAGCGTCACCAGATATGCGCTGGGGTTGCGCTCGAACATTCCCCAGGCGAACGGTTCCGCCTCCTCTACGCGCCCCACCGCCAGCAGGGCGAGCGCATAGGGCTCACGCGCCTCGACGGGGCTGGAGGGATAGGTGGCGAGCGGCCGCAACAATTCAATGGCCTCCGCCGGACGGCTCTGAGTAATCAGCGAGCGGCCATGCCCCAGGCGTGCCGCCATGTTGGAAGGATCATTTTTATGGGCGCGCTCATACGCATCGGAAGCATCCTGGCCTAAGCGCTCCAGCATAATGCCAAGATGGACCAGCGCGGCGGCGGCGAGAACGGGCTCATGCAAGGCTTCCGAAATGCGCGCCTGCTCGCGGAAATCCTCCAGCCGGGGGTCAATTTCGAGCGAGTGGGTGATGCACTCCAGCGCGCGGCGCGGGTCGGCAAGCCGCTGAAACTCCTGAAATGCGATGCGGTAGGCTTCGGCGGCTTCCCGGCGGTTGGTTTTTTCGCACAGGTCGGCGTACTGGCTAACCAACTCCGGGTCCAGAGCTTTCATGCGCTGTAGTTTGCGGAAGACCACGGCAGCATTGCTGAGCTGCTTGTTCTGGATGGAATTGGCAAAGATGCGGCGAAGCAAGTCTGACGCCAGGCCCAGCTGGCCGATTGAGATACTCAGATCGGCAGCCTTCTGCAGCAGTTGTTCGTTCTGCGGCTGCAACTCGAGGGCGGAGCGGAATTCCGCCAAAGCAAGCTCCGGCTTTCCCTTTTCCAGATACTTTTCAGCGCGCTCAATTAATTTACTGGGATCGGGCATCGTTGCTAGCGATTCTAAGCCGCAATGCAGGTTGGCGCACATCTCGTAAGTTTGGAAAATGGACTTAACGGGGTATCCACTTAGACACACTAAAGCCCGGTCCCATTGACACTTCGCTTTTTATTCGCCAGAATATGGGAATTCTTGTGGGTGGACGAAAGGTCGGCCATGGCTTTGACTAAGCGGCAGCGCCAGATGTACGACTTCATCGCGGAATTCGTCGAGAGCAACGGCTACTCTCCCTCCTTCGAGGAAATCGGCGCCGCGATGGGCCTCAGCTCGCTCGCCACGGTACACAAACACATCAACAATCTTGAAACGAAACGGTTACTGCACCGCGACTATAACCGCAGCCGCTCCATTGACGTGCTGCCCCTGCCGGAAGGAATTCCGGCTCGGGCGCGCCCTATTGCCGCCAGTTCATTCGAACTGCCGCTGGTCGGACGCATCGCCGCCGGCAAGCCCATTGAGCAGGTGGAGACTCCAGAAACCATCTCGCTTACCGACTTCACCCGCGGCAAAGACGTCTTCGTACTCCAGGTGATGGGCGAGAGCATGCAGGACGAACACATCATGAACGGTGACTACGTTCTGGTGGAGAAGACCGAGAGCGCGCGGGAAGGCGAGATCGTGGTGGCCCTGGTGAACGGCTCGGAGACGACGCTGAAACGCCTCTACCACGCCGGTAAGCAGATTCGCCTGCAACCCTCCAACGCGGCGATGCAACCGATTATGGTTCCGGCCAACGCCGTGCGGGTGCAGGGGCGAGTGGTAGCCGTGCTGCGAAAGTACTAGAGCCGTCGGCAAACATTCCACAACCGCGATGGCAGCTACTGTGGCGGCGTCTCCCCGGCGATGGGAAAAAACACCTTGAAGGTGGCGCCGCATTGCGGCTGGCTATCCACGGCGATGAAACCACCGCTCTGCTTTACGATCCCATACACGGTGGCTAGCCCCAGTCCGGTGCCCTTGCCGGCATGCTTCGTGGTGAAGAATGGCTCAAAGATATGCTGCTGCGTTTCATGATCGATGCCAAAGCCTGAGTCGGCCACGGTGAGCACTGCGTAAGAGCCGCAAGGCGGAAGACAAGCTTCTGGTGCACTCTCATCCAGATGCGCGCTGGAGGTAGAGATGCTCAGCTTGCCGCCGTTGGGCATGGCATCCCGGGCATTCACCGCGAGGTTCATCACCACCTGCTCGATCTGGCTGGAGTCAGCGCGAATCGCGCCGATCCCAGGCTCGATGTCAAAACGAAGGGTGATATCGTCACCGAGCGCACGGCGCAAAATCAGCTCGGTCCCGGTGAGCACCGCATTCAGATCGATAATCCGTGGTGCCAGTACCTGATGCCGGCTGAAGGCCAGCAGCTGGCGCGTGAGGGCGGCAGCGCGGTCGGTGGCATGACTGATCTCCTCGGCTGCCTTACGCACCTCGTTTGGCAATGTCTCGCACAGGCCAATGGCCTCGCTGCTGCAGCCGATCACCATCAGCAAGTTGTTGAAGTCATGGGCAATGCCTCCCGCCAGCCGTCCGATGGCCTCCATCTTCTGAGTTTGCCGAAGCTGAATTTCCAGGGCCCGGCGCTCGGTAAGATCGATGGCGGCGCAAAGCACCGCCGGACGATTGCCCAAAACGACGCGTGCGGCCGAGTAATCGATCCAGCGCAGTTCGCCATCCTTGCGGATCATGCGCACTTCCCAGCGTTTCTGAACCGCCTCGCCGCCCGCCCGCCGCTTGGCGCGTTCCTGCACCTCCGCCTGCTCCTCCGGAGGAAATAACTCCCAGACGGAGCGATCTAAGATCTCACTGCGGGAGTAGCCAAAGATCGACTCGAACGCCGCATTGGCATAGAGAAACACACCATTGTCGTGAATGAAGATTGCCGTGGGAACGGTCTCCGCCAGAGTGCGGAACTTGGCCTCATTTTCCGCCAGCGCCAGTTCAGCCTTCGAGCGGGTAATGAACTGGCCGAGGTGGGCGCAAATCCCCTCCAGCAGATCGCGCTGGTTGGAGTCAGGCAGCGGCTTGTGGGGCGCGAGCAGTTCAAGAACGCCCAAAACTTGCTTCTGCGTATCCACAATCGGAAATACAGCCAGCTCTCCCTCACGCAACCTGCAGTCACCTCTGACCGCACAAGGGTCAGGCGGATGAACGTCGCTGATCCAGATGGCGCGGCCATCGCGAACCACCCGCTCGGCATTGATGGTGCAATTTGCTGCCATACTTTGGGGATTGCCGCAGCAGCTAAGCGTAGGCATGTAATGGCCATGGACGCATTCCACCCTGTCGTCGCACACTTGCCAGAGGCGTACAGCATCCCAACCCAGCGCTTCGGCGATGGCGGGCAGCAACCATCGCGCAGCCTGCTCCACCGTGGCCTCGGTCGCCAGAATCCGCGTCGTCTCCAGGCGCAGGTTGCGATAGCGGGTCTGGCGGTTCACTTCGGTCAGATCGCGGTAAATCGCGACCAGGCCACCGCGAAATCGTCCTGAGGCAATCGGCTGTGAGCTGACCTCCACCTCGAGCAGGGTGCCGTCGCGGCACAGCCGGCGGGTTTCCCGGCGATAGATGCCACCTCGCTCCAGCACTTCAAGGCTCGATTCGAATTCGTGCTCCAGACCAGGAGGAACCAGTGCCTCCGGCGTTTTCCCGTGCAAATCCTCGATGCAGTAACCAAACATCTGCTGGAAACGGAGATTGATCTGCACAAACCTGTGTTCGGTATCGAGAATCGCGAGGCCGTCAAACGCCGAATCCAAAAGCTCATCGAAGGTGAGTTGTGCCGGAACGTTGAAGTCAGCGCAGGGCTGGGCCAGAATGAGGCGTTGCTGTCCCACCCCCGCCAGCGAAGCGGCGGAGAAGAGCCACGGGTTCGCTTCCCGGTTGAGCCGTGCATGAAAGCCGACCTGTTGCTGGGGCGAACGTAAGCGGGCAAGCAAACCATCATCCAGCCGGACAGGAAAAAGCGATGCGAACTCCACATCATCGGAAATGGCGCTGGCCGCAGCATTGCGCTGCAGAATTCGAAGCAGGACGCAATCCACTATCCATGCGGGACCGGGCAGGGCATCCAATAACCGGCGCGCTCCAACCGAAACCGGGTCGGAGGCCAAAGAGTGAAGAGGCATGAATTATCCCATTAGATTGCAAACAATCTAAGTCTTGCGCTCTGAGCTTACTACAGAAGAATGTTTCCGAAAAACCGGGATTACCGGCCAAAATACCCAATTCGGGCTGCGCCGGAAAAAGCCCGGCCGAGGCCGGGCTGACGGTGCAAGCTCACGCTCTGCTCAGGCGAGCTTTTCCAACGCCTTTTCGATGGTTTCCTTGGGCACAAACCCGACGATCTGCTCCTGCACCTGGCCGCCTTTGAAGACCAGCAAGGTCGGAATGCCACGCACCCCATAACGTTGCGGGGTCGCCGTATTGCGGTCCACATCCATTTTGGCAACTTTGACCTTGCCTTGATAGGACTTTGCAATCTCATCCACCACTGGGGCAAGGGCGCGACAGGGACCGCACCAAGTGGCCCAGAAATCAATCAGCACAGGCTGCTCACTTTTGAGCACCTCCTGATCGAAGTTTGCGTCGGTTACTTCCAGAATTGCATCGCTCGCCATGCTTCCTCCAGTCCCTCATTGAAGACTTCTCTGCCGCTGCATCGCCGAGCGGCACGGCTAAAGGTTTATCGTAACACTTCAATTTGATGCTCTGGCATGGCTTTGGACGCAGAACGCGTCCGGAGAGCTGAAATCGTACCATCCTGAAACGTGAAGAGGCGTCCTGATTTCAGGACGCCTTTGGTAAGCCCCTCCCCCGAAGAGCCACCTTCTTCACCAAAACAAAACGATTCTGTACCTAAATCGCGGGGACGTAAAGTATCGATCGTAACACTCCACTAACACTAACGATAGTGACGCTCCGCCTCGATTGTGTCGAAACGGTTACGGAAAGCATCAGCACCCACCCGGCGTAGCCTCACAAGGCCGCCTCTGCTTACAATGGAAGCGGAGGACTCATGCGCTATCTTGTAGCGGTTCTTGCTTTAGCCGGACTTCTGGTCTCCTGCTTTGCCTTGCGCGAGCACTTTCGCACCGAGCCTTCGCCATGCAGCATTAATGAACGGTGGGATTGCGGCGTGGTCAACCACAGCCCGTTCGCTGAAATCGCCGGGGTGGTTTCCGTGGTTAGTCCGAGTGCGTCTGATTTTATGGCCAAACACAGCTCGCTTACTGAAATCGCCGGAGTTCCCGTGGCCGTTCTTGGAATTGTGGGTTACGCCGCCATCGCGGGCTTTGCCTTGGCGCGGCGCTGGTGGATCGTGTTGCTGCTCACCACCGGGGCGGTTGGCTTCTCCATCTACCTCACCTACATCGAGGCGCGGATTCTGGAGACCTATTGCATCTGGTGCGTCACCTCTGCCGGAATCATTGCGCTCACCGAGATTGCGACCATCGTGGCGATCCTAAGAAGGCCGAAGCTGGCGGCCTGATCCGAAGTCATTCCCGGACAAATTTCGTGCCCATCGCTTACACTTTCCTAACGGCCCGGGGTAACGATGTCCTTGCTTGCGGAATTCGTCAAACAGACGGCGCTCGATGAGGGCTTCTCCCTGGCGGGGATTGCACCGGCCGCGCCGCTCCGCGAACTCGACTACTTCCCTGCCTGGATCGAAGCGGGATATCACGGCGAGATGGACTATCTCGCCAAGACCAACGACGCCGGAGAGCTGCGGCGGGCGGCGCTCGGAAACATTGCTCCGTGGGCGCACTCGGTGGTGGTCTGCGCTGCCAACTACAACTCGGCCGCGCCTTACTCCAAGCAGTGCACCGACCCATCGCGCGGATGGATTTCGCGCTACGCCTTTGTCGAATCGGACTATCACGAACTGTTGCTGCCGCGCCTCCGCCGCATCGAGAGCCGCATGGTGGAACGCATCGTCGCCGACGGCCACCCGAGTCCGCGCACCTGGTGCTACGTTGATACCGGTCCGGTGGTGGAGCGGGTGCTGGCCATGCACTCCGGCATTGGATGGACCGGCAAGAACACCTGCATTCTCAATCAGCAGCTTGGCTCGTGGCTTTTTCTCGGAGTCATTCTCAGCTCGCACCGTCTGCCGCCCGACCTTCCCGCAGCCGACCGCTGTGGCTCCTGCAGGCGCTGCCTGGACGCCTGCCCAACCCAGGCTTTGGTTGCGCCACGCCAGCTCGACGCCACCCGCTGCATCTCCTATCTCACCATCGAACAGCGCGGAGCGCCGCCGGAAGAGATGCGCGAAAAGATGGGAAGGCACCTGTTCGGTTGCGATATCTGCCAGGACGTTTGCCCTTGGAATCGCCGGGCTCCCATCGCGCTCGACCCGGCCTTCGCGCCACGTACCGAACTCGTCAATCCCTCCTTGGAGTGGATTTCCTGTATGAACATCGAAGAGTTCCGGCGCACCTTTCGCGGATCGCCGGTGAAACGCGCGAAGCTCAGCGGATTGTTGCGCAACGCCGCCATTGCCATGGGCAACAGCGGAGATCGTAAGTATCTGCCGCGCCTGCGCGAGCTAGCGCAGGATGAGAACCCCGTGGTAGCCGAAGCCGCCCGATGGGCGATGGCAAGATTGGAGATCCCCGATGCCGGCCCCGTTTTATAACCGATCCACCCCACTCCATAACCGATCCCCAATTTACGCCAGCCGACTATTTTCCCGCCGTCGTCTCGATGTGCGTGCCCGCCTCGTGGCACAGCACCCAACCGGCGAGCCCATCGTCATCCACGGGCGCACCTTCGATCTTTCGCGTAGTGGAGCCGGACTGACGCTCACCCGCCAACTGCCTTCGGGAACTGCCGTGGTGCTTTATTTACGTTTTCCCGATCTTGGCAAAGCGCTCTGCCTGCAAGCCGTCATCACCCGCTGCCAGGGATTCCGTGTGGGATTGCAATTCGTGCAGCCCACCGCCGAACAGCGAGTGTTGCTTTCCGAACTCTGTTACGCCTGAAGCGGACGGACTGCGCACCCAAACCGCGCATCCAAAAGGAAGTAGCCGGTTCTCGTCCGGCCCAGGGAGGAAACTGCCATGCGTGCGCGATGGTTGTTTCTGGCGCTGCTGCTGGGGTTCGCATCCACCGCGCTGGCGCAGCAGTGGTATTCCATGCAGACCGCTCACCTCATCAGCTATTCCGAGGGCAATGACCGGGGAGCCCGCGACGCAGCCCTGCGCGGCGAACAACTTATCGCCGTCTTCGGAGAGCTCTTTCATCGCACCAATCTCACCTTCTCCACCCCACTGCGCGTGCAGGTTGTTTCCTCGATGAATGGGTCTCTCAGCAACGCGCTAGTGCGCACCCCGGCCGCCAATTTTGTGATCGTCACGCCTTCAGAATCGAAATTATTGCCGATGGCGGCAAGGTCCATCGCTGTGCTGACTCTGGAAGATAACTATCCGCGCGCGCAGCCGTGGTTTGATTCCGGAATTGCCAGCTACCTGGCCGGAGTACGTTTTACCGACGATCAGATGGAGCTCGGCGCGCCGCCGCCGGACATTGTTCTGACGGACGGCGTACTGCCGCGCTCCGGCGAATGGATTCCGTTGGCCAAGCTGTTTGAGATCAATGACCTTTCGCGGCTTTCCAGCGCGCAACGCGCAACCTTCGAGGCCGAATCCTGGGCGGTGGTGCAGTGGCTGATCGGCAGCAGCCGCCTGGCCCAGGCAGGCGTGTACTTGAACGCGGTGCAGTCGCGCGGGACAACGCCGGAGCGAGCCCTGGCCGAAGCATTTTCTATGGGCTTCGACGATCTCGACCGGGAGGTGCGCGAATCGCTCAACAAACTCTCCGCAAAGAAAATGCCCGCGCCGCGCGTCGAGGTCAAACTCTTCCGGTCGCGGAAGATTTCCGCTGCCGACGCCCACGTGTTCCAGGCGACACTTTCGCTGTTTGGTCCTGAGGCGGATCGCACGCGGAACGAGCTGGTCGCGTTCATGCGCCAGAACCAGGAAAACGTCGAGGTGCATCGCGCCCTCGCCTGGGCCTACCTTTCGCATCATGACCTGGATAACGCGGTGGAGCATATTCGCCGCGCGCTGGCCCTGGACGATTCCGATCCTGCGATGCATTACCTCTACGCGCGGTGGGTGAATCAGGGCGAGGAAGACAATATCCGCATCGAATCGGCGGAACCGCGCATGAGCACCGAGTTGAAGGCTGCGCTGAAGTTGGACCCGAACTACGCCGCCGCTTTGGAGTTGCTGGGGTTGGCAGAGTTAAGCAGCGGCAACACCAAACCGGCACTGGCAAACCTCCAGCGCGCTTCGGCGCTGCGTCCGCGCAGCGACCGTTACTATTTGAACCTGGCGCGCGCCTACGAAGCGGCGGGCAATCTGGATGCGGCGCGCAATCTGGTGCTTTACGCGCGCGCGGGAAGCGATGTCGCAGTCTCGGCCGAGGCCGCCGAAATGCTCAACGAACTCGGCCACCAGAAGAAGCGGCAACAGCAATGGGAAGCCATGGGAATGCAGCCCGATGCCGCCGCGACGCCCAGCAAATACGATAATCTGCAGGACGCCATTGCGGAAGACGAGAAGGCCGAGGCTGCAGGCAAGAGCCCTGGAGCGGCACCGGACACACGAAAAACCGAATACATGAAGGGCCGTATTGTCGGTGTCGAGTGCGGGGCAGCGCCGCAAGCAATCCTCCGCGTGAGTTCAGCCGGGCGCACCTGGCAGATGCACGTGGCCGACCGCAACACGATCGTTCTCATCGGAGTGGATCACTTCGACTGCACCTGGCACGACACCCCCGCATCGATCAATTACAAGCGCAGCGGAAATCTTCAGGGCGAGCTGGTGTCGCTGGAGACACATTGATAGATGTAAATGGAGAGAACGCCAATGAAAAGGGCCCTTGCGGAACAAGGGCCTTCCTAAAGAATAAGTACCAAACCAAAAATTATCCGCGGCTCACGTTCTGAGCCTGTAATCCCTTCGGCCCTTTCACGCATTCGAACTCGACTGTTTCGCCTTCGTTCAGCGTGCGATAACCGTTTTCCTGAATAACAGAATAATGCACAAAAACATCTTCCCCTGTGCTGCGCTGAATGAATCCGTACCCTTTCGCACCGTTAAACCACTTGACTGTGCCCTTCTCCTTCACGACTTACTCCTTTCGCATCTTTCAAAGAAACAGTATTTCGAAACGCCAAGTTCAAGCTTCCGTCACAGTCTGTAACCGACCAGTACGCAAATCCGGATTCCAGTGTCTTTTAAGCCCCACAGCGTCAGGCCAGGGAGGAAAAGATACTGGAATCCGGATTTGAATGTTGAGCTGACTGCAAACTGCACATCCACTTATTCCTTCACTCGCCGCGGCAATGAAGCGCCGCAGCGTAATTCAGTAGGCAAAGAAGGTTTACCGCAACCTGCTCTGCTTGGCAAGTGAATGTTACTGGAAGAGGAGAAATTATACGAAGTATCGCCTAAAAAGATGACAATTTTACACTAGACAAACCCGAAGCTTGCGGAACAACTCAGGTATTCCGAGGCTGAGGGACTGCTCGCCGAGCTGATTTCGCTACAATAGGAAGAGACATCATGACAAGCGACAGTACATCGATCGCCGCGGCGACCGCCGTGGCCCCCGGCATTTCTTCTACAGATGACGATCCTATTCAACAACTGCGCAGTTCCATGCTGCAAACCTTGCGGCGCAATGGTATGTCCACACTGAAATATCTGGGCACCACCGAGGTACACACGTACGCGTTTTCGGTGGCCGCGAACGCAATCCTTTCTTTCTTTCCCGCGGCGGTTCTGCTGCTGACGATCAGCCGGCGTGTCTTTCATTCGCCTTCGATGGTGAGCGCGATCAAGCGGATGCTGGCGGCGTATCTGCCAAGCAATCAGGGGTTTATTGTTTCCACCGTGGATGCGATGTCAGCGACGCACAAGATTCAATTGTTCTCCATCGTGATGCTGTTTGTAAGTTGCACGGGGGTGTTCGAGCCGCTGGAAGTGGCGCTGAACTCGGTGTGGGGCTTCAAGTCACGCAACTACTTGATGAACCAGCTAGTGTCACTGGGACTGGCGCTGGGTTGCGGCGTGCTGGCGCTGATGAGCGTGGCGGGCACCGCGGGGGTATGGGCTCCGGCGGCGGAGGCGCAGTTCTGGCTGGGACAGCACATCGGAACCGGGGTGGTGTACTCGCTGGTGAACCAGATCAACTTGACGATTCAGTTTGTGGCGCTGAAAGTGTTTGGAATGATCGCCAGCGTACTGATCTTCTTCTTGGTCTACTGGCTGCTGCCGAATGGAAAAGTACCGTACAAAGCAGTTTTACCGGCGGCAATCATCACCGGCGTAGCATGGGAAATTGCCAAGGTGATCTTCGTCGCGTGCCTGCCGCTGCTGGATTTTCACGAGGCATACGGGCCCTTCTACGTTTCAGTAACGCTGATTTTCTGGGCATTTCTCTCAGGTCTGCTGCTGCTGGCGGGAGCACATCTCTCGGCCCAAGACTCAAGAACGGCGCAGAGACTGTCACTGATGACACCGCAGCCAGCGGCCACAACCATTGATGAAAAGGTTAATGGTTGATTGCTTAGTAAGTCACTGATTTGCAGGCTCGGAGTTGGCAGGTAGTTAATGGTTATGAAAAACCCTTAGAGGGATTAACCGGATCGACAACAGGCACCCTGGATGGGGTGCCTGTTTTGTTAATGGGTCGTCGCGGCTGCTAATCCAAAGCGGGCGGACCGCTGTGGGGATGCTTGCCGGGAGTTCCGATATACCAGTCAGTCCATTCGGTGACGGTCTTGTACCAGAGCTGAGAGTTTTGCGGCTTGAGAACCCAGTGTCCCTCATCGGGAAAGTACAGCATCCGGCTGGGAACGTTGAGCCGCTGCAAGGTGGTGAAGAGCTGGAAGCCTTCACTGACATCAAGGCGATAGTCGAGCTGGCCGTGGATGACCAGGGTTGGAGTTTTGAAGTTGGGCGCGGCCAAGGCGGGAGACCAACGGCGATAGAGCGCCCGATTCGACCACGGAGTTCCGGCGAATTCCCATTCGTTGAACCAGAGTTCTTCGGTGGTGCCGTAGGCGCTCTCGGGGTTGAACATGCCGTCATGGGAGACGATGCACTTGAATCGGTCGCTGTGGCCGAGAATCCAGTTGGCCATGTAACCGCCATAGCTGGCACCGAGGGCGCATTCACGGTCACGATCGATGAAGCTGTATTTGTTCTCCGCGTAATCGAGGCCGAGCATGAGGTCGTCAAAGGGACGGCCACCCCAGTCTCCGTTGATCTCGTCAATGAACTTCTGTCCATAGCCGGTGGAGCCGCGCGGATTGATCATCACGATGACGTAGCCGGAGGCGGCGAAGAGATTGGGGTTCCAGCGGAAGCTCCAATCGTCTCCCCATGCTCCCTGCGGGCCGCCGTGGATGAGGAATTTTACTGGATATTTCCGGGACGGATCGAAGTCAGGCGGCTTGAGGAGGAATCCCTGCACCTGCTTTTTCTCTGCCCCGGTGAACCAGAACCACTCGATGGGCTGCATCTGGAGCTGGGCCAGTACGGCGTCGTTGAGGTGAGTAAGCTGGCGCGCGGCAGAGGACGAAGCGACGGCATCATCCTTCTCCGAGTAGACGGCGCGGGGCGCCTTGGCCTGAGCTTTGGAACGACGGGTGCTGGGTGGCGGAGGCGAAGGCGGAGGCGCGGCGGCTACCGCGGTGGAGATGGTGAACAGCTCGGTGGGGAAGCGCACGGAGCTGCGGGCAAAGACCAGGGTCTTGCCGTCCGGGGTTGGGATGGGCGAGTCGTTGGAACCGCGGACGATTTCCTTGGGCTCGCCGCCGGAGACCGGGATGCTGTAGATGGGCGAGTCGCCGGCATCTTCAGAGGTGAAGTAGAGCTTGGAGGAGTCCGGCGCCCAGGCAACGGATTCGACCCAGTGGTCGAAGTTCTCGGTGAGGTTGGTGATCTTGCCGGTGGCGCGCTCGATCAGTTGAAGGCGGAAGCGGTCGCTTTCATATCCGGCGCGGAACTGGGAGCGGATGGCAATGTACTTACCGTCCGGTGAGTAGAGCGGGGTGGAGTCCGAGCCGTGATTGGCCGCCGTGAGGTTTACGGGGCGAGGGTTGGCGTCGCTGAGGTAGAGGGTGAATACATCGCTATTGGTCGAGGTAGCCTGCACCTCGTCGAGATTGCTGGTGAAGGCGATCTCGCGGCCAAAGGGAGAGAACTGGTATTGGTCCTGTCCGCCAAGCGAGAAGGGCGGCACGTCGTGATCTCCGGGAGTGAGGTCGCGGGCCACGCAGGGCGCAGAGGAATTGCAAGTGGTGTCGATGAGGAAGAGGTGGGAGCGCTTACCGGTGTCATAGGCGTTCCAATGGCGGTAGAGCAACTGGTCGAATACTTGGGCCTTGACCTTGGATTTTTCGGCGGCATCGTCTTTTGCCTGGTTGCAGGCATCGTCGTGGCAGTGGGGCCAGACGGCGGAGAGGAAGAGCACCTGCTTGCCGTCGGGCGACCAGATGGCGCCATCGGCTCCGGTGGAGATGGTGGTGAGCTGGCGCGGCGAGCCGATGAGGGTTCCGGTTTCCGCATGAAAGAGCTGCACGTAAATCTGGGAGACTCCGTCGCGGACGGCGGTGAAGAGAACGTATTTGCCGTCGGGAGAAAAGCGCAGGCGGTCTTCGGTTCCCTGCCCGGGTTCGGTGATCCGATGCGGCTCGCCCCCGGCCAGAGGGACGATCCACAGATGCGAATCCTTGGAATTGGCGGCGAGGGAGACATCGACGGCGGAGAAGGCGACCCAGTGCGAGTCGGGAGACACCGTGAAATCGCCGATGCGCTTGAGGTTCATCATGTCCTCAAAGGTGAATGGGCGCTTTTGCGCAAAGGCGGAGAAAGAGGCGAGCAGGATGGTTGCAATGAGCAAGCGGCGCAGCATACAGGCTTCTCCAGAGAGGGAAAGGAGAAGTTTACACAATGGGGCGAGTGGGGGCTAGGGTGTCATCGCAGCAGCTCGTTGCGAAGCGGCAGAAATTGTGGGGCGCACAGGAGATTTGAGCCTTGCGGAGGCCTCAGGGTGACACGCCAATCAAAACCTGCAAGACTTGGGCGATGGGACGCTTTGCTTCGACCGTGGAATTCTATGGTTGCCGGGTGCGAATACTCGGCCGTGAGCCGAAAGGGAGCCGAAAGGAAAGGCGTTGTCGTGCATCCGTTTGACTTATCGAAGTCCAGGCAGGTGATGCCGGGCGCTCCGTTTGACGCTGCCCTGCCAATTGAGGTCGCAGAACATATTCCCGCCGAATTGGCGACAGCCTTTGTCGAATACCTAGCTGATGTAAGTGACCTGGTAATTTTCACGGCTGCACAACCTGGACAGGGCGGTCCTGGGCACATCAACGAACAGCCGCGCGAGTATTGGATAGACAAGTTTGCGGGGTGCGGATTTGCTTTAGATAAAACCGCAACGGGGAAGGTGGCAGACCGGTTGCGTTCTTCTCAAGCATTTCCGTATCTGTTTGGAAACCTCTCGATTTTCCGGAGAAGCACAGGCCATTGAGTGAGCGCGTATGCGTGATGAACGCATGGTGGGAGCGGGGCGAGAAATCTCACCTCAGGTGCCGACAAACTCAGCTACGGCAACTATCGCAACGCCCGGAACTTCGCGACAGTCTTTCCGGGCGGGCTTACTCGAACTCGAAAATTTTAGACGACCTCGTGCAAAAAGCTTACTTCCAGGGGTTCCTTGAGCAATTCCTTCACTCCGGCGCCTAGGATTTCGGTGAAGTGTTTGCTGGCGGCATGGGCATCGAGATGTGCCTTACTCTGCCAGAGCTCGTTGTAGTAGAAGAGTCCGGGAAGGTTCGATTCCAACAGCTCGTAGTAGATGCAGCCGTCCTCGGCGCGGGTGGGTTTCACCATCTTCACTAACAGCGCCTTTAACTCGTCAGCCTTGCCATCGCGAGCGAGTGCCCGGGCAATAACGCGCACTTTCTCCATTTTGATTGCTCCTATGATTTCCAGTGTAGGAATCAATGGGCATTGTACGCTCGCGACGCCGGGAATCCGCAAAAATGTTTATCTCCGGATAAGGTTCGGCAGGCATTGGTTGGCGGGCAGCGGGGAGCAGAAGAATCGGCGAGGTGCTGCGATGAACATTGATGGTTGGGTGCGGGGGATATAACATCGCTGGATATGGCGGAAAATTCTGAAGAGCGGGCGCGGCTGGTGGCCGGTGGGCCACTGGAAGGCGAAGAAGGATTTGAGCTGAAGCTGCGGCCTCAGCGGCTGCAGGAGTTCATTGGCCAGGCGAAGGTGAAAGAGAACCTGGCAGTGGCGATTGCAGCGGCGCGGGCTAGGGGCGAAGCGCTGGACCACATTTTGCTGTATGGGCCTCCGGGGCTGGGCAAGACCACGCTGGCGACGATTATCGCCAACGAGATGGATGCGGCATTTCAGCAGACCTCGGGGCCGACGCTGCAGATCAAGGGAGATTTGACGGCGATCCTGACCAACGTGCAGGCGCGGCAAGTGCTGTTTGTGGACGAGGTGCACAGGCTGCAACCGGCACTGGAAGAACTGCTGTATTCGGCGCTGGAAGATTGCCGGCTGGACATCATGGTGGGACAGGGGCCTTCGGCGCGGACGCACTCGTTTGAGATTCCGGCATTTACGTTTGTGGCGGCGACGACGCGGATCGGGCTGCTGTCGGCTCCGCTGCGCTCGCGGCTGGGGCTGGTGCTGCGGCTGGAGTTTTACTCGCACGAAGATTTGAAGATCATCCTGAATCGCTCGGCACAGATTATCAATGTGGGGATCGACGATGACGCGGCAATGGAGATTGCGACGCGCTGCCGTGGGACACCAAGGGTCGCCAATCGGCTGCTGCGGCGGGTTCGCGATTATGCGCAGGTGCGCGGAACAGGACACATCGACCTGGGAACAGCCAACGCCGCGCTGGAGATGCTGGAGGTGGATCAGCACGGCTTTGACGAGGTGGACCGGCGGCTGCTGCTGACGATCATCGAGAAGTATCAGGGCGGGCCGGTGGGAGTGAACACGCTGGCGGCTGCGCTGGCCGAGGAGCCGGATGCGATCGAGGAGATCTACGAGCCATTTCTGATCCAGATTGGGTTTCTGGACCGGACTCCGCGTGGACGAGTGGCGACGCAACTGGCTTACAAACACTTTGGCGTGGAGCCTCCGCGGCGGCAGAATACGCTCTTCTAGAAGGTTGCGCAGGCGACGACAGAAACTTAGCTCAGAGCGGCGGGTTTGAAAGCAAGGGAAGCAAAATACCAACTCCTGACAGAGGACACGTACCGATGAAGAGCTATGCAAAGTTGATTATGATGGCGACATTCGCGGTTCTGCTGCTGACCACGTTTGCCGCAGCCGACACGCCGGGAGCGCATCCCGCTTATCTGCACGCCCTGACCGATCTTCGCCATGCGCGGGCACACCTGAGCGTGGAGACTCCAAATGCGCGGGTGGACGCCGACGAAGCACGCGCCATCGATGAGATCGACGCGGCAATGCGCGAGGTGAGGGAAGCCGCGATCGACGATGGCAAACCGATGAGCGATCACCCTCCGGTGGATGCACGCTGGGGCCGGCCCGAACGCCTGCGTCGCGCCATGGAACTGCTGAACCAGGCGCACGACGATATCGACCGGCATGAGTCGGATGATTGGGCTCGCGGACTGAAGCATCGCGCCCTGCACCACATTGACGAGGCCCGCAAGGCGGTTCATCACGCCATCGACGACCGGCGCTACGAGTAAGAAGATCAACACGCGAATAAGAAAGGGCAGCCCTGGCGGGCTGCCCTTTTGGTTGACGCTCGAAGATGGAGGGCGCGGCATTCCCACATTTGCGTCGAAAGACGTGACGCAGATGTGGGCCACCCGGTTTTCGTAAATCGGCGCAGGAGCAACGGCAACTGCAATGGCACACAAGCGCAACTGCGCAGACGACGATTACTCTTCTTCCTCTGATTACTCTTCTTCCTCTTCCTCCAGGCCAGCGCCGGCAGCTTTGGCGGCAGCGATGATTTTGTCCTGCTGCAAGGCGGGGACGAAATCGTAGTGATCCATCTCCATGTTGAACGAGCCGCGACCCTGGGTCATGGCGGTGAGGTCGGTGCCGTAGGTCAACATCTCCGACATGGGGGCGTTGGCGCGGATGATGGTGTTGCCAGCCTGGTTGTCCATGCCCTGGATGCGGCCTCGACGGGAGTTCATGTCGCCCATGATGGTTCCGGCGAACTCGTCGGGGACGGTGATTTCGATTTGCATGATGGGTTCCAGCAGGGTGGGCTTGGCGGCCTCCATGGCTTTCTTGAAGGCGATGCGCCCGGCCTTTTTAAAGCTCAGCTCGTTGGAATCAACGTCGTGATAGCTGCCATCGTAGAGGCTGACTTTGAAATCGACGACGGGATATCCGGCGAGGAAGCCACGGGCGGCAGCTTCGATGATGCCCTTTTCCACGGCAGGAATGTAGTTTTTGGGAATGGAGCCGCCGAAGGTATCGTTGATGAATTCAAACTGTGCGCCGCGAGGAAGCGGCGACATTTTGATTTTGCAATCGCCGAACTGGCCGTGTCCACCGGACTGCTTCTTGTGGCGGCCCTGGACGTCAGCGGTGCCGCGAATGGTCTCGCGGTAGGGCACCTTGGGTGCTTTGAGGATGACCTCGGTGTGATAGCGGCGCTTGAGTTTGCTGACCACGACTTCGATGTGCTGCTGGCCGGTTCCGGCGATGAGGAAGTCCTTGGTCTGGGGATCGCGGAAGAAGCGCAGCATGGCATCCTCTTCCATGAGTTTGTGGACGCCGACGCCGAGTTTGTCCTCGTCGGCGCGGGTTTTGGGCTCGATGGCGAAGGTGATGGCAGGCTCGGAAAGAACCACGGGCGGGTACTGGATGGGGGCGGACTTGTCGCCGAGGGTATCGCCGGTGAGGGTTTCCTTGAGCTTGGCAACGGCCCCGATGTCTCCGGCGGAGAGTTCGGGAACGGGGATGAGTTGCTTGCCCAAAACAGCGGCGATGTGGGCAAACTTTTCCGCCGAGCCACGCGTGTAGTTGGTGACCGTGGCGTCATTCTTGAGCACGCCGCTGACCACCCTGAAGTAGGAGATGCGTCCGGCGAACGGGTCGCTGACGGTCTTAAAGACGAAGAGTGAGAGGGGTTCGGAGACGACACTTTTACGCACCGGAGGCTCGGCGTCCGGCGTGGCAGGAATGCCTTCCATGGGCTTGCGCTCGGTGGACGCGGGAACGTAGTCAGCGAGGAAGTCGAGGATTTCGTCGCTGCCGATGTTGCCGAGTCCGGAGGCGAAGAGCACGGGGAAGAGACGATCGTCGCGGATGGCGTTATGAATGCCGGCGATGATGTGCTCCTCGGCAATCGTCCCGGTATCGAAGAACTCACTCATCAGTTCGTCATCGCCTTCGGCGACCAGTTCGACGAGGGCCTCATGTGCGGCCTTGGCCTGCTCGGCCATGTCGGCGGGGATATCTTCGACGCGGGCGCGGCCGTTGCCGCCCATCTCATAGTAGTAGGCCTTCATCTTGACCAGATCGATGACGCCCTTAAAGTTCTTTTCGGCTCCGATGGGGAGTTGGACGGGAACGACGTTACGGCCAAAGGTAGAGGTGAGCGATTCCATGACGCGCTCAAAGTCGGCGCGCTCGCGGTCCATGCGGGTGCAGACGATGACGCGGGGCAGACTGAATTTATCGGCGAAGTTCCAGACCTTCTGGGTGACGACTTGCACGCCGGAGACCGAATCCACGACGACGAGCGCGGTACCCACGGCGGGGATGGCCAGTTCGGCTTCATGGACGAACATGTTGAAGCCGGGAGTATCGACGAGGTTGATCTTGGTTTTTCCCCACTCGACGGCGGCGAGGGAGGCGGAGATGGTCATCTGCCGGGAGATTTCTTCTTCGTCGTAATCCGTCGTGGTCGATCCGTCATCCACCCGGCCTAAGCGGGGTGTGCTGCCGGCCGTGAACAGCAGGGCCGAGACAAGAGAGGTTTTGCCGGAGTGGGAGTGGCCAATGACAGCCACGTTGCGGACATTCGCACCTTCGTAGGTCTTCACAAGAATAACTCCCGAGAGCTTTGATTTGAAAGCGCTGCGTCGAGCTACACGGAGCTCCGCGGAAGCGGCGGCGGCAACTACGCGAGCGCGTTGCAGAACCATTCGCCTACGGCGCCGGACTCGAAAAAGCGGCCAGCGTCTTACTGCACAACCAAGCTGCACGACCAAGCTGCGCCAACTAAACGACACAGCCAACTGCGTCAACCAGCCATTCCGCTACCCGAGCACGCCCGCGATGGAACGCGCCGCAGACCACCCAAGGCTGGGGCGGAAGGGCAAAGCTATATGCACCTTGCGGCACATATGGAAGAACACCTAAAGCAGAGCATCGTAGCACAAGGGCAGAGCAGGCTCAATTTTCATCGAACCGTGACATTTCTCTTCATTAGGTGTGATACACGAGCGCGGGCAAAGCTGCCATAGTCATACGTCACAGAACGATGTGATGGAAAGCGCAGAGAACAACGGCACGGCAAGCACGAGGGCAGCGATCACCGCGGAGCGGAACATTGAGTCCCAGGGTTGGCGTTGAGAGACTCGACGCCAACCCTGGGGGAATTAGGCAGGATTCCTGCAAAACGAGGGCATCCTTGAGGGCATCCTCAAAAAGCTAAAATGCATACCTCAGGGAAATGGTTCCGAGGTTGGTGTGGAAGTTGCGCGGCAGTGCCACCAACTGGTCAGGCGAGATATTCCCTTCCTTCTCGTTGTAGTCGTAATAGGCGTAGCTGCCCTTAAAAGTAATGCCCTTTGCGACCCCAATCGCAATGCCGGTGTTCAGCGTGTGCCAATTGAAGGCCTGTGGGCCGAGGGGTTGATTTGGGAACGGACCCAGGAAGGCAATGCTGCCAGCACTGGTCGTGGTCCCGGTGATGACCGTTCCAGGGTTGCCGGGGATGCCTGGCGAATTACCGAACGCATCGCCGAGCACTTGCAAAGGCAAGCCATTATCGCCGCGGTACCAGATGTCGTTCCCACTGGTGCTGGTGATGTCATAACCCAGGTGCAGGGTTACGCGGTGAATTGGACGAACCGTGAGCATTGCGTATCCGGTGTGCGTGTTCTCCTGATAGATCTGAGTCACCGGCGTGGTTCCGGTGCCTATATTGAGCGTGGCGGGGACGGTGGGCTGGTTGGTGGTGACGGGACAGGCCGTTGGAGCGCCGCCCGCGACTACGCCAGCCGTCAGGATCATACAGGCCGGGATGCTGAACCTCTGGTCCATATAGGTCCAACCAAAATCAATGCTGGCGTGATGCTCGGGTTGCAGGCTCATTCCCAGGGTGTAATAGCGATCATGGCTCATGGTGCCGTAGGCACGCGCATCCACGACGGGGAACAGGTTGACCCCAGGACCGCCGAAGTTCTCGGCCCAGTTATTCCGCGATTCGACGAAATGCACGCCCGCGTTGATGCTGGACCAACGGTTCACCTTGTAAACCGTGTTGGCTCGCACCCGCTGCTCGTGACGCGGCGCAATCTGGGTGAATCCGTTGTCGGCACTCAGGAGTTCCGCATCCACATTGATTCGCCATTGGACGGTGGGACGAATCACAATCCCGAGGAGCGCGGTATTCAGGTTGATCTTGTCGGTGGCCAAAGGACGGTCGGCGGTCGAAGGTACGCCGGGTGGTCCGACGAGACCGCCCGCCAAGGTCGGGGAATTGACGGTGGTTGACAAGAAGGCAGTTCTCAGCTCGCGGCGTCCGTAACGGTAACCGGCAAAAGCGCTGAGAAGGCGGCTCGGAGCCCAGCTCAAGAGCGCGGTGTTGAAGTAGGTACGCTCCGCTTCGAGAGTATTGTAGGCAGCGGCTGAGCTGGCAGTGAGGCCCGCTGCTGCTACCCCTACCGGCGTGATTCCTGGGACGCTGCAAGGAGCACCGGTTGGAGTCGAGAGGGTCTCGCCGGCGGCGAGGTTCGAATAGCAGTTGTTGGTCAGTTGGTTGAAGACTCCCGGGTCGCGCCAATCCAACCAGCGAAACTTATCCGAAACGCTCCAAGTCTTGGTGATATGGTAGGTCAAACCGAGATCGGCGTTACCGGAGACGCGATCCGTATTGGCGGGGCCAGTGACCTGATAAGCGGTGTTATTGGTTCTGGAGACTAAGCCATAGAACAGGTCGTTATAGTTCTCGACCTTGGAGTTACCTGAGCTGTAGGTGCCGTCGGCAGTGATGTCGAGCTTATGGAAGTAGCTGGACCGCAAGGACAATTGCGACGTTGGGAAGAACGAGCGGACATTGTCGTGGCGAGAGTAAGCGAAAACGCCCGTGTTGCACAACGGGTTGAGAACACCAGGAGCGGTGATGTAGGGCTGAGGAACCCCGCCAACCGCGACCGTACAAGGTGGGAAGTAAAGTGGTATGGAGACACTTCGTCCACCTACGCCCAAGGTGTAGGGATTCACCAAGTTGTTCACATAGCCGTTATCGAGCTTGTCGTGCTCGAAGAACTGATCGAAGCTCAAGGTGGTCCGAGCGAGGGGGCGCACGTCAACGCCGAACGTCCAACGATCGGAGCGCGAATGCATATCCTGGCTCAGATCGATGTTGACATCTTCCAAGCTGGAATCGACTGTACCGGTGTTGTTGTTGCGCTCAAAGCCCAGGCGGACACGGATTACCGACTGGGGAAACAGGATCAGGTTGAAGTCGCCCATATTGCGCACGGTGTCCTGCAAATGCGGGCTATTCGTGTAAAAGTAATCTGCCTGGGGATTAAAAGCGGCCGCACAGGGGCGGACGGCGCCGCCGGCGACGGTGCTGCAATTGGTAATGCCCGGATTCAGCGTCAGCGGATTGGCAAACAGGTTGTAATCGAAGAAGTTGTGATCGCGCCGGTAGAGAGCGACGAAGTCATACCACTTGCTTTTCTCGATTCGCAGCCGGGCCATATCGTAGGGGTCGCCGCCGAATCCGAAGCTGCTTAGATACAAAGTATCGAATAGCCCTCCGCCTCGGGTGATCGGGCGCATGGACAGTTCCTGGCCAAGCAGGCGCGGACCGCTCTGCAGGTTGACCAGCGTGTCATACATCTGCGCATTGCCGCTGTTTTCGGTGATGCGATCGCCGAACTCGATCGACTGCTGCACGGCATAGTTGCGCCAAACGTGTCCAATCGAGCCGCTGTCGTTTTCCTGTTCCTGCCCGATAACGCCCTCGGTTTGGGCGATTGCCGGCAAAGAGACGAGCAGCACCAGAACGGCAACAGCTTTCCAGCCACTCTTGCTCATACGGCACTCCTGTTGCATCGGCCCTCTTCCGAAGAGGAGAAGCCGCGGCGAATTTTGATTTAGATTTGCCATCGTTTTTCTCCTAATCCTTATTTGAAGAAGACGTCACTCAAGTTCGAGCCGTGGATGTTCGAGTGGCAGTCGATGCATTGCTGAATCCTTGTATTCTGGGTGTGCCCGATGGCTGAGGTAGCCGCATGGCACTGCAAGCAGAGCGAGTTTGTGCGGGCGGTGGTCAGCATGCGGGGGTTGGTGGAGCCGTGTGGGGAATGACACGACGTACAACCCTCAACCTTGACCGGCTCGTGTTCGAAAACGAACGGCCCACGCTTGTCGCTATGGCATTTGAAGCAGACTGCATCCTGATCCGGCGTGGTGCGAAGCTGGCGTACCGCCACCGTACCGTGCGGGTTGTGGCAATCAGAGCATTTGATCAGCCCCTCCTCCACGGGATGATGGAAGGTTTTCTGGAAATCGGCTTTCTGCTCGGCGTGGCAGGAGAAGCACAACGGCGTCTGTTGCTGCACCAGTTGATATTCCAGCTTGGAGTGATGGACGGAGTGGCAGGAGGTACAGGTGATGCCATTCTCGTTATGGGTGGAGCGCATGAATTGCCGCTGCTCAGTATTGGACTCGTGACAGGTCAAACAACGCTTGGTGACTTCTTCCGGCTTCGCGCCTTTGAAGATGAAGATCTTGCTCTTATCGCCACCACCCTCGACATGGGCAGAACCGGGGCCATGGCAGGACTCGCAGCCATGAACCTCTTCGCCCCTGATCTTGGCGAGGTTGGTGCGGTAATGGGGGCTGGATTCAATACTCTTGAATTGATCTTCGTGGCAGCCCTTGCAGGTTTCCGAGCCCACGAACTTCGAAGTCGTATTCGAAGTACCAGGGGTATCGGCGGCCGCGCTTCCGGCGAACGTCCACAGGAAGAGGGCACTCACGAGAACTGTACTTCGGAAAATTCTTTGGATGGTTGAATCTGTCATCTTGCTCCTTCGTCAAAGAACCCGAAACCAAGCAGCTAATACGGAAGACAATATAGCCCAAGAAAAAGCAGTGCGGTGATTGGCAAAGGCCGAGAACTTACTTTAAGGCTCCGAATTGGGACGTCGAGCATCGATTCCGGGTTGCCAAAATAAGTTGTCGAGAAAGTCAGAAAGCATCGGATCTGAGGATCAGGAGCTCAGCCTCAGCCGCGTCGGGGGTGGAGCTGCTGGACGCAGTACTCCACCCCAAGACGGTGTCCGTCTTTCTTGGGGGGATTGCGGATTCGCGATATAACTATGCTGCTTTTGGATAATTGCGCTCAAAGCTGCTGATGGTGCTGCGTAGCTTGGCGGCAATCATGATTCTGGAGATTCCGCCCATGAGCACGGAGACTCCGACCAGGGTTCCGATGGCCCAGAAGGCGCTGGACGGCCATCCTGCCAGGATCAATAATCCCATCAAGAGGCTGGCGGCGCCATCCAGGAGGTACCATCCATATCCTTCGACCGGTCGCAACTGGAAGGCGGTTGCGACGGCGACTCCGCCGTAGACCAGAAGCATGGTTCCCAGTAGCACGGTCAGCGCCGCCACCCCTACCAACGGGAAGAACACCATGGCAATTCCGGCGGCGGCGTAGAGCACGCTCAAGATAACCTTCAGGACGAACCTCCCGAGCGAGTGGGAGTGCAGGGCAAAGAAAAACTGCGCAATGCCAACAACGATCAGGACGGAACCGAACATGAGGGCCGTGATCGCCGCCGTAAACAGGGGATAAGCGATCAGGAACAGCCCCAGGAGGGCAGTGATGATCCCGGTGAAAACACTCCAGGTGAAATGCCTTCTGACATCGGTGGTAACGCTCTGGGTAGCCATTGCATCCTCCTTGCATACACGTTGGATTTTCAGCAGTGAGGTTTTGTTTGAGGTTCAGGCGCGGCATGGAGTTGGTTGTTTTTTTCAGGAGCTTGGCTTTCCTGACGGCACGTGCACTGGAACACTCTGCTTTAGGCTACAGGGCGGGGGATCTTCGCAGCAGCCACAGATTGCACTTGAAGATGAACGAGCCGGGCATGCCATCGGAGACCAGCGACGCGAGTTCGGTATTCAGCCAGTCGACAATCGACGCGTGGGTATCTTTTCCAGAATGAATGGCGGCGAGAGTGTTGCTGAGGGTCAGCAGATAGGAGACAAACTCCTGGCGTAAAAATGGGACAAGGTGGTTGAACGACGAGCGCTCGATGACCTCGAATCCACACTGGACGGCCTTGGGTTCGTCGATATCTCTCATGCCGCGCTGGGGGGCGGGAAATCGTTTCAAAAAGCGGGTGCGCATCCAGCGATGGCAGGGGATGGCGGGCGCGGGGTACGGCAACGCTCCTCTGGCGGTGATGGCGGGCTGCATGTGGGCGGTGAAGTGGTCGTTGTAGACCGCCAACAGCGCCGCTGGGGACATCACCTTTTGGCATTGGGAATAAAAGCGGTCCTGGTCAAACCAGTGCAGCGCCGATCCGACCGAGACCAGATCGAATTCTCCGGCGGCGAAATCGAGATGTTCGGCAGAGCCAAGCTGGTAGGTGATGTTCGGGTGCGGGGCCGCATGGCTCAACATGCCACGGGAGGGATCGACGGCGATCACGCGATCGGCAATGGCGGCCAGGGCGATGGACGATTGTCCTGAACCGCAACCGACGTCGAGTGCGCTGCGGAAGCGCTGGACCCCGGCAAAGGCGCACAAGCGCCGAGCGACCTCATCGTGGAAGAACGGGCGCACCTTGGTGTATCGTGCCGCGACTTCAGCACTGGTGAAGTAGTTCGGGAGATTCTTCGGCGGTGGAGAGCACATGACTAAGTCTTACCACACTGTTGCCGTCGCGCTCTGGCGGGGCGATGCACGCAGGCGTGGACGATGGCAGAGGATTGCGCCACTGCAAAATGTTGTACATGTAAATGGCGAGACAGAACAGGTTTGCCGGGATGAATCCGAGTTGCGCGGTACGCAGGCCGATCCAGCAGATGATGAGGCTGTTGGCGCCGGCAAAAATCCAGCCCTGCCACATGCGGCGGCCCACCAGGACGGTGGAAACGACAGTCAGTAGACAGGAAATGTAATCCAGATGGAACATACTTGGACTCTAGTGTGCACCGTCCGGAGGCGAAGAGCCATGCGGCGGAAGCCGTATTTGCTGAGCGAGTGAGCCTGAGAGAGCTAAGGTCGCAGCATGGTCTAAAGCAAGAGCAACGGCCGGAGCTACAGCAGCGGCAAGCGAACCGAGAAGGTCGATCCCGCGCCGGGATGGCTTTCGGCGGAGAGGGTTCCGCGGTGCGATTCGGCGATCCAGCGTCCAATGGCAAGACCTAAACCGGTGCCTCCGGTCTCGCGCGAGCGGGCTTTGTCGGCACGATAGAAGCGCTCGAAGATGTTTTCGAGATCGGCGGCCTCGATGCCGATTCCGGTGTCGGCAACCGAGAAGGTGGCAGAGCCGTTCGAGGAGGCGAGGGTCACCCTGATCTTGCCGGGGGCGGGAGTGTACTTCACGGCGTTATCGATGAGGATGACAAAGAGCTGGCGGAGGAATTGGGAATCGCCCTGCACGCAGATAGGAGCGCGGGTGAGCTCTGCTTCTAGTTCGAGTTGCTGGTGCTCGGCCAGCACGGAGGTTTGAGCGAGCACGTCCTCGACCAGTGGCACCAGTTCGACGGGCTCGAAGCGCAACAGGGAGGCTCCGGAATCGGCGCGGGCCAGCAGCATCAGGCGTTCCACCAAGTCGGAGGTGCGCACGATCTCGGCGTGGAGTTGCTCGATGGTTTCCTGATTTTCGGCAGCGGAACGGGGACGGCGGAGCGCGAGTTCGGCGCGGGTACGCATGAGCGCAATCGGAGTGCGCAATTCGTGCGAGGCGTCAGCCGTAAACTGCGCGATCTGCTTCAACGCGAGGTCGATGCGCTCGAGCATCGCATTCAGGGTCTCAGCCAAACGCTCGAGTTCGTCGCCGGAATTGGGGACGGCGAGGCGGGCGGAAAGGTTTGCGCCACTGATCTCCTGCGCCGCCCTGGTGATCTGATCGACGGGAGCCAAGGCGCGTTTGCTGATCCAGTAGCCGGCGAGAGAGGCGGCGAGGAGCGAGGCGGGAATGATAGCGAGAAGCAGGTGACGGAAGCGCGCGGTGGCTTCGTTGAAATCGTCCATGTTCTGCGCGACCTGGACGCTGTAGGTATGAGGGCCGAGGGCGACGGTTTCGCTCATGCCGCGAAACGGCTCCCCGGCGATCTCGGCGTCAAAAAAAGGATGCCGTTTGTTTTGCACTTGCACGGCCCGGGCGGGCGAGAGCAGGGTGCGGCTCTGGAGCCAGGTGGAATGAAAGATGCTGTTTCCATCTTCGCCAGAGATTTGGACGAGTTGCTCCTCGCTATCCTGCCAGAGGTTTTCGCGGAGGGCGGCGGTAAGTTTGGCGGGCGAGTCGGTGGGCGGAAAATCCACGATGAGTTTCTCGACCACTTTGATGCGATCCGCTAATTGCTCATCGACCGTGGTGCGGATGCTGTGCTTCATGCCCGCCAGCGCCAGGGCTCCGAGGGCCGACATGGCGACCGCCATGACGACAAAGTACCAAGCGGTGAGCCGGACCTTGATGGGAGCGGAGCGGAGCGGGTTGGAGCGCGTTTTCATTGGCGTTCACGCACCATGTAGCCGACGCCGCGGATGGTGTGAATCAGCTTGCTCTGAGGATTTTTATCGACCTTGTTGCGCAGCATTGAGATGAACACGTCCAGCGTGTTTTCGCCGATGTCATCGAGGTTGCCCCAGACGGCATCGACAATGGCGTCGCGCGGCACGACGCGTCCGGCGCGGCGCATCAGCAATTCGAGCAGCTTGAATTCGGTGGCGGTGAGGTGAAGTTCCGAACCGTCGCGAGCCACCTGGCGGGAGAGCGGATCGAGAATGAGATCGGCCACCTGCAAGGTGAGCGGGCGCGGAGCATTGCCGCGGCGGGCGACGGCACGCAGACGGGCCAGCAACTCCACGAATGAGAATGGCTTGGTGAGGTAATCATCGACGCCGATGTCCAGGCCGCGGGCAATGTCGGAGACGGCATCGCGAGCGGTGAGCATGAGAATTGGGGTGTGATTGCCGGCGGCGCGCAGACGGCGGGCGAATTCGAAGCCGTCGATGCCCGGCAGCATGACGTCGAGCACGATGACATCGAAGTCCGCACCCTCGGCCTCATCGAGTGCGCACAGACCGTTGGTGGCAACGCAGACGGAGTGTTGCTCCTCCTCTAATCCCTTCTTGAGAAGCTCCGCCATCGTGCGTTCATCTTCGACGACCAGAATACGCATGGTGAATGAATGGTACCGCAGCAAGCTTAATGCAAGCTGAAGACGTTGGCTTTCAGAAACTCTTCAGGTACGCCGCTGATAATCATGCCATACCGGAGCGACGGGATTGCATCGACTCTGGAGACTCATGGAGCTGAAATTTATGACGTTGAAATCCATGGAGAAAGAGCGATGAGGCGCGGCGGGATTTCACCCGTATTCGTTTTCATCATCTTCGCCGGTGCAGGACTCTGGGCACAGCCGCAGGCGGCTGCGCAGCCTGGCATTACGCTGGATATGGCGCTAAAAATGGCGCAGGCGAACAGTGTGCAATTCCGCGTAGCGCAGGCCGATGCCGCACTGGCGAAAGAAGACCGGGTGCAGGCACGCTCAACCCTGCTGCCGGGCATTACCTACAACAATCAGTTTCTTTATACCGAAGGCGACCGGACCGGTTCGGGCCGCTTTATCGCCAACAACGGGGTGCACGAGTACGTCAGCCAGGGGAACGCCCACGAGGTTCTCAGCCTGCAGCAAGTGGCCGACTACCGCAAGGCCGGAGCCGTGGCGGCGCTGGCGCGGGCACGGGCAGAGGTAGCAAGGCGTGGACTGGTGGTGACCGTGGTCGAGGACTACTACGCCGTGCTGGGAGCGGAACGGAAACAGGCGAACGCGCAGACCGCCGCAGATGAGGCCGCAAAGTTCCTGAGCCTGACGGAAAAGCTCGAACGCGGCGGAGAGGTAGCACACGCGGATGTGCTCAAGGCACAACTGCAAGCGAACGATCGCAAGCGCGGGTTGGATGATTCGGCAGTCGAGCTGATGAATTCGCGGCTGGAACTTGCGGTGCTGATTCTGCCGGATATGACCGGTCAATTCCTGAGCGGCCGATTCAAAGTTGCGGACGATCTGGACGAGAGGCCCGCACTGGCTCCGCTGGCCGAGGTGCGCGATGCAGCCGCAAAACAGAATCCCGAGTTGCGTGCGGCGCTGGCGGCGGTGAACGCCAGTGAGGACGAGGTGACATCGGCAAGGGCGGGGCACTTGCCGAGCCTTGCGCTGGACTATTACTACGGCATCGACGCCAACCATTTTGCTACCCACACGGATGGCGTGCACAACCTGGGCTATGCGGCAGTGGCCACGCTGAACATTCCGGTCTTCAGTTGGGGAGCGATCGAGAGCAAGGTGCGGCAATCGCTGATCCGCAAGGACCAGGCAAAGCTGGAGCTGACGGTGGCGCAAAAGCAGGTGCTGGCCAACCTTGAAAAGTTTTACGGCGAAGCAGAAGTTGCGGCCTCGGCGCTGACCACGTTGCAGGAGTCGGTGGCGATTGCCGGGGAAAGCCTGCGACTGACCGGGCTTCGCTACCAAGCGGGGGAATCGACGGTGCTGGAAGTGGTGGACGCACAGAACACACTGAACGCAGCGCGCAGCACTTACGTGGATGGAAGTCTGCGCTACCGGATGGCGCTGGCGAATCTCGAAACCCTGACGGGAACGCTCTGATATGAGGATTGCCGGATCGATGAAAACTTTGCGATTTCCCTTGGCCGTACGACGCGCCGCGGTTTGCTGGCCGCTGGTGCTGGGCGTTTTATTTTCAGCCGGGTGCAAGAAAGAGGCAGGCGAAAGCAAACCAATCGTCACGGTGCAGACTGCGATGGCGCGGCAGACCGGACTGGTCGAGACCGTGGAGATCGAGGCGACGCTCTATCCGATCAACCAGGCAGCCATTACTCCGAAGGTGAGTGCTCCGGTAAGGCAGTTTTATGTGATGCGTGGCAACCGGGTACGACAAGGGCAGTTACTGGCAGTGCTGGAAAACAAAGATCTGTCGGCGGCGGCCATTGAGAACCGGGGCGCACTGCAACAGGCCCAGGCGGCGTACTCCAGCGCCACGCGCGCCACGCTTCCGGAGGAATGGAAGAAAGCGGAGCTGGAGGCGACGGCTTCGCGACAGATGCTGGAAGCCGAGCAGAAGCTTTACTCGAGCCGCGAAGAGCTCTACCGGCAAGGCGCGCTGCCGCGCAAGGAGTTGGATCAGGCAGGCGTGGCGCTGACGCAGGCGCGCAATCAGAACGCGATTGCGCAGCAGCATTTGGAAGTGCTGCACGCGGTGGGAAAGCAGGACCAACTGAAATCGGCGAAGGGACAACTGGAGGCAGCGCGCGGAAAGTTCATGGGAGCCGAAGCGCAGTTGCACTACTCGGAGATCCGCAGCCCGATCAGCGGAACGGTCGCCGAAGTCTCGATTTATGCGGGGGAAACCGCAGCCGCGGGAGTTCCCCTGCTGACGGTGGTGGACGCGTCGAAGATCTGGGTAAAGGCTCATCTGGCACAGGAGCAGGCGGCGCTGGTGAAGGTGGGGGACGACGCCACGATCACGGTTGCCGGGGAAGCCAAAGCGGTCGCGGCAAGGATCACCGTGGTGAGTCCCACGGTGGATGCCAACAGCACCACCATCGAAGTGTGGGCGGAGGCCGACAATGCGGAAGGAAAGCTGCATCCGGGAAGCAGTGCGCATCTGTCGATTGCGGTAGCGAAGATTCCGGACGCGGTGGTGGTTCCGAGCGACTCCGTGCTTAGCTCCGGCGAAGGTAAGTCCAGCGTGATGGTGGTGGGGAAAGACAGCATCGCGCACGCGCGGGAAGTGAAGGTTGGAATCCGCGAAGGCGAGTTGACGCAGATCGTGGGGGGATTAACGGCGGGCGATACGGTTGTGACCTCCGGGGCGTACGGATTGCCCGACGGAACCCAGGTCCAGACGGCGCAAGAACCTGCTGAGAAAATTGGCAAAAGCGCGGGGAAGGCCGACTGATGGGGCGCTGGGCGGAGTTCACGGAGCGCATGCGCTCCGACCACGAAGCAGACGCGCATTGGCTGACGCGCAACGCCAAGCCGACGATCTTTGTCATCCTGGTGCTGGCTTCGCTGGGCGCATACCTCGCGTTCTCGGTTCCGATCTCGGTGTTTCCGACGACGGATTTCCCGCGCATCATCATCGGGGTGGACAACGGGGTAATGCCCATCGAGCAGATGCAGATTGCGGTAACGCGTCCGCTGGAAGAGGCGGTGAACAGCGTTCCGGGACTGCACAGTGTGCGCTCGGTTACCAGCCGCGGTTCGGCGGAGATCAACTTGTTTTTCGACTGGAATGTGGATATGTTCCAGACGCTGCAGTACGTGAATGCAGCGCTCTCCCGGGTGCAGCCGACGCTGCCGCCGACGGTGCGGATTACGAGCGACAGGCTGACGTTTGCTTCGTTTCCGGTGATGGGCTACAGCCTGACATCGGACTCGGGGGATGCGATATCGCAGACGCAATTATGGGAGTTGGCGACCTACGAGTTGAAGCCGCGGCTGAATCGTCTGGATGGAGTTTCCACCATTGTGGTGCAGGGCGGAGAGGAACCGGAATACCATATCGTTCCCGATCCGGCGAAACTGGCCGCCGCCGGTGTGACCGTGACGGACTTGTTGGATGCGGTGCGGCGCTCCAACCTGATTGACTCTCCGGGATTGATCCAGAGCGATCATCAGCTAGTGTTGGGGTTGGTCAGCGGCCAGGCGCAGAATCCGGAGCAGTTGTCGCAGGTGGTGGTGAAGAGCACGGCGGCGGGGATTCCGGTTAGCATCGCGGACGTGGCGCGGGTGGTGGCGGGAATCAAGCCGGTGTACACGATTGTGACGGCCAACGGAAAGCCGGCGGTTCTGCTGAACATCAATCGTCAGCCGGACAGCAACACTATGCGGGTAGCCACCGAGGTTCATCGGTCGGTGGAGGAGTTGCGCAAGACTCTGCCGCCGGGAGTGCGGCTGGAACCTTTCTACGATCAGTCGCTGATCGTGGGCGAGTCGATCCGCAGCGTGGGCGACGCGATCCTGGCCGGCATCATTCTGGCGTCGATCATCATGGTCTTTTTCCTGCGCGACTGGGGCACCTCGATGGTGGCGGCGCTGGTGATTCCGGTGACGGTGCTGGTTACGGTGATTGCGTTGAAGCTGCTGGGACAGAGCTTCAACCTGATGACCTTGGGTGGATTGGCAGCGGCGGTAGGGTTGGTCATCGACGATGCGATTGTGGTGGTGGAAAACATCGTGCTGCATCGCGACGCGGGACAGACACGGGCGAAGGCCATCCGCAGCGCATTGCACGAGATCACGGTTCCGCTGATCGGCTCGACCGTCACTCCAGTGGTGGTGTTTCTTCCACTGGTCGCGATCAGCGGCGTGACCGGCACGTTCTTCCGGGCGCTGGCGATTACGGTGGCGGTGTCGCTGTTTACCTCGCTGGCGCTGGCGCTGACGTGGACGCCCACACTGAGCTACTTCTTTATCTCCGATCGGACGGGCGCGGCTGGAAACGAGGCGGCTGAAAATGAAGAGGAACAGAGCGAGCGTTTGCTGTCGGCAGAGGAGAAGAACCTTGAAGGCAGCTTCGGGCGCATCATCAGCTTTTACGAGAGATGCCTGCGGGTCGCGCTGCGACGGCCGCTCTGGCTGCTGGCGGCAAGCGTTCTGCTGATTGCGGCCTCGGCGGTGTGCTATCGATTTATTGGCTCCGATCTGCTGCCGGAGATGGATGAAGGGGCGCTGGTGGTGGACTACCTGATGCCGCCGGGCAGTTCGTTGGCGGAGACCAATCGCGTGGTCAGCCACATGGAGAAAATCCTGCTTGCCACGCCGGAGGTGGAGAGCATCGCTCGCCGCACCGGTCTGCAACTGGGGCTGGCGGCGGTGACGGAGGCGAACCGGGGAGACATCTCGGTGAAGCTGAAAGCCAAGCGCAGCCGTGGCGTGGACGAGGTGATTGCCGACCTGCGCGAGCAATTTGCGAAAAGCGAACCGGCGGTGGATGTGGAGTTCGCGCAGAGTTTGCAGGACATGATCGGCGATCTGACCGGTGCGCCTGAGCCCATCGAGATCAAACTCTTTGCGCGCGATCCGGAGCTGCTGCGGCAGTGGGCTCCGCGGGTGGCCGATGCGATCAAGAATGTGCCGGGCGTGGTGGACTTGAAGGATGGAATCGAGAGCACGACGAGTGGACCGGCGACCACCTTCCATGTAAATCCGGCGATTGCCGCACGTAGCGGATTTACCCCGGAGGAAGTTGCGGTGGATGCGTCGGCAATGCTTGAAGGCGAGCCGGCCGCGGTGCCGCTGGTGGCAAACGACCGGGCGTACAACATTCGGGTGCGCTACCCGGAGGAAAATCGGGCGTCGCTGGAGGCGATGAGCAACACGATCCTTAACAGCGCCTCGGGTAAAACCGCGACCCTGGGAGGATTGTCGGCGATCACCGAGGACCCCGGACAGATCGAAATCCGGCGCGAGGACCTGCAGCGCGATGTTGCGGTGACGGCACGGCTGGAGAACCGCGATATGGGGAGCGGCGTCCGTGAGGTGCAGAAAGCGGTTGCGGCGCTGCATCCGCCTCCGGCGATTCGCATTGTTTACGGCGGAACCTTTGAGCAACAGCAGCAATCGTTCCGCGATCTTCTGTTGGTGCTGCTGCTGGCGATCGTTCTGGTGTTCGTGGTGCTGCTGTTTGAATTCCGGACATTCGCGGCTCCCATCTCGATTCTAGCTTCCGCGCTGCTGTCGACTTCCGGCGTTTTCTTTGCGTTGCTCATCACCCGAACCGCGTTCAATATCGCTTCCTTCATGGGACTGATCATGGTGGTTGGGATCGTCGCCAAGAACGGAATCCTGCTGCTCGATGCCGACCAGCGCTTCCGGGCCATGGGAATGAAGGCGGAAGACGCCATTGTGCAGGCGGGACGGCGTCGCCTGCGGCCCATCGTGATGACCGCGCTGGCGGCGATCGCCGGAATGCTGCCACTCTCTCTCGCCCTCGGTGCAGGCTCACAGATGCTGCAACCACTGGCCATCGCAGTCATTGGAGGAATCCTGGTCTCGATGGTTCTCTCACTGCTCATCACTCCAACGATTCATTACCACGCAACGTATCACGCAAACCGGAGCCACTCATGAAATCGAAGCTGAATGTTCTTCTCGCATTTTCCCTATTGTTGACGCTTACCCCAGCTTTGCTGGCAGCCGAAGCCCCGAAGTACCAGGTCACCGGGCACTTTGCCGTGACCGGCGAGGGCGGCTGGGACTATCTGTCGCTGGACGCAGACGGTGCTCGCCTCTTCATCAGCCGCGGCACGCATGTGCAGGTGGTGGACACGGCCACAGGCAAGTTGCTCGGCGACATTCCGGACACACTCGGGGTACACGGCATTGCGGTCGCCAGCGATCTCGGCGTAGGCGTCACCAGCAACGGCAAGGCGGGAAGCCTCACGGTGTTCGACCTCGCCAGCCTGAAGAAGACCGGCGAAGTGAAGGCCGGAACCAAGCCCGATGCCATTATTTACGATCCCTTCACCCGCCATGTCTTCGCCTTCAACGGCAACAGCCACGATGCCACGGTCGTCGACCCCGCGAAGGCCACAGCGGTGGCGACGATTGCGCTGGACGGAGCACCGGAGTTTGCCGCCAGCGATCGCGAAGGCCACGTCTTCGTGAACCTTGAGGATAAGAATGAGATTGCGGAGATCGACGCGCAGAAGAACACCGTGCTGGCGCACTGGCCACTGACCGGCTGCGACGGCCCGAGCGGACTGGCCATCGACCGCAAGAATCACCGCCTGTTCTCGGTCTGCTCCAACCAGGTGATGACCGTGCTCGACGGCGTGAGCGGAAAGTTGGTTGCGACCGTGCCGATCGGAAAGCGACCGGACGCTGCCGCCTTCGATCCCGAGACCCGGCTGGCCTTCAGCTCAAACGGCGACGGTACACTGACCGTGGTTCACCAGGATTCGGCGGACAAATACACGGTGGTACAGACGGTGGCGACGGCTATGGGAGCCCGCACGCTGGCCCTGGACCCGAAGTCGCACAGGATTTATCTGGTCACGGCGAAGTTCGGCGCTGCTCCGGCAGCGACCGCAGAGCAGCCACATGGCCGTCCGGCGATGGTTCCGGGCTCGTTTGAAATGCTGGTGCTGGAAGCAAGATAACTGCTGGAATGCGGGGCCCGGATCCGATTCCCGGCCCCGCAATTGGTCTTCTCCGGCATAGATTCGAGCCGCACGGCTGGACGCTGAATCTGCCGCACCCGTAAGGAAGGGGAGTGGCGGAGGGTGAGGCATAACTCACGTAAGGTGGGGGATATTTCTGTTTCTCGCCGTTGCGCTCCAGATAATTGTTTTCACGACGAGTTTGGAAGCTACTGATTATACGATGTTTGTCACGAACTTTCCCAATCCAGAATAGATTGGCCCCCAGGTTGCAAATACAGCTACATAGGCTAACTGTGCCGCAATTTCAGGGGGAGTTTGCAGGATGAATCACTTAGGAGCGATAACGACCGCTTCCGGAGATAGAGATGTGCCGCAACTGAATACCGGAACCCTCAAGAAGATTAAGATCGGAGCGGTTGCGCGACACTTCGACATCTCGGTTGACCTGCTTCGACTCTACGAACGCGAGGGACTTCTGATTCCCTTGAAGTCGGCAAAGGGCACGCGATATTTCACCGAACGCGATTACCCATGGATTGCCACCGTGCTCCGCCTGGTCCGCGAAGGACGCCTGAATTTCGCTGGCATCCGACGCCTCCTGGCACTACTTCCCTGCTGGGAGATCCGCAAATGCGAAACCAGCCGCAAGCACGACTGTGGTGTTATCGGCGCGTCCGCACCCTGCTGGATGAATCAGAACTGTTGCAACCCGGACCATTGTTACGCTTGCGATGTTTACCGCTCGGCTTGCCAGTGCGAAAATCTGAAGGCCTTTGTGGTGAGTGGGTAGGAGAAAAAGTTTGAAGCCTTATATCATTGACGCCGCGGGGCGTCCGAATCTGGTTCCTGGCTAAAGCGTACATTGTGGCGCACGTCCGCGCCACTGACCCAGAAGATTACATCCTCGGCAATGTTGGTGGCATGGTCGGCGATGCGTTCGAGGCTGCGGGTAATCAGCAGAACGTCGAGGTAGGAACGGACGCGGTCGGGAGTGCATTTCATCTTCGCGACAAGGTTGACGAAGGCTTCATCCTTCATGCGATCCACGATGGAATCCATCTCCAGCACGGCTTGGGCGACATCGCCTTTGGCCGAGAGGAAGGCTTCCAAGGCGCGCCGCACCATGGTAGATACCGCCGTGGTCATGCGGGCGACATCGACCGGGATTTCGACCTCTGGCTCCTGGAGAAGATCGAGTGAGCGCTGCGCGATATTGACCGCCAGATCGCCCACGCGCTCGAGGTCGGAGTTAATTTTGAGAACGGCGAGCACGAAGCGCAGATCGGTTGCCATGGGCTGCTGCATGGCGAGCAGATCGACCGCCATTTCATCAATGGTCCGCTGGCTGGCGTTGATCATCTTTTCGCGCTCAAAGACCTGCTGGGCCATTCGCGCATCGCGTTTGCGATACGAGTCAGAGGCCAACTCGATGGCGGCTTCGGCCATTCCGCCCATCTCGAGCAACCGTTCTTTCAGTTCGTCCAAGCCCTGCTGAAACCGCGTTCGCATTATCCAAACCTGCCTGTAATGTAATCTTCCGTACGTTTGTCACAAGGCGTGGTGAAAATCCGCTCCGTCTTGTCATACTCAATCAGCTTGCCCATGAGAAAGAAGCCGGTGTGATCGGCGACGCGGGCGGCCTGCTGCATGTTGTGGGTCACAATCACTACCGTGTACTGGGCCTTGAGTTGAAAGATCAGTTCCTCGATCTTGCCGGTGGAAATCGGATCCAGAGCGCTGGCCGGCTCATCCATCAGAAGCAACTCAGGCTGCACGGCCAAGGCGCGCGCAATGCAGAGCCGCTGCTGCTGTCCGCCGGAGAGCGAAGCACCGGATTTCTTCTTGAGCACGTCTTTTACTTCATCCCACAGGGCGGCCATACGAAGCGAATGTTCCACAATCTGGTCCAGTTCGCGGCGCTTATTATACCCATTAAGCCGGAGTCCGGCGGCGACATTGTCGTAAATCGACATGGTCGGAAAGGGGTTGGGCTTCTGGAAGACCATGCCGATGCGGCGGCGCACATCGACGGCATCGGTGCCTGGCTTATAGACATCGGTATCGCCGACCTGCACGGAGCCGCTGACCCGGGCTTCGGGGATGGTCTCATGCATCCGGTTCAGGCAGCGAATGAAGGTGGACTTGCCACAGCCCGAGGGACCGATGACGGCGGTCACGGCATTGGCACCGACCTTGATATTGATATCCTTGAGAACCTGCGCCTTTCCAAACCAGGCGTTCAGCTCCTTTACTTCAATTCCAACACCCATCGGATGAAGGCTCCTTGCAAGCTAAGCGTTGCCCTGCATGGTGCCGCGACTGGTCACGACACGCACGGCGGCAACCGCGACGACGATCAAGACGATCAGAATTAAAGCTCCTGCCCAAGCCTGGCGATGCCATTCATCAAAGGGCGAAATGGCGTAGGCGAAGATCTGGATGGGCAGGGCCGCAGTGGGCTGGTTGGGGTTCAGATTCCAGAACTGATTTCCGAAAGCGGTGAAGAGCAAAGGAGCGGTTTCTCCCGCGACCCGGGCAAAGGCCAACATGATTCCGGTAATCACGCCTTTGGACGCGGTACGCAAGGTCACCTGCAAGGTGGCTCGCCACTGCGGAATGCCGAGGCCGAGGGCAGCTTCGCGAATCGTGTTCGGCACCATCCGGAGCATCTCCTCGGTGGTACGGGCGACGGTGGGAATCATCATGATGCCCAGCGCTACGCCGCCAGAGAGGGCGGAAAAATGCTGTTGCGGCAGCACCACCAGGGCATAGACCGCGATGCCGACAACGATTGAGGGAACGCCATTCAGAACATCGGCGGTGAAGCGAACGATGTTGACGTAGCGCCCGCGTCCGAACTCTGCCATGTAGACGCCTGCACCAATTCCGAGCGGTATGCCGATGCAGGAGGCGATGCCGAGGATCATGGTGGAACCGACGATGGCATTCGCCATGCCGCCACCGGCCTCACCCACCGGGCGCGGAGTATTCGTCAGGAAGGCCCAGTTCAGCGAGCCGATTCCTTTGTACACCAAATAGCCAAAGATAGCGCCTAAGGGAGCCAGCACCAGGATGGCGGCCACCCCGGACAGGCCGATGAAACAGAAATTGGCGAGGCGGCGCCTTATGCCGAGCGGACGAGAGGCGCTAGGCATTGTTCCTCGCAGCTTGTCCTCGGGTGATGGACCAGATTAGAAGACGGGCACAGGCATTCACGATTACGGTGACAATGAGGAGCACGAGACCGATTTCCACGAGCGCGCTCAAGTAGAGGTCGTCGGTGGCTTCGGAAAATTCATTGGCGATGACCGAGGCCATGGTGTAGCCGGGGGCAAACAGCGACTTGGCTACCTCCGGTCGATTGCCGATGAGCATAGTCACTGCCATGGTTTCACCCAGGGCGCGGCCGAGGCCGAGGATGATACCGCCCATGATGCCGACACGGGCGTTGCGCAGTACTGCCACCCGCACCATCTCCCAACGCGTGGCGCCGAGTGCCAGTACGGCTTCGCGCTGACTCTGCGGGACCGCTACCAGCACCTCGCGCGTGATGGAAGCGATGATGGGGATAATCATGATGGCGAGGATGATTCCGGCAGCCAGCATGCCAATACCGTAGGCAGGTCCGGAAAAAATATCGGTCCAACCGAAGTACTTGGCCAGCCACGGCTGCACATAATTGCGCAGCAGGGGAGCCAGTACGAAGATTCCCCAGAGACCGTAGATGACCGAAGGAATGGCGGCCAGCAACTCCACGGTAAAGGAGACGATGCCACGCAAATGTCGCGGGCACAGTTCGGTCACAAAGACGGCGACTCCCACGGCCAAAGGAACGGCCAGCACCAGCGCCACCAGGGAAGATACCAGAGTTCCATAGATGAACGGCATCGCGCCGAAGTCGCCGGAGACCGGGTCCCAGGTGTTGCCGGTAAAGAAACCGAAACCGAAGCGCGCGATGGAGAGCTTCGAGCGCGAAGTCAGCTCAAAGAAAAACAATGCCATCACGGCAATGACGGAGAACGAACAGATCAGGAGTGAGTAGCGAAATATTCCATCCAGGTACTTGCTGATCCGGCTGGTGTGCAGCTCAATGCGCGGAGCCGCCGGGGGCGTCACCAGAGCAGGCTGTTGGCCAGCCGCCGTTTCGCGGACAGGCGTCTGGAAGCGCAGCAGGGGACGGAACTCAGTTTTTTGGCTAAAGCTCACTTACTGACGCTACCAGAGGATTGTTAACAGGAGATGAATAGGCGAATGATCTCCGGCGGTAAGGCCGAAGACTGGTTACAGCTTGCTCTTGAGATGATCCAGAAAGAGCTGCTCGACCGGACGATCATAGGAGCGCAGCACGTGGCGGACGGTTCGCCCGCTGACCAGATGGCAGACTTCCTCCGCCATGTTTTTCACATGGTCGCCGGCGCGCTCGATCTCCTGAGCCATAAACAGGACATGAAAGCTGTCCAGCTTCCGCAGACCCTCTGCCGGTTCAAGATGGCGGAAGGTAATCACGTTGCGCAGACGGTCGATTTCCGTATCGGCCCGCAAGACATTCACCGCTTTGTCCAGCGAACGGGTGCGGAAGGCGACTTCGACGTCAGCCAGCATCTTTTCCAACTGCGACGTAATCTGGATGAAATCGCGGAGGTCGTCGTAATCCATTTGAGCGGCAACGGCTTCGGCGCGATTGACAAAGCTCAGCAGAAGATCGCCGATGCGCTCGAGGGAGATTCCGAATTTCATGCAGGCAAGTAAGGTTCTGGCTTCATCGTCGGCGACGCGGGTGACGGTGGTGGTGACAAGGTCGTCGATATCGCGATCTAGCGAGTCCAACTCGCGCTCATGGTCCCGGACTTCGTCGAATAGCGCCTTGGATGAGGTGGCGAGGCCTTCCGCCGCAGCGGAGGATGCCCGGTGAGCCACGCGGAATGCGTCGAATGTGAGTTCGAGAAGATGCGACTCGGCCTTCACATTCAGAAGATGCGACTCGGCATTTAGCTGTGCGTTCGGCTCGCCCATGGTGACTGCTCCTGAGGTAGGCGGGGACGCAAAAAATTTGAGAGACCACCTTCTAAAGCCCACTTCTGGTGGCCTCTCAAGCCCCCAACTACATTGGTTTTACCTTATGAGGAATGGTTTTCAGTCGGATGAGTGCCGGGTAAATATCGCGTAAATTTCGTAAGCGACGGTCAGTCGGGAGTGGTGCGCGCCTCCGGAAGGGAGAAGATGAAGGTGCAACCGTGATTCAGTTCGCTCTCGGCCGTTATGATGCCGCCGTGGGCCAGAATAATGTGCTTGGCAATCGCCAATCCCAGGCCGGTGCCTCCGCTGTCGCGCGAGCGGGCTTTGTCGACGCGGTAAAAGCGCTGGAAGAGTCGTGGCAGATGTTCACTGGCAACCCCAGGACCGAAATCCCGCACGTAGAATTGCACGAAGCCTTCCACATCGTGGGCTCCGATCAAAATCCGTCCACCTTGTGACGCATACTTACAAGCGTTGTCGATCAGATTGGAAAACACCTGAAACACCGCATCGCGGTCAGCCGAAACCATTTTCAGGGCTTCGTTTACCACGTCGAAGGTCATGCCGCAATCAGAACAATGATCGCGAAAATAGTCGGCAGCGTCGCGCAAAAGTTCCGAAGCGGAAAGTGGGCACCGCTGCAGTTTCTTGTCGCCGGATTCCACCCGCGCCAGGATCAGCAGGTCCTCGGTAAGGCGGGTCATGCGGGCGGCATTCTTGCGAATGATTTCCAGGAAATCACACTGCGTCTCCTCGGAAGCTACGCCGTCCAGCAGGGTCTCGGCGTAACCCTGGATCGAGGTCAGGGGAGTGCGCAGCTCGTGCGAAACATTGGCGATGAAATCACGGCGTGTGGTCTCAATGCTTTCAGCGTCGGTGAGGTCATGCAGGACGGCGACCAGTCCACCGGAAGGCATGGGCGCAACGGTGGCCGCAAACACTCGTCCCGGGACAAAGCTATTGACCCGCGCGGTGACCGGCTTACGGTGCTGCGCCGCCTCCTGAACGGAGGCAAGAAAATTCGGGTCGCGCACGGTCTGGACGATCGGCAGACCGATGCGGACGCCGGTTGGCGTGAGCATCTCCATGCGCCGGTTGGCCCACTGCGCACGACAGTCACGGGAGATGGCAATCACCGGCTCCTGCATACTGTTCAGAACGGCTTCCAGCTCACTACGGCTGTCCTCCACCTCCTGGAAGCTGGTTTGGAGCTTGCGGGCGGTGGCATCCAGGGCGCTGGCGACGCGGCCGATCTCGTCATTCTGATCTTCGGCCAAGCGGGCCGAGAAGTCACCTTCCGCGATCTTTCCGGCAAAGGAGAGGATTCGTCCGAGGCGTCCGCTGACACTTCTTGACGCCCAGGCCGACAGCAAAATTGCGATGAAGCAGGCGAGCGCGGAAGCAAACACCAGCGAGCGAAAAACCTTTTGATTGGCCTCGGCGATGGCGTTTAGCGGAACCGCGAGGCGAACGGCACCTCCGGGAACCGGCTGCGCAATGTAAAGGAGATCGACTCCCAGGGTGTGGCTGTTCCGGGTGTCCATTCCAATGTGCCCGGCCAGGGCAGCCTGAAATTCCGGACGGCGGGCGTGGTTCTCCATTTTTTCGGCAGTCGCGCCACTGTCCGCCAACACTTGTCCGCGGCGGTCAATCACCGTGGCGCGCGCGCCGGATGCTTCGGCGACGGACTGTACGATTGGTTTCAGGTCGGCACTAGAAAGCGGAGCGGCCGCGACGCTCGAGGCAAACATCGCCGTCTTCTGCCGCAGATTACTTTCGATCTGCTGCCGGAGAGAGCTTCTCCAGGCATGAGTAACGGCGACATCCAACGTCAAGGTGGCGGCGGCAATGACCAGGGCAAAGACCACAACCAGCTTGAAGAAAATGCGATTCTTCACTTCATGGCCTCAAACCGGTATCCAGCTCCGCGCACAGTGCGCAGATACTGCGGCTCTTCGGCATCCTTCTCGATCTTTTCCCGGATGCGCCGCACATAAACGTCCACCGAACGCGGGGTGACATAGGCGGTGTCGCGCCAGACTGCGTCGAGTAATTGATCGCGGGTGAAGACCCGGCCCGGATGACGCGCCATGTACTCCAACAGCCGGAACTCAGTGGCGGTGGTTGCCACGGGCTTGCCCTCGACCTTCAAGATCATCGCACCGCTGTCGATCTCAATGTCGCCGGTGGTGATGATCTCCGGGGACAAGGGGCGCTCGAAGCGGCGCAGCACCGCCTTGATTCGCGCAATCAACTCGCGCGGACTGAACGGCTTGCCGACGTAGTCGTCAGCGCCCAGTTCCAAGCCCAGGACACGATCGCTTTCGCTGGTTTTGGCGGTGAGAAAGATGACCGGCGTCATGGCAATTGCCGGGTTCTGCCGGATGCGGCGGCAGAGCTCGAAACCGTCTCCGCCAGGGATCATGATGTCGAGCATAAACAGGGCGGGCTTTTCCCGCTCCGCCTCGGCAATGACCGAGGTCGCGGTGGCGAAAATACGGACGTTGAAACCGGCAGCCTCGATATGATGTTTCACCAACCGGGCGATGTCTGCTTCATCTTCCACTACAAATATAAGGGGTTTCATCGCCTCCATTGTATTCAGGTGCGGCACCCGCGGGAACTGCCGGAGAGTTGTTTTCACGCAGCTGTAACATATCACGCCGTTCGGAGACGAAATGCAACCGAGGGGAAGCTTGCTTTTCCGCAATAAATGGGGAGAGCCTGAGCTCTCCCGCGAGGTTGTTAGCCAGGCATTGCTAGCGGAAAGGATTGATGTACGAGCTCCAGCCGCGGGTCAGGTAGTCGGCAAGGCTGAGCCCCACCAGCAGCATCAGGAAGAAAATGGCCGAGACCACTGCAACCTTGGTGAGAGCGGTGGAGTAGCGCAGTTCCATGAAGAACAACAGCACCAGCACTGCTTTTATGGTGGCGATGCTGAGCGCGACGATGGCGTTGAAAGGACCAAGTTCCAGGGTCGCGGCGAAGACAGTCAACGCGGTCAGCACCAGCAGCGTGGCCCATACGGCTACAAAGGTCTTGACGGAAGGGTGTGCGTGTTCGTTCATGTCTCTCCTACCCTCCAGGGTGGTGGTGGCTGATCAAATAGAGCAGCGGAAAGAGGTAGATCCAGATTATGTCGACAAAATGCCAGTACAGCCCCACCAGTTCGACCGGTGAATTGTACTCCGGACTGAAGCGGCCGAGCCCATTTGCAATCAGCAGCCAAGTCAGCAATCCGGCACCGATGACCATGTGCAAGGCGTGCATTCCGGTCATGGCAAAGTACAGGGAAAAGAAGATCGAGACGTGACGCGGATCGTAGTTCCCGGTGTGCTCGAAGTGAAAATTCGGGCCGGGAACCTCATGGTGTACCCAGTGTTCGTGGTACTCGACGGCTTTCACGCCGAGGAAGACGATCCCCAGAACCAGCGTCAGGATCAGGAAAAGCGCAGTCAGTTTGCGACTTCCCAGCTTCGACCAGTGCACGGCCATGACCATGGTCAGAGACGAGCAAATCAGGACCGCCGTGTTGGCCGTGCCGTACTTGATCTCCATCGTCTGGCTGCCTGCGACCCAGGCGTTGTAGTAGGAGAGCCGGTAAATCAAGTACGAGGCGAACAAGCCGCCAAAGAACATGATCTCCGTGACCAGGAAGATCCACATGCCAAACTTGGCGGTTGCTGACTGCTGTTCCAGGTCGGCGAAGTGATGCCTCAGGTTGTGTACCGCAAGCTCGCTATCCGGCAACTTCAACCCCCTTTTTGGGCGCATCGATCTCGTCATAGTTATAGGCTTCCCAAGTCACAACCGGCGTTTCGTCGAAATTAAATGTCGGCGGTGGCGAGGGAGTCATCCATTCCAGTCCGGCGGCGCGGAAGGGATTGGGTCCCGCATCCTTACCGTATTGCAGACTCCAGACGAAATAGATCATCGGCAACAGGAAGCCCACGGCCAGAATCGAGGCGCCCGCGGTTGACAAGACATTCAGCACCTGGAACTCCGGCGGGTAAGCGTGGTAGCGCCGCGGCATACCCAAGTAGCCAAGCAGAAACTGCGGGAAGAACGTGAGATTGAATCCGAGGAAGACCAGCACGGCGCTCAATCTTGCAAACGACTCGGGATACATTTTGCCGGTCATCTTCGGCCACCAGAAATGCAGGGCGCACAGGAACCCCGTGACGGCGCCGCCGACCATAATGTAGTGGAAGTGCGCCACCACAAAGTAGGTGTCGTGCACATGCAGGTCCAAACCAACCGCCGCCAGGAAGAGGCCGGTAAGCCCGCCGATGGTGAACAGGCCGATAAAGGCAAAAACGTAAAGCATCGGCGTATCAAGGGTGATCGACCCCTTGTAGAGTGTTGCGGTCCAGTTGAACACCTTGACCGCGGAAGGAATCGCCACGAAAAAACTCAGCAGCGAAAAGATCAACGCGGCGTAGATGGAGATCCCGGCCACAAACATATGGTGGGCCCACACCAGGAATCCGAGCACAGCGATGGCAACCGATGACATGGCGATGAACTCATATCCGAACGGGCGTTTGCGAGCGAAGCAGGCGACCACTTCACTGATCACGCCCATGCTCGGAAGAATCATGATGTAGACGGCGGGATGCGAATAAAACCAAAACAGATGCTGGAACAGGAGGGGATCGCCGCCCAGCCGGGCATCGAAAATGCCGATGTGAAAGGCTCGCTCCAGCGCCACCAGCACCAACGTGATCGCCAGCACCGGCGTGCCGAGCACCATGATTACAGAGGTTGCATAGTGGGCCCAGATAAACAGCGGCAGGCGCCCCCAGGTCATTCCCGGCGCACGCATTCGGTGCACCGTGACAATGAAGTTCAAGCCGGTAAAGATCGACGAGAATCCGATGATGAATACACCGAGCGCCGCCGTGATCACGTTGGTGTTCGAATACGTAGTGGCGTACGGCGTGTAGAAGGTCCAACCGGTATCCATGCCGCCGGTAAGGATGGCGTAAAGAACGAAACTCGCTCCGAGCATGAATATGTACCAGCTTGCCAGGTTCAATCTTGGGAAAGCCAGATCCTTGGCGCCGATCATCATCGGAAGCACGAAGTTGCCAAACACCGCCGGCACCGATGGGATCAGGAACAGAAAGATCATTACGATGCCGTGCATGGTAAATAACTTGTTATAGGTATCGGCCAAGACCAAATCGCCCGCCGGGGTGAGCAAGTTGAGGCGGATGAGCATGGCAAAAAAACCGCCAATGAAGAAGAACAGCGTGATCGAGCCCAGGAATAAGAGCGCAATCCGCTTGTGGTCAGTGGTCAGCAACCACGACTTGACCGTGTAGTCCACGTTCAGGTAATTCGCCTTCGGTTCGACGGGATGGGTAGCTGTCTCCATTGATTTATCCCCTACTGCTTTGCCGCTGGCTTCGCCGGTTTGGCCTTGGCTGGCGGAGTTGCCGGCAAATCGCTCTTGGCGGCCGATGTTTCAGGTTTGGGCGCGACCGGATAGTTGAAAGAATTCGGATCGCTGACCGGGATGGGCAGGCCTGCCGAGCCATTACCCAGCGCCTTCACGTAGGCCACCAATCCAATCACTTCCTCTTCGCTCAACTGCCCCTGGAAGGTTGGCATGATGTTCTTAAAGCCGCTTACGATCTTGGCGCCCGGATTCAGAATCGACTCGCGTACATAGCTTTCGTCGGCGGTTATCGTGCGCCCGTCATCCAGCAGCACCTGCCTGCCGAACAGCCCGATCAGATTGGGTCCGCGTCCGGCCATGTCGGCGCGATGGCACATGGAGCAGCCGTATTGCTGGAAGCTCTTCTCGCCCGCCGAGGCCAGCGAACCGTCGACCGCGCCGGAGGCCCAACGGTCATACTGGGTCGGATCCATCACGACCACTTCGCCGATCATTCCCGAGTGCTGGGTTCCGCAATACTGCGCGCAGAACAAGTGATAGCGTCCGGGCTCGGTGGCATGGAACCAGGTCGAAGTGTAGCGTCCCGGCAACACATCAGCTTTGATGCGGAAGGCGGGAACATAGAAGCTATGAATCACGTCCTGCGAGGTCATGATCATGCGCACATCGCGGCCTGCCGGAACGTGCAACTCATTGATTTCGCGCTGCCCCTCGGTGTGCTGAAACTTCCACATCCACTGCTTGCCAACCACGTATATCTCCATCGCCCCGGCAGGCGGACGGGTTTGAATGAAGAAGATCACCGACGACCAGACGAAGATGATCATCACGATGCCGAGCGGAATTGCGGTCCAGAGAAGTTCCAGAGCCGTCGAGCCGTGGACCTGCGTTGCCAGCGGACTGCGCGACTTGCGGTAGCGCAAGGCGAAGTACAGGATCAGCGCGGAGATCAGAATCGTGAAAAATGCGGTGATCGCCACCAGGGCGAAGTACAGTGCGTCAACGTGTCCGGCCATGCTGCTGGCACGCGCCGGAAATAGGGGCAGATTTGGCCACATATCGATCTATGCCCGTCCTGTTCCGATACTTTGATCGTGCTTGTCTTTACGAAACAGCAGGAAGATAGCGCTGCCCATCACCAGGACCGTTGCCACGCCGGCCAGGCGGATGATATTGGTGATCGTCGCGCCGTACCTTCCGGTGCGCGGATCGTAGTGATAGCAGTACAACAACACCTCATCGGCCAGCGAACCGATCCTGTTCTGCGAAGCCTCGACGATGCCGAGGCGCATATCCTTGGCCGAAAACTCCACGCCGTAGTAGTACTGCGCAATCTTGCCCTCGGGCGTGATCAGCATGATCCCGGCGGCATGCACGAATTGGTCTAGCTTCGCGTCGAAGCGATAGCGGAATCCAACCGCCGCTGCCAGCGCCGAAATCTGCGTCTGCTCGCCGGTGAGAAAGTGCCAGCCCTTGGAGGCATCGGGATTCCCCAGCTTCTTCAGATACATCGCTTTCTTGTTGGCCGCCAACTGCGGGGTCTCGCGCGGATCGATGCTCACGGTGAGCACTTCAAATTGATTGCCCGGTACAAACCGGATGACCTTCAGCGCCGAGGTGAGCCCATTCAAAACTTCCGTGCAGAGCATGGGACACCGGAAATAAACCAGGTTGAGAATGACTGGACGGCCCTCGTGAAAGTAATCGCCCAGCTTCACCGTCCTTCCCTGCTCGTCCTTGAAGGTGAGATCCAGCGGTACCTGTTCATTCAGGCGCTGGTCGATGCCGACGCCGGCCAATCCGGGAGGAGAGATCGTCTTGGTCTCTGGCGGGGTAAAGTACTGCGCACTGGCAACCGCGCACAGCACGGCGCTCAGCGCCAGGCTGATGGCCATTCTTCGAATGATTCCGTAGCGTATTCCGTTGCCCAACATTGTGTTCTGTCCCCGCGAAGTTGTCGCGGTTGCTGCTCCACCTATCTGGCTGGGGGAGAATTCTCGACTTCGCCCGCTTGCGGCTGCGTGGCGGTGTCGGCCGATTCGGGTGGGTAGGAATATTGCAGTCCCGCGCCGGGATAGTTTGGCAAAGCCGTCGCGCCGGGACGTACCGGCAGGCGGCTTCCGACTATCTTCATCGCCTGGTCAATCGGCAGATGCACGCTGCCTTGCGCATCCTGCCATGGCGGGGCGGTCTGCGCTTCGGTTTCCTTCAGTAAAAACCTCTTCATGTCGTCGGTGTCGTCGTCCTGCAACCGCGGCTCGGGAAATTTCTGCATGTTGATGTTCGCCGTGTTCGTCAAAATTCCGGCGCGCGGCATAACCGTCTTCGACGCCAGCGGACTCAACTCCTTATCGTGCTTATCGGCGAACTTTGTCATGCCCAGGTACATGCCAACCACGGCCAGGTTGAGGAGGACGGCGAACACACCAAGCACAATAAAGAAGATGAGAATGCCGCGGGCACTGAGGTCGCTTTTGTCGAATTCAACGCTAGGATTGCGCTCGTCGGCGCTTTCATGTCCGTGGTTAATGGCCATGGCTTGGCTCCCAGAGGCGCGGCAGCATCGGCTCGGTTACTACCAGTAGAGGCCGTTTGCCGAGTTGCCAGAAGAACATCCCCAGCCAGATGCTGACCAGCGCGAGGGGTGCTACAAAATATGTCCAGTGATAGGTAAGGTGGCGGGCATCCGCCACGGTTCCCGGAAATGGATTGGGCGCCACCAGCCAATAAAGATCGACATAGCGCATCACCAGCACCAGCAGCGCAACCGGGACCAGCTTGCGTGCGTCACGCTTGAGTTCGCGCGAGAGCAGCAGCACGAAGGGTAACGAAAATTGCAGGAAGACCAGCGCCAACGCCACAATCTGCCAGCCGCCGTGGATACGGTCGAGATACCAGGTGATCTCTTCCGGAAGATTGCCCGCCCAGATGATCAGCCACTGGGAGAAGCTGAAATACGCCCAGACCATGGTGAAGGTCAGCATTAGTTTGCCGTAGTCGTGCAGTTTCTCCGCGCCGAGGATTGTGTCGTACGGAGCAAAGTCGCGCAACGAACACAGGATGACGATCATCAGCGCCATGAACGAGAGCATTTCGCTGATCATGAAAAACATGCCGAAAATTGTTGAGTACCACGCCGGATCCAGAGACATGATCCAGTCCGTGCAGGCCAGGGTGATGGTAAGGGCATAGACCAGCATGCCCGGCGCCGCCCAGACCTTCAGTCGCTCCCAGACGCGCGGTGCATTGTCGGTATCCTGCCGCAGCGATCCCTTGCGCAGTGCCAGCGCCCACAGATTCCAGATCGCGAAGTAAATCACCGCCCGCAGCGTCCAGAAGTGGTCGTTCAGGTAGCCGCCCTTGGCCGCTACAGCGTGGTGGGTTGCGACGTAGGCCGGGTCCAGCCAGATGTACAGGCTGTGCCGTCCCAGCCAGATCGGCAGGAACAGAATTGTGAGCAGGGGAATATTGCCCACGCTGGCTTCCATCACCCGGCGGCCGATCATCCACCAGTTGCCGCCGGTCAGATGCCCCAACATCAGCAGCGCCATCGCGCCCAGCGAAAATCCGAGCACCAGCATGTAGCCGATCAGATAGCCACGGAAGAATTGCTGGCTCGAGACAAACCATCCGGCGATGGACACCAGGGCCGCTAGCAGGCCGATCACAAGCCAACGCCGCGACAGCGATGCGGTCGCCGCGGGAGGCTCGAAGCGATAGGAAGCGGGATAGATCGTTGTGCTCATCTACTTCGCCTCCGTGGGTTCAGTCGCACGTTCCGCCAACTTCACTTCGCCAAAGGTTTGCTCTGGCGCGTGGCTCATCACCGGTTGCCCGGCAGGAACGTCTCCGCTGGTGGCTGTCTGTGAGAGCTGCAGGGCGCGGATGTAGGCGGCAATACGCCAGCGGTCGGCCACCGGAACCTGCGCCGAGTAATCGGCCATGGCGCCGCGACCATTGGTGATCACGTTGAAGAAATGTCCCACGGGAGCCTTCATCAGCCGCGGATCGAAGTAGGAAGGAGGCTTTTTGAAGCCGCGCTGCACGATCATTCCGTTGCCGTCTCCCAACTGAGAATGGCAGGGCGAGCAGTAAATGTTGAAGCGTTCACGACCGCGCGCGAAATCCTTTTCGGTGATCGGAAAGGGAAACTGGTCAGCCTCCTGGCCATTCACCTTGCCGGTGTATAGCAGTGGATCATCCTCTAGCTGGCCGCGGGCGATGGTGCCTTCAATGGTGGGGCGCGCCGAACGGTTATCGCGATAAAAATCGTTTTCCCGCAGGGGAATGAACTTGGGCTGGTTTTGCATGTCCTCGCGGCAGCCAGCCAGCAGGCACAGGCTCAGCGCACCTAGCAGGATCGCCGCGCGACGGAGGGTGGGTTTGTAGACCCTGGTTTTAAAATCGTTAATCCGTTCCATGAGTACGTAGGCCATGAGCTAGTCGGCGACCTCCGCAACGTCGATTGCATCCGTCGCCTGCAAAAATCGGGTGGTCTCCGCCCGGTCGAATTTCGGATCGGCAGCCTCGATGCAGAGGAAGAAGCGGTCGCGGCTGGCGGCGCTGAAACGCGGATGATTGAAGATCGGGTGATAGGGCTGAGGCAGACCGTTCAAAGTCAACATGCCCACCACCGCCGTGATCCCGGCAAACAGAATGGTCATCTCAAACGTGATGACGATGAACGAAGGCCAGGAATTCAGCGGACGGCCACCGACGTTGAGCGGAAAAGCCCAGACGTGAATCCAGTATTGCATTAGAAATCCGCTCAATCCGCCCAGAATGCCGCCGATCAAGGTCAACAGAGGTACCCGAGTTTTCTCGAAGCCGATGGCATCCGCCGCTTCTTCCAACGGATACGGAGTGTAGGCGTCCATGCGGCGGTATCCAGCCGCGTGTGCTTTCTTGCAGGCGATGACTAGGCCATCCGGGGTGGTAAATTCAGCCACGACTCCATACAGTTCCGAATCAGTCATGGGCAGCCACCTCCTCGCTGACCTTTGCCTGCGGCAATAACATGCGCATTTCAAAGATGGTGATCATCGGCATCAGCCGTATAAACAGGAACATCGCGGAGAGGAACAGTCCGACGGTTCCGATAAAGACCGCGTAATCCCAACGCGTGGCCACGTAACTGCCCCACGAAGATGGCAGGAAGTCGCGATACAGGCTGGTGACAATGATGACGAAGCGCTCCAGCCACATACCCAGCAGAATGACCACTGAGGCTGAGAACAGCATGGCTGGATTCAGTCGCACCTTGCGAATCCAGAGCACTTGCGGAATCAGAATGTTGAACAGGATCAGACACCAGTAGGCCCAAGCCATGGGACCGAGCAGGCGGTTCTTGAACATAAACCACTCGTAGGTGTTGCCCGAGTAGTAGGCGTAAAACGCTTCCATGGTGTAACCATAGGCGACGATCAAACCGGTGCCCAGCATGATCTTGGCCGCGTTATCCAGGTGGCGTAACGTGATCATGTCCTGCACGCCGTAAAACCTGCGGATCGGAATCGCCAGCACCAGCACCATGGCAAAGCCCGAATAGATCGCTCCGGCGACGAAATAGGGCGGGAAGACCGTGGTATGCCAGCCTGGCAGAATTGAAATTGCGAAGTCGAAGGACACTACCGTGTGCACGGAAAGAACCAGTGGCGTGGCCAGTCCAGCCAGCAACAGGTAGGCGCTCTCGTAGCGTTTCCAGTGCCGGGCCGAGCCGCGCCATCCCATGGCCAGCAATCCGTAGATGGTCTTGGCGACCGGATTCGTCGCCGTATCGCGGAAGGTCGCCAAGTCGGGAATCAGTCCAATAAACCAGAACAGCGCTGAAATCGTCGCATAGGTGGAGACGGCGAAGACATCCCACAGCAGAGGGCTGCGAAACTGCGGCCACACACCCATGGTATTGGGATAAGGGAAGAGCCAGTAAGCCAGCCACGGACGGCCGGTGTGCAGGATCGGGAACATACCGGCACAGGCGACGGCGAACAGCGTCATCGCCTCGGCAAAGCGGTTGATCGAGTTGCGCCAACCCTGCTTGAGCAGCAGCAGAATCGCCGAAATCAGGGTTCCAGCGTGGCCGATACCGATCCACCATACAAAGTTTATGATGGCGAAGCCCCAGCCCACCGGAATGTTAATGCCCCAGATGCCGACGCCGCGGTAGAACAAATACGCAGCAGCAAACAGCAGCAGATTCATCAGGCCAAAGAAGAGGGCGAAGCCCCCCAGCCAGCCCAGCGTGACCGGTCGCCGAAGCACGATGGAGACGATTTTGTCGGTGACCGTCTCCAGCGTATGGCCGGGCGTGAGAACCGGTACCTGCCCAGGCAGGAGCCGTTCTAGCGTCGTGGAAGCCTTGCTCTCCGGAACTTGTTCCATAGTCCCTTACGACTCCAACTCAGGATTCGGGTTGCGCACGGCGGCCAGGTAAGTGGTCCGCGGACGCGTGTTGAGCTCTTCGAGCAATCCGTAATTGCGCTGCGAGGCCTTCAGCTTCGAAACCCGGCTGGCCGGATCATTCAGATCGCCGAAGGAGATTGCGTCGGCGGGACACGCCTGCTGGCAGGCCGTAAGAACCTCTCCGTCGCGCACCTTCCGGCCCTGCTCCTCGGCATCAATTCTGGCGTGAGTGATGCGCTGGATGCAGTACGTGCACTTCTCCATCACGCCACGGCTTCGTACGGTCACCTCCGGATTGCGCTGGAACTTCAACTGCGGGGTATCAAAGTCGGAGAACAGCAGGAAGTTGAAGCGCCGGACTTTGTATGGACAGTTGTTGGAGCAGTAGCGGGTGCCCACGCAACGGTTGTAAACCATGTCATTGAGGCCTTCGGAGGAATGCACGGTGGCAGCCACCGGACAGACCAGTTCGCAGGGAGCGTTCTCGCATTGCATGCATGGCACCGGCTGGAAGTACGTATTCGGATTCTCCGGCGAACCCTCATGGTAGTTATCGATGCGCAGCCAGTGCATGATGCGGCCGCGTTTCACCTGGTCCTTGCCGACCACCGCAATATTGTTTTCCGCCTGGCACGCCACCTCGCAGGCCTTGCATCCTACGCAGGAGTTCAAGTCGATGGCCATACCCCACTTGTGCTCCTTGTACTCATAAGGCTCGTAGAGGGTCAGCCCCGGCGTCGGTGCCTCGACCATTTCATGCGCGAAGCCCGGGTTCTTGATGAACTCTTCCAGAGTGGCCGCCCGCACAATGGCGCGCCCTTCCATGGATTGATGGCCTTGCGGAGCAGCCAGCCCGTAGTGACTGCCGGTGGCGCGCAAGTGCAGGCCGCCCGCATACCAGAGCGCATTTGAAGTGCGCAATTTGTAAGCGCTGAATCCGAGGCCCGATCCAACCCTACCGGAATTTTCCCGGCCATAGCCCAACGAAACCGTGACCGCGCCGTCGGGATGTCCCGGTGTAAGCCAGATCGCGCCCAGCACCTTGCGGCCATTCAGTTCCAACTCCACTTCGTCTTCGCTCTTCAAATTCAGCTTCTTGGCCGTGGCCACGCTCATCAGGACGGGATTGTCCCAGCAGATCTGAATCATCGGCTTCGGGACCTCTTGTAGCCAGCCATTGTTGGCAAAGCGGCCGTCGTAGACCGTGGGATCGCGGCGGAAGATGATCTCCAGCCCGCTGGTGGCGGGCGAGGCCGCCGGCAGCGCGAGTTTGGCGGTCACCGCTTTCGGTGCAAAGGCTGAGTTCGCCACGAATCCATCATGCAGCGAACGCTCCCACCAGCTCTTGAACTCCAGGTCGGAGTGCTGCGTCTGCCAGTAACGCTGGGTCAATTCGTAGCTGGTTGCCTCGTTTTCATTGGTCAGGAACTCGATCAGCTCGCTCTCGCTGTGTCCGCTGTAGAGGGGAGCAATCAGCGGCTGAATAAAACTTACGGTTCCGTCGAAGGTGCGCGTATCGCCCCACTGCTCAAGGAAGTGAGTTCCGCTTACGTGCCAGTGGCAATACTTGGCGGTCTCGTCCTGATAGAGGCCGAGATGCAACCGCAATCCAACCTTATTCAGCGCGTCCAGGAAGTCCAGATCCGGCGGTGCGTCATACACCGGGTTGGTGTTCAGCACCAGCAGCATCTCCACCTTGCCGCTGTTCATCTCGGCCGTAAGCTGGCGAAGCTGCTCCATCTTCGGAGCCGCCGCGAAGGGATCGACCGGATCGCTATAACTCACGGTCTTTCCCACCGCACCCAGCGCAGAGTTGATCGCATGGGCAAGCGCGTGCGTTGCCGGCGTCTGGGCATCACCCACCACCACGACGGCTCCGCCCCGGTTAGCCTGCAGATCCTTGATCAGCGTGGCGGCAAACTTCTTCTGCCCGGACTTGAACTCACCACCTGCCTGGCCCACGCCCAAAGCAGTGGCCAACGCACGCGCAAACGGCTCGATCTCGCTGGCCTTTACGTGCAGCCGATGGTCGGCTTTGGCAGCCGTGTTGGTGGGCGCACTCTCCACGGCATAGAAGCGCAGCATCTCCTCCTTCAGTTCAGGACGGCGCCGCTGCGAAAATGCACGCGTGTATTTCTGGAATCCGGGAAAGCCCGCGGAGAGAAAATCTCCATCCAGCGAGAGCACAATCTTCGCCTTCGAGAAGTCGTACAGGGTCTCGACCGGCTGGCCAAAAGCCAGCGCGGCGCCGGCGTACACGGTGTCGCGATTGACGGCCTCCCACTGGTACCACTTGGCCTGCGGATAAGCCTTCAGGAACTCCTGCATCTGCGCCACGAAGGATGGCGATGAGGTCGCTCCACTGAGCACTCGCAAACCGGCTCCGCCCTTAGACTTTTGCAGTTCGATCGAGCCGCGCAAGCCGGACATGACCTGCGGCCAGGTTTGCAACTCGCCCACATAAGTGTTGGTCTGCGAGCGGTCCGGATCGTACATCGTCAGCACACTCGCCTGATTGAAGACGTCGGTGCCGCCGAGCGAGGATGGGTGCTGCGGGTTGCCCTCGATCTTTGTCGGACGACCTTCGTGGCTCTCCGCCAATAAGCCCGTGCCATAGGCTGCCAGGGGCATTGCCGTAGCGTAGAACAGAGGCTTGCCGAGCAGCAGATTATTCGGCTGCTTCACGTAGGGCACAATTGGCTCCAGCGGCTGCTTGGTGCAGGCGCTCAATCCTGCCAACGCCAGCGATGCTCCCATGATCTTCAGGAAGTCGCGCCGCGAACTCTTGCTGTCCCACTCCGAAGCGTGCTTCGGGAACTCGCGATGCAGCATCTCGGTGAACTCTGGAGTCTGCGCCAGCTCGTCCAGGGTGCGCCAGTATTGCGGTCCGCGAGCGTCGCTCAGTTTCTCGCGCACCTCGGCCAGTTCCAGCTTGTTCTTCTTGCTGGGACACACATCCCCAATTTCACTCTTCTGCCCGTTATCCATTCGCGTCGCGTCCACTCGTCAGATCCTCTGCTTCCGTTTCCACCGCTGCCCCCGGAGCACACCCACTTGGCGAACCGTTCAATCCGGTCAGCGGTGGCAGGTACTGCAACTGGTAATATCGCGCGGGGAACGTACGTTGTTCGCCTTCACCAAGTAGGTGCCAAGTCCGTCCGGCCCCGTCTGGCTGGTAAACGTCTTGTACGTCTCACCCTCGCGGATTGTGACCGGATGCGCGGACGAAGGCTCTTCGTACGCCATATTGAAGACCTGGTCGCTCATCGTCGCGGGATCCATGGGGTCCTGCTTCACGTAGTGCGGACGGAGATTCTTCTCCGGCGCGCGATGGCAATTCAGGCACCACTCCATCTGCAGCGAAGCCTGGTTGTACATCAGCCCCATCTTGTCCACGCGGCCGTGGCAGGTGTTGCAGCCAACGCCTTTGTTTATGTGAATGCTGTGATCGAAATAGGCAAAGTCCGGCAGATCGTTGGCCCGCGTCCATATCAAACTGCGCCCGGTGCGGTAGCTGTCACGAACCGGTTCCAGCATCGGAGCCGCCGTCCAGATCTGCGAGTGGCAGTTCATGCACGTCCTGGTGGGCGGAATTCCTGCAAAGCTGGAAACCTCCACCGAGGTGTGGCAGTAGCGGCAATCGATGCCCAGTCCAGCTACGTGATGCTGGTGGGGAAATGGAACCGGCTGCGGACGCGCAACCCCCGCATAGGTGAAGTAGGGAGAGCGTTGCAACTGCAACGCCATCCACAGGAGGCCAACCACCAGGATCAGCCCGCCTAGAATCGATGCCTTTGCGATCGTGTTGGCACTGCGATGAAAGATCTGCGCCATGGATGGAAGCTATCCGTTATGTCTTGCAGGGTCTTGCAACCCGTGCTGAAGCGACGGCATCAGGAAACTGCGCTGGAGGCGTTCTCGGTTCTCCAAAGTCATTTCCGTTTCATCGCTAGTGTGACTGCCCATTGAATGGTTTGTGATGCGCATCACGAGAACAAAGGATTATAGCAGGAGCATTGAAACCGCCAACCATGGCGCGAGAAACCTGCAAAATGGCGGGACGGCAGTTCATGAAATTTTGTTTGGATAGATGTCGAAAACTGCGGAGAGCCACCCGCATTAAGGTTCTCTTTCCGCTCAATGCACCCAGCAATCCTGACACTCCGCACCTTTCCTCCGCCGCTTTGGCATCCTCACGTACCGGTACTTCGAGGCCGCCCACGGCAACTAAAGGTGAGATGCTTCTACAAGGAATTGGAGTGCGATTTTTTCACGGGTTGTAAAAACAGTTATTGGCCATTGTCCCGATTCGAAACAGAAATCAGAGTTGCCGACGCATCTCCCGCCAATGGCTGACTACCGGGGGAAAATGGCACTGAAACGCCGTCGGGCAGACAACGCTCTCTCTTAGCCGGACCCCGTTTCCGTCAGTCGCGCAGGTAGAAATCCGCCGTGACTTCCATCTTCACCGCGATCGGTTCGCCGTCTTTCTCGGCTGGCTTGTATTTCCACTCTTTTACGGCGAGGATCGCATTTTCGTCAAGTCCGTAGCCGAGACCTTTGACGACCTTCGCATCGGCCACATCGCCCTTCTGATTGACGACGATTGCCAGCGTGACCGTGCCTTCAATCTTCTTCTTCCTGGCCTCAGGCGTGTAATACGGGTTGGCGACCTCGCTGAGCCGCGGCGGAGTGATGTCGTCGGTAATGGCAACCGCTTCAATCACCGGCGTCTTGCCGGAAGCTTTATTCTGGGCCGCGCTCCAAGGCACCACGCACATCATGAGCAGAGTAGTGCATGCAACCAAGAGAATGCGTTTCATGGGACGCCTCCGTACCGCACGACAACCGTTCTTGCTCAGGATATTTAATCCTCTTCGGCAATCCGTGCAGTGATACAGCGCACAGCGCTTGGCCCGTGCAGTGCGCGAGGCAGACTCCTAGGACAGCACCAGCAGCTTCGGCTCCGTCATCTCCTCGATAGCGTAGCGAATGCCTTCGCGTCCGCTCCCGGAATCCTTCACGCCGCCGTAGGGCATGTGATCGATGCGGAAGGTCGGCACGTCGCCGGCGATTACGGCCCCGACCTCGAGTTCGTCATAGGCGCGCATGAGACGTTGAATGTCGCGCGTAAATACGCCCGCCTGCAATCCGTAAGGTGACCGGTTCACGCGGTCGATCGCCTCATCGAAATCGTCATAGGCTTCCACGGTGACCACCGGCGCAAAAATCTCCTGGCAGTTGACCCGTTGCGTCTCGGCCGTGCCGGTAAGAACGGTAGGTGCCAGCAACGCTCCGCTACGCGTACCTCCGCAGACCACTCGTGCGCCTTCGGCAACCGCCTCGGCAATCCATTGATCAGCGCGCTCTGCGTCGGCGAGCCGAATCATCGGGCCCACGTCAGTCCGTTCGTCGGAGGGATCGCCCAGCCTGAGCTTTTGCACCGCCGCAGCCAGTTTCACGGTGAAGGTTTCAAAGATACTGCGTTCCACGAAGATCCGCTGCACGCTGATGCAGCTTTGTCCGGCGAAGGCAAAGCCGCCGCTTGCACAGCGTTCCACCGCGTTGTCCACGTCGGCGTCGGAGTGAATGATGCATCCGGCGTTCCCGCCGAGTTCCAGCGCCACCCGCTTCTTCCCGGCTCGCGCCTTCAGCGCCCAGCCCGCGGCGGCCGATCCGGTAAAGGTGAACAGCTTGAAACGAGGGTCTTCAACCAACGGCGCGGCTGTCTCAGCGCGCATGGGCAAAATGCTGACGGCTTCCTTGGGATAGCCCGAACGCGCCACCACATCGGCCAGCATCAGCGCCACCATTGGAGTCTTGCTCGCGGGCTTCAACACGATCGAACACCCGGCGGCAAGCGCTGGAGCGATCTTGTGCGCCACCAGGTTCAGCGGAAAATTAAAAGGAGTAATGGCCGCGACCGGTCCCAGCGGCACGCGTCGCAGCAGACCCAGGCGATTGGCACTGACCGCTTGCGCGTCCAGCGGCAGCAGGTCGCCATTCAGGCGGGTCGTTTCCTCGGCGGCATACTGGAAGCAGAAGGCGGCTCGTGCGACCTCGCCACGCGCGGTGCGAATCGGCTTGCCCGCCTCTGCCGAGATACATTGCGCGAACTCTTCGGTGCGCCCGGTCAACTCCGCCGCGATCTTCGCGAGGGCCTTCTGGCGCTCATACGCAGCGAGTTTGCGGGTGACCGCAAATGCTTTGTGCGCGGCCTCGATAGCCTGTTCGAGATGCTCCGGGGTGGCCAGCGAAACCCGCCCCACCACGCGCTGATCGAAGGGCGAAGTTACATCCATCACTTGCGGCGAGGTAAGCCACTGCCCTGCAAGGTAGAACGAATAAACGCCCGTGGCAGAGGCGGAACCCGGTTCGAGAGTGCTCTTGTCGGAATCGTTGCGGCTCATGAGAGGTAATGGTACACCCAGCGGTTGGGGAAGCCAGAGATTTTGACGGCATCCGAGGTCGCCGTGTCCTCACAGTCGCGCTCTGCGGTTGTGAGTTATTTGGCTGTTATCGCCAAGAACGAGCATCGGGAGTACACTCTCCCCGTGCCGTCATTCACGAAGGAATCGACACTGAAAGGAAACCCGCTTGGACGAGAGCTTCTCGCGCATCGTGATCTACAAGGAATGGTCGCTTCACTTTGCCTCCGTGATCGCCTCGATTGCCTGTGTTGCTTTAGCCGTTTTCCCCTTCGGAATAGCTGCGATCACGCGCCCCACAGCGGTTGCGTGGATCGGCTCGGGTCTCATGCTTGCGCTGGGAGCTTACGTGCGTTGGAGAGATATCCGGGGTAGGAACAAATGGGATCAGCTTAGCTATCTCGAACTTCAGGATGGGAGAATCACACTTGTACCAAGCCGCAGGATGAGCCTGCTCGGCTATGAAAAGGCACAAGCGCCATTTCCGGTTGGCTCGCGGCTGGAATGTCACATAGATACTGGCGACATGTACTTTACTGGGGATCACGGAAGCTTTATTAAAGGATCTTTATGGATTGTGGAGCCGACCGGAACAAAGCAGAAGCTATTTGACTACTGGGCCGATGTCTGCCACAGGGTGATGGCGGCTAACCTGCGAAATGCTGGTATTCCATTCAGGATCATCAATTTTTACTCCGGTCAGGATGGCGAGCATACGGAGACCGATATCACCTCGCGGTTCACAGAAGGCGCCCCGAAACCACGAAACCGCAAGTTGTTGACGATTCTGCTTGGAACGTCGAATCTCTGGTTAGGAGCTGTCGCTGGTGCCCTTGTTCATAACAGTGGCTACGTGATCGCAATAGGCGTGTCGTGGTATGTCGTCATGGCTTCAGTGCAGTTACTTTCGGTGCGCTCTAGCCCTGGACCCTCCAAACGATCTGCGCTCGTGCAGGTGGGCACGAGCATTCCGTTATTCGCAGCGGGATACGCTTTCTCTGTGGTCTGCGTCTGGTACATCTTCAAGTAGTCAGTGCGCCCGAAATAGATACCTGCTGGATAATCGCCTTATCACTCACAACTTCATGCGAACAGCCCAAAAGAAATGCGCGCCCGAAGGCGCGCAGGACTGAACGTGTCCGCCTCCCCTGGCTCTGAGCCGGAGAGGCAGACGCTGTAAATGTGAGAATTATGCGGTTGGCTCTTCGCCGCCATCGCCCGCTTGGGCCTGCGATTCTTCCATGGCCTTGCGTGTCTCTTCGGCGCGCTTGGCGCGGAGTTCGGCACGCTTCTCGCGCTTCTCATCCACGACCTTCTCGCTGCCGAGAATCTCGATGAAAGCCTTTTCGCCGCCATCGCCCTTGCGGAAGCCGGTCAGTATGATGCGCGTGTAACCGCCGTTCCGGTCGCCGAAGCGCGGGCCGATGGTGCCGAACAGCTTATCGACAGCTTCCGGGGTCATCAGGAACGATGCTGCGAGACGACGGTGGGCGACGCCACCTTTTTTGCCGAGGGTGATCATCTTCTCGACGTGGGACTTCATGAACTTGGCCTTGGTGACGGTGGTCTCGATACGCTCCTCGATGATTAAGGAGGTAACGAGATTCCGCAGCAAAGCGCGCCGGTGGGAGGTGTTCCGGCCTAGCTTCCAACCTGCTACACGATGACGCATGACTGAATCCTTGATATCGCCGGAGCCACTGACGATCCGGCTGAACTTGACTCCTCGGCAGGGCCGGGAGGATTGCAGAAGGCGCTTCGCAGCGCCCCCTCAAAGAAAATTAGTAGCTCGGAGTACCGTCTCCAGAGCCGTAGGCGGGCGGCAAACTGCTGCCCATCGTCGACTGACTGGTAGCGACGGCGTTGCCGTGCTCGTCGATCTTCATGCCAAGGCCGAGACCCATCGAGGCAAGGATTTCCTTGATTTCGTTGAGTGACTTGCGGCCGAAATTCTTGGTTTTCAGCATTTCGGCTTCGGTCTTGCACACCAGCTCGCCGATGGTCTGAATGTTGGCGTTCTTCAGGCAGTTGTAGCTGCGAACGCTTAACTCCAGCTCTTCGACCGAGCGGTTGAGATTCTCGTTGCGGATCTCCGGCTTGTTGTCAGCCGAAATTCCAGCGGCTTCAACTTCTTCCTCGAAGTTGATGAAGATGTTCATATGGTCTTTGAGCAGTTTGGCCGCCAACCCGATGGCATCCGCAGGCGTCACCGAACCGTTAGTCCACACTTCCAGGGCGAGTTTGTCATAGTCGGTGATCTGACCCAGACGAGCCGCCTCGACCGCGTAGTTGACCTTGCGTACCGGCGAGTGCACGGAGTCAATGGGAATGAACCCGAGCCCGAGGTCTTCGTCGAAATTCTTGTCCGCCGAAACGTAGCCGCGACCCTTCTTCAGGCGAAGCTCCATCTCAACCTTGCCGCCTTCGCTGACGGTCGCGATATAAACGTCCTTATCCAGGACCTCGACATCGCCATCCGCTTCGATCATGCCGCTGGTGATAACTCCGGGCTGATCGGCACGCAGGTAGATCATCTTTGGCGCATCCCCGGAAAGCTTGAACGGGATCTGTTTGAGGTTAAGAATAATGTCGGTAGCGTCCTCGACGACACCGGGGATCGATTGGAATTCGTGCAGTACGCCTTCGATTTTGACGGCGGTGATGGCCGCTCCCTCAATCGAGGAAAGCAGGACCCGGCGTAGCGCGTTTCCGATGGTGGTACCGAATCCGCGCTCGAACGGCTGCGCCCAAAAGTGACCATACTTATCAGTCAGCGGTTCAGAATCCATCGCCAGGCGCTTCGGCTTTTGAAATCCCTTCCAGAGCATTCGTTTCTCCTCTTTCTTCGGCCGTTTGGCACTGCGGCGAAGCTGCCCGCAGGCGGATCTGGTCCGAGACAGGGTGATGCGGCACGGGGTTAAGGGCCGTGCCGCGGTAAGTAGGTTGCTCGACAGCGTCAGCGGCGTCGGCCCTCGCAGAACAATGCAGAAAGCGGTGCAGGGAGGGCGCAAGCGCCCACCCCGTTACTTGCTGTACAGTTCGACGATGAGCTGCTCGTTGACGGGCAGGTTGATGTCTTCGCGCCTCGGCAGGGAGAGAACGCGACCCTTGAAATTCTCGCGGTCAATCTCCAGCCAGGTTGGGGAAGTCTGATGCGAAGCAAACTCCTTCGCCCCTTCCAGAATGACAAGTTTACGGCTGCTCTCGCGAACCGCGATCTCTTCGCCCACATTGACCTGGAACGAGGGGATGTTCACCTTGCGGCCATTGACCGCAATGTGACCGTGGCGCACGAGTTGGCGGGCCTGACGGCGCGCCACGGCGAAGCCAAGGCGGTAAACCACCGAGTCGAGACGGCGCTCAAGCTGCTGGAGCAGAATTTCGCCCGTAACGCCCTTAGCGCGAGCGGCCTTCTCGAAATAATTGCGGAATTGGCTTTCCTGCGCAAAGTACATGCGCTTGGCCTTCTGCTTTTCGCGGAGTTGGAGACCGTAACCGACGATCTTCGCCTTGCGATCCTTGCCGTGCTGGCCAGGGGCAAAATTGCGCTTCTCGACCGGACACTTTTCCATAAAGCACTTTGCGCCCTTGAGGAACAGCTTGGTTCCCTCTCGGCGGCAAAGGCGGCATACTGCGTCTTTATAGCGAGCCAACTTATATCTCCTTCGGTCTGGGAGCGGTTTACAGGAGTTGGAATCCCTTCGATCCCGCTCGAATCTTTGTCGTCCGCCACTGGCCTCGGCCAAATAGGCGAGCCATGCCGGGGCGCCGCCATACAGGGGCGGCTACGGTACTGCAATCAAACGCGGCGCTTCTTCGGCGGACGGCAGCCGTTGTGCGGAACCGGGGTAACGTCCTTGATGGTACGGACTTCGATTCCAGCTGCGGCCAGTGCGCGAATCGCGGATTCGCGACCCGAACCAGGGCCCGAAACGCGGACATCCACGGAGCGTAGACCGTGATCGCGCGCCGTGTTGGCGGCGTTCATCGCGGCTTGCTGCGCGGCAAATGGCGTACCCTTGCGGGAGCCGCGGAATCCCAGCGAGCCGGAGCTCTTCCAGGAAATCACGTTACCCAGCGGGTCGCTGATGGTGACGATAGTGTTATTGAAAGACGCGCTGATCATCACAACCCCATGGGGAATGTGCTTGCGCTCTTTCTTCTTGAACTTCTTATTCTTGCTTTTCTTATCCGATGCGGCGGCGCTGCCAGCTGCTTTTGCCATATTCCGTTCTCTATTCCTGTTCTGGGTTTACCAGTAAGCGCTTTCCATACGTGCCGACGGAGGCGGCCTGCGGAAAGACGCGACCTTGCGGCCAGGCGATCCTACTTGGTCGCCTTCTTCTTGCCGGCCACCGTTCCCTTGCGCGGACCTTTGCGGGTACGAGCATTGGTATGCGTGCGCTGTCCGCGGACAGGCAGGCTGCGACGGTGACGGTTGCCGCGATAAGAGCCGATTTCAATGAGCCGCTTGATGTGAAGCGAGATCTCCTTGCGCAGATCACCCTCGACCTGGCCTTCGTTCTCGATCACCTGACGAATGCGATTCACTTCTTCTTCGCTCAGGTCCTGGATCTTCTTGAGCGGATCGACCGTAGCAGCACCGAGAATCTTGATGGCGCGGGGCTGGCCGATTCCGTAGATGTAAGTGAGCGCGATCCGTGCCTGTTTGTTGCGGGGCAGATCGACGCCTGCAATACGTGCCATGTGTGTGTCCTACTCCTGGTTGGGCAGGCCGGGGATTAGCCCTGACGCTGCTTATGTTTCGAGTTTTCGCAGATCACGCGCACCACGCCATGGCGGTGAATGACCTTGCACTTGTCACAGATTTTCTTTACTGAAGCCCGAACCTTCATTGGCCACTTCCTTGTTCAACTCAACGCACAACTCAATCAACAACTAATCAAGTACCCGGTTTCATCCAGCACCGCTCGGGCGCCATACGGAACCGCCATCTCCACCCCGGCGTCTCGCCGAAAGCGGCAATAAATCAGAGCTTTACAGCTCTTGCAACAAACACGCAGATGCCCGCTAGTCCCCGTTCGGACCATTGCGGGTTGCGCGAACTTTTGCCGCTACTTGTAGCGGTACACAATGCGTCCGCGATTCAGGTCGTAAGGGGAAAGCTCCACGGCCACGCGGTCACCTGGAAGAATTTTAATGAAGTTCTTGCGCATCTTGCCGGACACGTGCGCAAGCACCTCGTGGTCATTCTCAAGTTTAACCTTGAACATCGCATTGGGCAGTGGCTCGATAACCATTGCCATAACTTCAATCGCGTCTTCCTTACTCATCCAACCTCAATTTCAAATTTCAGCTTCCATTCACGGAGCCTGAAATCTTCCGCTAATCGGTCAGAATCACTGGACCGTCTTTTGTAATGGCAACACAGTGCTCAAAGTGCGCGCTGGGCTTTCCATCCTGAGTTACCGCCGTCCACTTGTCGTCCAGCACCCGTACCGAAGCTCCGCCGACATTGACCATTGGCTCAATCGCGATCACCATGCCTTCGCGCAACTTCAGTCCGTGGTCGCGTAGACCGTAGTTCGGCACCTGCGGATCCTCATGCAACTTGGTCCCGATGCCGTGCCCCACAAACTCGCGAACGACGCTGAACCCCGCGGCTTCCACAAACTCCTGCACCGCGGCCCCGATATCGCCCACCCTGCTGCCAGCGCGAGCGGCTTCGATTCCCTTATGCAGCGATTGCTCGGTAACATCCAGCAGGGTGCGCACCTCACTACTGATTGCACCTACCGGAACCGTGACCGCCGCATCGCCGTAATAGCCATCCAGGACCACACCGCAGTCGATGGAAACGATATCTCCCTCGGCCAACTTGCGCGTCTCAGAGGGAATACCGTGCACCACTTCCTGATTGATCGAGGTGCAAAGCACGCAAGGATAATCGTAATACCCCTTGAATGCCGGCTTTGCGCCCAGATCGCGAATTTTCTTTTCCGCCACCCGCTCCAGGTCCATCGTGCTCAGACCTGGTGCCACCATGGCTTGTACTACGTCCAACACCTGGCGAACCACGCGGCCACTTCGCCGCATCTTTTCAATTTCGCCGGCAGACTTACAGACTATCGCCATCTTCAATTGCCTTAAAGGCCTCGGCCGTTACCTTGTCCACATCTCCCGCGCCGTCGATATCTCTCAGACGATTCCGCTGCGCATAGTAGCTCACCAGCGGCAGGGTCTGGCTTTCGTAGGTCTTCAGGCGTGCGATGATGACGTCGTCGCGGTCATCCTTGCGTGTTACGAGGACCGAGCCGTCGATATCACAGATGCCCTCAACCCGTGGCGGCTGAGTGTAAATATTGTAAATCCGCCCGCAGGTGGGACAAGTCCGACGTCCGGTAAGCCTTTGCAATAGCTGATTATACTCCACCGTAAATCGGATCACAACCAACCGCCTGCTGCCGTCCTCAGTTTCAAAACAATGATTCACCGCAAAATACTCGTCGAGCCACTCAGCCTGCTTCACCGTTCGCGGAAAGCCGTCGAGGATGAAGCCGCGAGCACAATCCGGTTGAGCCAAACGACTGGCGACCATCCGGCAGACTAATTCGTCAGGAACAAGTTCACCGCGCTCCATCAATTCCTGGGCTTGCTTGCCAAGTTCGGTGCCCCGTGAGATGTTGTCACGCAGCAGATCTCCAGTGGATATCTGCGGAATTCCAAAGCGTTGCGCGATTCTGATTGCTTGCGTCCCTTTGCCGGCCCCCGGTGGCCCTAATAGGATCACCGGGCCGACAACGCTTCCAGCAGCTTTCTGTACGGTTGATGCAGCGATGGCTTCTGTCTCCATCACGTAGCCTCCAACAGCAGATTTAAAGTGCTCCCAAAGGTACGTACTTTACCACGCCCTGCGTCCTCTGATGCGACCACTTTTTGGAGTAAATCCTTCATAGTGACGCATAATGAGTTGCGACTCGATCTGATTCACCGTGTCCATCGCAACGCCCACCACGATCAGCAGCGAAGTTCCGCCAAAGTAGAAGTTCACGTTCAGGCCGTGCAGCACCCAGTTGGGTAAGTGATCAAAGATTCCGCCGCCCATCCAGATGGGAAGATTGTTCAGGTGAATACCCGCAATCATCCATTCCGGAATCAACGAGATAATAATCAAGTACAGAGCACCTACCAATGTGATGCGGGTCAAGACGTCGTTGATGTAGTTGCTCGTCCGAACTCCTGGGCGGATGCCGGGGATAAACCCGCCATACTTCTGCATATTGTCGCTTACGTCCTTTGGATTGAAGACGATGGAGACATAGAAGTAGGCGAAGAAGAGGATGCCGAGGGCATACAGGAAGGTATGCAACGGCTCTCCCCAGCCCAGAGCTTTGCTCAATCCAGCAAAGAACGATCCGAAATAACGGTTATTCTGCAGCGCATACCCAACCGTCTGCGGCAAGGTCAGCACCGAACTGGCGAAGATAACCGGCATCACGCCACCGGAGTTGACACGCAACGGAAGATGGGTGGACTGACCGCCCATCACCTTGCGTCCGACCACCCGCTTGGCATATTGCACCGGGATGCGCCGTTCGGAGCGCTCCACAAAAACAATAAACGCAACCACCACAACCATGACAGCCAGCAGAAAAACGATGCCGATCGGGTTCAGGGCTCCGCCGCTGCCTGCCTTCTGCCATAGCTCCACCACCGCGCGAGGCAAGCCCACGACGATGCCGGTGAAGATGATCAGCGACATGCCATTGCCGATGCCGCGTTCCGTGATCTGCTCGCCCAACCACATGATGAACGTGGTTCCGGTGGTCAGCGTCAGCATGGTCATCAGCACAAAGCCAATTCCAGGATTCCGTACCAGTTGCTCGCCACCGATTCCGCGCTGCAGGGTCATGGCAATGCCAAACGACTGCATCGCGCTGAGAATGACCGTCAGATAGCGGGTCCACTGGGTGATCTTTTTCCGGCCGAGTTCGCCTTCCTTCTGCAACCGCGCCAGTGGTTCGTAGACCACGGTGAGCAACTGCAAAATAATCGAGGCGGTAATGTAAGGCATGATGCCTAGGGCGAAGATCGTCAGCCGACGCAGATTGCCGCCGCTGAACAGATCGACGAAACCGAGCAGGCCACCGCTGGCGTTGGCAAACAAGCGTGCCAAAGCATTGGGGTCAATGCCGGGGGTGGGCAGGTGGCCACCGATGCGGTAGACGGCAAGCAGCCCAAGCGTAAAGAGAACGCGCCTGCGCAGGTCCGGGATTTTGAAGATGTTCGCCAGCTTCTCGAACATGGTAAGAGGGCCTCTGTAACTATGCTGTTCGGGCCACGGTTCATCCTCCAAAGGAGAACCGGACCCAGCCCGCCTGTTCGCTGCAGGCGGGCTCGGTTGATCTTACTTCTTACCGCGCTTGATGGCTGCAGGCTGCTTGATTTCGAGAATCTCAGCCTTGCCGCCGGCGGCGGTGATTTTCTGCTGTGCCGTCTCGCTGTACTTGTGGGCGTAAACGGTGATGGCCGAGGTCAGATCGCCAACTCCCAACACCTTGATCAGTCCATTTTTCTTGCTGATGACGCGCAACTCGTAGAGAACTTCCGGAGTTAGGTCGGTCACCCCCAACTCAGCCAGGCGCGACAGATTTACAACTTGAAATTCCTTCTTGAAGATGTTGACGAAGCCGCGCTTGGGCAAGCGACGGTGCAGCGGCATCTGGCCGCCTTCAAATCCGCGCATACTGCGCGAACCGGAACGGGAGCGCTGACCCTTGTGTCCACGGGTCGACGTCTTACCCATGCCGGAGCCCATACCACGGCCCACACGCTTGCGGTTTTCATTCGCCTTAGCCGGCTTGCGAATCGTTGTCAGATTCATGGTTTCTATCCCTAGCATGGTGCCAAACATGCTGATGGGCTGTCTGTGACTGCCGAACATCTCCGCCTGAAACTCGGAGCGTCCCCCGTGGCGAGCGGGCTGTTTCCTGGCGCCGCCGGTTCTACCGGCGACTCGGTTTGCGAGCGCCCCTGGCCGGAGCGGCATTTTTGCCGCGTACCCGCCGAGCGCCCGTATGGTGCGCATCCCTTACGGCTTATTCGCCGAGAATCTGGATGAGATGCGGCACTTTGGCCACCATGCCACGAATCGAGAGAGTATCCTCGCGCTCGATGACCTGGTTCAGGCGTGTAAAGCCGAGGCCCTTGACGACGAGCCGCTGCTTTGCGGGGGTGCTGTTACCGGAAATCACCCACTTCAGCTTCATCCGGGTGCCGGCCGGGGCCGCTACCTTCGGGGTCTTTGTACGGGTGCGTGGCATGGTTTAGAGCTCCTCCACGGACTTGCCGCGATTGGCCGCCACTTCAGCACGGTCGCGCAGTTTCTTCAGCGCGTCAAACGTTGCCTTGATGACGTTATGCGGGTTGGTGGTGCCAATTGATTTGGTCAGCACATTCTGAATGCCCACTGAAGTCATGACCGCGCGAACAGCGCCGCCGGCGATGACGCCGGTGCCTTCCGGTGCGGGCTTCAGCAGCACTCGTCCCGAGCCATAGCGGCCCAACGAGATGTGCGGAATCGAGGTCTGGGTGAGGTTCACCTTGATCAGGTTCTTCTTCGCCGATTCAATTCCCTTGCGGATTGCCTGGGGAACTTCCTTGGCTTTACCAGAACCGTAGCCAACCACGCCAGTGGACGGATCGCCGATCACGACCAGGGCTGCGAACGACATGTTCTTGCCGCCCTTGACGACTTTGGTCACGCGGTTGATGTTCACAACCTGATCTTTCAGGTTATACGCACCGGCATCGAGCTTTTTCTTGACGATTGCCATTTGCTATCGATTCTCCTGGAGACCGCGCCTGCGATCTCCGAAATCATGCGGACTAACGGTTTGCACCTCGCCCGCTCTAACTCTGTCGCGCCCCTGCGTCCCTTCGTCAGCGACCGGAGGCCATCGGTTGGCCTTACCCATCGCTGAATCCGGCAACCGCCGGGACTAAAACTTCAGGCCGCCTTCACGGGCAGCATCCGCCACGGCCTTGATGCGTCCGTGGTAGAGATAGCCGCCGCGGTCAAACACCACCGACTCGATGCCCTTGGCTTTGGCGCGCTCGGCAATCAACTTGCCGACCTGCTTGGCCGAGGCAATGTTGCCTCCGGCAATGTGCTTCTTACCATCTTTGCCCTGTTCGAGCGAGCTGGCCGAAACGAGCGTCGCCTGTTTGGCGTCGTCGATGAGCTGCACATAGATGTGGTTGACCGAACGGTACACGTTCAGGCGGGGGCGCGCAGTGGTTCCGGCGAGCTTCTTGCGAATCCTGGTGTGGATTTTCTCGCGCGTCGCGTTCTTGGAATTCTTAATCAGCATTCTTCTTGTCCTTCGCTCTGGCCCTTTTCCCGGGTTCTGGGTCTCCCAGCAGCTTTCGCTGCCGGAACCGAGTGCCGGGGACCAGTCTGTCCCAGCGAATGAATTCGCCAGGGTTGTGCGGACGCCCGTCGGATTCTCGTCCGGCGGGCACCTATAGCGCTCGCAGTGGGAGCGGCATTTCTTGCCGCCTACCCGGCTGCGAAGCTTCGCAGGTTTACGGCAGGCCCTAAGCCTTACCGTGCGGATTCAGCGCATCAGACGCGCATCTTCCTAAGAGTTACTTCGCGCCGGTCTTGCCAACCTTCTTCTTCAGCTTCTCGCCGGCGTAACGCACGCCCTTCTGCTTGTACGGGTCAGGCGGACGCAGCGAACGCATTTCAGCAGCAACCTGTCCGATCTTCTGGCGATCGATACCGGCGATGCTCAACTTGGTCATCTTGGGATCGATCGTGACCTCAACCCCGGTCGGCAGCGGGTACTCGATCGGGTGCGAATAGCCCAGGGTGAAGACCACAGTCCCCTTGCCCTTCAGCTCTGCGCGATAACCAATCCCGACGATTTCCAACTCACGGGTCCAGCCCGTAGTAACGCCAACCACCGCGTTATTCACCAGGGCACGAACCAAACCATGAACCGCAGCCTTGGAATCGTCCTCGCGCTGAACCAGCAGCACGCCGTCTTCGGTGGTCAGCGTAACGCCGCCCGGAAGGTGATTGGTGACGGTTCCTTTCGGACCCGTCACGGTGATGAGGTTGCCTTCTACAGTGTACGTGACACCCTTGGGCAATGGGATGGGCTTCTTACCAATTCTTGACATTGATTGCTCCTGCACCGCCGTGGACCTTGCCACGGTGGGCTTCCGGGCCGGATCTTTCACCGGCCTCGTCTGCTCCAAGCACCTGCCGCCGGAAACTGCCCGGCAGCAAGCCCTGTGACATTAGTAAACTTCGCAGATCACTTCGCCGCCAACGCCTTCCCGGCGGGCCTGCTTGCCACTGCGAACACCCTTCGGCGTGGTCAGGATGGTGATACCCAGACCGCCGAGAATGCGGGGAATCTCATTGCGATTGACGTACACACGGCAACCCGGGCGCGAAATACGCTTGATGTTGTTGATCGCGGCAACATTGTCGGCGTTGTACTTGATGTACACCCGAACCACCTTCTTGCCATCTTCTTCAGTGGCCTTGAAGTTAGAGATGTAACCCTCTTCCTTCAGAACGCGTGCGATCTCCAGCTTCAGCTTGGAGGCCGGAGCATCTACCTTCTGGTGCCGGGCCTTGATGCCATTGCGAATCCGGGTCAGAAAATCTGCCACGGGATCGGTAAAACTCATCTTTAATTCTCCTGAATTCGTTCGCCCGTTCTCTTTCTTGCGCGCGCTGGCTTGGCGCAATACTGCACCGGCTTGCACCGGCTGCCCTCGATCTGCAAGGGCCACAGTGGAAAGAACCTGCGGCGACGTTCTGTTCCCGCTTGCGCAGGACGGTCCAGCGTGCGGACCACGTGCCAGCCTTTGCGGGGCTCACCCCCGCGGGTCAGGCTTTGACTTCGTCTACCAGGACGATTTCATAACCCCAGGAATCTCTCCGCGCAGAGCCAGTCCGCGGAAGCACAGTCGGCAAAGACCGAACTTCCGTAGGTAAGCGCGCGGACGTCCGCACAGTTTGCAACGATTGTGCTGACGCGAGGAGAACTTGGGCTTCTTATTGTCCTTAGCGATGCTGGATGTTCTGGCCATCGTTTCCTTTATCTCTAGCACCCCTGGTGCACGGATAAGCCGCGTGATACTTGTCGCGCCTTACTTTCGCACCCTGAGGCTGCGATGTACTGCTTTAGCTTGCAACCATCTTCCCTGCGGCGTCGCCGCATGCGGAAAGCAGGAACTTAATTCGTGCCTGGCGGACGGAACGGCATTCCCATCGCCTTCAGCAGCGCACGCGCGTGTTCGTCGCTGGTGGCGGTGGTGACAATGGTGATGTTCATGCCCTTCGTGTGCTCCACCTTGGAGTAGTCGATCTCCGGGAAGATCAACTGATCGCGCAGGCCAAGCGTGTAGTTTCCACGTCCGTCAAAGGACTTGGTGGGAACTCCACGGAAATCGCGAACCCGCGGCAGCGCGACATTCAACAGGCGGTCCAGGAATTCATACATGCGATCGCCGCGGAGCGTCACCATGCAGCCGATCGGCATGCCTTCGCGCACCTTGAAGGCGGCGATGGATTTCTTAGCTTTGGTCACCACCGGCTTCTGTCCGGTGATCTGTGCCAGTTCGGCCACCGCCGGATCCAACACCTTGGCGTTCTGAGTCGCTTCGCCGACGCCCATATTGACGACAACCTTCTCCAGTTTCGGAGCAGCCATCGGGTTCGACAATCCCAGTTCCCTCATCAGCGCCGGGCGCAACTCTTCAAAATACTTCGTGCGCAGGCGGGCTGAAGCGGTGTTGTTCGCCTTCGGACGAGCCGGCTTCGAACCCTGCTCGGGGGCCTCGGCGGCCTCAGCTTTGGCCTTCTTCGGCTGCTGTTTCGCCTGCGGCTTCGCCAGCTGTTTTGGCTTGGTATCTTTCTTGTCTTCTTTTGCTGCCATGGTTCAGTTCGCTTTCTCTCACGGTCCCGGAGTGGCTACCGTTACGTGAGGCGGTCAATTGAACCGGCCGAAGCCGGTTCGGGGTGGTTATTTATCCTTGTCGAGCGTGGTGTCGCACTTGGCGCAGACGCGAACTTTCTTCTCGCCGCGCACCTCGTGACGAACCCGCACCGGACCGCAGCTGCCGCAGACCAGCAGAACATTGCTGATCGCAATCGGCGATTCCTGCTCGGCGATGCCGCCCTTGATTGCCTTCTGTGGATTCGGACGCACGTTCTTTTTAACTACGCTAACGTGTTCGACCAGCACTTTGCTTGTTCCGGGGAACACGCGTAGTACGCGGCCTTGCTTGCCCTTATCGCGCCCGGCGATCACCTTCACGGTATCGTTATGGCGAATATCAACGGTTGCCATGTCTTCCTCTCAAAACCTTCAGCGTTCTTGGGGCCGCTCCGCGAACGGAGCTCCCGAGCGCGGCCGCTGAAGCCGCCCTCGGAATCAATGACACTAGATAACTTCCGGAGCCAATGAAACGATCTTCAAAAACTTCTTCTCACGAAGTTCGCGGGCCACGGGACCAAATACGCGGGTTCCGACCGGTTCGCCATCGGCGTTGATCAGAACTGCCGCGTTGCTGTCAAAACGAATGTAGGAACCGTCGCGGCGGCGGGTTTCCTTGCGGGTCCGGACAATAACGCACTTGACCACTGTTCCCTTTTTCACGCTGCCGTCGGGCGACGCTTCCTTCACCGCCGCCGTCACCACATCGCCAATCCGGGCGCGGACCCCGGTTGACCCGCCAATCGGCAGAATCATCTGCAACTTGCGGGCTCCGCTGTTGTCGGCCACCTCGAGGATGGACCTCATAAACACTGCCATGGTGCAATCTCCTTCAGTCGTCTCTCAGGGTCGTCGGTCTGCGCTGGTTTTTCCAGCCAGATACCAGCGACGGCGTCTAGCTGGCCTGCTCCGGTGTTTCCTTGGCGGCGGCGGCAGCGGTCTCAGCGGCAATCGCGGCGGTGGCCAGCGCCGAGCGTTTCACGATTTCCTTCAGCGTCCAGCGCTTCAGGCGAGACAACGGGCGGGTCTCTTCAATCCGCACGGAATCACCCGTGCGCGCCGTCTGCTCTTCGTCGTGGGCATAAAACTTTTTGGAGCGCTTGACCACGCGCCGGTAGAGTGGGTGAGCCTTCTGGCGATTCACCTCGACGACAATCGTCTTCGCCATTTTGGTCGAAACGACCAGCCCAACCAGGACCTTGCGCTGTCCGGGGGTTTTCTCGGTTTTCGTCTCTTCTGCCATGGCTACTTCTTCTCCGTTCCGGTCTTGACTGCGGCCAATTGCTTTTCGCGCTGAATGGTCAGCACGCGCGCGATGTCCTTCTTCAACCCACGCATCTTCTTCAAGCTTTCGGTCTGACCCATCTTGAGTTGGAACTTCAGCTTGAAGAGCTCTTCGCTGAGTTCAGTCTTCTGATGGACCAACTCGGCATCTGTAAGGTTACGAATCTTTTCTGAAGTCATTGCTCTCTTCTCTTCACCCCCGGCGGACTGCGCCGCCGGCGCCGGATTTCCCCGGAATTAATGTGAACTGCGGTCTGGCATGGCGTCAGCGACCGGAAGGGCCATCTGCTGGCCCGCACCCGACGCGAAACCGGCTTAGTGCGCCAGAACTTCGCGTTTCACGAACTTGGTAATCAAAGGCAGTTTGTGCGAAGCCAAGCGCATTGCTTCCTGCGCATCGGCCACCGAAACTCCCTCCATCTCAAACAACAGCTTGCCCGGCCGGACAACCGCAACCCAGTGATCCGGAGCGCCTTTGCCTTTACCCATACGGGTTTCGGCAGGCTTCTTGGTGACCGGCTTGTCCGGAAACACGCGAATCCAGATCTTGCCGCCGCGCTTGATGAACCGGGTCATGGCCACGCGAGCCGCTTCAATCTGGCGGTCGGTGATCCAGCCCGGCTCCATAACCTTCAAGCCAAAATCGCCAAACGACAGCTCGGAGCCGCGCCAGGCTTTGCCGCACATACGACCGCGTTGCTGCTTGCGGTACTTGACTTTCTTCGGCATCAACATAAGCAGTTTCCAATTGCCAGTTTCAAGTTCTGGCCGC
>Ga0181520_10000080_pt1 | contig 182111 bp, 164 predicted proteins | sample PEATcosm2014_Bin_29_FD_132451 | JGI IMG/M metagenome (GOLD analysis project Ga0181520, IMG submission 132451) | Peatland microbial communities from MTU Mesocosm Facility, Houghton, MI, USA - PEATcosm2014_Bin02_30_metaG | ecosystem: Environmental > Terrestrial > Soil > Wetlands > Peat | place...
CGCAAACGGGGCCAGCCAACCAACCTGAGGTTGGAGCCGGTGGTTGTGATCGTGGTCGAGCCCAGGCCCCACGGCAAGACGAGGCGGAAACCCTATGCCGAAATCTAACCGAACAGTATTGCGCCTAGCGGGGCCTCCGGCTTCGCGCCGATCAACTGGCCGTGGCCAGGGTCGGTTCGGCCTGGGCCTCCTTCAGGGCATATTCATGCACGGCCCTGAGGTGCTTCATCATCGTGGTGAGGGAGATGGCCTTGCCCTTCATGTCCTCCAGGGCCCATATCCGGCAGAAAGCCGCGAAATAGGCCTCCTTCATGGCTTCTTCCAGTTCGGGCGTGTCCTGATCGAACCGCTTCGGGTCGATCTTCCTGGCGCGGGTGGCAATGCTCTCCGCAAAGGCTCCGGCCACCTCGCGAAAAAGGTCCAGCGTTTCTGGCTCCAGGCCTTGAGCCCAGGGGTTGAGGAACTGGATCGTCATGGGTTGTCCTTTCAGAGAAGGGGCTTGGGCGCCTTCCTGGGCGCCCGGGCCGATGGCGGGCTGGGGGATTCGCTCAACATTTCCTTGATGGGCGGAAGATGGGTCAGCAGGATTCGGTCCAGGAGCTGCCCGGTGCTGAGGTTCTCCAGGGCCGCGGCCACCCGCAGGCGCCGGGCGGCTTCCAGGCTCACCCTCGCGGTGATGGGCTCCACCGGGCTGGTTGGGATCTTTTTGAGTGCCACAGGTATCTCCGATCCCACCTTAGACGGGTGGGTCCAAAAATCAATGTTTTAATGTTCCAAATCAATTTTTTTTTGACTTTTTTTATTATTTGAAATGTTTACGCTGTGATGTTGCGTCCGTACGGTCCGCCGCATGGCACCCTGGATGCCATCGTGTGGGCGGAATTCTGGCCTAATATGCATTTTTCAAGAGAGAATGAGAAACTAGCCGTGATTTCATGAAGGGTCGCCCCATGCCGGAACTCAATGCCATCGTCACCCAGCGCACCGACATCGCACCCGGCTTGATGATCATGCGGGTGGCGCCGGCGGGCTGGGAACTGCCGCCGTTCAAACCTGGCCAGTTCGCGGTGCTCGGCCTGCCCGCCGATACCGCCCGGAGTTCCGAGTCGCTGCCCGAGGAGACTGAAGCCAGGGACGCCTTCCCGCGGCGGGCCTATTCCATCGCCTCCTCCTCCCTGGAACGCCAGTACCTTGAGTTCTACATCCTGGAAGTGAAGACCGGGGCCCTCACCCCGCGGCTGTTCACCCTGCAGGAAGGCGACCGCCTGTGGCTGGGCCCCAAGCCTACCGGCATGTTCACCCTGGACCAGGTGGCCCCGGAACGGAACCTGGTGTTCATCGCCACCGGCACCGGCCTGGCCCCCTACATGTCCATGCTCCGGACCCACCTGGGCGCCGCCGGCGGCAGGCGCTTCGCGGTGATCCACGGCGCCAGGTATTCCCAGGACCTGGGCTACCGCAGCGAACTGTTCCACCTGCAGCGGGACCACCGCAACTTCCTCTACCTGCCCGTGATCACCCGGCCCGAGGCGGACCCCGAACCCTGGCAAGGCGCCACCGGGCACCTGCAGGAATTCTGGCGCACCAGCCCGCTGGCGCGCGCCTGGGGTGCCCCGCCCACGCCGGCCGACACCGATTTCTTTCTCTGCGGCAATCCGGGCATGGTGGAAGCCATGCAGGGGATCCTGGCGACCGAAGGGTTTGCCGAGCACTCCCGGAAACAGCCGGGCCAGGTGCACTTCGAGAAGTACTGGTGACTATTCGGAACCTGCCGGCAGCTCGGTCACGGTGAAGTCGATCAAACCGATACCGGCTTCAGACCCCGGAAGGGGGCTTCCGTCCGGGCCAAGCGCCGGACCCCCAGGAAACAGGAGGAACTGCCAAGCCCGCGCCGGGCCGCCGACGGTCTGCTGCCCGTGGAGCCGCCCGTTGTGGCCCAGGGATTCCAAGGGTTGGCCCTCGGCCGAGATGTGGCCGTAGCCGTTGGGGCCGATCTGATAAGTTCGTCCACCGGCCCGGAACCGGCCAGCCTTGAGCAGGGCCCGGATCTCGTCGCCGCTCAAGGACGGGCTGCTGAGACCAGGGGTCCAGAAGTCCTCGAACCCCGGCAGGGCCGGCTTGGCGGCCTGGAGGGTGATGTCGTCCACCGCGAACTTGGCCTCGCTGCCGCCGCCCACCCTGCCCACGAACCGGATCTGCACGGTCCTGCCCTTGAAGGCATCCAGGTCGAAAGTGCGCTGGAACCAGGCTTCAGAGCGGTCGGCGGGGGTCAGGGTCGCCAGCACCGTGGGCGGGGCGTCCGGGGCGGCCGGGTCGGCCACCTGCAGGGCCAGGGTGTCGCCCCCTGCCCCCGCGCCGCCGACCCAGAACCAGCACTGCAGCCGGGCACCGCGGCTGCCGGCGGGGATGGCCACCTGCTGCGCCAGGACCTGGTCGCCGGCGCCCCCGGCGGCGGAGAACAAGGCGCACTGGTCGCCGCCGTGGGGGCGGGGGTATTCCCGGGGGGAGACCAGGTCCGCCGGGGTCATGGCCCAGCGCGCGGCCAGGGGGTTCCGGGCCTCCAGCCCGGGGTCGCCCAGCAGCTGCTGCTCGGGATTGTCCAGGGTGAAGGAGACCGCGGGGGATTCGATGACCTGCCCGGCCTGGTTGGCCAGGTAGACCTTGGCCCAGTGGGGCCCGTTGGCAAGCAGGACGGAGGCGGGAAGCTTCAGGGTGTAGGGCGGGGCGCCGACCCGGCCCATGGAGATGCCGTCCACGTGGAAATCCGCGGTGAGCGCGGCCTTGCTCTCCGGCACCTCGGCGCCAAGGACCAGTTCCGCCCCTGGGGTCACGGTCACGCCCCGGAGGGCCAGGCCGCTGTGGGAGGGATCGGAGACGTCCTCCGGGTCGCCCACCGCCACCGCTCCGAAGGCCCGGCGCACCGCCAGGCCCTTGCCGTGGTCGGCGGGATACAGCCGCTCCGCCGTCCGGATCGCCGCGCGCCGGGCGGCCAGGTAGGTGTCTCCGCCGGCCATGTCCAGCATGGCGCCATACCAGATGCGGGCAGCGGCATCGTTACCGATGCCGACCATCCCCCCGGGCAGCAGGCGGCTGTAGGTGTCCTCGCCGGGGATGGCCGAAGCGCCGCGGCTCAGGATGCAGAGCGCCCGTTCCAGGGGCCCTGCGTTGGCGTACTTGTCCATGTGCTGCATGGCCTGGAAGTCATACTGGTCCAGCCCGTACGCGGCGGAGGGGCGGGCCAGGTTCCGCAAGACCTCGACACTTCCGCCCGCCTTGGTCCAGGACAACACCCAGGTGGCGCCGGTATCGCCGATCCGGTCCCTGGGCAGTCCGGACCCGGGCTTGCCGCCGCCGTGCTCCTTCCAGGTCGCGATCATTTCGCCGAAGAAATCGCTGGTGCCTTCGTTCAGGCCGGCCGACTCCGTACCATTCGCGTTGCGCCAGTTGGCGGTGTGCCAGGTCACGCCGTGGGTGAACTCGTGGCCGAGCGTCTTGAGGCCGACCTGGAGCAAGCCGTCCTTGGCCGGGCCAAATTCGATTCGCCCGGGCTCCTTGTATTCGGCGTTGTCCGGGTCGCCGAAGGCATTCAGCACGACCGTGACGGCGCCGTCCTTGCCGTCGTAGCCATTCCGGCCCAGCACGTCATGCCAGAAGTCCCAGGTGGCCTGGAGGGAATAGGCCGCATCCGCGGCGGCAGTCTGGGCGGTGCCGGAACCAGGCAGGGTGGCGTGCATCGCCCCGAACACCTTGTCCGGGCTGGTCACCGGGAGCGTTTGCGGGGGGTTCTGCCGGTCGGCCACCACGACGCGGTTGCCCCCCGCGCCCCGGGTCTGGTCCACCAGGACATAACCCTTGCCGTCCGCCAGCTCGCTGATGTCCAGGTCCACGTCGCCGGCGAACAGGGTGCGGCCCATGCCCTTATCGGGCCGGCCGGCGTGTTCGTCCAGGGGCCAGTCCGCCAGGATCGACCCGGTGTGGGCGTCCACCACGTATTCCCAGGCTTCCTTGGCCTCCTCCCGGGTCTCGACCCGGTAGGCCAGGGCCAGGGCCGCCAAGTGGGTGGGGCACTGCGCGGCGTTGGCGGGTCTGCCCTGCCCGGGGAGGGTGAGGATCAGCGGTTCCGTCACCGGGAACAGGATCAGCTCGGAGGCGGCGATGACCAGAGGCGAGGCCCCGGGACCCAGGCGCCGGGCCAGGACCTCCTCCACGTCCTTGAGGTCCAGGCCGGGCCGCAGGCTGCCGTGGACCGCGGGCAGGCGGGGGACGTCCCCGTTGCCCAGGGGCAGCGCCGCGGGCAGCGTGGCCGGCAGGCTCCTGGCGCCCCGGCGGTGAGTGACGGTCACCATGCCGTCCACCCGCAGCCCGTAGAACCATCCCTCCCACTGGGTGTGGATCAGGCCCTGGGCGTCGCTGTCCTCCGCCACCGGTTTCCAGGCGAAATCCGGCCCCAGGCCGGGCAGATCCGGGCCGGGCAGGGCGGCCGGGGCGGTGCTGGCCGGAGCCTTGCGCCGGTGCCGGCCCGCGCCGCCTGACCGAGGCTGGGCCACCGGCACGGGGAGGCGCGCGCTCTGGTCCGCCGCCTGGGCCTGGAACTCAAGGCCGGCCACCAGCAGCGGGATGATTTTTGCCAGACGATTCCTGGCGGAGGAAGCGATCATCTTTGACTTCGCCATGATCCCTCTCAGAGAAGGCTGGCTTAAAAATAAATTAATTATTTATTCTGGCAAGAGATTGCCAAAGCCGCCTGTTTGGAATCCTTAAAAGGAGGGCATCCAGCGTCAGCGAGGTCGCCATGGATCACGGTTTTCCAGTTGCCTGGCCAGCCCGAGGTTGTCGCGTGATCGAGAATGACCAGGTGCTTGACGGTCCCGTCAGCCGCATGAAAGCTCAGCTGCCAAAAGGCAGCCTTGCTGGCTCCACCGGCGTCGGTTGTCCATGTGCCCTCGCCTTGCCCTCCTTGCTGCGGGGACCCGCCCCAAAGTGCCCAGGCACCCCGGTCGTGACCCATCCCACTGGGGGAATTCAAAAGCTTTGACCCCCTGCGGGCATGCGTGCGGGGGTTGGGACGAAGAGGCCGTGGAGGCCGAGCCCAGGACCGGTTCGGAAAGGCAGGGTTTTGCCCAGCCGCCAGCCAGCATGTGCCCCATGGCAGGTCTCCCTGGGGCCTTACGCCAGCCAGTGCCGCCGCCATGGGTGTGGACCCGGCGGGAGCGGCGCCGGGGTCATTTCTTGGCTTTCCGGTAGTAGGTCCCTTCCATGGGGAGCTTGGTGCGGAACACGCCGTCCATCTTGTAATAGGCGTTCTGGCAGGCCGGGGCGGCCATGCAGCAGACGATCTCCCCGATGCCCTTGGCGCCGAAGGCCACCCCGTCGGGGTGGTTCTTCTCGATGAAATGGATCTTCACCGGCGGCATGAAGGTGGCCTTGGGGATCCCCAGCGTGCCGAGCTTCGCCTGGGGGATGCCCGCCTTCAGCGGGAAGTCCTCGGTGAGCGCATACCCGAGGCCCATGGCCACGCCGCCGTCCACCTGCCCTTCCGCGGAAAGGGGATTGATGGCCCGGCCGATGTCGTGGGCGGCGACGACTTCCACCAGCTTGCCCTCCCGGTCGATGACCACCAGCTGGGTGGCGAAACCGTAGGCGATGTGGCTTACCGGGTTCGGCTTGGGGGAGCCCATCGGGTCCGACTTGAAATCGAACTCCCCCAGGTAGGTCCTGCCTTCCAGGCCGGCCAGGCTGAGTCCCTGGTCCAGGTCGACCTTCAGTTTCAGCGCCGAGACCCGGGCCGCCTCCCCCGCGAAGGTGGTCTGCCGGGACGCGGTGGTGGTGCCCGAATCCGGGGTCAGGCGGGTGTCGGGGTGCTCCACCTCCACCTGGTCCCGGGTCAGGCCGGCGACTTCACTGACGATCTGCATCAGCACCGTCTGCACCCCCTGGCCGATGGCTCCGGCCGAGCTCCGGATGTGGACTTTCCCGTCGATGACGGCCAGGTTGCAGCGGCCGATGTCCGGCACCCCCACCCCGATCCCGGCGTTCTTCATGGCGGAGGCGATGCCCACGTGGTAGCCGGGATCCGCCTCGTAGCGCTCGTAGGCTTCCTTCACCGCCTCGAGGGTCTCCACCATGGCCGTGCCGGGGTCGGCGATCTGCCCGTTGGGAAGGGACTGGCCGGGCCGGATGGCGTTGCGGTAGCGGAATTCCCACCCCGACAATCCGACCTTTTCCGCCAGCTGGTTGATGAGGCTCTCCACCGCCATGCAGGACTGGGTCACGCCGAAGCCGCGGAAGGCTCCGGCCGGGGGGTTGTTGGTGTAGTACGCGGTCCCTTCGACATCCAGGTTCTGGTAGTTGTAGGGCCCTCCCGCATGGGTGCAGGCGCGCTGCAGGACCGGTCCGCCCAGGGAGGCATAAGCGCCCGTGTCGGACTTGATCCTCGCCTGCAGCCCCAGCAGGATGCCGTTCTCGTCACAGCCGATCCTGCCGTGGATCTCCATGGCGTGGCGCTTGGGATGGTAGTTGATGCTCTCCTGCCGGCTCAAGGAGACCTTCACCGGCCGCTTGCAGAGGTAGGCGCACAGGGCGGCCTGGTGCTGGACGCTCATGTCCTCCTTGCCGCCGAAACCGCCCCCCACCACGGCGCTCTGGATGCGCACCTTGTCCAGGGGAAGGCCCAGATAGCTGCTCAGTTCGTGGTATTCGTCGTAGATGCCCTGCCCGCCGGTGATGACCCGGATCCCGTCGCCGTCGGGAAGGCCGATGGCCGTCTCCGGCTCCATGAAGGCGTGCTCCACGGGCGGCACGAAAAAGGTTCCCTCCGCCACGTGCGCGGCCCGCGCCAGGGCTTCCGCCGCGTCCCCCCGCTTGATGAATTCGCTGTACAAGACGTTGTTCTTGGGCACGACCCATTTGCCGAACTGGGAGAACCCTTCCGCATGCACCTGGTGCGCGCCGGGGGCCGCGGCTTCATCGCAGGTGCAGATGGGCTTCAGCTCCTCGTACTCGACCTGGACGGCCTTGGCCGCCGCCTCGGCCTGGTCCCGGGTTTCAGCCACCACCATGGCCAGGGTGTCCCCGCAGCATTTGGTCTGTTCACCCACGTCGATCATCCCCGGCCAATCCTGGGCCAGGTGGCCGATGTAGCGCTTGCCCGGAATGTCCTTGGCCGTGTATACCGCCACGACGCCCGGCATCGCCAGCGCCTTGCCCGGATCAATGGAGAGGATCCTCGCCCGGGCGAACCTGCTGAACACGTTCTTGCCGTAGAGCATCCCCTCGAAGGAGAAGTCGTCGGCATACTTGGCCGCGCCCAGGGCCTTGGGGCGGGCATCCACCCGGAACACCCGGTCGCCGACTTTTCCCGACGGGCTGGTTCCCGGGATGTCCAGGTGCTCCCGGAGCATCTTCGCGGCCAGCAGGACGGCATCGACGATTTTTATGTAACCAGTACATCGGCAATAGTTGTTTCGGATGGCAAAGGTCGCTTCCGCCCGGCTCGGGTCGGGGTTCGAGTCGATGAGGTTCTTGGCGCAGACGACCATCCCGGGGATGCAGAATCCGCACTGCACCGCACCCGCCGCCGAGAACGCGTAGGCGAGCACCTCCCGTTCCCGCTCGGTGAAGCCCTCGATCGTCAGGATCTTCTTCCCGGCCAGCTTGGACAGCTTCTGCACGCAGGCGCGCACGGTCCTGCCGTCGATGATGAGGGTGCAGGTTCCGCAAGCCCCTTCCTTGCAGCCGTTCTTCACGGAAGTGATGCCAAGGACATCCCGCAGGAAATCGATCAGGAGCATGTCCCGTGCCGATTCGTAGTCCTCGCCGTTGATGTTGACCCTGAATTCCGCCGCGGGTTCCATGGTCGCCTGGGTCCCGGCCTTGCCGTCTTGCCTGGGGACTGAGGTGCCGGTCATCGTGGTCTCCTGAAGACGTGTCCAGATTCCCGAAGGTGGGGAAGCGCAGTGTCCAGGAGCGTTCGGGTAACCCCCCTGCACAGTAACTTGCGTTGCGGTCCTGGGAACCCGGTGGATTCCCATGGTTCAACTCGGCCAGGGTGCAGGGAACCTAAACGTCCAACCTCGGGGCGCCACTGCTACAAAGGGGATCTTATCGAATTCATTCCCGCTGTCCATAGAAATCACGTTGCAACCGGATCGATCCCCGCCCCACGGCCCTTGCAAAGGGACTTGCCGTCCGTTCTTCAGGTCGTGTGCCGGGAGGGCCCATGCCGGTCGCGCCGGACCTGGATGAGTTCCGCGACCACGGAAATGGCCAATTCGACGGGAGACCGCGCGCCAAATTTGAGGCCGATCGGCGTGTGGGTGGCCTCGAGCGCGGAACGTTCGATGCCCGACTGCTCCGCCAGGTCGAAAACCCGCTGGTTTTTCCGTGCCGAGCCCATCATGCCGACGTAGCCCGCCCCGGCCCGTACGCCGTGAACGAGGGCCTGGGGGTCATGCATGTGGCCGCGCGTGAGCACGCAGACGAAATCGTTCGGACCGATCCCCAGATCGGGGATCGCATCGAAGCTGTCGATGAGGATGCGCTCGGAGAGGGGAAAACGGGCGGCATTGAGGTACGCGGGATCGAAATCCACCACCAGGGTCGCGAAATCGGCGAGATTGGCGATGCGCTCGACCTCGGCGCTCACGGTCCCGGCGCCCATGATGAAAACCCGCGTCTGTTTGAGGAGCGGGACGGATTTCCACGCGAGGCCGGCATACTGCTCGCCATGCATCTGCGGGCCGCGCGTGATGTCAAGCATCTGGCGGCGGTCCCTTTCGCTGCAGGGGCGTCCGAAGATCAATTGGGCGTTGGCGCGGTCGCCCGGCGCGTCGACCACCAGGAACACCCCATGGCGCCCATCGGCGCTTCCGTTGCCGCCGACCGCGGCGGCGGCATCGGTCACGATCTTGAACCCGAGCCAGGCCCGCTCGCCGGAATCGATGGCCTGGATGGCCCGCTCGAGGGTCGGGATGTCCTCCTCCGTGAGCGACGCGAGCACCGCTCCCGGCAGATCAGCCTTGCCCCATGGCTCGCCGCGCAGGGCCGAAGGGGAGAAACAGGGAATCTCCCCGGGAGCCAGGGCCGGCTCCTGGCGCATGCGCAGGGCGCCGAGCAGCCTGGCGCAGACCGACCTCAGGTCTGTCCTTGACCTCCGCACCGGGGCTTCCGGCATCTTGCCTCCTTCCAAACTTGCAATTCATCCTAACCTGGGGCGGGTTCCGTGGCCCCACGATGTATGGTAGAAAGGACATCGAACTCCGCCGCCTTCCCTTCCCCCTTGGGACGCACCATGACCAGCCCTTGTCCGCATCCCGACCGTCCAGCGAGGCTCCAGGCGGCCCGCCGGATGGAAGGCCTCGACGGGAGTGAGCCCCCGGATCAGCCGGACGTGCTGCCCATCGACTGGAATGAACGCTGGAAGCGGGCCTACGCCAGGCGATGGCGGCCCGGCAAGGATCGATTGAGCTACTGGAACCGGCGCGCCCCCTCCTTTGCCGAGCGCAGCGCCGACAGCGCCTACTCCCGGGCCTTCCTGGCAGCCATGGCCCCAGAGCCCCAGTGGTCGGTGCTCGACGTCGGCTGCGGCGCAGGCACCCTTGCCCTCCCCCTGGCCCGGCGGGTGCGGGAGGTGACCGCCATGGACTTCTCGGAAGGGATGCTCGAGCAGCTTTCGCGGCAATGCCGCCAGCAGGGCACCGCCAACATCCGGATCCTTCATGCGGCCTGGGAGGACGACTGGGATCTCGCGGGCATCGTCACCCACGATGTGGCGATCGCTTCGCGGTCCATGGTGGTGGAGGACCTGGAGGCAGCCTTGCTCAAGCTCGACAAGGCCGCCAGGAAGCGGGTCTACATCACCTCCATCGTGGGCGACGGGCCCCGGGACCGGCGCGCCCTGGAAGCCGTCGGCAGGCCGTTTCGCAGGGGTCCGGACTACATCTACATCCTCAACCTGCTTCACCAGCTCGGCATCTGCGCCGATGTCACCATCCTCAACACAGATGCCGAATGGGCTTTCAGCCAGCCGGAGGCAGCCCGCGCCTATTACGAGCAGACCATCGAGGATTTGGATGGCGCGGAGCACGCGAGGCTGCTGGCCTTCCTTGAAAAAGAGCTCGTGTTCAAGGACGGGAAATGGGTCATGCCGAACCGGGGCCCGATCCGATGGGCCCTGATCCGCTGGAGCAAGGAGCCAGCCTGGTAGCCGATGTCAGCGGAGGCCGTTCTCGGTGGCGCGGATCGCTTCATCGATGTGCATCACGGCGCGCTTCTGCAGGCCTCTGCCGAAGCCTTCATCGCGATCCTCCATGACATCCTTCCTGGCGCTGCGCAGGAGTTCCAGGGCGCGGCGCACCCGGCCGCCCCACTCGAGATGGAAATCGATCACCGGGTGGTCATTCACGTCCTTGCCATCATCAATGGCCGCCTCCTTGATCTCCTTCAGAGCGGCATCGATTTCGTGGATGGCGATCTTCTCGTCGAACTTCATGTCCCGGTCGCCATGCTGGCGTTCCAGGTTGGCCCTGGCATGCCGCAGGTCCTGGATGGCATGGAGGTAGGCGGGCTTCTGCTCGGGCCTTGCCGCATGGGCGGCAACGGGGGCGGCCAGCATGACCAGGCAGGCCACGGCCGAGTTCAAGGTGAGGATCTTCATGAATGCTCCTGGAAGAAAGAGGGATATTGCCCTCATTACCTTGATTAATTCAAAGCAACCGTTTGATCGTAGCGCAAACCCGAGAATCGGGCAAAGGGCAGGCCGGGCGGCCATTCTCCAGCTGTGCCCCGGCCGCCCGTCGATCTGCCGCAAAGGGGGTTGCACCGAGGCCATCCGTCGCCATGCCCATGCCCCTTGCCTCATCGGCAAAATCCCGGTCCGGAATAAGCTAGCGGAATCCGTATTTCTCGACGACGAAATCGATGTCCTTGTCCCCTCGCCCGCTCAGGTTCACCAGGATCGAGTTGCGGGGCTTCTCCCTGGCCAGCCGCATGGCGAAGGCCACCGCATGGGCGCTTTCCAGGGCCGGGATGATGCCCTCCTTGCGGCTCAGGGTGTAGAAGGCGTCCACGCAATCCTCGTCGGAGATGGCCACGTAGGTGACCCTCTTCTGGTCCTTGAACATGGAGTGCTCCGGCCCGACCCCCGGGTAGTCCAGGCCGCTGGCGATGGAATAGACCGGGGACGGTTCGCCCTTCTCGTCCTGGAGCAGGTAGCACTTGAAGCCGTGGATGATGCCCGGCAAGCCGTAGGACATGGTGGCGGCGTGCTCGCCCGGGGCCGAGGAGCGCCCCAGCGGCTCCACCCCATAGAGATGGCAGTCGGATTCGTCCAGGAAGGCGGAGAAGATGCCCATGGCGTTGCTGCCGCCGCCCACACAGGCGACGACGTTGTCGGGCAGTTCCCCGGTCATTTCGAAGAACTGCTCCCGCGCCTCGATCCCCACCACCCGCTGGAAATCCCGAACCATCATGGGGAACGGGTGCGGTCCCACCACCGAGCCGATGCAGTAGATGGTCGTCTCGGGATCCTTCAGGTAGGCCTGGAACGCCGAATCCACGGCCTCCTTGAGCGTCTTCAGGCCGTGCGAGACCGGCACCACCGTGGCGCCCAGAATCTTCATGCGGACCACGTTGGGATGTTCCTTGGCGATGTCCACCTCACCCATGTGGATCTCGCACTCCAGCCCGAAATAGGCGGCGGCGGTGGCCAGGGCCACGCCGTGCTGGCCCGCCCCGGTCTCCGCGATCAGCTTCTTCTTGCCCATGTACTTGGCCAGCAGCGCCTCGCCCATGCAGTGGTTCAGCTTGTGCGCGCCGGTGTGGTTCAGGTCTTCCCGCTTGAGGTAGATCCGCCCGCCGCACAGTTCGGACAGGGTCTTGGCGAAGTAGACCGGGGTCGGCCGGCCCTGGAAGTGGGTGCGGATGTTCCGCAGCTCGGAAATGAATTGATGGGATTTGCTGATGGAGTAGTAGGCGTCGGTGATCTTCTCCATCTCCGCCTGGAGATTGGGTGGAATGAAGCTGCCGCCGTAGGCCCCGAACAGGCCGTCCTGGTCAGGGAAAGACTTGAAGTAGTCCGCCATGAATTCTCCTTTGATCATCCAGCGAGGCCGTGGAAATGGAAGTTACGTGCCCAGCCTAGCACGCAGGCCATAAGGGCGCGGGCCTCCCCGCGCCCATCACCGAATCGAATGGCTCCATTGGCGAGATCCATAATTCGGACTGTTATTTATGCGGACTTTTGATATTGCAAAAATGCAGCAAGAGCCTACCATGGGGAGTCGAAAATCGATTGATTTCGCAGGCTTATTTAATTCTCTTTTCATACATCCTTATCACCCGGCGAATCCTCCTTCCTGCTCCGGCAGCGCCCTTCGGGCTGCCTCCGGATCCAGGCCGTTGCGGGGTCGCCATTTTCAGGAGACGCCATGTCTTGCCGTCCTTTCAGCTGCACCTTCCTCGCCTTGGCCCTCGTTTGCGGCCAAGCCTTCGGCCAGCAACCTTCCTCCGGACCCGCCGTCCACCACAACACCCACTCCATCATGCACTTCACCCGTGAATGGATGCGCGAGCACCACCGGCGCCGGGTTTCCCTGCCGGTGTTCCATGCCACAGGGTTGCCCGGGACCAACACCTCCGTCAACCTCTCCAGCCATATGAATTTCGCCGCCTGCGGCGGCAACGCTGGCTGGGACCAGGGCCAATGCGGCAACTGCTGGGTGTTCGGCTCCACGGCGGCCTCTTCCGTGGACGACGGCGTGGCCAGCGGGACGCCGCAGCTGTTTTCCACCCAGTGGTTCGATTCCGACTACTACGCCACGGGCGGGGGATCCACCTGCGACGGCGGAGACGACACCACGTTTGCCGAGTGGTACAACAACAACCAGAAATTCATCCCCTGGAGCAACACCGGGGCGGCCTATGCGGACGGCAATGGTCCCAGCACTCCCGCCACCCCGGCATCCTCGATCTCCCAGAACCCCTTCGTGGGCGTCACCAAGATCGGCGTCACCCAGATCGCCACCTCGTCGGTCAGCCAGGCCCAGGCCATCGCCAACATCAAGGCCATCCTGGACAACAACCAGGCCGTGATCCTGTCGTTCTTCCTCCCCGACGCCGGCTGGACGGATTTCGACAATTCCTGGGACAGTGATTCCGAATCCACCCCCTGGGCGGGCGTGGACAAGTACTCCGGCCAAGGCCAGGATGGCGGGCACCTGGTTTGCGTGGTGGGCTACGACGACACCAGCAACATCTGGCTCGTCCAGAACAGCTGGGGCACCACCAGCGCCCGGCCCAATGGCCGGTTCGCCCTCAGCCAGACCATGAACTACGCCGACTCGGTGGGCAGTGGCATGGACCAGTGGGAATTTGACGCCTTCACGCCCGCCGGATGGTCCAACGCTTCCACGTCGGCGCCGACCATCACGACCCAGCCCGCCAGCCAGCGGGTGGTGCTGGGGGCCACCGCGACCTTCAAGGTGACCGCCTCCGGATCGGGCACCCTGGCCTACCAGTGGTACAAGGGCGCCACGGCCATCAGCGGCGCCACCGCCGCCAGCTATACCACCCCGGCCACGACCGCCGCCGACAACGGCACCACCTTCCACGTGACGGTGAGCAACCCCTCCGGCAGCGTCACCTCCAGCAACGCCACCCTGACCGTGGGCTCCGCCCCGGTGGTGAGCAACCTGGTTGTCAACGGCGGCTTCGAAAGCGGCACCGCGGGCTGGACGGCGCCCTCCGGCGTCATCGGCCAGTTCGGCTCCGCGGCTCCCGCCTATGCGGGCACCTGGGACGCTTGGCTCGGCAGGGAGACCCTCGGCCGGGCCCGCTCGGGCGTGGTCAGCCAGACCGTGACGATCCCCTCCAGCATCTCCCAGGCCACGCTGACCTTCTACCTCCAAGTGAACGGCGGGTCGAACGGCAGCTTGATGGCCGAGGTATGCAACAGCAGCGGCTCAGTCCTGGCAACCCTGGCCACCTACGGCGATGGGGCCGCCGCCGCGGGCTACCAGGAGCGGAGCTTTGACCTGAGCGCGTACAAGGGACAGACCATCCAGGTCGCCTTCGCCGCCTCCCTGGGCAGGTCCCGGAATCGCGGCGGACGGACCTCCTTCGTCCTGGACAACGTCAGCCTGGATGTCAAATAGCGCCGATGGCTGAACCTGGGGGCCCCGCCCCACAAGCGAAACCTCCAGCCGTGACCAACCCGGAGCGGCTGGGGGCATCCCTGGTATGATTTTCCGGAATACGGACGGGGAGTGGAGCAGCCTGCCATGCGCAAGGAACTTCCGCTATCGGATGTCTATCAACTGCTGGAACCGGGGCCCGTGGTGCTGCTGACCACCGCGCAAAAAGGCCGGTTCAACGTCATGGCCATGTCCTGGCACATGATGATGGAGTTCGAGCCGCCTTTGGTGGCCTGCGTGGTCAGCGGGGCCAACCACAGCTTCGCGGCGCTGCGCCGGACGGGCCAGTGCGTGATCGCCATCCCGCCGGTGGAACTGGCGCCCAAGGTGGTCAAGGTGGGCAACTGTTCCGGCCGGGACACGGACAAGTTCGCCGCGTTCGGGCTGACGCCGGTCCCGGCGGAGCAGGTCGCCGCACCGCTCATCGCCGAATGCTTCGCCAACCTGGAATGCCGGATCGCCGACCGGCGGCTGGTGGCAAGCTACAACCTCTTCATCCTGGAAGTCGTCAAGGCCTGGATCGAACCGGCCCGGAAACGGCCGAAGACCATCCACCATCAAGGCTATGGCAAATTCGTGGTGGATGGGGAACGCTTGCGCCTGCGCTCAAGCAAGCCGTAGGCGGGCATGGAATCGGGAAAAGCCATGGTTGGCGATCGCCATCACCCGAACCGTCGTCCGGCCACTGGAACGCTTCGTGCTTGCCTTGGAAGCCGCGGCCAAGATCCCGGACCTGGGCAAAATAATCTCTGAGCAAAACTCAATAAAATTTATTCATAGTGGCGATATGCTTGATGGATTTCCATCCGTTTTGGAGCAATTCATGGGCTTTCTCCAAATGCTATGCCTGAGTTTCGCCGTAGCCATCGTAGCCCAAGCTCAGGAACCGCCACGGTTGCAGTTGGGCGCTTTCGGCACACTCGGGGTGGCGGCCAGCAGTACCCACCAGGTGGAGTACCCGCGGGAGGTCTTTCAACCCAACGGGACCATCGACCAGCTCAACGGAAGGATGGACAGCCGGCTCGGCGCGCAGGCGGACGTGGCCTTCAGCGACACGGTCTTCGCGACCCTGCAACTGGTGAGCAAATACCGCTATAACGGCACCTACATGCCCGGCATCACCTGGGCGGACGTGGCCTGGAACCCGGTCTCGGACCTCCAGTTGCGCGCGGGGCGGATGTCCTTTGAACTGTTCGAGAACGGCATGGCCCGGGATGTGGGTTACAGCTACCTCTGGGTCCGGCCGCCCACGGAAGTCTTCGCCCAGATCCCGGTGGCGTCCTTGGACGGCGTGGACGCATCCCAGCGGATCCAACTCGGGGCCAAGGCCAACCTGACCCTGCGGGTCTACGGCGGGGTCGGCTACGGCATGGTCCCCCTGTGGGCCCAGAACGCCTATCAAAACGTTTCGGGGGGACGCTGCTTGGGCCTGAACGCCAACCTGCAGACCGGGCCCTGGAAGGTACGGGCGGCTGTGCTCCAGGCCGTCATTCCCAATGAATTTCCAGGTTATACCACTCAGACCGTGCCGGCCTTCCAGACCTTTTCGACCCTGCTGCAAGATCCCCAGCTGATGAGCACTGCCAACGAGTTCAGCATCAAGGGCGCCCATTCACGGGGTTATGGCCTCGGCGTGCTCTACCACGAAGACCCGTTCCAACTGGAAGGGTATGTGAACCGACTGGACTATTACCGGTTCCTGGCGCCTGCCACCACGTCGGGCTACCTGTCCATGGGCTATCGCCTGGGCGCCGTGGTCCCTTACGGGATGTATGCCCGGGCGGTTTCCAAACAGATCCAGACTCCCTACCTGGGTGCGATTCCCCAGCTGCCGTACCCTGCCGCCCAGGCTTTCGCCAGCGGCATCGCCACGTTTGTCCAGAGTCGGAACATGGACCAGTACACCTGGTCGACGGGGCTCCGGTGGGATTTTGCCGACCATGCTGATTTGAAGCTCCAGGTCGACCGGGTGCATGCTCGCCGGTCACCCATCCTGTATGACGTAGAACCGGGTTACCAGGGCCAGTTCTATGTCATGAGCGCCGTGGTGGATTTCGTTTTCGGTGGGGGGCAGAAATGAACCGCTCACGCCGTACCGTCCTCGCCGCCATCCTGATCGCCGCCGCCAGCCTGCTCCGGGCTGATGAGCCGTTGGTGGTCGTCGTCCATCCCGACAGCGGGATCACCCGCATGAGCCCGGAGGAGGTTTCCAGGATCTTCATGGGCAGCCAGAAACGCCTTGCCTCCGGGCTGGTGGCGCTGCCCGTGGAGCCGATGGCCCCGGCCGAGAGCCGGATCCTGTTCTATCGCCTGCTGGTGCACCTGCCCCTGGCCCAGGTGCGGTCCTACTGGGCGCAGCTGTACTTCTCCGGCCAGGCCCAGCCGCCCCGCCAGGCCCAGAATGCCGAAGAAGTGCTCGAGATCGTCTCCGCCAACAAGGGCGCTGTGGGCTTCGTGGAACAAAGCAAGCTGGACCGCCGGGTGCGTGCGGTGCTGACCTTGAACGGCCCAGGAGGAATATGATCCAACTCCGCATCCGGGCCAGCCTCCTGCTGCGCACCACCCTTGTGGTAGTCGGGCTGACCCTGGTGATCGGCCTGCTGGCTCTGGCCCTGGCCGGCAGGGTCGCCGGCCGGTGGGAGCTGGCGCACCAGCTGGAGGTCATGGGGGCCCAGGCGGATGGCGTAGAGTCGGTGGCCGGCGCCGCCTGCTTCGTGGAAGACCGGGCCCTGGCCGGGCAGATCGTCCAGCGGCTGGTAGGCACCCGCACCATCCAGGCGGCCGTGCTGCGCTCGCGCACGGGCATCCTGGCCCAGGCCAGCCGGGGCGGCGCGTCGAAGGCGGCGGAGTCCCGGTCCCTGTCCCGCAGCATCCCGTCCCCCTTCTTCAAGGAGGTCCAGGTGGGCCAACTGGACCTGGTTCCGGATCTGGGGGAGGCGGAGCGCCAGGGCGCCCGCACCGCCGTGCTGCTGCGGATGGTGGTGTTCTGCCTCGCCGCCGCCCTTGGCCTGGCCCTCGCCTTCACGATCCAGCGGAGCATCATCCGGCCCATCGCGCTGCTTTCGGACCGGCTGCACCGCCTCCAGGCGGAATCCGGAGCCCTCCTGGACCCGCCGCCGGGCCACGACCGGGACGAGATCGGCCGGCTGGTGTGGGATGTGAACTTCCTGCTGGGGCGGTTGGTGGGCGCGATCAGGAATGAGCACGCGCTCAGCGAACGGGTGCTGCTGGACCAGGGCAAAGTGCAAGCCATCCTGAACAATGTGAGCGCCGGAGTGTTCGTGGCGGACCGGAAAGGGGCGCTGGAAGCCTGGACCCCGGCCTTTCTGCGCATGCTCGGGCTGGAGCATGGCATCCGGGGCATCGGCTTGCCGTCCCTGTTCGGAGAGGCCGGCGTCCTGGTCGGGAGGTGCCTGGATCGCTGCCGCGCCACCGGAGCGAAGGTTACGGAGCTGGTCCGGGTTCGTGAGGCCGATGGCGGGGATCACCGCTGGTACAGGCTCAGCCTGGACCCCATCGAGGCGGACGCGATCCAGGGCCAGCTGGAAGACGTGACCGCCCTCCGGAACGCCACCGACGCCGCCCAGGAACTGGCCCTGCGGGATACGCTCACCGGTGCGCTGAACCGGCTGGGCGCCGAAAACGCCCTGGCGGAGCGGCTCGGCAAGGGGTGCTCCGGGCTCGCCTTGATGATGGCGGACCTGGATTTCTTCAAGCTGGTGAACGACACCTTCGGCCACGATGCCGGCGACGAGGTGCTCCGGCAGGTCACGATGCGGATGGCGGCCCAGCTTCGGGACACGGATGTGGTGGCCCGCCTGGGCGGTGACGAGTTCCTGCTGATCCTGGACGACCTGGAGGACGAAGCCCTGGCCCTCGATATCGCCCTGAAGGTCATCCAGGCCATCGGCGCCCCCATCTCCCTGCCTGGGGGCTTGGCCACCCAGGTCGGCGCCAGCATCGGCATCGTCCTGCACGACGCCATGGCGACGCCGTCCCGGCGGATCCTGCTCAAGCGGGCCGATCTGGCCATGTACCAGGCCAAACAGGCCGGGCGGAACTGCGCCAGGGTGTTTTCAGGCGAATAGCCGGGCAGGGCGGCGGCCAGAGGGGCCAAGGCGGTGCCCAGACAGATTCCGGGGAGGCAGGGAACCGAGGGCCGTTCATCCGGCATATGTCGAACGCAGGCCGGCCAGCCCGTGTCTGTTCACCTTCGACGGCACCCGGTCCTTTCTGCTGAGAACCTCCTCCGGGGCCTTGATTCCGACCCCGGGCATGATGCCCCCCCACCTGCTGCAGGGCCTGCCTCCGGCCACCGGAACCCCGGTGGCCGGCAGCTCGACGATGCCCAGAGCCGGTTTGACCAAGGCAAGCTGGTCGGCCGGGATGTCACGGATCTGCTCCGGAAGATCCGGTTCTGATCTGAGGGCGGGGAACCTGCCCTGCCCTCGGCTCACCTTGAAGCATCCGTCGAACGGTAAACCGGGGCCAGGCACCGGCCAGTACTGGCACATAGCCTTTTCGTCTCGGAGTTGTAGGCCAGGCCGGAAGGTGTGGCATAACCGACGCCATCGGAGGGGCTCCTTCCGGTTGGCCTGGGCCGTCGTCCCGGAGAGCAGGGCCATTCCCAGGGCCGTTCGGACCCAGGGGAGGGAAAGGAGCCGTGGAAATTTCAGCATCAAGGGTCTCCAGACGGCTACGGGGGCCGGCCCTTTGATGCGTATTTAATATGAATAGTCCCCAGGGGGGATGCGCTGGTCCGGAAGGGGGTCGATGCTACCCTGTTGGAGATGGGTCTGGAACTGCTCGCCCCCGCCAGGAACGCGGACCAGGGAATCCTTGCGCTGAGGTGCGGGGCGGACGCGGTCTACATGGGGGGCGCCCGGTTCGGGGCGCGCCAGGCGGCGGGGTGCGACCAGGCGGATTTCGCGCGGCTGACCCGGGAAGCCCGCCTGTGGGGAGCGAAAGTCTACGCGACCCTCAACACCGTGCTGTTCGACCCGGAACTGGAGCAGGCCCGGCGGCTGGCCTGGGAGCTCTACGAGGCCGGGGTGGATGCGCTGATCATCCAGGACATGGCCTATCTGGACATGGACCTGCCCCCGCTGCCCCTGCACGCCAGCACCCAGGCGGCCTGCGATGGCCCGGACAAGGTGGCCTTCCTGGCGGGGTGCGGGTTCACCCGGGCCATCCTCGCCCGGGAACTGAGCCTCGAAGAGATCCGGGCCATCCGCGCGGCCGCCGACATCGAACTGGAAGGTTTCGTCTACGGGGCGCTGTGCGTGGGCGAAAGCGGGCGCTGCTACCTGAGCGGGGCCATCTGCGGGCGCAGCGGCAACCGCGGCGAATGCGCCCAGCCCTGCCGCGCCCCCTGGAACCTGGTGGATGCCGGGCACCGGGTGCTCCTGCGCGACAAGCACCTGCTCAGCATCCGCGACCTGGACCTCTCCGGCGCGCTGGAGGCGCTGGCGGACGCCGGCCTCACCAGCTTCAAGATCGAGGGCCGGCTCAAGGACGCGGACTACGTGAAGAACGTGGTGAGCCATCTGCGCCGCAAGCTCGACGCCCTCCTGGAGCGCCGGCCGGAACTGGGCCGGGCCTCGCTCGGCCGGGTCAGCCACGGCTTCGCGCCCGATCCGCAGAAGACCTTCCAGCGGGGCTTTTCCACCTACCGCCTGCAGGGCGGGCGGCAGCCCATGGGCACGCCGGAAGCGGCCAAGCATCTGGGCGAATTCGTCGGCACCGTGCGTTCCGTCCAGGCCGACCGGCTGGTACTGGACCGGACCGCGGAGCTGCATCCCGGGGACGGCCTGGCCTACGTGGACGGCTCGGAGGTCACGGGGACGGCGGTGAACGCCGTGGCGGACCGCCAGGTCTTCGTCCAGGACCCTTCGCGCCTCCGGCCCGGCACCCGGGTCCATCGCAACCTCGACCTGCAGTGGCTCAAGGCGCTGCGCGGCGCCAAGGTGGAACGCCGGATCGCCGTGAAGGCCCGCCTGGACTTCCCGGAAGGGGCGGTGCGCCTGCGCCTGGAGGACGAGGCCGGCCTGGCCTCGGAGGCTCTGGCCGCGGGCGAGTTCACCCCGGCCCGGGATGCCGCTGCCGCCGGCAAGGCCGTCCGGGAAGCCCTGGGCCGCATGGGCGATTCGCCCTTCGCCCTGGCCGAGGTGCAGGCCGAACCCCGGTTCGTGCCGGTGAGCCGGCTCAACGCCCTGCGCCGGGAGGCGGCGGCGACCCTGGAGGCGCTGCGCCGGGCCCCCCGGGCGCGCCAGGGGCGGCGGCCCGCGTCCCCGGCCCCCCGGCCGCTGCCTGCGGCGGACCTGGATTTCACCTGGAACATCGCCAACGAGGCGGCCCGCGCCTTCTACCGGCGGGCCGGCGCCAGGCTGCTGGAACCGGCGGCGGAACTGCAGCCCAGCCTCGTGGGCCGGGTGGTGATGACCACCCGCCACTGCCTCCGCTACGAACTGGGCTGGTGCGCGGTCCACGCCAATCCCGAGCCGTGGAAGCAGCTGGCGCAACCGGCCGGCCCGCTCTTCCTGGAGAACGGGCCCACGCGCCTGGAATGCCGGTTCGATTGCGCCCGGTGCCGGATGGAACTGGTCCTGCGCGACCGCTCCTGACATGAAACCCGCCTATGACGTCATCGTGATCGGCGCGGGGCCGGCCGGGCTGCTGGCGGCGGGCCGGGCGGCGATGCTGGGCGCCAGCGTGCTGCTCCTGGAGAAGATGGAGAAACCCGCCCGCAAGCTGCGCATCACCGGGAAAGGCCGCTGCAACCTCACGAACATGCGCCCCCTGGAGGAGTGCCTCAAGGAGATCCACCCGGAGCCGCGCTTCCTGCGCCAGGCCTTCGGCGCCTTCTTCAACCTCGACCTGATCGCGCTGCTGCGGGAGAACGGCGTCGAGACCAAGACCGAACGCGGCCAAAGGGTCTTCCCCGCCAGCGACCGGGCCTGGGACGTGGCCGAGGGCCTGATCGGCTGGGCCGAGCGCCAGGGCGTGGAGATCGTCACCCGCGCCTGCGTGGCAAGCCTGGTCACCTCGGGCGGGGCGTTCCGGGGCCTGGTGTTCACGCACCCGTCCTCGGCGTCCCCCCAGAGGGTCGAGGCCCGGTGCGGCATCGTCGCCGCCGGGGGCCTTTCCTACCCCGCCACCGGGTCCACCGGGGACGGCTTCCGCTTCGCCGAGGCCGCCGGGCATCGGCTCACCCCGCTCCGGCCCGCCCTGGTCGGCATCAGCACCGATCCGGCTTTCGCGGCCGCCCAGGGCTTGCACCTGCGGAACGTGCAGATGACCCTCTGGATCGACGGCCGCAAGCGGGCCAGCGAATTCGGCGAAGCGGAATTCACCGGGCAGGGCTTCGATGGGCCGATCGTCCTCAAGCTGAGCCGGATGATCGTGGACGCCAAGGCCGCGGGCCAGAAGGTCGAAGTGACCCTGGATCTCAAACCGGCGCTGGACGCGCCGAAGCTGGAGGCGCGGCTGCTGCGCGACTGCGGCGCGCGCGCCGGCGCCCCCTGCGGGGACCTGCTGCGCGCGCTCATGCCGGCCGAGCTGACCGGGGTGTTCGCCGCCCAGCTCGGCCTGGACCCGGCCGGGCCCATGGCGCAGCTCACCGGACCGAAACGCAAGCAGCTGATCGGCCGGCTCAAGGAGCAGCGCTTCGCGGTGACGGGGCACGGCAGCTGGGAGGCAGCGATCGTCACGGCCGGCGGCGTGTCCCTCAAGGACATCGACCCCAGGACCCTGGCCTCGCGCAAGGTCGAGCGGCTCTATTTCGCCGGCGAGGTCCTCGACCTGGACGGCAATACCGGCGGATACAACCTCCAGATCGCCTTCTCCACCGGGTGGCTGGCGGGAGAAGCGGCCGCCCGGAAGGCGCTGGGGGAGAGCGCCCCGGCTTCAGAGCCGGCCCTGGCGGCCAAACCCTTGGTAAAATAAACTAAATTTGATTTATAAAATTTGATATTCCCATGTTGACTCATCTGATTTTTAACTGAAAATTTGAAGACCGCCGTTGTTCTCCTGACTGGCGCAGGTGAACGCCCCGGAATGGCTGGAACCATTGGACACCGGCATGGATATGCCGTTCAAGATCCATCAACCCAAGAAAATTCACCAATGACATGACGATGACCCCGTTACCGATTCCATTCCGACGCCTCTGGACCAAGGCCTTCGGGGTTCCCGACAGCTCCGCCCCGCCGGCAACGCTGCTGACCCCGTGGGACACCGCGCAGGAGCTCAAGAAGATGCTCGACCTCGGCACCATCGGCAAGGTGTACCGGATCTGCCAGGAAGGCCTGATGCTGGGCAAGGTCGACAACCGGCCCAGCGCCCTCTGGCATCTGGCCCCGCGCCGGATCGCGGTGCTGCTCCAGCTCATGGGCGAGCCGCCGAGCGCCGTCAAGGCCCAGGGCGCCAGTTTCCTGCAGCCGGGCAGCCACGACGACATCCACCTCGAGCTGGGCTTCAGTGGCGAGCGCTCCGCCCATATCCATGTCAGCTGGTACTGGCCGGAGCCGGTGGAGACCGTCCACGTGTTCGGCGAAAAAGGCATGATCGTGTTCGACGGGGCGGACCAGGAGTTCATCCTGCACCGCAAGCACCTGGCGGGCGACCTCGGCTCCGATCGGCTCGCCCTCCTGGATTTCGGCTCCTACCCGCTGGGCAGCGTCAGCCGGCCGTGGTCCCTGGATGCTCCGCCGGGACCGGACGGCGGCCGCACGCCCCGGGGGCCGATGCGCGTGGAGGTGACCCGCGTCCTGGAGTACGCCGACTTCCAGCTCAGGCACGGGACTTGATCCACCGTGCCGAATTGATGAGGCAGCTGCATGCTTCTGAATGAGCCGGCCCACCGGGCGCCTCCGTCCATCGGGTAACTATCTGAACCCGCTCGCATTCCAGGGTTGGCTCGGAAGCTGCTACATCCGGCCCGGGTGCGATTGCCACCGCGAGCTTCCAGCTTGCACCATGGCAAGCCGCTGTGGAGAGCACCATGGAGATCGTCAGGACGGCCGTGCTGGCAACCTATTTCACCGTACTGAGCATCCTGAGCATCTACGGGGCGCACCGGCTGTGGATGCTGCTGCTGTACTACCGGCACAAGAACGAACCGCCCCAGCCCATGGGCGGCCCGGATTTCCTGCCGATGGTGACCGTCCAGCTGCCCTTGTACAATGAAGTGAACGTGGTCGAGCGCCTGCTGGACCATGTGGTGAAGATCGACTGGCCGAGGGACCGTCTGGAGATCCAGGTGCTGGACGACTCCACCGACGACACCATGGCGGTGGCCCAGGCGATCTGCCAGGCCTACCGCAACCAGGGTTTCGACATCGCCTACCGGCACCGGACCGACCGCACCGGCTACAAGGCCGGCGCCCTCAAGGAGGGGCTCAAGAGCGCCAAGGGCGAATTCGTCGCCATGTTCGACGCCGACTTCATCCCCACCGTGGACTTTCTGCGCCAGGCAGTGCCGCACTTCGGCGACCCCAGGGTCGCCTTCGTGCAGGGCTGCTGGGACCACCTCAACCGCGACTACTCCCTGCTGACCCAGGTCCAGGCCATCCTGCTGGACGGCCATTTCGTCTTCGAGCACACCGCGCGGCACCGCTCCGGCGCCTTCTTCAACTTCTCGGGCACCGCCGGCATGTGGCGGGTGAGCGCCATCGTCGACGCCGGCGGCTGGCAGGACGACACCATCACCGAGGACGCCGACCTCAGCTACCGGGCCCAGCTCAAGGGCTGGCGCGGGGTCTACCTGAAGGACCTGGTGGTGCCGGCCGAGCTGCCGGTGGACGTGAACGCCTTCAAGAGCCAGCAGCACCGCTGGGCCAAGGGCAACGCCCAGGTCATCCGCAAGCTGATGAAGACCATCCTGTTCAGCAAGGAGAGCCTGCACACCAAGGCGGAATGCTGGTTCCACCTGACCGCCAACTGCAACTACCTGCTGATGGTCGTGCTGGCCGTCATCATGGTGCCCTGCATGATCTTCCGGGCCGGCACCGCGCCGCACGTCCTGCTGCTCACCGACGGCCCGTTCTTCCTGCTCAACGCGGTCAGCGTCGGCCTGTACTTCGGCCTGTCCCAGCGCGAGGTCTCCAACAACAAGCACTGGACCAGCCGGCTGAAGTACATTCCCGGCCTCATGAGCCTGGGCATCGGGCTCTGCCTGAACCAGACCAAGGCCGTGCTGGAAGGCTTCTTCACCGACGACATCGAGTTCAAGCGCACCCCCAAGCTGGGCGTGGACGAGCGCGGCGAACCCAGCGCCCGCACCGCCCGGGCCTACAAGGTGCCCAAGAGCCTGCTCAGCTTCCTGGAGCTGGGTTTCGCCGTCTATTACTTCGCCGCCGTGGTGGCCGCCATCTACTTCCGCAAGTGGGCGTCGCTGCCCTTCCTCTGGCTGTTCTTCAGCGGCTTCGCCTACATCAGCTGCATGTCGCTGCTGGACGTCAGGATCTTCCACCGCCTGGCCACGGACGAGCTGGATGACCGGAATCCTGCTCCCCAGCTGGCGGTCATCCGAAGGAAATCGGGGTCTTGACCCCATCACGCGAACGAAAGGCAACCATGCCCACCGAATCCTTCAAGGCCAGCCGCCTCACCAAAGGGAACCTGTTCTTTCCCACCTGGATCGAAGTCTCCGACAACTCGGTCATGCGCCGCAAGCGCCACGGCTTCAGCGTGGAGCAGATGACCATCCACCTGCAGCGGGTGGCCAGCGTGCGCATCGAGACCGGGCTGTTCTGGTCCGACATCACCATCGAATCCACCGGTGGCACCGACCCCATCGTCAGCCACGGCCACCGCAAGGCGGACGCCCTGCGGATCAAGGAACTCATCGAAAAGGCCCAGTGCGCGCATCTCGCCCCGGCCCTGGAGAGCCAAGCGCCCACCCGGGTCTGCCCGTTCTGCGCGGAGACCATCAAGGCGGCGGCGGTGGTGTGCCGGTTCTGCGGCAAGGAGCTGCCCCCGGTGCTTGGCGCATAGCAAAAACGGGCGGCCCGATGGGGCCGCCCGTCCTGGTTGAACAGTAGGTTACAGCTTGGTGACGTTGGTGGCCTGGGGGCCTTTCTGGCCCTGGCCGGTGTCAAAGCTGACACGCTGGTTCTCGTCCAGGGTCTTGAAGCCGCTGCCCTGGATCGCGGTGTGATGGACGAAAAGGTCAGCGCCACCACCATCGGGGGTGATGAAGCCGAAACCCTTTTCGGCGTTGAACCATTTGACGGTACCTTGTGCTGCCATGATTTTATCCTGCCATATCGTCTGGAAGTATCGATGCAATGACATTCCCCAGACACAGGCCGTCAAAGCTTGTTCGTGATTGCCGCACGGAGCGGTTCACTGCTTCAGGATGACCGCAATGCCTCCGGAAGTCTCAAATAAATGTAAAATATTTCTCAAGGCCCCTTCATCCCCCCTGGGAACCCGGCACACGGCACCGGCCGGGCGGTTAATATGGGCTCTGCTGGATCCACCACTGTGAGGTTACGATGCGACTTGTCCGGTGTATCGGTCTGCCCTTGGTGATAGGCCTGTTCCTGGGTTGCGATTGCCTCGGCGGCCGTTCCAAGGCGGCGGATCCGGCGGCCCCGGCCCAGGCGGAATCCGCTTCGGCCCCGGCCCAGGACCAGGGCCAGCCCCCGCTCCGGCTGGTCTACGCCTCCGACCCCGTGGTTTATGCCCGCGGGGTGGCCATCCCGCCGAACACCCCCTACGGCACCGGCGGCCTGATCACCTCGTACCGGGTGAGCCCTGCCCTGCCCCAGGGCCTCAGCCTCGATCCCGCGACCGGCGTCATCAGCGGCACGCCCACGCGGGTGGCGGCGGCGGCCAGCTACGAGGTGACCGCCTCGAACAGCCTGGGCAGCACCAGCGTCACCCTGGGCATCACCGTCAACGACCAGGCCCCCGCCGCCAACCCGGTGGTGACCCTCGCCCCGTTCCTCACCGAGGGCAGCACCGGCCTCAGCGCCAGCACCCAGGACCTGGGCAGGGAGATGACCTATGTCTGGACCCTGCGCGGCGGCAGCATCACCGCCGGCCAGGGCACGCCCGCCATCACCTTCACCGCCGGGGAAGCGGGCGCCTTGACCGCCTCGGTGGCCGTGGGCAATACCGGCGGCAGCCTCACCGGCACCGCCGAGGCCACCGTGGTGCGCGCGCCCGATGCCACCCTGAGCGTGCCCCAGGCCATGGAGGCCTACGGCACCCGGAACGCCAGCGTCCCGGCCCAGTCCGGGGTGACCTACATCTGGACCATCCTGCCAGGCAGCGGCACGGCCACCATCAGCTCCGGACAGGGCACCCACGAGATCGGCTTCACGGCCGGCGCCAGCCTCGGCACCTTCCAGATCCAGGTGCAGGTGCAGAACCAGGCCGGAAGCTACCTCACCAACACCGGGACCGTCAAGATCCAGGCCCGATAACCGCGCCCGCATCCAAGGAGCCGCCCGTGTCCATCGCCCCAGGCATGCTGATCCTTCTCCTGGCTCTTCCGGTCGGACTTCCCGCCCAGGCGCCGCCGGCCTGGGTCCAGGGCCAGGGCACGGATGCGGACAGCTATCCCGCCACCCGCTTCCTGACCGGCTACGGCCTGTCCTCCCCCGGGGGCACCGAGGTCGAGCAGCGCCGGCAGGCCGTGGCCATGGCCAAGGACGCCCTGGTCTCGGCCATCCGCACCCACGTCAGCTCCGATCTCTCCGTGCGGGTGACCCAGCAGGACAAGCACATGTCGCACTACGCCCAGAACCTGGTGCGGACCCATGCCGATATGGAACTGGAAGGGCTGGACACGGTGCTCACCTGGCAGGACGCCCGGAAGAACACCACCCATGCCCTGGCCGTGCTGGACAAGCCCAGGACCCTGCTCCTGCTCGATGGCGAGCTGCAGCGCCAGGCCAGGGAATGCGCCAGCCAGTTCCAGGCTGCCCGGGCCGCCGGGGACGCCTCGGGCCTGATCCGGGCCCGGCACATCCGGGAGCACATGGAAGAACAGCAGCTGATCTACGCGGTGCTATCCGGGGGGCCGGCGCCGGCCACCGGCCCGGGCGCCGCGGAGATCACCGCGGAGCTGCGCCGGATCTATGCCGGGCGCAAGACCCTGGACGGCTGCGCGGCCATGGCCGCCCTGGACCTGGGCAGCGACCTGCCCAAGGGCATCCGCATGCTGATGGACCGCATCACCTTCGCCGACACCCCCTTTTGCGGCAGCCTGTCGGCCTACCTGGAGCAGGCCCTGGCCGGCCAGCTGGCGGCCTTCGGCCAGGTGAGGATCCTGGACAAGACCCAGGCCCGCGGCGCCATCCAGGAAACCAGCCTGGACGGCAACCTGGCGGATGCGCTGGGCTCCCAGGCGGCCGTGCGCGGCGTGCTGTTCGATCTGGGCAGCGAGGTGAAGCTGAACCTCCGGGTCACCTCCGCCACCGGCGAAGAGCTCGCCACCGCCGCGGTGGCCATGCCTGCCCAGCTGGTCCGGAACGCCGGCCTGAAGCTGGTCCCGGACAACTACCAGGAGGCGCGCAAGGCCCTGGAGATCTGCGACGCCCGGGTGCAGTCCTCCACGCTGCAGGTGAAGCTGGCCATGGACCGGGGCGACGGCGGCATCTACCGCAAGGGCGACAAGCTGCACCTGTTCCTCAAGGCCAACCTGGACTGCTATGTCAAGGTGCTCTACCACCAGGTGGACGGCACCAAGGTGCTGGTCTTCCCCAACCGCTTCCACCCCGACGCCCGCATCCAGAAGGACCGCATGTACCAGATCCCGCCCGACGACAACTCCTTCGACCTGGTCGTGCAGGCCCCCTTCGGCGCCGAGCTGGTCAAGCTGATCGCCTCCACCGATCCCATCGACGTCGAGGGCAAGGACCCCGACGCCAACGGCCTCACCGTGGTGCGGGACGACCTGGCCAAGCTGCTGGGCCGCACCCGCGGCATCGCCCTGACCAAGGCGGCGACCCAGTACAGCGAGGCCACCGCCGTGGTGAACACCATGGACTCCGGCAAGTAGACTTGATATCAGTTGGCAGGCTGCTCGCTGGCGGCGATGGCGGCGTCCAGCTTGTCCAGGGCGGTGTTGAGGCTCTGCTCGCCCTGGGCGATCTCCTTGCGGATCTGCGCCTTGGCGGAGCTGGCCAGGGCCTGGTCCATGGAGTCCTTGGTCATCACCACGAACAGGTACAGGGAGCCGTCGTCGGGATCGGTCCAGGTGGCGCGGGTGTTGGTGCCGGCCAGCTCCTGGTTGACCACCTGGCGGCTGACGTTCTCGATGACCCGGTTCATGACGTCGCTCTTGATCGTCTTGCTGCCCGTGGTGGCGCTGGCCGTGGCCACCTGCTGGTTGAGCTGGCTGAACATGTTCTGGACCCGGACCTTGAGCTTGCCGGCCAGCTTGGTGCGGGCATCGGCCAACGCCACGGTGCGCATCAGGCTCTTGTCCCCCATGGCGTTGGGCTGGGCGATGCCGACCGCGGCGAGGCCGTCCGGAATCTCCTCGTTATCGATCCAGACGGGCGCGTTGCGCGTCTGGGTGGTGGTGACCGGAACGGTGACGGGAGCCTTTTCGCCGCCACAGGCGACAAGGGCGAGGACCAGGGTGCCTGCAGGGAGGACGGTGCGCATGCGCATGGGGACTCCTATGGGTTGGGTGGGAACGCCCATGGTAGCACTCTTGCTAAACGCCCCTGTAACGATAAGGGGACGGCGGTTTACATCATTTTTTCAACACTTGCCGGGACCGATCGACGTCCCGCGAAAAAGCGGTATCTTAAAATCCTTTCAAGGAGGTCACCATGTCGGCGAAAAAGATCCTGGTCCTCGTGGGCGATTTTGTCGAGGACTACGAAGTGATGGTCCCGTTCCAGATGCTCCTCATGGTCGGGCATACCGTGCATGCCGTGTGCCCGGACAAGAAGGCCGGCGATTTCGTCCGCACCGCCATCCACGATTTCGAGGGCGACCAGACCTATTCGGAAAAGCCCGGTCACCGCTTCACCCTGAACGCCTCCTTCGCCGAGGCGCGGGCCGAGGACTACGACGCCCTGGTCATTCCGGGCGGCCGGGCGCCCGAGTACCTGCGGCTGAACCCCAAGGTGCTGGACCTGGTGCGGGCCATGGCCAAGGCCGGCAAGCCCATCGCCGCCATCTGCCACGGGCCGCAGATCCTGGCCGCCGCCGGGGTGCTGCAGGGCAAGGCCTGCACCGCCTATCCCGCCGTGGGCCCCGAAGTGACCGAAGCCGGCGGCGCGTTCCAGGCCATTCCGGTGGACCAGGCCTACGTGCAAGGCAACCTGGTCACCGCCCCGGCCTGGCCGGCCCATCCGGACTGGATCGCCAAGTTCCTGAAGGTGCTGGGCTCCCGCATCGAAGCCTGAAGCTCCGCTACACTGGAAGGCCCTCAGCCACGCGGTTCCGCGGCCGGGGGCCTCCGGAGTAGTCGATGAAAGAATCTTCCCGTGCCACCCTCGGCCAGACCCGGCGAATGGTGGTGAAACTGGGCACCAACGTCATCATGCGCGCCGACGGGCTGCCCGCCCTGGGCCGGCTGTACGGCATCCTGGAATCGGTCGCGACGCTGGGGCGGCAGGGCAAGGAGATCCTGCTGGTCTCTTCGGGGGCCATCGGCCTGGGTGCCCAGCAGCTGGGGCTGGACCACGCGCCCAAGCTGCTGGCCGGGAAGCAGGCCTGCGCCGCGGTGGGCCAAGGCCGGCTCATGGCCATCTACCAGGAAGGGTTCGCCCGGCTCGGGATCGTCGCGGCCCAGGTGCTGCTCACCGAGCACGACTTCAGCAACCGCCGGAGCTACCTGAACCTGCGCGCCACCCTCGAGCACCTGCTCAAGCTCGGGGTGGTGCCGGTGATCAACGAGAACGACACGGTCTCCACCACCGAGCTGGAGGCGCCGGACGGCTTCCGGACCACGCCGGTGTTCGGCGACAACGACAAGCTCTCCGCCCTGGTGGCCAGCGGCGTGGAGGCGGACACCCTGCTGATCCTGTCCGACGTGGCGGGGCTCTACACCGGCAATCCGCGCCGGAATCCGGAGGCCCGGCTGATTCCCTGGGTGGGCGAGCTCACCGACGAGATCGAGCGCTGCGCCGACGGCCAGAGCGAGCGCGGCCGGGGCGGCATGGCCTCCAAGCTGGCGGCGGTGCGGGTGGCCACCCGGTCCGGCACCCGGGTGCTGATCGCCGACGGCGCCAATCCCGGAATCCTGGACCAGGTGCTGGGCGGCCAGGAGGTGGGCACGCTGTTCGAGCCCGGGCCGCGGCTCAAGGGCCGCAAGCGCTGGATCGCCCATGCCGGGCAGCTTTCGGGCCGGATCCGGGTGAATCCGGGCGCCCGGGAGGCGCTCCAGGCCGGCCGGGTCTCCCTGCTGGCCGCCGGAGTGGTGGGGCTCGAAGGCGACTTCGAACGGGACGACGTGGTGGCCATCGCCGACCAGGACGGCCATGATTTCGCCCGGGGCATTGCCACCATGGGCCGGGCCGACGCCGACCCCAGCCTGAACCGGGCGCCCGCCAGCGGCCGGGTCCTGGTCAGCCGCGACACGTTCGTCCTCCTGGAGCGCGCATGAACCCGCACCTTGACCCATCGATCAGGGACCGGGCCGGGCTGGCCCGCGCCGCCTCCCGCCGGTTGGCCGCCGCCCCCGCCCAGGCCCGCGACCAGGCCCTGCGCGCCGCCGCGGAACGGCTGATGGAGCGGGCCGAGGCCGTGCTCCAGGCCAATGCCGAGGACTGCGCCAAAGCCCCGGCGCTATCGCCGGCCAGCGCCAGCCGGCTGAAAGTGGACGGCGCCAGGCTGCGGGAGATGGCGCGCGGGCTGGAGGCCGTGGCCGCCCTGGCCGATCCGCTGGGCCGGGTGCGCCTGCACCGGCTGCTGGACGAAGGCCTGGAGCTCACCCAGGTGACCTGCCCGCTGGGCGTGCTGGGGGTGGTCTTCGAGGCCCGGCCCGACGCGCTGCTGCAGATCGGCTCGCTCGCCATCAAGTCGGGCAACGCGGCGCTGCTCAAGGGCGGCAGCGAGGCCACCCGCACCAACCAGGTGCTGGCCGCCATCCTGCGCGAAGGGCTGGCCGCGGCCGGCCTGCCGGAGGACGCGATCCAGCTGCTGGGCGGACGGGAGGACGTGGATGCCCTGCTGGCCCTGGACGACCTGGTGGACCTGGTCATCCCGCGCGGTTCGAGCGCGCTGGTGCGGCACATCAAGGCCCACACGCGGATCCCGGTGCTGGGCCACGCCGAAGGGATCTGCCACATCTACCTGGACGCCGGCGCCGACCCGGCCAAGGCGGTGGCCGTGGTGCACGACGCCAAGCTGCAGTACCCGGCCGCCTGCAACGCCGTGGAGACCCTGCTGGTGCACCGGGACGCCAGCGCGCTGCTGGTCCTGGTGGCCGAGGATCTCCGGGCCCACGGGGCGGAACTGCGCGGCTGCCCCCGGGCGCGGGCGGTGCTGCCCTGGCTGGTGCCGGCGGTGGCGGCGGACTGGGACACCGAATACGGCGAGCCGATCCTGGCCATCCGCATCGTCGACGACCTGGACCAGGCCATCGCCCACATCCACGCCCACGGTTCCGGCCACACCGAGGCGATCCTGACCGAGGACCCGGGCAGGGCGGCCCGGTTCCTGGCCGAGGTGGACGCGGCCGGGGTCTACCACAACGCCTCGACCCGGTTCGCCGACGGCTACCGCTACGGGTTCGGCGCCGAGGTGGGCATCAGCACCTCGCGGCTCCATGCCCGCGGCCCGGTGGGTCTGGATGGGCTGCTGTCCTCCAGGTACCTGCTGCGCGGCGACGGCCACCGGGTGGCTGATTACACCGGCACCGATCCCAGGCCCTTTCTGCACCAGGATCTGGAACTGAACTGATTGGTCGAGATGGCCGGTACAGTTTAGTTTGAGGGTAAAACTTTCCAGATTTATAACTTGACAACAAAGCCCTAAACGTCTTAAATATGAGCATTCCATCTTTCCAATGCGCCGCAGGGATCCGCTAGGAACCAGACTGCGACTCGCCGATACGTCGTGATTGTCCACCCCCGCGAGGGCTGGCGTTCAGCGCGGCCACATTTCAATTGAGAGAAAGGACTGTTCCATGCCTTGGGTGCAAAACTATTCTGCCGTTAACGGGAGCCTGCTCCTGACTGCCATCGTGGTGGCCATACCGATCCTGTTCCTTTTCTGGGCCTTGGCCATCAAGCGCATGAAAGGCCATGTGGCCGGCCTGCTCACCCTGCTGATCACCATCATCATCAGCGTCCTGGCCTACCACATGCCCCTCTCCGCCGCGATTTCGGCCTCCCTGCTGGGCATGGTTACCGGCTTGTTCCCGATCGGCTGGATCATCCTGACGGCCGTGTTCCTGTTCAACCTCACCGTGGCCTCCGGCCAGTTCGAGGTGATCAAGAGTTCCATCTCGGCGCTGTCGCCGGACCGGCGCATCCAGGCGCTGCTGATCGCCTTCTGCTTCTCCGCCTTCATGGAGGGCGTGGCCGGCCAGGGCGCCCCGGTGGCCGTGGCCGCGGCCATGCTGATCGGCCTGGGCTTCCCGGCCCTGCCCGCCGCCGTCATCTGCCTCGTTGCCAACACGCCGCCGGTGCCCTTCGGTCCGGTGGGCGTGCCGACCATCATGATGTCCACCGTGACCGGCTTCCCCGCCACGACCCTGGCCCGCGCCATCGGCCTGGACATGGCGTTTTTGGCCCTGATCATCCCCTTCTTCATGGTGGTGGTGATGGTCGGCTTCAAGCGCGCCAAGGAAGTGGTGCCGGCCTGCCTGGTGGCCGGCATCAGCTATGCCATCACCTCGGTGCTGGTGTCCAGCTACTTCGGCCCCGAACTGCCCGGCATCACGGCCTCGGTCGTTTCGCTGGTGTGCCTGGTCGTGTTCATCAAGTTCTGGCAGCCCAAGACGGTCTGGAACTTCCCCGAGGACAGCGAAGCCGCGCGCAAGGCCTCCAGCCAATCCTACAGCGCCGGGCAGATCTTCAAGGCCTGGTCGCCCTTCCTCATCCTCATGGTGGTCATGGCCATCTGGGGCACCCCGGTCTTCAAGAACTTCGCCAACAAGAGCCTCAAGTGGTTCTGCCTGTTCCCCCACTGGCCGGGGCTGGACGGCATGGTGCTCAGGTCCGCGCCGATCGTCGCCAAGCCCACCGTCTATGCCGCCAGCTACCGCTGGGAATGGTTCACCGCGGCCGGCACGGCGATGATGATCTCCTCCCTGCTCTCCATGGTGGTGCTGGGCATCTCCCCCGCCACCGGCGCCAAGGTGCTGGGCAAGACCTTCAAGCAGCTGCAGTTCACCCTCATCACCCTGGCCTCCGTGCTGGGCATCGGCTTCCTGGCCAACTATTCGGGCATGTCGTTCACCCTGGGCCTGGCCTTCGCCGCCTACACCGGCATGGCGTTCCCCATCTTCTCCCCGATCATCGGCATGGTGGGCGTGTTCCTCACCGGTTCGGTCACCTCGTCGGCGGCCCTGTTCGGCAAGCTGCAGCAAGTCACGGCGATGAGCCTGGGTATGAATCCCATCCTCACCACCTCCGCCAACCTGTTCGGCGCCGACATCGGCAAGCTGATCTCGCCCCAGTCCATCGCCGTGGCCTGCGCCGCCGTGGGCCTGGTGGGCCGGGAGACCGACATCTTCCGCAAGACCATCAAGTATTCCCTGTATCTCCTGCTGATCGTGATCGCGGTGGTGCTGCTCCAGGCTTTCATCATTCCCTGGATGCTGCCAGCAGCGCCAATTGCAAGCTAAGTAAAATAATTTCAAACTATGGAGGACAGAACCATGACCAGCTATACGCCAGGAAGCCTTAAAGGACTTATTGATTCGACGCCGGATGTGGCCATCCTGGTCAACCTCGCGGAGCACTATGCCCAGCGCAAGCTGCCGGCCACCGGGGTGGACAGCCAGGTGGTCTACGACTGCCCGCGCACCCAGGTCATGGTGCGCACGGCGGTGAAAGGCACCGCCATCGGCACGCACTTCCACTCGGTCACGGACGAGATCGTCATCGTGGTGGGCGGCAAGGGCGAAATCATGGTGAACGGCGAATGGAAGCCGGTCAAGGCAGGCGATATCCACGTCTGCCCCCGGGGCATCATCCACGACACCCGCGCCCTGGACGAGGACCTGCAGTACCTTTCCATCTTCACCCCGCATCTTCCGGCGGGTACTGACATCAACTGGCTTTAAACTAACCAAAGAGGAGAACGACCATGAAAGCTCTACTTCCCAACATCGATCCGGATGGACTGATGGAATTCTCCGTGGTCTACACCGACCGCGCACTGAACCACATGTCCAAGAAATTCCAGAAGGTGATGAACGAAATCAACCGCATCCTGAAGAAGGTGTACCACTCCAAGGCCGCCGTCATCGTACCCGGCAGCGGCACCTATGGGATGGAGGCCGTGGCCCGGCAGTTCTGTACCGGCAAGAAGACCCTGGTGATCCGCGACGGCTTCTTCAGCTTCCGCTGGACCCAGATCTTCGAGATGGGCGGGATTCCCTCGGCGCAGACGGTGCTCAAGGCGCGCGCCACCACCAAGGACAAGCAGTCGCCCTGGATTCCGACCCCCATCGCCGAGGTGGTGGCCGCCATCGCCGCCGAGAAGCCCGACGTGGTGATCGCTCCGCACGTTGAAACGGCCGCCGGCATCATCCTCCCCAACGACTATCTGAAGGCGGTGGCGCAGGCCACCCACGCGGCCGGCGGCATCTTCGTGCTGGACTGCGTCGCTTCGGGCTGCATGTGGGTCGATATGGAAGCCATCGGCGTCGACGTGATCGTCACCGCTCCCCAGAAGGGCTGGAGCGGCTCCCCCTGCTGCGCCATGGTCATGCTCTCCGAGAAGGCCCTGGCCGTCATGGAAGGCACCACCAGCACCAGTTTCTCCTGCGACCTCAAGAAATGGTCCTCGATCATGGACGCCTTCGTGAAGGGCGGCCACGCCTACCACGCCACCATGCCGACCGATTCCCTGGCGCGCATCTGCGCCGTGATGCAGGAAATGGAAGCCTACGGCTTCGACAAGCTGCAGGCCGAGCAGACGGAACTGGGCGCCAAGGTCCGCGCCCTGCTGGACAAGTGCGGGCTGCCCAGCGTGGCCGCCGAAGGCTTCAAGTCCCCCGGCGTCGTGGTCTGCTACACCACGGATCCGGAAGTGCAGTCCGGCAAGAAGTTCCTCGCCGCCGGCCTGCAGATCGCCTCGGGCGTGCCGCTCAAGTGCGACGAGCCTGCCGACTTCATGACCTTCCGGCTGGGCCTGTTCGGGCTGGACAAGCTGCACAACGTCGACCGCACCGTGGAGTACCTGGCCACCGCGCTGAAGCAGATCGGCCTCCGCTAGGAAACGTCAAGCCACCAAACCAGGGGCGGTCCGGCATGCCGGGCCGCCCCTGGCGGTTGTACCTGAGACTTGACGGCATAAGTTATTTGGTTGGATCCTTCCGGCATACGGGCAAGGATCACCACCGAGAGGTCATTGGGGAGCAGGACCATGGCACAGCGTACGCTCGCGGTCATCATGGCTGGAGGCATGGGGGAGCGGCTGCGGCCGCTCACGGACATCCGGACCAAACCGGCCGTGCCGTTCGGCGCCATCTACCGGATCATCGATTTCACCCTCAGCAACTGCATCAACTCCGACATGCGCCAGATCCTGGTCCTGACCCAGTACAAGTCCCATTCCCTCAGCCGGCACCTGGCCCTGGGCTTCAATTTCCTGTCGCCGCGCCTGGACGAATTCATCGAGGAGGTGCCGGCCCAGATGCAGGTGGGCAACCAGTGGTACAAGGGCACCGCCGACGCCCTCCGGCAGAACCTGCCCTTCATCGACGACGTGGCTCCGGACCTGGTGCTGATCCTGGCGGGCGACCACATCTACAAGATGGACTACCGCCTGCTCCGCCGATTCCACCAGGAGCGCGCCGCCCGGCTCACGGTTTCGGTCATCCGGATCCCGGCGGACCAGGCGGCCGGCCAGTTCGGCGTGCTGGAAGTGGACGCGACCGGCCTGATCGTCGGCTTCGAAGAAAAGCCTGCGCTGCCCAAATGCATTCCCGGCACCACCGACTGCCTGGCCTCCATGGGCATCTACATCTTCGAGAACCAGGCCCTGCACCAGTGGCTGGACAACGACCTGCCCGACTTCGGCCGGGATGTCATCCCGGCCATGGTGGCGGCGGGCGAACCGGTCTACGCCTTCGACTTCTCCACCATGAACCAGATCGAGGACTACATCGTGGTGTCCCGCGGCGGGCAGCGGATCAAGACCCTGCGCCAGACCGAGGATGCCGGCTACTGGCGCGATGTGGGCACCCTCGACTCGTTCTGGCAGGCCAACCTGGACCTGGTGGCGGTCAAGCCGGCCTTCTCACTGTATGGGGAACGCTGGCCGATCTTCCGCAGCCCGACCTTCTTCCCGCCGGCCAAGTTCGTGCATGAGGAGGAAGGCCGCACCGGCCAGGCGCTGCGCTCCATCATCGCCGAAGGGGTGGTCATCTCCGGAGGCCTGGTGCGGTCCAGCGTGATCGGGGCCGGAACCTTCGTGCAGAGCCACGCCCTGGTGGAATCCTCCGTGATCTTCGGCGGCGAGGTGCACCGGGAACTGGTGCTGGAAACCTCCATCGGCCGGCACTGCCGGATCCGCAACGCCATCGTCGACCGCCACGTGACGCTGCGCGAGGGCACGGTCATCGGCTACGATCGCGCCGAAGACGAGCGCCGCGGCCTCAGGACCGCCGCCATCGGCGGCAGCGGGGACTATGTGGTGGCGGTACCCAGGAACACGATCCTTTAAATTTCGGCGTAGGGATCAGCCAGCGGAGGCAGTTCGTCCCAGTCTTCGGGCGGCTTGCCGGCATCATCCAGCAGGGCCACCAGGACCCCGGTCAGGACCAGCGCGATGCCGTTCAGGTAGAGGACATCCCAGAGGGGCAGAGCAGGCAGTTCGGTCATGGGATCCTCCTCGGGGTAGAGCGGCTCCCATGGAATTGAGCGAAATTCGTGCCAGAAATAATCGATCTGCGATACCCGCGGGAACCCACGCGAATGCCCTGTTTTTTCCGGCAGGACACCCCGAACGGGTGGGATCCTGCAACGCCTGTGGCAGAATGAAACACTCAGGCAATGGCACCCAAGCCCTGGCCGCCGCTTTCGCCGGCCGCCTCCTTGGCCAGGAAGCGCCCCAGACCGGTGGGCGACGGCCGATAGGAAGGGACCATGGCCATGAAGCAATCCAGGATATTCCGCAGGCGCTCCGATTCGGGATGGTCCAGGAGCGCGTTGAGGTTGCGCAGGCCCTGCTCCAGCTGCCCCGAATCCTGGGGGTCCTGGAGCGCCTCGAAGATCTTGGCGTGCACCTGGCTCCGGATCTCCTCGCCGGAGGTGAACAGTTCCTCGAACAGCTTCTCCCCCGGCCGGAGCCCCGTGTAGCGGATGTCCATGTCCGCCCCCGGGCGGTAGCCCGAGAGCCGGACCATCTCCCGCGCCAGCTCGGCGATGCGGACCGGGTCGCCCATGTCCAGCGCGAACACCTTGCCGCCGTCGCCCAGCAGCCCGGCCTGCAGCACCAGCTGGGCCGCCTCCTGGGTGGTCATGAAGTAGCGCACCATGTCCGGATGGGTGACCGTGACCGGCCCGCCGCGCCGGATCTGATCCATGAAGATGGGAATCACGCTGCCCCGGCTGCCCAGCACGTTGCCGAAGCGCACGCTGATCAGCCGCACGCCGGAGCCCGCGATGCCGGCCGCCCTGGCCACCACCAGCTCGGCGATGCGCTTGGAGACGCCCAGGACGCTCACCGGGTTCACCGCCTTGTCGGTGGAGATGTTCACGAAGGTGCGGGTGCCCAGATCGAGCGCCGCGTTCAGCACATTGTGGGTGCCGAAGATGTTGTTCTCGATGGCCTCTTCGGGGTTGTCCTCCAGGAAGGGCACGTGCTTGTGGGCCGCGGCGTGCAGTACCACATCCGGGCGCCAGGACAGGAACACCTGGCGCAGCCTCTGCGGGTTGCGGATGTCGCAGAGGGCCACCGCCACCTGCTGCCTGGGCAGCAGGCGGGCCAGATCGCGCTGGGCCTCCCACAGGCTGTTCTCGCCCCGGCCCAGCAGCACCACCCGCTCCGGGCCGAGGCCGGCCACGGTCCGGGCCAGTTCGCTGCCGATGGAGCCGCCGCCTCCGGTGATGAGCACCACGGCCCCGGCCACCGCCGCCCGGATCGCCACGGTATCCAGGCAGACCGGCTCCCGGCGCAGCAGGTCCTCGATGGCGATGGGCCGCACTTCCGGCTTCCAGGGCTGGCCGGCCACCAGGCTCTGGATGCCCGGCACGGTCTTGACCTCGACGCCTTCGGCCCGGGCCAGGGCCGCCACTTCACGCAGCCTCGCCCCGGGCGCCCCGGCCATGGCCAGGATCACCTGGGTGGCCCGCTGCTCGCGGATGTAGGTCGGCAGCAGCGCGGCCGGGCCCAGCACCGGCACGCCCTGGACCCTGAGGCCCTGTTTTTCCAGATCGTCATCCACGAACCCCAGCACTTGGCAGTTGAGGCCGGGGTGGTCCGCCAGTTCCTGGCACAGCAGCACCCCGGCCCGCCCGGCGCCGACGATGATGGTCCGCTGGACGGTGCCGCCCAGGCCGGCGGCGGGCCCGCCCCGGCGCCGGTACCGGGTCAGCTGGGCCATGCGCAGGCCGAACCACAGGGGACCGAGCAGCAGGCTGGCCCCGAGCGCCACCGCCAAGGGCTCGCCGGGCCAACCCTCCCGGCGCAGCAGGCACACCGTCGTGACGCCGGCCATCACCGCCAGGTTGCCCAGCATGAGCGACCAGGCATCCTTGATCCCCATCGCCCGGTAGTGCTGGGAATAGAACCTGAAGGCGACATTGATGGCCATGGCCAGGAGGACGAAGCAGGCCAGGCCCGACGGGCGCGGCAGGCCCTGGCGCAGCACGGCGCAGGCGGCGGCCATTGCCAAACAGGCAGCCATGCCATCAAGTGCCAGTTTGATGCACCTCCGGATCAAAGGGACCCTCGTTAACTTCCCAGCCCGGGTCCGGCCTGCCACGAGCGAAACCAAGTTGATGTCAGACATTACTATTTCCCCTGAATCTGTCCTTCAAACACATGCCGGACATTGGCCATTGGATTGGCATTTCCAATAAAAACATTATGAGTGAAACATCATTTCAGGACAAAAGTTAAAACAAATTCAAAAAAAAGGTAGTGTTTTATATCTTGACTTAGATAATATTATTTTTTTAAATATTGTGGATACTGTCACGACATTACTTTTACCGTTACTTTTCCAGCACTTATGCAAAAGCCCATGAACAGTCTCAATCGTTCATGGCCCATGAGCAAGATTAATTTTTTATATTTTTTGAATTTTTGAAAGCTCAGATGTCGTAATTGAGGGAAGGCGCCGACTCCTTGGCCTGCTGGCGTTCCAGCAGCGCCGCCAGGGAGATGCCCTGGTAGAGGTCGCTCAGCGACCGGGTGCCCTCCTCCCACAGTTCCTGGAGGGCGCAGACTTCGGGCTTCCGGCAGCAGCCCGAACCGCCGGGGCATTCGGCCAGGTTCAAGGGGCCCTCCAGGGCTTCGATGATGGCCAGCACCGTGATCTCCGCCGGGGGCCGGGACAGGGTGTAGCCGCCGCGCGCGCCGCGCACGCCCTGGACGATCCCGGCCTTGCGCAGCGGCACCATCAGCTGCTCCAGGTAGGTGCCGGGCAGGTGCTCCCGCTCGACGATATCCTTGAGGAAAGTGGAACCGTGGCCGTGGGCCCGGGCGAGGGCGAGCACGGCCCGCATCCCGTAGATGGCTCTCGATGAAAATTTCATTAGAACGCTCCGGTCCGTGACTTCGCCACAGAAGCAACATCTGCATTTTACGGTTTTCCGATCAAATGAGTTAGAGTTTGCTCCCTTATAATGAAACGATGAACCTTTCTGCTGTTTCCCCAACCCCGGCCCTGGCGCCTGAATCCGGCGCGGCCCGCAGCCAGCGCACCTGGGCGGTGGCGTTCGCGGGTTTTTGCGCCTTCCTGGGGCTCTATGCGACCCAGCCGCTCCTGCCGATGCTGGAGCGGCTGTTCCAGGCCGACAAGGCCACGGTGAGCCTGACCCTGACCGCCACCACCCTCGGCGTGGCCATCGCGGCGCCGCTGGTGGGGTCGGTGGCGGACCGCTGGGGGCGCAAGCGGGTCATGGTCTACTCGGCCAGCCTGCTGGCCCTGGCGACCCTGCTGGACGCCACCGCGGAAGGCCTGCCGTCGTTGATCTTCTGGCGCTTCCTGCAGGGGCTGTTCACCCCGGGGGTGTTCGCGGTGACGGTGGCCTATGTGCAGGAGGAGTGGGCCGACGGAGGCGCCGGCAGGGCCATGGCCATCTATGTGACCGGCACGGTCATCGGCGGCTTCACCGGGCGGATGGCCACCGGGCTGATCGCTTCGCGCTGGAACTGGCACTGGGCCTTCGTGGTCATCGGCGGGCTGGGCGCGCTGTCGGCCTTGGCGCTCCAGGCCTGGCTGCCCCGGGAACGCCATTTCACCGGCCGGCCGCCGAGCGCTTCGCTGCTCTCGGGCATGGGCGGCCACCTGGGCAACCCGCGCCTGCTGGCGACCTTCGCGGCGGGGTTCGGGGTGCTGTTCACCCTGGTCGCCACCTATACCTACGTGACCTTCCATCTGGCGGGGGCGCCGTTCTACCTGGGCCCCCTGGGGATCGGTTCGCTGTTCTGCACCTACCTGTTCGGCGCGGCCGTCACCCCGCCCTGCGGCCGGGTGATCGACCGCTACGGGCACCGGATCGCCCTGGCGCTGGCGATGACCATCGGCATCGGCGGGATGCTGCTCACCCTGATCCCGAACCTCTGGATGGTGGTGGCCGGCCTCGCCCTGTGCTGTTCCGGCGTGTTCGTCGCCCAGGCGGCCACCACCAGCTACATCGGCCTGGCCACGCGGCACGGCAGGGCCCTGGCGGTGGGCCTGTACGTCACCTGCTACTACGTGGGCGGCAGCGTCGGCGCGGAGCTGCCCGGCTTCCTGTGGCGCTTCGGCGGCTGGCCTGCCTGCGTGGCGCTGGTGATCCTGGTGCAGGCGCTGACCATCGCCCTCACCTTCAGCTGCTGGTCCGGGCCACCGGCTGAAGCGTGAGGGCTCCTGTTCAGCCGACCGGGGAGATGGCCGTGAGGTAGGGGATGCCGATCAGCAGCAGGGCGCCGATGAAGATCAGCCCGAACACCAGGCCGAGGCTCCAGAACGCCTTGCGGGAAATGAAGCCGCCCGCGTAGTACACCGGGGCGGGGCCGGTGGCATAGGGGGTGATGACGCCCATGATGCCCAGGGAGAAGCAGAGCATCATGGCGAACGCCTTGACCGGCATGCCGGGGATGGCCATGCCCGAGGCCAGGATCACCGGCAGGACGGCGGCGGTGTGCGCCGCCAGGCTGGCGAACATGTAGTGGATGAAGAAGAAGAAGGCCACCAGGATCGCCAGGACGGTAATCGGGCCGATCCCCACCAGGTGCGCGGCCACGAACTTGGCCACCCAGGTGACGAAGCCCACCTTGTTCAGGCCGTCGGCCAGGGCCACCAGGGTGGCGAACCAGACCAGCACGTTCCAGGCGCCCTTGTTGCCCAGGATGTCATCCCACTCCACCACCTTGAACACGATCATGCCGGCGATGACCAGCAGCACCACGCCGGTGGCGTCGATGAAATTGGCGCCGACCAGGGGCAGCCGGATGCCTTTGTTGGAACCGACGATCCACAGGAACACGGCGCAGATCACCAGGAGGGCCATGACGATCTCCTGGATCTTCACGGCACCCATGTTCACCAGCTCCTTCGCGGCCCAGGCCGGCACTTCCTCGCTGGCCTTGATTTCCGGTGGGTAGATCCAGTAGACCAGGAGCGGCAGCAGGAGCAGCAGGGGCACCGCCACCGGCAGGAAGCCCATGAACCACTGGGTCCAGGTGAGGTCCAGCTTGGCCGTCTGCTTGACGATGGCCAGGGCCGCGGCGTTGGGCGCCAGGGAGGTGACGAACATGGAACTGGTGATGCAGGTGGTGGCGAAGGCCACCCACATGATGTAGGAGCCGATCTTCCGGGCGGTGGGGCCTGGTGTGGAGCCGTACAGGCCGGGGATGTTCTGGATCACCGGGAAGATGGTGCCGCCGCTGCGCGCGGTGTTGGAAGGCGTGCCGGGCGCCAGCACCAGGTCGGCCAGCATGATGGCGTAGCCCAGGCCCAGGGTCCTGCGCCCGAGCAGGCGCACCAGCTGGAGCGCCACCCGGCGCCCCAGGCCGCTCTTGGCGTAGCCGATGGAGAACACGAAGGCGCCGAAGATCAGCCAAACGGTGCGGTCGGAGAAGCCGGCCAGGGCCCAGCTGATGGACTTGGCGGGGTCCGGGTCCACGTAGCGCATCGCCCCGGCCAGGGCGATGCCGATCATGCCGATGGCCGCGGCCGGAATGGGCTCCAGGATGAGGGCCAGGATCACCGCGGCGAACAGGGCGAAATAGTGCCAGGCCGCGGGGGTCAAGCCGCCCGGAACGGGGACGGCCGTGATCAGCACCCAGAGCAGCACCGGACCCAGGATTTTCCACCACATGGATTTCATAAATTCCTCCAATTCATCCCGGAACGACGGCATGGCCCGATGCCTGGGTCCGCGAGCAGTGTGTGGGTTCGAACCATTTTGAACCCGGAACGGCCGGGCCGGCGTGAATTTCCGCTCAGGCTTTCGAGGCCACCGCCAGGAACAGCGGGAAGCGTTCCGGCCGGCGGTCCGTGGTGCGCAGGATCTCGTAGGGCGTGCTGAAGCGGATGGCGCGGAAGCCGCAGCGCAGCATCCTGGCGGCGAGCTCCTGGCGGTCGAAGCCCCTGTGCACCTCGGCCCCGGGTCCGTGGAAGGAACCGTCCTCGGTATCCAGGTCGGCCACGCAGAGCCGGCCGCCGGGGGTCAGCAGATCATGGAACCGGGCCAGGATGCCGTCGATGTCCGCGATGTGGTGCAGGGTCATCAAGGTGCAGACCAGGTCGTAGGCGCCGGGCGCGGGGCCCGCGGTCAGGTCCAGTTCCAGCGGGGTCATGTTGTCCACGCCCGCGGCGGCGATCTTTTCGCGCAGGACGGTGAGCATCCCCTGGGAGGTGTCGGCCAGGGTGATATGGCCCAGGTGGGGCTGCAGCGCGAAGCCCAACAGGCCCGTGCCGCAGCCGTACTCCAGGGCGCGCAGGCCGGCCAGCGGCCCGGCCTCGGCCCGGATCGCCTCGGCCACCCGCCGGGCCCGTTCCACCTTGGCCGCGTCCGCGTCCCAGTTCCAGGCCTGGTGGTCAAACTCGCTCATGGGCATCCTTTCGGCGGAAAGATGGATGAAGGATAGGATGGCGGAGGCAGAAATTGTAAGCTTCGTTGGGGGGGTGGACATGCATATCCTGGTGGCCGGCTGCGGCTGGCTGGGCACGGCGGTGGCGGCCAGGCTCATGGGCCGGGGCGACCGGGTGACCGGGATCCGCAGCGACCCCGGCCGGGCCGAAGGGCTCCGGGCCTTGGGCATCGAGCCCCTGGCCCTGGATCTGGCCGCCCCTGACGCCGCGCTCCCGGACGGCGTGGAGGCCATCCTCGCCCTGCAGGCGGCCCAGCGCGGCTCCGAAGCCGCCTACCGCCGGGCCTACCTCCTGGCCAACGCCACCCTCCTGCGGGCCGCGCGCCGGCCGGGCCTCAAGGCCCTGGTGTACTCCGGCTCCACCGGCATCTTCGCCCAGCGGGACGGTTCGGAGGTGGACGAGACCAGCCCGCCGGCGCCCGCGCCAGGCACCTCCCAGGTGCTCGCCGAAGCCGAGCGCATGCTGCTGGGCGCGGCCGCGGAGGGTCTTCCGGTGCGCATCGTGCGGCTCTCCGGGCTCTACGGGCCGGCCCGCACCGGGGTGATCGAGCGGGTGCGCAGCGGCTCCCTGGCCCTGGGGCCGGGCGACGGCGCCTGGATGAATTTCTGCCACCGGGACGACGCCGTCGAAGCCATCATCGCCGCCCTGGACCGGGGCCGGGACGGCGCCGTCTACCATGCCACCGATGCCCTGCCCTTGCGCCGCCGGGAGGTGGTCCGGCACGTGGCCGGGCGCCTGGGCATCCCGCCCCCTTCCTCGGCCGCGCCCGCCGCCGGCCCCGACCGCAGGGTCTCCGGGCTGCGCACCCGGGCCGAACTGGGGCTGGAACTCCGGTGGCCCTCCCTGCGGGAGGGGCTGGAACCGTTCCTGGTTAAGTGAGGGTGAAGCCGCGCCCGGCCAGGAACCCGCGCATGTGCGGCCGGGGCCGGGCCGCCCAGGCCATGACCTCCTCGCTCCAGGAACTGTCCTTGCGGCCGCCGGAACGGGTCTGGTAGTAGGCGCGAAGCTCCCGGTCGTACTGCTTGATCCCGTCCAGCGAGCCCGGGTCGGCATAGCGCTCCCGCTTCAGCACCACGCTCAGCGGCAGGCGCGGCTTGACTTCCGGGGTCTGGGCGGGCTGCCCCAGGCACATGCCGAACACCGGGTAGACCAGCCCGGGCAGCTCCAGCAGCTCCGAGACCGCCTGGGGATTGTTGCGCACCCCGCCGATGTAGCAGATCCCCAGGCCGAGCGATTCGGCGGCCACCGCGCAATTCTGCGCGGCCAGGGCCACGTCCACCGTGGCGCTCAGGAAGCGCTCGGTCATGCCGCCATCGAACGGCACGCCCTGCATGGCGCAGGCCAGCTTGGCCCGGTTCAGGTCGGCGCAGAACACCAGGAAGGCGCCGGCCTCGGCCACGTAGCTCTGCCCCCCGGACAGCTCGGCGAGCCGCGCCCGCGCCGCCCCGTCCCGGACCAGGATCACCGTGGTCGTCTGGATGTTGCTGGAGGTGGCCGCCGCCTGGCCGCAGCGGACGATCTCCTCGATCACGGCGTCCGGCACCGGTTCGGCGGCGAACTTGCGGATCGAGCGATGGGCTTTGAGCAGGGCGATGACGTCGTTCATGGGGGTCCTCGGTTCGGGATGCTCCAATTGTAGCTGCCGCTTCCCGCCGGCGTTTGCCAAGATCCGCGGGGCGGAGGACAATGGCCGAGGTTCCCTTCCGATACCGGACGCCGGCGGTCCTGCCGCCGAGGGTCGCGCAGCCAGGAGGGACCTGAACCCGATCCGCACCGTGGAGGCCACTCGTGGAAACCCTGCTCGCCAACCTTGAAACCCGAACCCTGTGGCAGTACTTCATGGAGCTTTCCAGGATTCCCCGCGGATCCAAGGCCGAAGCGGCGGCATCCGCCTGGGTGGCGGCGCAGGGACGGGCCCTGGGCTGCGCGGTGGAACAGGACGCGGTGGGCAACGTGCTGATCCGCAAGCCTGCGGCCCCGGGCCGGGAACAGCACCCCACCGTGGCGCTCCAGGCCCACGTGGACATGGTCTGCGAACAGAACGAAGGCACCGGCCACGATTTCACCCGGGACGCCATCCAGCTGGTGCGCGACGGGGACATGCTCCGGGCCGCGGGCACCACCCTGGGCGCCGACAACGGCATCGGCGTCTGCGCCGCGCTGGCGGTGCTGGCCTGCGACAGCATCGCCCACGGGCCGGTGGAAGTGCTGGTCACGGTGGACGAGGAGACCGGCCTCACCGGCGCCAACAACGTCCGGCCCAACTGGCTGAAGGCCAAGTACCTGCTCAACCTGGACAGCGAGGAGGAGGGCATCCTCACCATCGGCTGCGCCGGCGGGATCGACAGCGTCGCCACCCGCAAGCTCACCCTGGGCGCGCCCAAGGCCGGCACCCGGCCCTACCGGCTCAAGGTTTCCGGCCTCAAGGGCGGCCACTCCGGGATCGACATCAACGCCGGCCGGGGCAACGCCATCCGGCTGCTGGGGCAGGCGCTGGCCGCGCTCGGGACGCCGTTCGAGCTGGCCGCCGTGAAGGGCGGCAACAAGCGCAACGCCATCCCCCGCGAAGCCTCGGCCCAGGTGTACCTCGACCCGGCCCAGGAGGCTGCGGCCCGCACCGCGGTGGCGGCGATCGAGGCCCACTGGCAGGCCGCCCTGGGCGCCTTCGACCCGCATCTCGCCATCCAGCTGGAACCGGGCCTGCCAAGCCAGGTCATGGCCCCGGCCGACGCCCAGGCGATGCTCCGCCTGCTGCTCACCGCGCCGCACGGGGTCGAGGCCATGAGCCCGGCGATCCCCGGCCTGGTGCAGACTTCGGTCAACCTGGGCGTGGTGGACTGCGCCGAGGGGACGGCGACGGTGAACCTGCTGACCCGCAGCTCCATCGACCTTTCCAAGGCCGCCCTCACCGAGCGCATCGCCGCGGCCTGCGCCGCCGCCGGGTTCGAGCACACCCTGTTCGGCGGCTATCCGGGCTGGAAGCCGGAGCCCGAGGCCGGCCTGGTCAAGCTCATGAACCGGGTGCACCAGGCGGCCTTCGGCAAACCGATGGCGATCCTGGCCATCCACGCCGGGCTGGAGTGCGGCCTGATCGGCGAGAACTACCCGGGCATGGAGATGGTGTCGTTCGGCCCCAGCATGTGGGACGTGCACACGCCGGACGAGCACGTGAGCATCCCCTCGGTCGCCAGCTTCTGGCAACTGCTGACGGCGGCGCTTGAAGCGATCTGACGCCAGGGAGTCCACCATGGGCCAGGTCACCCAAGCCCGGATCCTGCGCCTATGGGCGCCGCTGGAGGCGGCCTGGCTGCTCATGGCGGTGGAAGGTCCGTTCCTGGCCGCGATCCTGGCCCGGCTGGGGGACCCCACCACCAACCTGGCGGCCTTCGGGGTGGCCTGCGGCTTCGCCTGGGTGTTCGAGTCGCCGATCATCCTGATCATGAGCGCGGCCACGGCGCTGGTGGAGAACCGGGATTCGCTGCACAAGCTCAGGACCTTCACCTATTCGCTGAACGGCGCGGTCACCCTGGGGCTGGCCCTTTTCGTCTGCCCGCCGGTGTTCTTCTTCGTGACCGACACCCTCATGGGCCTGCCCCCGGAGGTCACCCGCCTGGCCCAGCCGGCCTGCGTCTTCCTGCTCCCCTGGCCTTCGGCCATCGGCTACCGGCGCTTCTACCAGGGCATCCTGGTGCGCAGCGGGCTGACCCGGCGCATTGCCTACGGCACCGCGCTGCGGCTTTCGACCATGGGCGGCACCGCCGTGCTGCTGGCCGCGGTGACCGCCCTGCCCGGGGTCATGGTGGGCACCGCCGCCCTGTCGGCGGGGGTGGTGATGGAGGCGGCGGCCAGCCGCTTCTGGGCCCGGCAGGCGGTGCGCCGGCTGCTGGACACGCCGTCTTCGGCGGCGTACCGCCAGGCGCCCCTCAGCTATCGCGCCATCGGCCGGTTCTACCTGCCCCTGGCGCTGACCTCGATCCTCACCGTCGGGGTGAACCCGATGATCGCCTTCTTCCTCGGCCGGAGCCGGATGCCGCTGGAGTCCCTGGCGGTGATGCCGGTGGTGAACGGCCTGATCTTCGCCTTCAACACCGCCGGGCTGACCTTCCAGGAGGTGGCCATCACCCTGTTCAACCTGGACCGGAGCAGTTTCGGGGCCCTCAAGCGGTTCGCCGGATGGCTGGCGCTCACCACCTTCTGCGGCCTGGCCCTGCTGGTGTTCACCCCGCTGCTGGACGTCTGGCTGGAGACCATCGCCGGGCTGGCCCCGGACCTGGCCCGCTTCGCCCGGCTGCCGGTGGCGATCATCATCCTGCTGCCGGCCATCACCGCCGCCACCTGCTTCCAGCGCGCGCTGCTGGTGGTGGTGCGCACCACCCGGCCGATCACCTGGGCCACCGGGGTCGAGGTGGCGGGCATCGCCGGCACCCTGTTCACGCTCACCCAGCTGTGCGGCTGGGTGGGCGCCGTGGCGGCCGTGGCCGCCATGGTCGCCGGGCGGCTGGCGGCGATGCTCTACCTTCTGCCCAAGACCGCGCGGGCGCTGCGCTAGGCAATGAAGCGCTCCGGCTTGAAGCCGCAGACCATGGCGCCCCAGTGCCGGCCCTGCACCTGGATGGGCAGGGAGAGGTCGTTCAGGATCTCGCCGGTGTCGCGCATGTAGGTCTGGAACAGGAACGGCTCGGTGTTGCGCGAACGCCGCTTCTCGGTCTCCACGGTGAAGTAGAGCTTCTGGTGGCGGCTGTTCGGGATGTCCACCGCGGGGTCGCCGGTCATCGGCCTGGAGACGTCGGAATGGTGCACCGCGATGTAGCCGTTGACGTCGGTGGTCAGGGCGTAGATGGAGCGGAGCTCCTGGCGGGCCTGGTCGACCATGGCCTGGAATTCCCGGGCGAAGACCGCCGTGTAGGAGGTCAGGTACTTCTGCGGCACCGTTTCGGCAACCGGGCGGTAGGTCTGGTCGAACACCTCCACCCCCTGGTCCGCCAGCGCCTGGATCCGGGCCTGCAGGGTGTCGCGCCAGCGCCCGGCCAGGTCGATCACGGCTTCCAGTTCATTGCTCCCGGTGCGGAACCGGGAGACCAGCTCCAGCAGCTGCTCGGTGGCGCGGTTCATCGCGCCGGCGCAGGTGGCCGCCTCGCCCAGGCGCCGTTCGGCTTCCAGGCTGAGGCTGCGGATATCGCAGGCCTGGGTGTGGATCACTTCACTGGTACTGGAGATGCTGGTCACCGAGGCGGCGGCGCCCTCGAGCTGGCTGGTGTTCTCCTCGAAATCGACCATCATCTTGGCGAAGTCGCCCGAGGCCCTGCCCAGGGTGGCCGTGGTGGCCTGGAAATCGGTGGTGAGTTCCTGGAGCCCCAGGGAGGTGCGTTCCACGTCCTGGAGCATGGCTCCCAGGTTCTGGGAGATTTCCACGGCCGCGTCCCGGGCCCCGTCGGAAAGCTTGCGCACCTGCTCGGCCACCACCGCGAAGCCCCGGCCGGCGGCGCCGGCGTGGGCCGCCTCGATGGTGGCATTGAGGGCGAGCATCCGGGTCTGGTCGGAGATCCCTTCGATCAGCTGGGCCACATCGCTGATGCGGGTGGAGCGGTCGCGCAGGTGGGTGACGATGCCCGAGAGGTCGGCCAGCCGCTGGTTGGTGCTGCCCATCTCGGTCTCGGCCTCCACCAGTTCGACCCGGGTGGTCCGGGCCGAGGCCAGGTTCTCCTGGGTGGTCGTGTTGATGCGGCCGGTCACCTGGGCCAGGGCGCCGACGGCGTCGGCCACTCCCTGGCTGGTGCCGGTGATGTGCTCGGAGAACTCGCCCTGGCGCTTGGCGTCGCGCACCGAATCGGTGGCGAGCTTGGTGGTGCGGGTGGAGCCGACGGCGATGGAGAGGCCCAGGCGCTTGGAATTGTCCAGGATGTCGCGGATCCGGGCGGAAAACCGGTTGAACCCGTCGGCCAGGCTGCGGATCTCGTCATGGGTGGCCAGGCTGATGTCCCGGGAGAAGTCATTGCCGTTGATCACCTTCGCCAAGTGCCGGAGCGGCACCAGCACGGACAGGTGGAAGGTGAGGAAGGCCACCCCGCCGATCACCACGGCAAGGACCGGGATCGCCCGGGCCGCGGTGTCGGCGCGCGCCAGCAGCGCCAGGGTGGCCGGCGTGGCGGCCGCGGAGGCCTGGAGCCCGGCGCGGCAGGCCCGGGTCACCTGGAGCAGGTAGCCGTCCAGGACCAGCAGCAGCAGAAGGATGGGCAGCATGCAGCCGAGAATCTTGCGCAGGAGCGAATTGAAAAGAGTACGCTCCGCGAACTGATAAAGGGCTTTGACTGGCCACATATGGGACCCCCTTACATACTGGCGCCGAATGGGATTGGGCTATTTCCACCCTAAACAATCAATTGTTCTTTGCACGGAATCAACCTTGCCGCTTTGCCAAGGTCCATTACTCTATTCGGTATATATTGAAATTATCACTGCCCATGCATGCCGCCTACCCGGAAAGGCTGTTTTATCGCGCCGTTCCGATCACGAGGAGTTCCGAGCATGTCTCATGATGATGAATCCAGGGAACGCATCGGCGAGTTGCAGACCGAACTGGCCAGGGCCAACCAGGAAGTGCTGGCGCTCACCCGGGAGCTGGAGGACCGGGTCGAGGCGCGCACGGAGGAGCTCCTGCGGCTCAACCAGGCGCTGGAACAGCGGGTGATCGACGGCACGTCCGAGCTGGAGCTGCTCAGCAAGGAACTGCAGAGCTTCGCCTATTCCGTGTCCCACGACCTGCGGGCGCCGCTGCGCCACGTGGACGGCTTCCTGGACCTGCTTGCCGAGCAGCTGGGCCCCAGCCTGGGCGGCGAAGCGGCCCACTGCTTCGAGCGGATCAAATCGGCCACCCGGCATATGGGGCTGCTCATCAGCGCGCTCCAGCAGCTTTCCAGCCTGAGCCGGCAGGCCCTGGTGCTTCGGCCGCTGGACCTGCATGGGCTGGTCGCCGGCGTGGTGGAAGGGTTCAAGGAAGCGGCCCGGGACCGGCAGGTTTCCTGGACCCTGGACCCGCTACCCACCATCCACGGTGACAGCAGCCTGATCCGCATCCTGTTCCAGAGCCTGCTCGACAACGCCGTCAAGTTCACCGGCCGGCGCGAGCAGGCCCGGATCCACGTCGGCTGCGCGCCGGGCGCGGCGGGGGAAACGGTGGTGTTCGTCCGGGACAACGGGGCCGGGTTCGATGCCGCCTACGCCCATAACCTGTTCGGGGTGTTCCAGCGGATGCACCGCCAGGACGAATTCGAAGGCATCGGCGTCGGCCTGGCCAGCGTCCAGCGGATCATCCAGCGCCACGGCGGGCGGGTCTGGGCCGAAAGCCGCCCGGAGGAAGGAGCCACCTTCTTCGTCGCCTTCCGGGGCCCCTCCCCCTGACCCGCCACCCAGCCATCCCATGGCCACGGCTGGCGGAGGGCGCGTCCAGCCGGTCCCGGGGCTACTGGGCGGCCAGTTCCAGGACCCCGGCCGGCAGGCGGACGGGCACCGGGCTGGGCTGGAGGCCGGGCCACGGGCTCACCACCCGGCCGGCCATGGCCGGGGCGGCATCCATCCAGATGGCGCCGTCCACCCGCAGATCCGGCGGCAGGCCGGCGAGGGCGGGGCAGCCGGCCACGGTCAGGTTGCCGTGGATGGTGAGTTCCGGCCCCAGGCGGGCCAGCTCCGGCAGGCCGCTCAGCTCCAGGTCGCCGAACAGCTCCAGCGGGCCGTCCAGGGCCTGGAGCCGGGGCAGGTCCTGCAGCACAAGCCGGCCGACGATGCTCCAGCCGCGCCCCAGTCTCCTGAGCGCGGGGCCGCGCACGGCCAGCCCGCGGATCGACAGCAGGTTGTCCGGCAACCGCTCGGCGGTGGCGCGCAGGGTCCAGGACTCGATCTCGGGGGCGTAGGTCAGGGGCGACCAGGCGACGATGGTGTCCAGGTTGATCGACGGCACCAGCTCGAAGCCCGGCCGCAGCCCGGCCAGGGCCTGGCGCAGCGGCTCGACCCAGGCCAGGTTGCCGCCCTGGCAGCACAGCAGCAGGGCGGCCGGAGGCAAGCCGGCCCGCTCCAGGGGCTCCAGCCAATCCGCGGGGCGCGCGGGGCTGGCGGCACCTGAAGCGAACCGGCGCAGGATCGCGGCGGGAACGCCGAAGCGGTCCACGCCGCTCAAGCCTCCATCAGCTTCTTGCGGGTGTAGGGGATCAGCCCGCCGGCGTCGATGATCGCCTGGCGCGCGGGGGGCCAGGGCACGATGGCGAAGGCCTGGCCGGTGGTCAGGTTGCGTACTTCGCTGGCGGTCAGTTCCAGCTCGTCGCCTTCGCCCGCCTCGATGCCGGGGCAGAGCACCAGCCGGAGGCCCACGTTGATGGCGTTCTGCAGGAAGATCCGGGCGATGCCCTTGGCCACCACCACCAGCTCGTAGCCTTTCATGGCGCTGGCGGCCTGTTCCCGGCTGGAACCGCAGCCGAAGTTCTCGTCCGCCACCACCACGCTGCCTGGAGCGATGGTCCTGGACTTGAGCTTGGCGTTGAATTCGGCGCGGTCATTGAAGCAGTACTGCGGCGTTTCGCTGGGCAGCACCGTGGCCATGAAGCGGCCCGGATAGATATCGTCGGTGCTGATGTCCTTGCCGAGCTTGATGACGACCTGGCCCATGTTATTTCCCTCCCTTGCGCGGATCGGTGATCATGCCGGTGATGGCGCTGGCGGCGGCGACCGCCGGACTGCACAGGTAGACGTCCGCCTTGGGGTTGCCCATGCGTCCCTTGAAATTCCGGTTGGTGGTGGCCAGGGCCGTCTCGCCGTCGCCCAGGGCGCCCTGGTGGATGCCCAGGCAGGGGCCGCATCCGGAGTTCATCACCACCGCGCCGGCCTTCATGAAGATCTGCAGGTAGCCGGCATCCATGGCCTCGGCGAAGATCCGGGTGGAGGCGGGGAACACCAGCATGCGGGTGCCGTCGGCCACCTTCTTGCCCTTGAGGATCTTGGCGGCCACGGCCAGGTCGTCCAGGCGGCCGTTGGTGCAGCTGCCGATGACCACCTGCTGGACCGGCTTGCCGGCCACCTTGCCGATCGCCTTGACGTTGTCCACCATGTGCGGGCAGGCGATCTGCGGTTCCAGCCTGGAGACGTCGATCTTCACCACCTTTTCGTAGACGGCGTCGTCGTCCGGCTGCACGCAGGGGATCTTGCCCTTCACCCCGGCTTCCTCCTTCAGGAAGCGCACGGTCTCCTCGTCGCCGGGGACCAGGCCGCAGGTGGCGCCGGCCTCCACGGCCATGTTGCAGATCACCAGGCGGCCGCTGGTGGACATCTTGTGGATGGTCTTGCCGTGGAATTCCAGCACCCGGAAATTGGCGCCCTGGGCGGACAGCTTGCCGATCAGGTGCAGGATGAGGTCCTTGGGCCCGACGAATTTCGGGAATTCGCCTTCCACCACCACCTTGATGGTGGCGGGCACTTCGATGTTCAGGGCGACCCCCAGGGTCCACACCGACGCCAGCTCGGTGGCGCCCACGCCGAAGGCGAAGGCGCCCAGCGCGCCGTGGCTGCAGGTGTGGCTGTCGGCCCCGACCACCACGTAGCCGGGCCGGACATAGCCGTACTGCGGCAGGATCTGGTGGCAGATGCCGCCCCGGTCGCCGCGGATGTCGTGGAACTTCTTGATGCCGTGCTGGGCCACGAATTCCCGCACCAGCTTCTGGTTGGTGGCGGTCTTGGGCCCTTCGGCCGGCACCCGGTGATCGAAGATGATGGCCAGGCGCGAGGCGTCCCAGGGCTTGGGCTCGCGGCCGGAGCCCTTGAAGATCTCCTTGAACTGGTTGATCACCAGCGCACTGTTCTCGTGCGACATGGCCAGGTCGACCTTCGGCTCGACGATGTCCCCGGCCTTGGCCGTCTTCAGCCCCGCAGCCCGGGCCAGGATCTTTTCCACGACTGTCATGCCCATGGGGCACCTCCGAAACAGGTTGTCAGATGACGCCTTTGGCCTTGAGTCCCGCCAGATCGGCCGCGCCCAGGCCAAGCCGGCCGTAGATCTCCGCGTTGTGCTGGCCCAGGGCGGGCGGCGGCGTCTGCACATCGCCCGAGCACTTCTCGAACAGCGCGGTGAGCCCGAACACTTCCACCGGGCCCACGCCCGGAATCTCGGTCTTCTGCAGCACCCCGCGGTGGCGCACCTGGGGCTGCCGGAGCGCGTCACCCAGGCCCAGGATGGCGCCGGAGGGCACATCGTTGGCGTTGAGCGTCTCCACCCAGTGCGCGGTGGGCCGCTCGAGCAGCTTGGCCTCGAGCAGCGGGGTGAGTTCCTTGCGGTTGCGCTTGCGGGTGTCGCGCTCCTGGAAGCGCGGATCGCTCTTCAGGCCGGGCAGGCCCAGGGTGTCGCACACCGCCTCCCACTGCTCCTGCTTGTTGGCGGCGATGTTGATGAAGCCGTCCTGGGTGCGGAAGGTGCCGCTGGGCGCGGCGGTGAAGTTGTCGTTGCCCATGAGCACCGGGTCCTTGCCGCCGATCAGCAGGTTGGCGGCCACCCAGCCCATGAGCGGCATGATCGAATCCAGCAGGGCGATGTCGATGCTCTGGCCCTGGCCGGTGCGCTCCCGGTGGAACAGGGCCGCCATCACGGCGAACGCCGCGTTCAGCCCGCCCACCGTGTCGCACACCGGGAACCCGGTGCGCAGCGGGTTCAGCCGCTCGTCGCCGTTCACCGCCATCTCGCCGGAGAGCCCCTGGATGATCTGGTCGTAGGCCGGTTTCAGGGCATCGGGCCCGGTCTGGCCGAAGCCCGAGATGGCGCAGTAGATCAGCCGGGGATTCAGGCTCGAAAGCACCGGGTAGCCCAGGCCGAGCCGGTCCATCACCCCGGGCCGGAAGTTCTCCACCAGCACGTCGGCATCCAGGGCCAGCTGCTTGAAGATGGCCTTGCCCTCGGTGCTCTTGGTGTTGAGGGTCACCGATTTCTTGTTGGCGTTCTGGGCCAGGAAGCTGGTGCCCATCAAGCTCTTGTTGTACGAAGGAACGATGCCCAGCTTGCGGGCCAGATCGCCGTCCCTGGGGTTCTCCACCTTGATCACCTCGGCCCCGAGCAGGGCCAGGTGCAGGGTGGCGAACGGCCCCGACAGGACGTTGGTGAGGTCGAGGACCTTGATGCCTTCCAGCATGCGCAGCTTAGCCATGATCAATACCCCAGAGGTCCGGTGCGGTAGACCCGGCCGGTCATTTCGCGGCCGAAGCAGGCCGCCACTTGCCTGGCGAGCTCCACCAGGGAGCCGAGCTGGATGTCCATGCGCTGCCCGGTGCGCTGCAGCCCGTGCACCAGGTCTTCGGTGGCGACGTTGCCGGCGGCCACCTTGGTGAAGGGACAGCCGCCGAGGCCGGCGAAGGAGGTCTCGAAGGTCTCGACCCCTTCGGCCATGGCCGCGTAGACGTTGGCCATGCCCAGGCCGTAGGTGTCGTGGAAATGCGCGGTGCAGGCCACCGGCCCGAGCTTTCGTACCGCCCCGAACAGCCGCTTGACCTGCTCGGGATGGGCGTGCCCGGCGGTGTCGGCCAGGCTGATGTTGAGCAGCCCGGCCGCCACGTACGCCTGGACGATGTCCAGCACCCGGCGGTCGGGAACCCGGCCCTCGAAGCCGCAGCCGAAGGCGCTCTGGACGCTCACCTGGACCTTCTTTCCGGCCGCGGCCGCGGCCTGGGCGGTGGCGATGATGCGCCGCTGGGCCTCCTCGCTGCCCATGCCGGTGTTCTTCCGGCTGTGGGTGTCCGAAGCCGACACGCCCAGGCAGAACAGCTCCACCCCGCAGGCCAGGCCCCGTTCCAGCCCCCTTTCGTTCAGCACCAGGCCGGACAGCACGGCCCGGGGCCCGGTCACCCGGGTCAGGCGCCGGAACAATTCGTCGGTGTCGGCCATCTGCGGGACCTTTTCCGGGTGGACGAAGGAGCCCACCTGCACGATGTCCAGCCCGGAGGCCATGAGCCCCCGTATCCAGGCCTCCTTGACGTCGGTGGGCACCACCTGGCGTTCCACCTGGAGCCCGTCGCGCGGGCCCACCTCATGAATGACGATGGTCATGGCTACAGCCTCCGGGCGATGGCTTCGGCCATTTCCAGGGTGGTGGCCGAGCCGCCCATGTCGTAGGTGCGCACCGCGCCCTCGGCGATCACCGCGGCAGTGGCGGCTTCCAGCCGTTCCGCCATGGTCTGCTCGCCCAGCCATTCCAGCATCATCTTGGCGGCCAGGATGGTGGCGATGGGATTGACCTTGTACTGGCCGGCATACTTGGGGGCCGAGCCGTGGCTGGGCTCGAACACCGCCAGCTTTTCGCCGATGTTGCCCGAGCAGCCGAAGCCCAGGCCGCCGACCATCTGCGCGCTCAGGTCGCTGATGATGTCGCCGAACAGGTTGGTGGCCACCAGCACCCCGTAGTTCCTGGGATTCTTCAGCAGCCACATGCAGATGGCGTCGACGTTGGCGTCGTCCATCTGGATGCCGGGGTAGTCCTTGGCGATGCGCTTGCCGATCTCCAGGAACATGCCTTCGGTGGCGCGCACCACGTTGGCCTTGTGGATGACGGTCACCTTGGGGTAGCCGAACTTCCTGGCGTACTCGAAGGCCGCCCGGATGATCCGTTCACAGCCGTGCCGGCTGTTGATCTTGCAGGTGATGGCGTACTCGTCCCCGGCCAGGCCGGCGAAGTGGGCGAACGGCTTGCTCAGCCTGGCGAGGGCCGCCTTCAGCTCGTCGGGCACCGGGCTGAACTCCACCCCGGCGTAGAGCCCTTCGGTGTTCTCCCGGAAGATCACCAGATCGATGCCCTCCTTGAAGTTGAGCGGGTTGCCAGGATAGGCCTTGCACGGCCGCAGGCAGGTGTAGAGGTCGAACATCTGCCGCATGCGCACGATCGGGCTGCGGTAGACCAGCCCCTTGCCCTGCAGTTCGGGCGCCAGCTCGCGTTCGGCATCCTTCACCGGCTTGGAGGTGATGGCGCCGAACAGGGCGGCGTCGCAATGCTTCAGCGCATCGATGGTACGCTGGGGAAAGGCCTCGCCTTCCTTGCACCAGAATTCCCAGCCGATGTCGCAGTGCACATACTCGGCCTTGAACTTGAGGGCGTCCAGGCAGATCCGCGCCGCCTCCATCACTTCGACGCCGACCCCATCACCCGGCAGCCACGCAATCTGGTATTGGCTCATATCATCTCCATCATGAAGGGAAGGATATTCAACGCTTTCATCTGCTACACCCAGCCCGGCCAACGGGGTCATGGCCTTGCTCAAACGAGCCGTAACGGCCCTGGGATGTCAGTGGTATCAATAGTTGCTATCAAATCAAGTGTTTCGTATCCTGGTTTCAGCTACAAACGATATATTTTTCCCATCTCATTCCCAAAAGTCATGACCTCGGGGCTGTCCATGAACTACTTGAGACGGGTCATGCCCTCCCTCACCGCCCTGCAGTTCTTCGACGCGGCCGTGAGGCACATGAGCTTCACCCGCGCCGCGGCCGACCTCAACGTCACCCAGAGCGCCGTGAGCCGGCAGATCCGGGAACTGGAGGGGTTCCTGGGCCAGCCGCTGTTCCACCGGATCAAGCAGCGGCTGGTGCTGACCGAGGCGGGCGAAGCCTATGCCGGATCGGTGCGCGACCTGCTCAACCAGGCCGAGGCGGCCACCCTGCAGGTGATGGCCTACAACGGCAAGGGCGGGGTGCTGACCGTGGCCCTGCTGCCCACCTTCGGCTCGCGCTGGCTGGTGCCCAGGCTGGGCGACTTCATCGTCCGGCACCCGGACATCCAGCTCAATCTGGTGGCCCAGGTGAAGCCGTTCGACTTCAGCGGCACCGGCATCGACGCCGCCATCCACTTCGGCAGCGCCGTGTGGCCGGATGCCGTGTGCCACCGGCTCATGGGCGAAGTCATCGTGCCGGTGTGCGCCCCGACCCTGTTCAAAGGGCGGCCGGAGCTGGACCATCCCGGGGAGGTGGCGCAGTACCCGCTGCTGCAGCTGACCACCCGGCCCCAGGCCTGGACCGACTGGCTGCGCGCGGTGGGGGAGACCAGCTTCGACGGCTCCCACGGCCCCCGGTTCGAGGAGTTCCACATGGTCATCCAGGCCGCCATCGCCGGCCTGGGCCTGGCGGTGCTGCCCCGCTTCCTGATCCAGGAGGAACTGGCCAGCGGCCGGCTGGTGGTGGCCTGCGACCGGCCGGTGACCAGCGACCAGGCCTACTACCTGGTGCATCCAGAAGGCAAGTCGGACCTGTACAAGGTGTGCGTGTTCCGGGATTGGCTGATCGAGCAGTGCGGCTAGCCTCTCGCGCGCCTGGCCTCGTAGGCTTTCAGGTGCGCCAGGGCCAGGCGCAGCATGGGCTGGGCCTCGGGCCGGGGATCGCCGCGCCGCAGCAGGTCGCCGATGACGTGATCGGCCTCGATCGGGGCGTTGCGCTCCAGGTCGCGCAGCATCGAGGCGGTGATGGTCGATGCGGGGTCGGTCAGCATGCTCCGGGTCCGCTCCAGCGAGGCCTCCGAGGGCGGGAAGCCCTGGCGCGTCGCGATGGCCACGCATTCCTCCAGCAGCGCCAGCGAGAAGCCGGTGCCGCCCGCCGCCGCGATATCAGCCGGCGCGCCGCGCATGAGGCAGGTGATCCCAGCCATGCTGGCGATGAAGATCCACTTCTCCCACATGTCCTGCAGGATCCCCTCGCTCAGGTGCGCGTCGAACCGGGCGCCTTTGAATTCGGCGGCCAGCGCCCCGGCCCGCCCCGAGCGCCCGCCCCGCTCGCCGAAGATCAGGCCCTGCATGGTGTTGAAATGCAGGATGCGGCCGTCCGGATCGAGCCCGGAGGAGATCAGGACCAGGCCGCCCAGCACGTGCCCGAACTGCTGGTCGAGCCGGTCCAGGTGGCGCATGCCGTTGAGCACCGGCAGGACCAGCGTATCCGGGCCGACCGCCGGGGCGAACGCCGCGATGGCGCTCTCCAGGTCGTAGGCCTTGCAACTGAGCAGCACCAGGTCGAACACCCCGGGCAGGGCACCGGCCTGGACGGTCGGCGGCGCGGGCAGCGTGACGTCGCCGCAGGCGCTGCGGATCACCAGGCCGGTCTCGGCCAGCCGCACCGCGCGTTCCGGGCGGACCAGGAAGCTGACGTCGCGCCCGGCTTCGAGCAGGCGCCCACCAAAATAGCCACCGATCGCCCCGGCACCCACCACGAGTATCTTCATCGGCCTACTCCCGCAGGCCCATCGTATCAGACCAGGGCCGGGTGCGCCGCGGCGATGGCGGTCTTGAGGCTCTGGCGCAGCAGTTCCACGCCCAGGTCCAGGTCCTCGGTGGTGAGGTTCAGGGCCGGGCGGAAGCGCAGGCCCTGCCTGCCGGTGGACAGGATGATCATGCCCAGTTCCTGGGCGGTGGCGACGGCTGCGCTGCGCAGCTCCGGGGAGGCCAGGTCCAGGGCGCAGAACAGGCCCTTGCCGCGGGGGTTGCTGGTGTGGCCGGGGAAGTCCCGGTGGATCTCCTGGAGCCCCTTCAGCAGGCGCTCGCCCTGGCGCGCGCAGTGCCCGACCAGGTCCTCCTCCTCCATCACGTCGATGATCCGGGTGCCGCGCACCATGTCCACCAGGTTGCCGCCCCAGGTGCTGTTGATCCGGCTGGGCACCTGGAACACGTTGTCCACCTCGTCCAGCCGCGGGCCGGCGGCGATGCCGCAGCACTGGGTCTTCTTGCCGAAGGCGATGATGTCCGGGCGCACGCCGGAATGTTCATGGGCCCACAGCCGGCCGGTGGCGCCGAAGCCGGTCTGCACTTCGTCGAAGATCAGCAGGAACTCGTGCGCGTCGGCCAGGCTGCGCAGCTTCCGGAAGAATTCGGGGCGGAAATGGTTGTCGCCGCCTTCGCCCTGGATCGGTTCGATGATGAGGCAGGCGATGTCATCGGGATTCTGCTGGACGGCCGCCAGGATCTGGTTCACCGCCTCCTGTTCCGCCGCCACCACCCCGGCGAGGGCCGCGCCTTCCAGGGGGAAGGTGACCTTGGGGTTGATGATCCGCGGCCAGTCGAACTTGGGGAAATACATGTACTTCCGGGGGTCGGCGGTGTTGGTCAGGCTCAGCGTGTAGCCGCTGCGGCCATGGAAGGCTTCGCGGAAGTGGATCACCTTGGAGCCCTTTTCGCCCTTGCCGGCCTGCAGGTTCTTGCGCACCTTCCAATCGAAGGCGGCCTTGAGGGCGTTCTCCACCGCCAGCGAGCCGCCGTCCACCCAGAACAGGTGCGGCAGGTAGGAGGGGGCGGCGAAGCTGGCGAAACGCTGCACCCACTCGGCCATGGCCGTGGTGTAGATATCGCTGTTGGCGGGCTTGTTGACCGCGATGGCGCCGAGCCTGCGCTCGAATTCGGGCTCGCACAGCCTGGGATGGTTGTGGCCCAGCGGGGTGGTGGCGAAGAAGGTGTAGAAGTCCAGGAAGCGGCGCCCGGTCCGGGCGTCGACGATCCAGGAGCCCTTGGATTTCTCCAGGTCCATCACCAGGTGGAAGCCATCGACCAGCATGTGGGCTTTCAGCACGTCGAACACTTCGGAGGGCTGAACTTTCGCTTCATGTCCCATGGCATGCCTCCCAGCGACGGATCTAAGGGTTTTCTCGTTCTCCATTTTCAGGGGCTCGTCCGTCAGAAAACACTGGTATTTCGACGATACAGGCCCCATCATTCGGCGTATTCTCTGCAAAGGTTATGCATAATGACGAAAACCACCCTGGATACCACCGATCACATGCTGCTCAACCTGCTGCGGGAGAATGCCCGCACCTCCACCGCGGAGCTGGCGCGCAACCTGGGCCTGTCCCGGACCACGGTGCAAAGCCGGATCGAGCGGCTGGAGCGCGGCGGGGTGGTGGCCGGATACACGGTCAAGCTGGCGGATGCGGTGGAGGCCGGGCTGGTGCGGACCTTCGTGCTGATCACCCTGGCCCCCCGGCAGACCAAGGTGATCGAGGCGGCGCTGCGCCGGCTGCCCGAAGTGCGCACCCTGCATTCGGTGAGCGGTCCCTTCGACCTGCTGGCCATCGTCGCCGCGGCTTCCATCGGCGAGCTGGACGCGGTGATCGACCGCATCGGCCTCCTGGAGGGGGTGGAGCGCACCACTTCGGCCATCGTCCTCTCAACCCGGATCGAGCGCTGATATCCTGGAAGTCTGGAGACATGGATGGATAAGCAGGTTTTCGTGACCAATATCGAGACGGTGAAGCGGCGCAAGATCCTGCTGATCCGGATCTCGCTGTCCATCCTGTTCGTCACCCTGCTCGCCTCGGTGTACATGAACAAGGTGCATCCCCACGACGCCATCCGGACCACCTTCAGGACCTTCAGCCTGCTCGGCTTCGGCATCGTGGTGTTCGCCTGCGTGGCGGCGATCCAGCGGCTGACCCGGCGGCTGGGCCTGCACTGCCCGAACTGCGACCGGAGCCTGTCCGGCCCCCTGAGCCGCCGGGTGGTGGAATCGGGCAACTGTTCCCACTGCGGCGCGGCCATCTTCTAGCTTCCATGGACCAGCCGGCCCTCTGCCTGTCGGTGCGGGCCTTCGTGGCTCCCCTGGAGCCGACCGGCAGCATCGACGCGCGCCTGGCCTCGCTGTCCGACGAGGATCCGCTGTCCCTGGGCGCACGCATGCACGCCCGCATCCAGAAGCGCCTGCTCAAGGAGGACGCCCGCAACCGCAGCGAGGTCGCCGTGCGCGCCCTGCTTGACCGGCCGGATTTCCAGTGCCTGGTACGCGGCCGGATCGATCTGCTGCTGGCGGAGCCGGAACGGGTCGAGGAGATCAAGACCGGCTTCCGCCCGGCGGCCATCCTCCAGGACGTGGCTGGCGATCCCGGACATCCGTTCGCCCTGCAGGCCCGGATGTACGCCTGGATGCGCTGGCGCGAGACCGGCTCGGCCCCGCTCTGCCGGCTGCGGGTGATCGGCCTGCTGGATGATAGCGAAGTCCTGCTTGATCTGCCTTTCGAGCCGGAGCCGTTCGACGCCTGGGTGGCCTGCCGGCTGGCGGAGCACCAGGAAGCCTTCCTCCGGGCCCGGGCCCGGGCTGCCGAGCGCCGGGAACTGGCGGCGCGGCTCAGCTTCCCCTTCGCCGAGCCGCGCCCGGGCCAGACCGAGCTGATGGACCGGGTGGCCCAGGCGCTGGCCGGGCAGCGGCGGCTCCTGCTCCAGGCCCCCACGGGGCTCGGCAAGACCGCGGCCATCCTGTTCCCCGCCCTGGCCCGGGCCCTGGACCAGGATCTCCAGGTGTTCTACTGCACGCCCCGGAACAGCCAGCACCAGGTGGCGGAGGATTGCATCCGCAACATCCGGGACCGGGGCCAGCCGGTGCGCTCGGTGACCATCCGGGCCAAGGAGCGGGTCTGCCCGCAGCCCGAGGTCAACTGCCGGCCCGAGGTCTGCCCCCGGGCAAACCTCTACTACGACCGCCTGAGCGCCTCGGGCGCCCTGGACCATCTGGCGGCCCTGGGCTGCGCCAGCTCCGCCGAGGTGGTCCAGGAAGCCGACCGGCACCTGCTCTGCCCGTTCGAGCTGAGCCTGGACGCGGCGCCCCGGGCGGACGTGGTGATCGGCGACTACAACTACGTGTTCTCGCCCAACGCCACCCTGTCCCGGCTGTTCGGCACCCCGGAGGACAGCGGGCGCCGGATCGCGCTGGTGGACGAGGCGCACAACCTGCCGGCCCGGGCCGCGGAATGGTTCTCGCCGGGACTGGAGATCGCCATGCTGGAGCAGCTGCAGAAGCGCCGCCCGGCGTTGCCCCAGCCCGGCCTGCGCCGGCGCTGCACCGCCCAGATCAGGCGCTGCCTCGACCTGCTGCACGGCCTTGAGGGCGGCCACCGGGTGGTCACGCCCGACCCCCAGCCGTTCTTCGGCGAGGAGCACCGGATCGGCAAGCTGCTGGCCTGGGCCGCCGGCCAGGGCCTCGAGCTGGGCCCGGGCCATCCGCTGACCGAGCTGTACCAGGCCTGGGCCGGGTTCTGCGCGGTGCTCAGGGAGCTGGGCGGCCAGCACGTGGTCAGCTGGATCCCGCCCGGCCGGCTGCAGATCACCTGCGCCGACGCCTCGGCCCACCTGCAGTCGCGCTTTGCCGGGTTGCACGGCGCGGTGCTGTTCTCCGGCACCCTCAAGCCGTTCCTCTACCACCAGCGTCTGTGCGGTCTCGACGACCCGCGCACCCAGGCCGCCGAAGTGCCCTCCCCCTTCCCGGCCGGCAACCGCAAGGTGCTGGTGGTGCCCCAGCTGTCCACCCTGTACCGTTCCAGGGACCGGGAGGCGCCGCGCATCGCCCATTTCCTCGAACGGGTGCTGCCGCTGCGGGCCGGCAACTACTTCGTCTTCTTCCCCAGCTTCGAAATGCTGGACAAGACCTTGCCGCACCTCCACCTGCCGGGCTTCCAGGTGCTGGCCCAGCCGAAGCGCGCTTCGGCCGCCCAGCTGGCGGAGATCCTGGAGCGGATGCGCGGCGGCAGCGGGATCGTGGTGTTCGCGGTGCAGGGCGGCTCCCTTTCGGAGGGCATCGACTATCCGGGGGAGACCCTCATCGGCTGCGTGGTGGTGGGCCCCGCCCTGCCCCCCTACGATCTTGAGCGGGACCAGATCCGCCAGTACTTCGACCGGCGCTACGGCTGCGGCGAAGCCTATGCCTACCTGTACCCGGCCGCGGCCAAGGCGTTCCAGGCCGCCGGGCGGGTCATCCGGACGCCGGAAGACCGGGGCCTGCTGGTGTTCCTGGACCGGCGTTTCCTGGGCGATGACTTCGCCCCCTGCTTCCCCCAGGGCTGGTTCCGGGACTCGCCCCGGGAGCTGGTCTCGGCCGCCATCCTCGCGGATGTGGAGGCCTTCTGGCGATCATGAGAGGGTCAGGGTCAGCACCCGGTCCCGGTACTGCAGGCTGCCCACCTGGAACGTGGTCTGGCCAACGTCCTTGAAGCCTTCCTTGACGTAGAAGGCGATGGCCCGGTGGTTCACCTCCCAGGCCTGCAGCCAGATGCTGGTCTGGCCGCGCGGCCAGTTCCGCCAAAGCGGGAGCCTCGGAGGGAAGGGCCGCACGGATTTCCATACCGGCAGGATACTACGGAGGCGCGCCCGGCCTCGGTAAAGGTCCGGTGACAAGCCCTCGACGGGCCGGCGGCAAGCTTGCAAAATAGCACGATCAAGGGACGTAGATGGATATCATTGAAATCGACAACCCCGGCTTGCGCCGCCTGCCAAGCGCCATCTCATGGATCGGGTCCCGCACCATGCATGCCTGCAAGCCAGCCTCATTCCGCGCGAGCAGTTTCCTGCTCCAGGTATTTCTGGCCCTGGCGATCCTGGGCATCCCTGCCTGGGGAGCCGGGCCGGTCAAGGTGACCCTGCAGTTGAAGTGGCAGCACCAGTTCCAGTTCGCCGGCTACTATGCGGCGCAGCTCAAGGGCTTCTACCGGGCGGCGGGCCTGGACGTCACCCTGCGCCAGGCGGATTCGCACCGGCTGCCCCTGCCCATGGTGGAATCGGGCGAAGCCGAGTTCGGGGTGAGCGACATGGAAGTGTTCCAGGCCTATCTGGCGGGGCACCCGCTGGTGGCCCTGGGCGTGGTGTTCCAGCATTCGCCGGCCATCATCGTCGCCCTGCGCAAGAGCGGCATCCACCACCTCTCGGACCTGGCCGGGCGGACCGTCATGTACGAGGGCGAGCAGGGACTGAGCGAGCTCCAGATGATGCTCCAGGCCGAAGGCATGCGCCTGGATTCGCTCAAGCTGGTGCAGCACAGCTGGAACCTGGAAGACCTGCTGAGCGGGCGGGTCGACGCCATGTTCGCCTATTCCACCAACGAACCCTATACGCTGAAGATGCGCGGCGCCAGCCTGACCGTGCTGCGCCCGATCGACTACGGGGTGGATTTCTACGGTGATCTGCTGTTCACCACCGCCGCCTTCGCCGCGGCGCATCCGGAGCTCACCGACGCCTTCAGCCGAGCCTCGTTCCAGGGCTGGGAGTACGCCATGGAGCACCCCGAGGAGCTGATCAGCTATATCCTCACCCTGCCCGGGGTGGCGGCCAGGGGCGTCACCCGGGAGCAGTTGCGCTTCGAGGCCGCGCAGATGCGCGGCCTGGTGCTGCCGGGGCTGGTGGACATCGGCCACATGAATCCCGGGCGGTTCCGCCACATCGCCGAGTTGAGCGCGCGGCTCGGTTTCGCGCGGATCACCCAGGAACCCGAGCGTTTCATCTATGCGCCCCCGGTTTCCGCCCGGCAGGCCTGGTTCCGGGTGGTGACGGTGGCGTTGCCGCTGGCGGGGCTGCTCGGGCTGCTGGTGGTGCTGTGGATCACCCAGCTGCGCCACACCGTGCGGGCCCGGACCCGGGCGCTGCGGGCAAGCGAGGAGCGCTACCGTTCCATCCTCAACGCCTCGCCGGACGACATCACCATCACCGACCTGGAAGGGCGCATGATCATGGTTTCGCCCATGGGGCTGAAGCTCTGGCACTGCGAACGGGAGGACCAGCTGCTGGGCCGGATGGCCACCGATTTCATCGTGCCCGAGGACCGGGAGCGCGCCCTGGCCGCCCTGGCGCGGATGTTCCAGGGGGTCATGCCCGGGCCGAACGAGTACCGTTGCCGGCGTCCCGACGGCAGCGCGCTGGAAGTGGAGGTGAACGTCGAGTTCATCCGGGATGCGGAAGGGGCGCCCGCCAGCCTCGTCATGGTGGTGCGCGACATCACCGAGCGCCGGCGGATGGAGCTGGAACGGCGCCAGCTCCAGGCCCAGCTGCACCAGGCCCAGAAGATGGAAAGCCTGGGCAGCCTGGCCGGCGGGGTCGCCCACGACATGAACAACGTCCTCGGTGCCATTCTCGGCATGGCCTCCATGCATGCCGAACAGGCGCCCCCCGGATCGGACCTGGAGCGCGGGCTGGCAACCATCACCAAGGCCGCCGAGCGCGGCGGCCAGATGGTCAAGAGCCTGCTCAACCTGGCGCGGCAAAGCCCCGCCGAAGCGCAGCTGGTGGATCTGAACACGATTCTCCGGGAGGAGGTCCGGCTGCTGGAGCGCACCACCCTCTCCCAGGTGCGCCTGGAGCTGGAGCTGGCGCCCGGCCTGCGGCCCATCCTGGGCGACGCGGCCGCCCTCACCCACGCCTTCATGAACCTTTGCGTCAACGCCGTGGACGCCATGGCCGGTTCCGGCACCCTCACCATTCGCACCCGCAACCTGGACCCGGACGCGGTGGAGGTCCAGGTCCAGGACACCGGCTGCGGCATGACCAGGGAGGTGATGGAGAAGGCCCTGGATCCGTTCTTCACCACCAAGGGCGTGGGCAAGGGCACCGGCCTCGGCCTGCCCATCGTCTACAGCACCGTGAAGGCCCACCAGGGCCTGCTGGAGCTGCAGAGCGAAACCGGCCGGGGCACCCTGGTGCGCATGCGCTTCCCGTCCTGCGCGCCCGCCGTCCCGGCCGCGCCGGCGCCGGAGGCGCAGCCCGAACCGGGCTGGGGCCAGCTCAGCGTGCTCCTGGTGGACGATGACGAGCTGGTGCGGAACTCCATCCAGGCCCTGCTGGAGGCGCTCGGCCACAGCGTCACCGCCGCCGCCAGCGGCGAGGAGGCCCTGGCGCGGGCCGCGGGCTTCGAGCCGGATGTGGTGGTGCTGGACCTGAACATGCCCGGCCTGGGCGGCGCCGGCACCCTGCCCCGGCTGCGCGCCCTGCACCCCTGGGTCCCCATCCTGCTCGCCACCGGCCGCACCGACCAGACCGCGCTGAACCTGGTGGAAGCCCATGCGCGCGTCCGCCTGCTGGCCAAGCCGTTCGGCCTGAAGGAACTGCGGCACCAGCTCGAGCTGATCCAGGACGAGGCGGCGGCCCGGCCGGAGCGCCGGTAGATCAGGCCACCAGCACCACCACCAGCCGCTTCGGCCCATGCACGCCGTAGGCCAGGGTCTGCTCGATGTCGGCGGTCTTGCTGGGGCCGGAAATGACCAGGGCGTTGGCCGGCAGGGCCGTGTGCCAGCCCAGTTCCCGGAACGCCTGGTGCAGCGTGTCGTAGATCCGGTCCGCGCGCAGCAGGGCGAGGTGCACCGGGGGCACCAGGGACAGCAGCCGGGGCTCGAAGGGGCCCGGCGCCAGCAGCAGGCCGCCGGTTTCGGCGATGCCGCCGAGGGTGGTGGTGAAACCCGCGGCCATGCCCTCGAACAGGTCCTGCTTGAAGCTCTCCACCGGCCGGTCGTAGGGCACCAGCCGCGCGCCGTTCCCGGGCCAGGCGGCGGCCAGGGCCCGGCCTTCGGTGGTGTGGGGCCCGAACAGCAGGTTGGGCAGGTTTTCCCGCTGGATGAAGGCGGCGATGGCCTGGGGCCAGTCCCCGGGGCCGGCGTCGATGAACTCGGTCTTCACGGCGGTCATGCACTGGCGCAGGCGCGCGACGCGCTCCGCGGGATCCCAGCGCTTGGCGTCGAGCACGGCGAAATCCGGCACCGGGGCGGGACCGCCGGGCAGGGCCGCGCGCAGGCCGGCCAGGATGGTGTCGCGCTCAGACATGGGGCACCCCCGCGCTCCGGGCCCGCTCCTGGAGGCTGCGCCGGGCCGCCCTGGGCATGCTCCGGGTCCGGGTCCAGGCCTCGAGCAGCGGCGCCCGGGCCGGCAACAGGCGCCACAGCCGGGTGGCGCACCAGGCGGAAACGCGGTAGACCGCCGGCCGGCGCAGCACCCAGGCCCACGCCGACCAGGCCAGCGCCTCCAGCCGCGAACGCGCCCCGCCGGCCCCCAGCACGCTGGTCCCGGGCCGGCGCTGGCTGGCTTCGCGGCGCAGGCGGATCAGCAGGTGGGGGATGGGGATCTGCACCGGGCACACCTCGGCGCAGGCGCCGCACAGGCTGGAGGCGTGCGGCAGCTCATGGCGCCGGTCCACGCCCTCCACCTGGGGCGTGAGGATCGAGCCGATCGGGCCCGGGTAGACGGCCTGGTAGGCGTGGCCGCCGATGCGGGTGTAGACTGGGCAGTGGTTCATGCAGGCGCCGCAGCGGATGCAGGCCAGGGTGGCGCGCAGCTCCGGATCCTGGAAGATGCGCGAGCGGCCGTTGTCCAGGATCACCAGATGGACTTCGCGCGGACCGTCCAGCTCGCCGCTGGAACGGGGGCCGGAGATCAGGTTGAAGTAGGTGCTGATGGGCTGGCCGGTGGCGGACCGGGTGAGCAGCGAATAGAGCGGCGGCACCTCCTCCATCCGCTCCACCACCTTCTCCAGCCCCATGAGCGCGATGTGCAGCGGCGGCACGTGGGTGCTCATGCGGCCGTTGCCTTCGTTCTCCACCAGGCACAGGGTGCCAGTCTCGGCCGCGGCGAAGTTGACCCCGGACAGCCCGGCCCCGGCTTCCTGGAATTTCTGCCGCAGCACCGCCCGGGCCATGGCGGTCAGTTCGTCCACCTCTTCGGTGTACTTCGCGTTCTTGATCTTCTGGCTGAAGGTGCGGGCGATCTGGTCCTTGTTCTTGTGGATGGCGGGCATGATGATGTGGCTGGGCATCTCCCCGTCCAGCTGGATGATGTACTCGCCCAGATCGGATTCCAGGGCCTCGATGCCGTGCTCCCCGAGGCAATCGTTCAAGCCCATCTCCTCGGACACCATGGATTTGCCCTTCACCAGGGCCTTCACGCCGCGGGCTTCCAGCAGGCCCAGCACCAGCCGGTTGGCCTGGGCGATGGTGCTGGCCCAGTGCACGGTGATGCCGTTCTTGGTCAGGTTGCGTTCCAGCTGCACCAGCAGGTCGGGCAGCTTCAGCAGGTTCTTGGCGCGGATGGCGGCGCCCAGGGCGCGCAGGCGGGCCCACTCCCGGGGATCGGCGAACACCGCCGCGCGCTTGGCCATGAGCCCGTCCATGGCCCGGCGGAAGTTGGCCCGAAGCTGGGGATCGGCCAGGGCCCGGGTGCTGGAGGCCAGGAAATCGATTTCCAGTTCAGCGGCCATGGCTGCGCTCCCAGAGGAACTGGGCGATGTGCATGATTGAAGGCGGGCTGGCCGCAGCAGGTCTGCCCCCTGGGGAAGATCACCCGCACGCCGGCGGACCGCAGCAGCTCGATCCCGGCCATGCCCGCCTCCGGGAAGAACAGGTCCACCAGGCAGGTGGCGTAGAAATAGACTTCTTTCACGGGGAGCCTCCCCTTGCGGAGCGCTCCGACATCTTGGCAGGTTTAGAATTGGAAGCCCGCGGAAACCAGCAGGGATTTCAGCTGGGTGTCCAGGTCCGCCTGGGAGCGCGGACGGCCCATGATCCGGTTGACATCGGCGGCGTACTCGATCTTCAGCGGCACGCCGATCTTGAAGATCAGGCCGAAGCCCAGGGCGGTGCGGAACGGCGGGAAGGCCGCCGCGCTGTTGCCGGCCTGGACCTGCGCGGCAATGTCGGCCGCTGACAACCGGGTCAGGCTCTCGTAGACCTGGCCTGAATCCATGAACACCTCGCCCCAGACCGACGGGCTGAAGATCGGGAACCGGTATTCCAGGTTGATCAGGGCCAGGCCCTGGCCGCCCACGGGGGTGGCGTAGGTGATCTCGCTGCCGTTGGGATTGGTCTCGATCTGGCTGGGGTTGGTGGGGTTGAACAAGGGAACCTGGGCCTGGACGCCCAGGGCGTCGGGCTCCACGCCGCGGAAACTGAACGGGCCGCCGGCGAAGAAACGCTCGGACAGGGGCAGGTTCTGGGCCGAGGAGGCCGTGGGCTTGGCCAGCCCCAGCCTCAACCCCAGGGCCACCACCCCGGCCTTGGCCTTGTAGCCCACCGGCCAGGTCCACTGGTTGCGCAGATCCAGCTTGACGAAGCTGCTGTTGGCGCTGGTGAGGAAGAGCTGGTTGGCGAATTCCACCCGCGCCACCGAGTACATGCCGCGGGTGGGGTCCAGGGGGTTGTCCCGGGTGTCCCGGGCCACCTGGACGAACGGTGCCGACACCGTGGTCTGGGTGGGGTAGCGGGCGTAAATGGCCAGTTCGTCGGCCGTGATCCCCAGCTGGGTCGAGCCCACGTCCACCCGCTCCCAGCGGTAGCCCAGCTGGAAGGACACCTGGGGGGTCAGGCTCCATTGCAGGCTGTTGGTGAAGCGCCGCCGGTGCAGATCGTAGAGGGATTGTTCCTCCTGGATATAGGCGGCCTCGGTGCGGAACGTGGTGCGGTCCGGCAGCAGGTTCTTCAGGAAGCCCGGCGCGAACCAGGGATCGGTGTAGCCCACGGTGAACGAATCCACCGACCGGTTGTAGGGGCCGGTGGGGAACATCCGGGCCAGGGTCGGGTTCTGGATGGTGCCGTTGCCGGCGCGGATCGCGTAGTCGATGGTGCGCCCCATGCCGCCCACGTTGAGCTGCTGGAGGCCGGCGCCCACGTAGTAGCCCTGGGTGCTGTCGTAGCCGAAGGAGTTGGTGATCACGTAGGGCGGCCGCTCCTCCACGTCCAGCTGGAGATCCCCTTCCTTCCACGGCGTCGGCGGGCCCTGCGGCTTGCCGGCCGCCGGAGCGGCGGCGTCCGGCTCGGCCGCCAGGCTCTTGAGATCCACCCGCTGGAAGGCGCCCAGGTAGCTCAGCCGGGCCTGGGCCCGGGACAGCTGGTCCGTGTCCAGGGGCGAGCCGGGCTGCAGCTTGGTTTCCCGCAGCACCGCCCTGGCCCGGGTCTTGTCGCTGCCTGAGACCACCAGGCGCTGGACCTGCTCGACGGGCTGGGGCGGCACGTCGATGCGCACCTCGGTGCCGTCCTCGGCGGTCTCCAGGTCCAGCCGCACCAGCGGCCGCACCACGCCCAGGGCGGGCAGGCGCTGCTGCTTGAGCGCGGTGAACACCTTGGCCAGGTCGCCCTTGAGCAGGGGGATGGGGCGGCTCAGGGTGAAGATGAGCACCAGCGGGTCGTCGCCGGATTGGGTGAGGGTGCCGGTGATGCCCGCCATGGGCCGCTGGTCGCTGACGAAGGTGCGCACCGACTCCGAGCTGGTCAGCGGCACCGCCTTGTCGGAGAAGATGAGCGGCAGGCACTGGCCCAGGCCCCAGGGGTCGCCGAAGCCCCCGGGCGGCAGCGACAGCCGCACCCGCCGCAGCAGCCGCTGGGGACCCTCCTTGATCCGGAACACCAGCTCGGTCCGGCCGTCCGTGCGCTCCAGCTGGCGGCGCAGGGTCGTCTCGGTATAACCCCGGCCCAGGTAGAGATCCTTCACCCGAGCTTCCACGGCATCCAGCAGCTCGGGGGTCGCCTTGGGCGATCCCAGCCACAGGCGGCCGCTGGGAAGGTCGGCAGCGCGCTTCAAGGCCGCTTCATCGAACGCCACGTTGCCCTCGAACCGCAGGTGCTGCACCTTGCTCAGTTCCCCCTTGGCGATGGTGTAGGTGACGGTCACTTCCTCGAAGCCCGGCGGGCCGGTCCGGGTCAGTTCCCGGCGGTGGCTCACCTGGGCGTCGAGATAGCCCTGGGTGCGGAAGTAGCGCGCCAGACGGCGGTCCCCTTCATCCAGCAGCTCCGGGCTGTAGCGATCGGCCCGGGCCAGGGGGATCAGGTCCTTGAGCGAAGTGGTGAGGGCGAGCCCGCTGCCCTCCTTCACCAGCAGCACCTTGGGGCCGGGGGTGACGTTGAGCCGCACGGTGCCCTTGCCGTCCCAGCTGAGGTCGGTCTGGGCTTCGTAGCGCTGGTCGCTCTGGAAACCCTTGCGCAGGTTCCGGTAGGTGGCCACCTGGACCGCCTCGTTCCATAGGGTGCGCCCGGGCTTCAGCCTGGCGAACCGCAGGATCTCCTCCCGGGTGTAGGGCGCCGGATTGCCGGCCAATTCCACCTGGCGCACCAGGGCGCCCTCTCCCGTAACCACATTGACAATGACGGTCCTGTCATCGCCGGCCCGGACCGTGGTGACCGTGGCCGCGGGGTAGCCCGCCTCCACCAGACGCCCCTGCAGGTCGCGGCTCCACGCGGCCAGCCGGAGTTCCCCCGGGCGCATGCCGGCCCGCAAGCCGCGGATCTGCTTCTTGACCTCGGGCCGGCGGACGTCGCCGCGCCACTGCAGGCGCTGGATGGCGGGCCATGGGTCCAGCAGCACCAGCGCCCGCGTGCCGTCCGGCCCCGGCACCAGCTGGCCGTCCACCCGGCGGAAGCGGTCGGTGAGGCGGATGGCGGCGAGGGCGGACTGGAACGCGGCATCGCTGACCGGCGCGCCGTCGACCAGGCTGGCCGCCATCCGGGCGAAGGCCACGTCGTCCTCGCTGCCGCCCTGGAACGTCAGCCCCAGCAGCGTGTCCGGCCGGACCGCCACGGCCGGCACCGCCATGCATGCCATGGAGGCCGCCAGAGCACAGCGAGGCAAAGCGAGAAGGACCATGCGGAACCTATCCGGATTGTTCAGAAACCTGCGAGCGATTCTTCCTCGGTGTCCTTGACGTCGAACACCAGATGCAGGCTGGTCATCGTGATGAGGTTGTAGATACGGCTGTTCATGCCGCAGACCCGCAGTTCACCGCCCTTGTTCTTGATGGAGGTGTAGCAGCCCACCAGCTCGCCCACCCCGGACGAATCCAGGTAGCTGACTTTACTGAAATTGATGATGATCTTCCGGCAGCCCTGGTCCAGCACGCCGCGTACCGCCTCTCCCAGTTCCTGGTCACCATCGCCCAGGGTTATCTTTCCTTCCGGATTGATAATGGTGACGCCTTGAAGCTGTCGATGGGTGAGAATCATGCTCGATCCTTATTGGGTGTGGGTGAAGTTTAGCAAGCCCCCGGGCTTTGCGGGCAACAGGTTCCTGAAATCGCATCGGCACCCGGCATGAACCGTGCTTGGGTCAAGGCGGGGTGTCCGTGACCGGCCCCCCCCATCAGGTGCGTCCATGTTCGATCTCGTTTCAAGCAACTACATGCTCCAGATGATGGACAAGAGCATGACCCTGGCGACCCGGCGGATGACCCTCATCGCCGGCAATATCGCCAATATCGATACCCCCAACTACCAGGCCCAGGATTTTTCCTTCGAGGACGCCTTCAAGCAGCAGATGGCTGCCATGGATAGGCAGTTTTCGCCTGGAATCCCCCCCATGCCCAGCGCCTTCACCAGCGCCGCCGCCACCCCGGTGGCCAGCGCCACGACCCCCGACTTCGAGCGCAACGACCTGAACGACGTCAACCTCGACCAGCAGACCATGCTCCTGGCCAAGACCCAGGAAATCTATCAGTTGAGTTCCAATTTCGCCCAGGCCGAGCTGCGCAGGGTGCTCGGCGCCATCCGCGACGGAGCCAAGTAATGACCACCTTCGATGCCATCAAGAACATCGCCGCCTCGGGCATGTCGGCCCAGCGCCTGCGGGTCCAGCTGGCCGCCTCCAACATCGCCAACGCCGAAACCACCCGGACCCAGGAGGGCGGGCCCTACCGGCGCAAGGAACCGGTGTTCCAGGCCGTGCTCCTGGAACAGACCCAGGACGGCACGCCGGTGACCGGGGTCGGGATCGCCGGCATCCAATCCTCGCAAGAACCCTTCATAAGCAAGTATGACCCCAGCCACCCGGACGCCGATGCCAACGGCATGGTCCAGTATCCCAACGTCAACCCGGTGGAAGAGATGGTCAACCTGACCGAGTCGAGCAACAGCTACCAGGCGAACGTCGCCGTGGTGCGGGCCATCCGGACCATGGAACTATCGGCCCAGGATTTGCTTCGAGTGCAGTAGTGGGCGGATTTGGCCCAGTGACGGAATTCTGACTGGCCCCGAGACGCCCTTTGCCCCACCCTTAAGGTGTTACCCCCCCAAGGCTTTCCCATGGACCCCATGTCGAACCTCAACCTGCCCGGCCTGACGCCCCTGTCCGGGACCGCCAGCAGCGCGGCTCCGGCCACGACCGGCACGGCCGACGGCGCCTCGTTCGGCGACCTCCTGCAGCAGGCGCTGAAGGAAGTGAACGATACCCAGGCCAGTTCCGAACAAGAGGCACGGAACTTGATGAGTGGGAATGCGACTGACATGCACACGGCTATTCTGGCGGTCCAGAAGGCTGATGTCAGTTTCCAGATGATGATGGCCGTTCGATCAAAGCTGGTCGATGCCTACCGCGCAGTGATGCAGATGCAGATGTAGCGCATAGGTTGCCGGCCATCGAAAGGAACCCATGGCCGACGATAGCAACATCACAGCCCAGATCCAGCAGACCCTCAAGGACATGTCCAGCACCCAGAAGGGGATGGTGGCTGCCATCACGCTGACCGTGCTCCTGGTCCTGGTGGGGATCGGCCTTTGGGCCAACCAGGAGTCCATGGGGACCCTGTTCACCAACCTGCCGCCGCTGGACGCCAACCGGATCGTCGAGGAACTGAAGAAGGACAGCATCAAGTACGAGCTGAGCCAGGACCAGCGGACCGTCTCCGTGCCGGAGAACCGGGTTGGCGAACTGCGCCTCAAGTTCGCCGGGGACGGCCTGCCCAAGGGCGAGGGCATCGGCTTCGACAAGCTGGAAACGCCCAGCCTCACCACCACCGACTTCACCCAGAAGATCATGTACCGGCGGGCCATGGAGGGGGAGCTGGCCAGGACCATCATGTCCATCCAGCAGGTGGCCCAGGCCACCGTGCACATCTCTCCGAGCAACGACAGCCCCTTCGTCACCGAGAAGGAGGACGCCAAGGCTTCCGTGCTGCTCAAGCTGAAGGGCTCCAAGATCCTGCCCGAGGAGAACACCCAGGCCATCGTCAACCTGGTGGCCGCCAGCGTGGAGGGGCTCAAGCCCGAGCACGTGGTGGTGGTCGACCAGTTCAGCCGCATCCTGTCGCGCACCGGCAGCGACCCGCTGACCGGGGTCTCCGACTCCCAGAAGAAGGTCCAGCGGGAGGAGGAGGACCACCTGGTGCAGCAGGTGACCGACCTGCTGGAGCCCGTGGTGGGGCTGGGCAAGGTCCGGGCCACGGCCCATGTGGAACTGGATTTCGACAAGGTGAAGACCGACGAGGAGACCTACAACCCCCAGGGCCAGGTGGAGCGGGAAACCAAGGTGGTCAAGGAGCATGAGCAGAAGAACGAGGCCGCCGGCGGCGTGCCCGGGACCGCCAGCAACCTGGCTCCGGCCGGCGGCGCCGCGGCCGCCCGGGGCGGCGACCTCAAGGACAAGGAAGAGACCGACACCCATTATGAAATCAGTAAGATGCAGCGCTCGACCGAGCAGGCGCCCGGAACGGTGAAGCGCATGTCCATCGCGGTGATCGTCGACCACGCCACCCAGTGGGACAAGGACGCCAAGGGCGAGCCGCTGGAGAAGCTGGTGGCGCGCACCCCCGAGGAGCTGAAGAAGATCCGCGACCAGGTGTCCTCCGCCGTGGGCTTCCAGGCCAAGCGCGGGGACGACCTGACCGTGGAGAACATCGCCTTCGCCCCCCTGAACAATCCCAAGGAGGAGAAGGAGGAGCGCCAGCAGCGCCTGTTCGACATGGGCTGGAAGGTGGCGCCGGTCGTCCTTTGGGCCATCCTTGGGTTGATCATCTTTTTCGTGGTGGTGCTGCCCATGCTCAAGCGACTCGGAGCTGCCCTGAACCGTCCGGCCCCCCTGCGCGTGCATGTGGGCGGCGAAGGCGGGGGCGATCCCGACCACCCCAGCCCGCGCAAGTTCACCCCGGGCCGGTCGGTGAGCGAGATCCAGGCCGAGATCGAAGCCGAGCTGAATGCCGAAGGCGCTTCGGGCGCCCCCGAGGCCCAGCGCCGGGGCCTGATCAAGAAGCGCATCCAGGAAAGCACCGCGGCCGATGCCGAGACCGTGGCCTCGCTGGTCCGCTCGTGGATTCTCGAAGACGGGAGATAGCATGGCCAAGCTGACCGGGACCCAGAAAGCCGCGGTGCTGATGGTGTCGCTGGGCGACGATACCGCCTCGAACATCTTCAAATATCTGGAAGAAGACGAGATCCAGAACATTTCCAAGGAGATCGCGCTGACCAAGCACGTCCAGCCGGAAACCGCGGACGAAGTGCTGGAAGAATTCCACACCATGACCCTGGCCAAGACCTACATCGCCCAGGGAGGCATCGAGTATGCCAAGAAGCTGCTCATCAAATCGGTGGGGCCCGAGGCGGCGCGCAAGATCATCGACCGGCTCACCAAGGCGCTGGAATCCTCCGCCGGCTTTTCCAGCATCGAGCGGGCCAACCCCGCCCAGCTGAGCAAGTTCATCCAGAACGAGCACCCCCAGACGATCGCCTTGATCCTGGCCCACCTGAACGCCTCCCAGGCCGGCGACCTGATCTCCAGCCTGCCCGAAACCCTGCGCGCCGACGTGGTGATGCGCATGGCCAACCTGCAGGAGATCAGCCCGGAAGTGGTTCGGCGCATCTCGCTCATCCTGGAACAGAAGCTGGAGGCCCTGGGCTCGTTCGCGACCGAAGCCTACGGCGGCGTCAGGGCCGTGGCCGAGCTGTTCAACCGCATGGACCGCACCACCGGCCGGGTGGTGCTGGAGAAGATCGAGAACGAGAACCCCCAGCTGGCCGCCAGCATCCGCGACCTCATGTTCGTGTTCGACGACATCCTGCTGATCGACGACCTGGGCATCGCCGAGATCCTCAAGCGGGTCGACAAGAAGTCCCTCACCACCGCGCTCAAGGGCACCAGCGAGGAGCTGCGCACCCAGTTCTTCCGCAACATGTCCTCCCGGGCGGTCGAGCTGATGAAGGAGGAGATGGAGTTCATGGGCCCGGTGAAGCTGAAGGACGTGGAGAAGTCCCAGCACGAGATCGTCGAGATCGTCCGGCAGCTGGAGGAGGAGGGCGTCATCAGCATCGGCGGCGGCGGCGGGGACGATTATGTCAGTTGAGCGGGTGATCCCGGCCCGGCACGCGCACCGGCGCAAGATCGAGGCGTTCCCCTATTCCACCGCTGCGTACACCACCCTCCTGCCCGAGCCGGAGGGCGAAAGCGACGCCCCCCTGGCCTCCGCCCTCTCCACCCCGGAGGAGGACGCCAAGCGGCTGGCCTCGGTGGACCAGATCATCTTCGAGAAGCTGCAGCAGGCCGAGCGGGACGCCCTGGACACCGCCCGCAAGGGCTACGAAGAGGGCTTCGCCTCGGGCGAGGCCGAAGGCCGCCAGTTCGGCGAGAGCCAGTACCGCGCCCACATCCATCGCCTGGACGGCCACCTCGAGGAGCTGGCCGATTCCCTCGCGCTCAACCGGCGCGCCGCCCAGGACGAGATCCTGGCCCTGGCCCTGGCCATCGGCGAGCATCTCGCGGGCCGGGAGATCAGCCGGGGCGCAACGACCATCAGGCCCATGCTGGAAGCCATCCTGGCCGCCCATCCCTTCCCGGGCTCCCGGTCGGACGCCGAGGACCCGGCCATCACCGTGCATATGAACCCCAAGGACCTGGAAGCCATGGGCACGCACCCGCCCTTCCCGGGCGTCGCCCTGCGCGCGGACGCCCAGCTGACCCAGGGCAGCCTGCGGATCGAAGCCGCCAGCGGCGTGCTGGACGCCTCCCTGGAGCGCCGGCGGGAACTGATGCTGGAGCTGGTCGAGCGCTTCCGTGAGCAGGACCAGCCGTGATGGACCTGGCCGCGCTCACCCGCCAGATGCGCGAGCTCCCCGCCGGGACGCTGCTGGGCCGGGTGTCCAAGGTGGTGGGCCTGATCGTCGAATCGCGCGGGCCGGAAGGCTCGGTGGGCGAGCAGATGATCATCCACCTGGGCGACGGCCGGCAGATCATGGCGGAGGTGGTGGGCTTCCACGACCAGCAGGTGATGCTCATGCCGGTGGAGAACACCGACGGCATCCGCCCCGGCCTGCTGGTGGAAGCCACCGGCCACCAGCCCGAACTGCCGGTGTCCGAGGAACTGCTGGGCCGGGTGATCGATCCCCTGGGCCGGGCCCTGGACGGCGGCCCCGAGATCGCCGTCCGGGACCGGGTGCCGATCCACGGCCGCCCGCCCAATCCCATGCAGCGCCGGCGCATCAGCGAAGTGCTGGCCACCGGCGTGCGCAGCCTGGACGGCCTGCTCACCCTGGGCAAGGGCCAGCGCATCGGCATCTTCTCCGGTTCCGGCGTGGGCAAATCGACCCTGCTGGGCATGATCGCCCGCAACACCACCGCGCAGGTGAACGTCATCGCCCTGGTGGGCGAGCGCGGCCGCGAGCTGCGCGAGTTCATCGACAACGACCTGGGGCCCGAGGGCCTGGCCCGGAGCGTGGTGGTGGTGGCCACCAGCGACCAGACCCCGCTGCTGCGCCTGCGCTGCGCCCTGTCCGCCACCGCCGTGGCCGAGTACTTCATGCGCCAGGGCAAGGACGTCCTCCTGATGATGGACAGCGTCACCCGTTTCGCCATGGCCCAGCGCGAGGTGGGCCTGTCGGCCGGCGAGCCGCCTTCCTCCCGGGGCTACACCCCTTCCGTGTTCGCCCTGCTGCCCCGCCTCATGGAGCGGGCCGGCACCTTCGAAGGGCTGGGCTCGATCACCGGGATCTACACGGTGCTGGTGGAAGGCGACGACATGAACGAGCCGATCGCCGACTCCGCCCGGGGCATCCTGGACGGCCACGTCGTCCTGACCCGGCGCCTGGCCGCCAAGAACCACTTCCCCGCCATCGACGTGCTGCCCAGCATCTCCCGCCTCTTCTCCACCCTGGCCATCCCCGAGCAGAAACAGCTTGCGGCCAAGCTGCGCGACCTCCTGGCCACCTATACCGAGGCCGAGGACCTGATCCAGATCGGCGCCTACACCAAGGGCTCCAGCCCCAACATCGACCAGGCGATCCAGTTCCAGCCGGCCATCCTGGGCTTCCTGCGCCAAGCCGTAGCCGAAGGCTCGACCTACCACGAGACCCTGCTCGCCATGGGCAAGATCTTCGGCATCGACCTGAGCCCCTTCCTGAAACCGGCGGTGTGACGTGGCCGCCCGGTTCCGCTTCCGGCTCGAATCCCTGCTCAAGCTGCGGCACTCCCTGGAAGAGGTCGCCCAGCGCACCCTGGCCCGCACGCTCACGCTGCGCGACCAGGCGCAGAACTACCTGGCCGAGCAGCAGCTGGCCCAGGCCGCCACGGTGGAAGCCCGCCGCACGCCCACCCGCCAGGCGGTGGACCTGGAGCGCTGGCGCGCCATCGAGCGCTTCCTGATGGTGCTGGAGCGGCGCATCGCCGGGGCCAGGGTGCAGCTGCGCGAAGCCGAGGTCCAGGTGGCCGCCGCCCGCCAGGAGCTGCTGCGGGCCCACCGGGCCCACCTGATGCTGGTCCGGCTCAAGGAGCGGCGCCAGGAGCAGCATGCCCTGGAGGCCCTGCGCGAAGAGGCCCGGGACATGGATGAAATGGCCGTGCTGCGCCATCGGCTCGGACCCGCTGTCGGCCCTTCGGGCCGTGAGGTGACCCCATGAACATGAAGAGCCTGATCTGGATTCTCGCCCCCATCGCCCTGTCCGCCGGCGTCATCTGGTTGTCGGCCCAGGACCCCAAGACCCCCGCCGAAGGCGTGCGGGTCGGTGAGCTGGCGGAAAAGCTCCAGGCCCGGGAGAAGGCCCTGGCCCAGCGGGAAGGCGACCTGCAGCAGCGCGAGCAGCGCCTGGCCACCCTGCAGGGCACCCTGGACAAGGACCGGCTGGATCTCGCGACCCGGGAGAAGACCGTCCAGGAAGCCCTGGAAAAGCTCGAAGCGATGCGCACCCGCCCGACCATCGACCCCCAGCTGATCCGCACCTACGAGGCCATGGACCCCATCGCCGGCGCCAAGGCGCTCAAGGAGCTGGCCCGGCTCAACGAGGAGGTGTCGGTGAGCCTGCTGGCCGGCATGCAGGCCAAGAAGGCCGCCAAGCTCCTGGACCAGCTGGCGCCCACGGACGCCAAGCTGGCCGCGCTGCTCTCGGAGAAGGTGGGCCTCTCCAAGCCCAAGCCCGTGACCCCCTGAAGCCCCATTGCCCCCCGGCAACCCGCAAGGCGCCATGAGCTGCGGCATGTCGGCCTGGATCCATGATCCGGGTCGCACGGGCCTGCTTCACCCGCATTTGCGGGGATTCAATAAGCATTGTTTAGCTTAAACAGCCGTTAATTAATTATTTTTCAACTGTTGTTATGAATTGTTTTGGCAAATAGAATTAAAAAAATAAAGATGGCTTGTCTTCCTTGAATTTGGTTATTTTGATGGGTCCAGGAATCTATTTATACCTGGCGGCAGTAGGTACCATTAAGGAGGCCGAAATGGCAGAGAACCAGGAAACCAGCTATCAGACCAACGTGGATTCCCCCATGGGCAGCGACGGGGGGGGCACCATCCAGGGCCGCGAGCACATGGCCCGGATCGGCAGGAAGGGAGGCGAAAGCGTCAGCCAGGATCGCGGGCACATGGCGGAGATCGGCCGCAAGGGCGGCGAAAGCGTCAGCCAGAACCGGGAGCACATGGCCGCCATCGGCCGCAAGGGCGGCGAGGCCATCAGCCAGAACCGGAGCCACATGGCGGAGATCGGCAAGAAGGGCGGCGAAACCGTCAGCCGGGACCGCACCCACATGGAAGCCATCGGCCGGAAAGGGGGCGAGACCGTCAGCCAGAACCGGGAGCACATGTCGGCGATCGGCAGGAAGGGCGGCGAAACGGTCAGCCAGGACCGCGGCCACATGGAACAGATCGGCAAGAAGGGCGGCATGGCCGCCCACGCCAAGCGCTCCCTGGGCCACGGCAAGATGGGGGACCAGGCCTAGCCGCGGTGCGGGCACCATGGAATTTCATGAATCAAAGCCCTAACATTCGATAATCATTCAATAACAGCATGGAATCATCCATGGCCCAGCCAAAGCCAGGGCTTCCCTGGGCTGGCGTTCCGCCTGTCCCTTGGGCAAAGGTTCAGGGCAAGCCACCCGGCTGAAACTGCCGGGTGGTTTCGGCACGCGGTGTGCGGTGGCTATGGCACCCGGTTCGATTCACGGGCGGAGGTTCCATGCTTCAGACCCAAGCGATCAAGGCCGATACGCCCATGGCCTCCGTCGGCGGCAAGGACAAGGATGCCGGTTCCACCGCCATGACGCCGGACTTTTCCGCCTACTTCTCACAGATGGTGGCCACCATGCCGGCCATGGCGGCCGGCCTGCCGGACCCGGCCCCGCCGGCCGCACCGGCGCCCAACCCGGTCCGCACCGTCGACAGCAACAAGAAGCCCTCCCAGCCTGACGCCAATGCCACCTCGACCAGCGGCGGAACCCAGGCCGACCCGAGCGCCCAGGCCGGCGCCAGCGCCCAGACCGCCCCAGTCCAGCAATCCAACTCCAATTCCAGTTCCAATTCCAATTCCAGTTCGGATTCCAGTTCCAGCACGCCGGCCAGCGGCCAAGCCACGGCTGGTGCCGGCCAGGCCCCGCAGCACGGCCCGGCGACGGTCTCCGCCGGCGCGAGCCAGGCCCAGACTGCCGCGCCGGCCGCGGCGCTGGCGGCCACCGCGGCGGCCGGCAGCGCGCCCGCGCCCCAGACGCCGGCCAAGCCCGCCCAGGCCCCGGACCCGGCCCCGCCCGCGGCGGCGCCCGCCACCACTGCGGCCGCGGACGCCCAGTCCGCCGCCAAGGTAAAGGATGCCCTGGCCCAGGCGGTTCCCGGCGGGAAGTTCGACATCCAGTACGGCGATGCCGCCCCGATGACCGCCAAGGCGCCCCTCACCGAGCTGGTGAGCCAGATCCAGATGGACACCAGCGCCGGCGGCGCCGCCCAGAAGGACAGCCTGCCGGAGGCCGCCCTGCCCGCGCCGGCCGCCGCCGCGCCGGCTCCGGTGGCCGATCCGATGGCCGCGCTGCAGGCGCTCATGTCGCCCCAGCAGGCCAGCCAGACCGCCCTCGCCGCCATGCCCGCGGCCGAGCCGAACGCCGTGGCCAGCGCCGGATCGATCGCCGGCAACGTGGCCGCGGCCCAGGCCGTGGGCGCCGGTGCGCAGCCGGGGGCTTCCGGAGCGGTGCGGGTGACCGCCACCGCCTCGGGCGAAGCAAACCGGCCCGCCGCCGAACCGAGCCTGGCCTCCCAGGTGGACGGCACCATCCGCTGGCTGGTGAAGAACCAGGACAAAGGTGCCGAGCTCCAGTTGCATCCGGAATCCCTGGGCCGGGTCCAGATCAATCTCAAGGTCGAAGGCAATGTGGTGCACGCCAAGGTCTGGGCCTCGGATGCCGCGGCCGTCCCGGTGCTGCAGGACCACCGGTCCTCCCTGGAAGCCTCCCTCAAGGCCCAGGGCATGACCCTGGGCAGTTTTGACCTTCAGCACGGGCACCGGGAGCAGCAGCAGCCCATGCCCGCCCCCGCCGAACCGGCATCCACCCCTCCGGTCAGCCTGGCAGTGCCCCGAACCGGGCAGGAAACGCCCGTCTCCCTGGACAATGCAGCTACCCAAACCTCAAGGATCGAATACGTGGCCTGACGGCACGACTCATGCTTATTAGTCACTCACAGGGAGACGCCCATGCAGACAGGAATAGTCGCCAGCACCACCAGCACCACCGGCACCACCAGCACCACCGGCAGCCAGACCCTGGGCCAGGACGCCTTTCTCCAGCTGCTGGTCTCCGAGCTCAAGAACCAGGATCCCACCCAGGCCCAGGACCCCAACGCGATGATCTCGCAGATGGCCCAGTTCTCCACCCTTGAGCAGCAGACCGACACCAACGCGCTGCTCACCAGCATGCAGACCCAGTTCGGGGCCATGTTCCAGGGCCAGAGCGCCAGCCTGATCGGCAAGAATGTCCAGGTCACCTCCAGCTCCCTGAACCTGTCCGGAGGCACGGCGACCATCGGCGTCGACATGCCCAGCGCGGCCACCAAGGTCACCCTCACCATCAAGAATTCCGCCGGCCAGACCGTGGCCACCCTGGCACCGGGCGCCTTGGCCGCCGGCAACCAGGTGGTGACCTGGAACGGCAAGGGGCTCGACGGCAACCAGGAGCCCGACGGCACCTACACCGTGAGCATCACCGCCACCGACGCTTCCGGCAACGCGGTGAACGCGACCCCCACGTCCATGGCGACGGTGACGGCGGTGAGCTACGGCAGCGACGGGACCGTCACGGTCACCGCGGGCGGGCAGCAGTATCCTCTTTCGTCCATCAACGAAGTTTCATCCTAGCCTCAGGAGCCTCCCATGAGTCTGTATTCGGCCTTCTACGCGAGCCTCTCGGGCCTCTCCTCCAACGCCAACGCCCTGGGCGTGATCGGCAACAACCTGGCCAACCTGAACACCATCGGCTACAAGGCCTCCACGGTGAATTTCCAGGATCTGTACAGCTCGGCCCTGAGCGGCAGCTCCATCCAGGGCAACGGCGACCCCATGCAGATCGGCCTCGGGGCCAGCCTGGCCTCGGTTTCCCAGGATTTCAGCCAGGGTTCGCCCCAGGCCACCGGCACGGTCACCAACATGGCCCTGCAGGGCGACGGCTTCTTCACCCTCCAGACCCTCTCCGGAGGCGCCGGCTACACCCGGGCCGGCAACTTCAGCACCAACCAGGACGGCTACCTGGTGGACCCCAGCGGCGACTATGTGATGGGCTGGAACGCGGTCGACGGCGTGGTGAATCCGACCGGCACCCCCACCAAGATCTTCCTGAACCCGGGGGCCGTCAGCCCACCCGCCGCGACCACCACGATCTCCAACACCACCAACCTGAACTCCGCCTCCGCCACCGGCACGACCTTCACCGCGCCCATCGCCGTCTACGACAGCCAGGGGGCCTCGCACAACATCGAGATCACCTACACCAAGACCGCCGTTGCCGGCCAATGGTCCACCGCGGTCTCCACCGATGACAGTGGGGTCACGGTCACCGGCTATCCGGCCGACATCCAGTTCGACAGCAACGGCAACCTCACCACCCCGGCCTCCGGCGTCAACCCCACCCTGACCATCTCCAACTGGTCCAACGGCGCCACCAGCCCTGCCATGACCGTGGATATCTGGAGCGGCACCCCCGCGACCTCCAGCCTGACCTCCTACGCCCAGACCTCCGGCACCGCCAGCACCACCCAGAACGGCTACGCGGCCGGTTCGGTCAGCGGCATGTCGGTCGATACCAACGGCAATATCATCGGCACGTTCACCAACGGTCAGACCGAGCCGCTGGCCCAGGTGGCCGTCAGCACGTTCAGCAACGACAATGGACTGGTGATGGCCGGGAACAACATCTGGAACACCACCCTGTCCAGTGGTTCCGCCAACGTGGGCGCGGCCAACACCGGCGGCCGGGCCTCGGTGCTGGGCTCCAACCTGGAGACGTCCAACGTGGACGTCGCCACCGAATTCACCAAACTGATCATCAACCAGAACGGCTACCAGGCCAACAGCAGGGTCATCACCACCGCCAACACCCTGCTCCAGACCGTCATCAGCCTCATCCAGACCTAGTCCAACCGGAGTATCCTGGAATCCAGGAGACCCATGGCCGACGAGTACGTACCTACCCCAGCGGACCCAGGCCGGATGCTCATCGTGGACGACCTGGGGAGCAACCTCAAGGTGATCGAGCGCGAACTCCAGCACGCCCCCTTCCGGCTCTGGTTCGCCCAGACCGCGGAGGGGGCGCTGGAGCTCTGCCGGGAGACCGCCTTCGAGGGCATCCTCATGGACGTGAGCCTGCCCGGCATGGATGGCATCGATGCCTGCCGGCTGATCCGCGAGTCGAAGCTTTACGCCCGGAACGCCGACACGCCGCTGATCTTCATCACCGCCGTGCGCATCGGCCAGGATTGGCTCACCCAGGGCATCGAGGCGGGCGGCATCGACTACCTGATCAAGCCCTACGCCTTTTCGGAGCTGCTGGCCAAGCTGCGGATGATGGTCCGGCTGAGCCGCCAGAGGCAGGCCGCCCTGGCCGGCGAGCGGAACCGGGCACTGATGGAGATCGCCGGCGGCATGGCCCACGAACTGGCCCAGCCCCTGGCCACCGCCCAGGTGCTCCTGGACAAGCTGATCAAGAACCCCGCCGCCCCGACCGCCGCGCAACTGGCGGACCTGCGCACCTGCCTGGCCAACACCAACAGCGTGCTGCGCCAGATCCAGAACCTGCACAGCTACATCACCAAGCCGTACGCCTCCGGGCGGATCCTGGACCTGGACCAGAGCAGCCGGAGCCTGTTCCCGAACCCGGCGGCCGACCCGGAAACTTCGGGATAGACTGAGGGTGCTGGAGTGGCGATGGCTCAAGGGGCCGGCACGACAAGGGGGCGCGGGGTGGTGGACTGGATGCTGGCCAATCCGTTCAGGAGCCTGGCGCTCCTGCTCCTGCTGGAGGCGCTGCTCCCGGTCCGGGCCCAGCCATCGGCCTGGCTGCTCCGGGGCGCCATCCGCGCCTACCAGGCCACCCTCAGCCCCTACCTGCCCACCCAGTGCAAATTCACCCCCACCTGCAGTCAATATGGCCTGCTGTGCGTGCGGAAGTATGGCACTCTGCGGGGAGGTCTCCTCATCACCTGGCGCCTGATCCGATGCAGCCCTCTCACCCATGGCGGCTACGACCCGGTGCCATGAGCAACCTTGTGACGCCCCTCACAGCGCCGGCCTACCGGACCCCGCATCCTGGGAACAGGGTTCATCCCCAAGGACAATGGATATGCAGATCGACCCCCTCATCGCCATCGAAAACCTCACCGCCGAACACCCCCAGACGCGCAGGCTGCTCTGCCGGCTGGGCGTGGATGTGCTGGCCGAGGGCAATCTCACCCTGCGCGAAGCGGCCCTGCGCCACGGTCTCCAGGTCCAGGAAGTGATCCAGGGCCTGGAGCGCCTGCTCCAGGACAAGGGGCCGGTCACCCAGGACTGGCTGAGCGCCACCAAGGCCGAGGTGGTCGCGCACATCGTCAGCCACCACCACGTCTTCACCCGGGAGGAGCTGGCCCGGCTGGGGCCCCTGCTCGACACGGCCCTGGCGGAGGACCTGGCCGCCCACCCCGAGCTCACCCAGGTGAACAGCCATTTCCGCAACCTGGAAAAGGATCTGCTGGGCCACTTCCAGATGGAAGAGAAGAACCTGTTCCCGGCCCTGTGCGCCATCGACAAGGGCGGCCCAACCCCCATTTCCCTGAGCACCCCCAAGGAGCAGTTGCGCACCATCAACGCCGAGCACCAGGCGGTGGAGGAGCTGTTCCTGAACATCCGCATGCTCACCGAGGACTACACCGTGCCCAGGGACGCCAGCCCCAGCCTGAGGGCACTGTACCTGGGCCTGCGCGAGCTGGAGGACGACCTCCACGTCCACCTCTACCTGGAGAACCACCTGCTCTACCCGCGCGCCCTGCCCGGTGAATCCTGGTGATGGGCTGGAGGAGCCGCTGGTTCTGGACCCTTCCTGTCACCGCCTGGGGCCTGGTGTCCCTGCCGCTCACCGCAGTGGCCATCCTGCTGGGGGCCCCGTTCATGGGCGGCCGGCGCTCGTTCTGGACCATCGCCCCGCTCTGGGCCCGGGTGATCTTCCGGCTGTGCGCCGCGGCCCCCACCATCATCGGCTGGGACGAGCTGCCCGAGGCGATCCGCAGCGAGCGCGAGCCGGTGATCTTCATGTCCAACCACGAAAGCAACCTTGATCCCCCGGTGCTGATCAGCGCCATTCCCATCCCCGCCGTGTACCTGGCCAAGAAGGAGATCAAGTGGATGTTCCCGGTGGGCTGGGCCGCCGCCATGGCCGGCACCATCTTCATCGACCGCAGCAACCGGGAGCGGGCCATCAACAGCCTGCACACGGCCGCCAGGGAGATCCGCGGCGGCAAGAGCGTGGTGATCTTCCCCGAAGGCACCCGCACCCGCACCGGCGACCTGCTGCCGTTCAAGAAGGGCGGCTTCGTCATGGCCGAGGAGGCCGGCGTGCCCATCGTGCCCCTGGCCACCGTGGGCGGCCATTTCATGCTGCCGCCCGGCGCGGTGCACATCCGGCCCGGGCGCTACGTGGTGGCCTTCGGCGCGCCGGTGGACCCCAAGGCCTTCCCGACCCGGGAGGCCCTGATGACGGAAGTGCGCAAGCGCATCACCGAGCTGCGGGAACTGGCGCTGCTGCCGGGAGCCTGAGCCCCGAACAAGGAGCAGATCGGCAGCTACGCCTTCCAGTCCACCGGACCGAAATCGGCGAAGCTGGTCGGTTCCAATCCGTGTCCCAGGCATTGGCGGACATCCCCGGTCATTGCCGCCGACCCACACCGGGTCCCCCGGAGCGGAGCCGACCCACTCGTACGATTCGGACTTTCCGTCCTCGCAAGCTGCGGGCGGACAAGTCCGAATCGTTTGCCGTCCTCCAAACAGCTGAACCTTTGGCTGTGGGATCCACTCTGCCCCCGGTTTCAGACCAACCTCGTCTGGGGCCTGCGATGCCTGCATGCCATCGTCCATCTGCCGTCTCAGCTGGAGGGGCTCGGGGCGACGGGCATTTCAGTGGGCTTCGAACTGGCCCCACCGGCCAAGATCATCCACAGCCTCCCCGCCCGCGGGGTGAAGATGCTCAAGACGCCCAGGCAAGCATGCGGTGCAGAGGGCCTCAAGCAGGACATCCCGGCCGTGGGGATGGCGCCTACACCAACAAGACCCTGCTAAAGAGGCAACATCGCCGTCATGACGCAGCCAAGGGTTCCGCCGTTTTGGAGGGCGGCAAACGATTCGGACTTGTCCGCCCGCAGCTTGCGAGGACGGAAAGTCCGAATCGTAAGAGTGGGTCGGCGCCGCTCCGGGGGGCCCGGTCAGGATCTCAAGGCGCCTTGGGGGCCGCCTGGGGCGCCGCTGCCGGCGCGGCCTGGGCCACTTCCCGGAAGCCCACGTCCTGCTTGGCCTGTTCCATGAACTCCCTGGTCAGCTTCTCCCGGCGCTCGGGGGCCATCTGCTTGCGGATGGTGTCCTTGACCTTGTCGAAATCACCGGCCTGCTTGGGGCTGCGCGATTCCACCTCGATCAGGTGATAGCCGAAGCTGGTCTTGACCGGGTCGCCCACCTTGCCGATTTCCTGGGTCCGCACGGCCTCTTCGAATTCCTTGGCGAAACGCCCGAACGGGATGTCCTTGTACAGACCGCCGTTGGCCTTGCTGCCGGGGTCGTCGGAAAACTCCTTGGCCAGGGCCTCCAGCTTCTTGCCGGCCTTCAGCTCCGCCTGGATCTTGGCCACCCGGGCCTTGGCCTCCTCGTCGGTGTAGCCCTTGTCGCCGGCGCCGGGCGCGCCCTTGAGGCTCACCAGGATGTGCCGGGCGGTGAACCGCTCGGGGGTGGCGAAGCGCTCGGCGTTGGCCTGGAAGTAGGCCCTGACCTCGGCCTCGGTGGGGTTCTCCGCCTTCGCCTTGAGCTTCTGGCCGTCGCTGCCGGGCCGGTCCTCGTCCAGCAGGACCCGGGCGTAGCACTGTTCCTTGAGGGCGGCGAGGGTGGCCTGGAATTCCCTGGTCTTCTGCAGGTTCTCCTTCTGGCCCTTGGCCGCGAGCACCTGGATCTCCAGGAACTGCTTCAGCGCCTGGGCGCGGCTGGCGGGGGTCTTGCGGATCATCTCGGCCCGGGGGCCGACCATCACCTTGAGCCAGCTGGTGAAGTCACCATAGGTGAGCTTGCGCGCCCCCAGGTAGGCGATCGGGTCGGTGCCCTGGGGCTCCGGGGTATCGGCCGGTTTCGGGGGCGTGGCGCGGGCCGGGGGAGCCTTGGGCGCCGGAGCCGGACTCTGGGCGAGCAGGGTCATGGAAAAAAACGGAACAAAGATTTTATGCATAGCCATCCTATTGATCATGCGCACCATTCCACCAAGGAGGTTGCGTCGTACCCTACCTACTTTAGAGCGTTTTTTTCAGTTGTCACCTAGACCGAGACGATCGAACGCCGTCTGCATCGGTTCGGCGTCGGGATCCCAGGTGGCGATGCCGGGCCATTGGTTGCGGAAGAAGGTGGATTGGCGCTTGGCGTAGGCCTGGGTCTCCTGGATGATCCGGGCCGCGGCGCCGCCGCGGGAGTCGAGCAGGATCTCGTAGCCCAGCGGGCGCAGCCGGCGCAGCTCGTCTTCAAGCCCGGCCGCGCGCAGCCGGTCCACTTCCTCGGGCCAGCCCTGGGCCAGCATCTCCCGGACCCGCGCGGCCACCCGCATCCGCTGCCGCTCCCGGGCCGGCAGCACCAGCAGCGCGCGCCAGCCCCCGGGCACGCCCTGCCGGGTGCCGTCCAGCAGCTGGGACGCCCTGCGGCCGGTGGCCAGGTGCAGGGCCAGGGCGCGCTGCACCCGGGCCCGGTCGTTGGGGTGCAGGGCGGCGGCCCGGTGCGGATCCACGGCGGCCAGGTAGCGGTGCAGGGCTGGCGCCCCCAGCAGGTCGGACCAGCGGCGCACCCTGGCCGACAGGGCTTCGGGAACCTCCGGCAGCTCGCTGAGCTGGTCCCAGATGCCGCGCAGGTAGAGCCCGGAGCCGGTCACCAGCACCGGGCGCGGGGCGGCGAGCCAGGTCCGCGCCAGCTCGCCGAACCCGGCGGGGTTCAGCCTGGCCGTCAGGGGCAGCAGCCCGTAGCCCAGATGCGGCACCGGGGTCTCTTCGGGCCGGGGCTGGCCGGTGCCCACCGGCAGGTCCCGGTAGGCCTGGAAGGGGTCGCCGTTGACCACGGTGCCGCCGATCCGCAGCGCCACCGCCACGGCCAGGGCCGATTTGCCGGACGCGGTCGGGCCGAGGATGGCCAGCTTTTCCGGTTCAGGCATCCGCCGCTCCGCCCTGGGACAGGAGCACCAGCGCCCGGGCCGCGGCGTCCCGGGCCAGCCTGGCGGCCTCCAGCACGTGCGCCAGGGCGTCGCTGGGGTCCTGGCCAAGGGTGAGCAGGGCTTCGCACTGGGCCTTGAGCCGGGCCAGGTCGCCGCCGGGGTCGGGCAGGTGCCGGCCCCCCGCGGTTTCGAGGATCTTCAGGAAGCAGCGGATCGCCGAGCAGGCCGTGGTGACGGCCGCGGGCGAGCGCTGCCGGCTGGCCCGCATGGCCAGGGCCGCGGCCAGCAGCCGGAGCCCGTCCTCGAACACCGACTGGAGCGGGCCCTGGGGTCCAGCCTGCTCGTTCATAGGCGGCCGGCCGGAGGCGGCACCGGGTACTCGCCGCTGAAGCAGGCGTAGCAGAAGCTCTGGCCGTCCGGGTCGTGCATGGAGGCCTGCAGGTCCTCCAGGGTGAGGTAGCCGATGCTGTCGGCGCCGATGAAGGCGCGGATCTGCTCCGCGTCCCGGCTGGCGGCCAGCAGATGGTCCCGGCTGGGGGTGTCGATGCCGTAGAAGCAGGAATGGGTGGTGGGCGGGCTGCTGATGCGCACATGCACTTCGGCGGCGCCGGCGGCGCGCACCATCTGGACGATCTTCCGGCTGGTGGTGCCGCGCACCAGGCTGTCGTCCACCAGCACCACCCGCTTGCCCTTCAGCAGTTCGCGCACCGGGTTGAGCTTCACCTTCACGCCGAAGGAGCGGATGGTCTGCCGGGGTTCGATGAACGTGCGGCCCACGTAGTGGTTGCGGATCAGGCCGAACTCGAACGGGATGCCCGACTGCTCGGCGTAGCCCAGGGCCGACGACACGCCCGAGTCCGGCACCGGCACCACCAGGTCCGCCGCCACTCCATGGCGCCTCGCCAGGAGCCGGCCCATCTCGCGCCGGGTGGCCATGACGCTCTGGCCGTAGACCAGGGAATCGGGCCGGGAGAAGTAGACATGCTCGAACACGCACGGCCTGGGCCGGACCTGGGGATGGGGGAAATGCGAATGCATGCCGTCCCGGTCCAGGACCAGCACCTCGCCGGGCGCCACCTCGCGCACGTACTCGGCGCCCAGCAGATCGAAGGCGCAGGTCTCGCTGGAGAACACCGTGGCCTCGCCCAGCCGGCCCATGGCCAGCGGGCGGAAGCCGTGCGGGTCGCGCACCGCCAGGAACTGGGTCTCGGTCAGGAGCAGGATGGAATAGGCCCCCTGCACCTGCTCCAGGGCCTCCAGCAGCGCGTCTTCCAGGTTGCTGGCCGAGGCGCGGTTGATCAGCGCGAGGATCACCTCGGAGTCCGAAGGGCTGCTGAACACCTGGCCGCTCCGGATCAGCCGGGCACGCAGCTCCTCGGTGTTGGTGAGATTGCCGTTGTGGCACAGGGACAGCTGGCCGAAGCGCCCCTCCACCAGGAACGGATGGGCCGCGGACGCCACGTTGCCGCCGGTGGTGGAGTAGCGGGTATGGCCGATGGCCCCGTCCCCGGGCAGCTGGTCGAGGATGGCCTCGGTGAAGATGTCCGCCACGTGGCCCAGGCCCTTGTGCAGGTACAGCCTGCCCTTGGAGCGTGAGCAGATCCCGGCGGCCTCCTGGCCCCGGTGCTGCAGGGCGTACAGCCCCAGGTAGGTCTGCCTGGAGGCCTCCAGCTCGGGCCAGACGCCGAACACCCCGCATTCATCCTTGAAAGCCATGCTTCCCCCAAGCACCAAGGATACCTTAAGCCGTTGTCTAGAAATAACCTGAACAGATCCTTGCGGCCCCGGCATAAGGGGCCGTAGTGGAATAACCTGAACTGCACAGGTTATTCCGCAACGCCCCCTAAGGAATCTCTTCGGTCTCCAGTTCGCCGGCGGCCGCGGGGGCCGCAGTCTGCTCCCCCCAGTGCCGCAGCGTCTTCAGCAGCGCGGTGCCTTCCTCGGCCGGGACCGCGTGGCGCCCGAGCGACATCCCGGCCAGGTGGATCTCCAGGGAGCGGATATCCCCCTCGGGAAGGGTCGCGCTCAGATAGGCCAGGGCCAGCAGGCCGGGGGCCACTTCCACCAGGTAGGCGTACGCGCCCACCTCGGGCGGGGTCTGCACCTGCCATAGCCGGCACCACCGGCCGGCGAATCTCATGCCGGTTTCCAGGGGCACGGACTGGGCGGTCGGGCCGGAAAAGTAGCACAGCCCCAGGGCCCGGGCCAGGATGGCCGCGGACGGCGCCGGGCCGCTCCCGGCCAGCGGCTCGATCTGCCATCGGCCCATGCGCAGCCGCTTCACCTTGTTCCGGGTGGTCAGGGCCGGCGTCGCCACCATCCGGAAGGCGCTTTCCACCACGGCCGGATCTTCCCGCAGGCGCACCTTGAGCCGGTAGTCCAGGCGCGCGTCGTCCGCCCCGCCCGCCGCCAGGGGCAGGGCCTGCAGGGCCAGGGTGAAAAGACTTGAAAACAACCGCATTCGGACACTCCAGAAACCGCAGACACACCCAGCCCGGCCCATGGACAAGGCCCAAGGCGTCCTCCCGGACTCAGAACCACGTAGCAGGCTCCAACTATAGGTTAGCTTCCGCTTCCCTCTCCTGCACTTCTTTTTGGCCGGAACCCCTGCCTGGGTCCAGAATGGGGCCATGCCACTCTGCTTCGACCTCGACGGCACCCTGGGCCAATTCGGCGGCGGCTACCTGCTGCTGCGGGAGGCGCTGGGCGAATTGTGGGGCGAGCAGCCGACCGCGGCCGACCTCGCCCTCTGCCATGGTTCCACCGACTGGGAATTCGTCGACCAGCTGCACGCCCTGCGCTTCGGCCGGGGCATTTCCGAACCGGACTACGCGGCCTACGACCGGGCCTGCCTGGCCCGGTTCTCCGCCACCTTCCACCCCGACGGGCGCCGGCACACGGCCTTCGCCGGGATCATCACCGGCATGGCCCGGCTGGTCGACGCCGGGCACCGGGTCTGGCTCGTTTCGGGCAACACCCCGTCCGTACTTGATTTCAAGGCGCGGACGCTGGGCGTGGACGCGCGCATCCCGCGCCTGGGCAGCCTGCCCCACCTGGACCGGACCGGGCTGATCCGCAAGGCCCTGGAAAGCTGCCCCGGACCTCACCTCTACGTGGGCGACCGGCCCCATGACCGGCTGGCGGCGGAAAGCGCCGGCGTGCCGTTCCTCGGGGTGGGCGGCCTGGTGCCGGGCGACCACCCCCTGCTGGACACCGGGGCCGAAGCCGAGCACCTGGTGCGCGCGGTGGAGGCGATCCTCCTCAACGCTTAGGCGGGAAGCGCTTGAGCATGGCGTCGACCGCGGATTTCACGGCCTCGTCGGCTTCCGCGGGGCTGTCCGAGCCCTCCAGCGCGCTATCCGCGGTGGCCTTCCACACCACGGTGTGGGTGCGGAAATCCTGGATCTCCATGACCAGCCCGCCCACCGCCTCGCGCTGGCGGTCGCCGATGGGGGCACCCACTCCCAGCCCCAAGGGCCCCAGCCCCAAGCCCACCCCCAGATGGGCCTGGTGCGACCGGCTGCCCTGGCGGACCGGATAGCTGCTCACCAGGAAATCCGGTTGCGCCGCGCCCTGCTGCTGGAAGCCCTTGGCCTCCAGCGCCGCCACCACGGCGCGCTGCACCCGGCTGTTCATGATTGGATTATCGAACTCGCCCGCCCTGCCCCGGGGCGCGGCCTGCCAGGCGAAGGTGCGGTAGCCGGCGAAGTCGGCCTTGGCGTCAAAATCGTAGCGGACGCTGGGTCCGGAGCAGGCCACCAGCGCGGCCAGCGCGCCTGTGACCAGCAGTGACCGGTGGATGTTCATGAGCCCTCCCTGAAAGGACCAGACCCCGGCTGGGACCGGGAGGTTGAATTATCCCGCGGGAACCTCTCCGAGCGCCTTGCGCACCACCGCCAGGGCGTCCTTGATGCTGCACGGCTTGGACAGGAACCCCGCCAGCCCCTTGTCGGCCAGGACCGACGTGGCCTCCCGCTCGCCATAGCCGCTCATGAGCACCACCGGAATGTCCGGGGCCAGCTTGTGGATCTCCTCGAACACCTCCTCGCCGCCCATGCGCGGCATGGTGAGATCCAGCAGGACCAGGGAAATGACCGACCGGTGCCGGTGGAAGGCGCCGAGCCCCTCCACCCCGTCGCCCGCTTCGAGCACCTTGAATCCGGCGATCTCCAGGCCCTGGCGGAGAATGACGCGGATGGTGGGCTCGTCGTCCACCAGCAGGATGACCTCGGAGGACCCGGCCAAAGGGGCGCCCTCGTCCCCGGCCTCGGGCTCCGGCGCCTTGCCGGCCAGGGGGAAGTAGAGCACCGTGGTGTCGCCCTGGCCCGGGGCGGAGACGTTGTGCACCGCGCCGAGGTGCTCGCGCATGATCTGCTGCACCGCCGACAGCCCCAGGCCGTACCCCGGCCACTTGGCGGCGAACAGCGGATCGTAGAACTGCTCGGTGATCTCCAGGGGCTTGCCCGGGCCGGTATCGCGCACTTCCAGGCAGACGTGGGGCCCCTCCAGGCCGGGTGCCGGCTCGGCCATCTGCCTGACCCGGGTGCGCAGGCGGATCTCGCCGCCGGCGATGCGGATGGCGTCCGCGGCGTTGTAGACCAGGTTCAGCAGGGCGTAGCGCACCTGGTTCAGGTCCAGGCTCACCAGGGGCAGCTCCTCTTCCAGATCCAGTTCCAGATGGCCGCCCTGGGGGATCATGCCCTCGATGGCCGGCAGGCTTTCGCGCACCACGTCGTTGAGCTGCCGCGGCGCGATCTGCAGGCGCCCGTGGCCGCTGTAGGCCACCATCTGGCGGCACAGCGCCGAGGCCCGGACCATGCTCGACTGGATATTCTCCAGGCTGCTCCTGAGCCTGGCCGCGTCCACGGCCCCGCCCAGGGCGATCTCGGTAAAGCCCTGGATACCCATCAAGGTGTTGCTGAGATCATGCAGGGTGCCCCGGGCCAGGACCCCGAGGCTCTCCTGCTGCTGGGCCTGCAGCAGGGCGGCCTCGTAGGTGCGCTGCTCGGTCACGTCGTGGATCACCGCCAGGAATTCGGCCGGCTGCCCGTTGGGGTTGCGGACGAACACGGTCATGCGGCTCTTGAACCAGCGGTAGACGCCCCGCTGGTCGCGCACCCGGAAGGTCTGCTCATGGATCAGCTCCCGGCCGTCGGGCGGCGGAGGCGCCAGCAGCTTTTCGTACTGCCGCTGCACCACCGGCAGGTCCTCCGGGTGCACCAGCGAAGCGAAAAAGGACAGTCCGCCCTTGAGGAAGGCCTCCTGGGGGTAGCCCAGCAGGTTGGTCACCGCCGGGTTCAGGTAGATGAAGCGCTGGCCGCGCGTCTGGATGATGGCGTGGATGTCCTGGGAGAGGTCGGCCACCGCCTCGATGTAGCGCTCCCCTTCCTCCAGGGCCAGTTCCGTGTCCCGGGCCCGGACCATGAGCCGCCGGATGGCCAGCACCCCCACCACGGCCATGGCCGCCACCCCGAGGCCGGGCAACGGGCTGCGCGGCCCGGGCAGGAGCATCATGGTGCCGGCGGTGCCCAGGAACAACAGGCCGAACAGGCTGAGCAGGGTCGCGGTGGATAGCATCCGCTTCAGGGCCAGGGCGGGCATGGTTCACCTCTGCGTCGGTAGGACATGAGGAGCGAGATCGATGGGACCATTTCACCAGCAAAACCCGCCGGCCGGAGCCTTATTTGTGCAAGCATGATGGGCCATGGAGGTTGCCATGCCGTTCCCAGCGCTCGTGTCCATCCGCGAGATCCCCCCCGGAAGCCTGCTCCTGGATGCCCGGCCGGGCCCGGAAGCCTTTGCCGGCGGCCATCTCCCGGGCGCGCTGCACGCCGACCTGAACCGCTGCCTCAGCCTCGCCTCGGCGCCGGCAGCCGATCCCGCCAGGGGCGGGCGCCACCCCTTGCCCCCGCCCGCCCAATGGGCCGCGCAGCTGGGCGCCTGGGGCATCACCCCGGAAACCTGGGTGGTGGCCTACGATGACGCCAACGGCGGCAACGGCGCGGCCCGGCTCTGGTGGATGCTCCGGGCCTTCGGCCACCAGCGGGCCGCCGTCCTGGAGGGGGGGCTGCAGGCGGGCCTGGCCGGCGCGCCCGCCCCGGGCGCCCGTCCCGCCCCCGCCCCGCCCTACCCCGGCGACCGCTGGCTTTGGCCCACCGTGACCATGGACCAGGTGGACCGGCTGCGCCAGGACCCCGCCTGGAAAGTGCTCGACGTGCGTTCCCGCCCCCGCTACCGGGGGGAAAGCGAACCCATCGACCCGGTGGCCGGGCATATCCCCGGCGCCTTGAACCTGCCGTTCGCCGAGAACCTGGACGCCCAGGGCCGCTTCAAGGACTGCGGAACCCTGCGCCAGATCTACCAGGACTTCCTGGCCGGCACCGGCCCCGAGCATCTGGTGGTGCACTGCGGCAGCGGCGTGACCGCCTGCCATACCCTGCTCGCCCTGCACCTGGCCGGCCTGGCCGGAGCGGCGCTCTACGTCGGGTCCTGGAGCGAATGGTGCAGGAACCCCATGCCGCGGGCCTCAGTTTGACCGGTGGGCGGGTTCGCGCCGACCACCGACAGGATGAAACGGAGCGTGGATTTTCCCCCGTTGACGAAGGCGTACGGCCGATCCGACGGGAAAGTGATCGAACTCCCGGCCTTGAGGTTGCGGGTGCCCTTTTCGTGTTCCAGGATCATGGTCCCCTTCACGATATAGACCATTTCCTTGGAGTTCTTCAGGTCCGGTTCGCCGTCGTAGCGATCGCCGGGCGCGAGGGTCCACTCGAAGATATCCAGGATGCGCGGCCGGACGAAACTGCCCAGGAGGGCCACCCGGGTGCCGGGGCAGGCGCCCTGCCAGACCTGGGGCCGGTGCTCCGGGAGGCCGGAACCGGCGGCCTCCTCCAGGGAGGCGTCCATGACCAGGTCGGTGAAGGAGATCCCGAACGCGACGGCAATCTTGCCGAGGGTCGCGAGGCTCACGTTCTCCTCGCCGCTTTCGATCTTGATGATCATCCCGCGGCTCACCTGGGACCGCTCCGCCAGCTCGATCTGGCTCCACTTGCGAGCGGCACGGCCCTCCTTGACGTTTTGGGAGACAATCCGCAAGAGGTTTTCGGGTCCGAACAACATTTTTCCCTCAATGTAAAATAGGTTGCACCGGTTCTGGGTGACGACTCTACAGTGTCTACCATTTCACCAACTGGGCGTTCGACGGCGTCATGGCCTTTGGCGCGTTCATGGGCTTCACGGCACTCGCCGCCACCGCGATGCCGTTCTGGGCAGCAACCCGGGTATCCATCCTTTGGACCATCGCGGTGGAGACGGCGGCGTACCGTCCCCTGCGGGTCCGCAAAGTGCCAATGTGTATTATATTATACCTACCGGACCCGATGGCCGGTCCCGCCCGCCGCCCAGGAGTTCTCATGGAAGAACCCGCGCTGATCATCTTCACCCTTCTGCTCCAGGCCGCGGCCGGAGCGGCATGGTGGCTGGCGGGGCTGATCCCCTGGCTGGCGGGCCACGGCGATCCGGCCGGAGCGCGGGCCCTGGCGGCCTGGGGCTGGCCCGGGGTCGCCGGGATGGCCGTGGCCGGGGTGCTGGCCTCCTGCGGGCATCTGGGCGTCCCGGCCAATGCCTGGCGGGCGGCTTGCCATTGGCGGACTTCCTGGTTGAGCCGGGAGATCCTGGCGGCCACCACCTTCACCGGCCTGGCGCTGGCGGCGGCCGCGGCGGCCCGTGCGGGCCTCCCCGGGGCCTGGGCCCAGGGGCTGGCGGCGGCGTCCGGCCTGATCCTGGTCCACTGCATGGCCCGCGCCTATCGCCTGGGCCCGGTGCCGGCCTGGAACACCCCGATCACGCCCGTCGTGTTTTTTTCCACCGCGCTGCTGCTGGGCGGGGGAACCCTCGGGGTGATCCTGGCCAGCCTTCCCGGCCACCGGGCCGGCCCGCTCGAACCCGTCTGGTCCATCTGGGCCACGGCTGTGGTGCTGCTGACGAGTTCCAACCTGATCCTCACCGGGCTCTGGCTGGCTCAGCTGCCGGAAGCCATGAAGGCCCGGATGCTGGACCGGCATCGGTTCCTCGTGGCGGGGCGCTTCGGCCTGGCCTTGGCCGGGATCGGCGCGGTGGTGCTCGCCCGTTCCGGCGGGGGCCAGCTGCCGTTGCGGCTGGGCGCCATCCTGGCCATGGCCGGTTCGGAAGGGTTTGGCCGGGCCCTGTTCTATTCGGGACGTCTGGCCCATGGCGTGTACCTGTACAAAGGCTGAGGAGGGAAGATGATGCACCCTGACCGGCCGGGAGGGCCGAATGCCGAGGGCCGCCTGGGAATGTGGCGGAACCTGCTGAAGGACGCTTGGCCCTTGTCGCTCCTGGCCCGGCCGGTCCGCCTGGAACGTCCCAGCGACGGCCATTGGGTTCCCGCGGTCTGCTGGCATGACTGCGGCGGACGGTGCGTCCTCAAGGCGCTGGTGGTCGAGGGCACCGTGGTCCGGCTCAAGACCGACGACACCCACCCCGACAGCCCCGATTACCCCCAGCAGCGCGCCTGCGTGCGGGGAAGATCGCAAAGGGGACAGGTGTTCGCCCCGGACCGCCTGAAATACCCCATGCGGCGCCTGCATTGGTCCCCCGGCGGGGGGGACCGCTCCCTGCGCGGGCGGGACGAATGGGTCCGGATCTCCTGGGACGAGGCCCTGGACCTGGTCGCCAGCGAGATCAGGCGGGTCCGGGACACCTATGGCAACGCCGCCATCTTCAATCGCGGCGGCGAAATGAAGCGGACCCTGAACCTCTATGGCGGCTGCGTGGACAGCTGGACCACCGGTTCGCACGGATCATGGATGGCGAGCGGCAAGCTGATCGGACTGTACCAGCCCGCCGGCGAGCATGGCTTTGATGCGGACGGCGCGCTGGGCGACCGCATGGACCTGAGGGAAAGCGAGCTGATCGTGATGTGGGGCGTCAACCCGGCCTGGAGCAGCCCGGGCAGCCCCACCTACAACTTCATGCAGGCCAAGAAGGCCGGGGCGAAGTTCATCTTCATCGATCCCTTCTACAGCGCCTCGGCGGCCCTGCTGGCGGACGACTGGATCCCGGTCCGTCCGGGCACGGACCATGCGCTGATTCTCGGCATGATCCACACGTTGATCACGGAGGACGACCCCCAGCGCAATCCCCTCATCGCCTGGGATTTCCTCAACCGCTGCACGGTGGGCTTCGACGCCGGGCACATGCCGCCCGGAGTGGCGCCGGATGGGAACTTCCGCGACTACGTGCTGGGCCGGCCGGATGGCCGGAGCAAAACCCCGGAGTGGGCGGCGGACATCTGCGGCGTGCCGCCGGCGCGCATCCGCGACCTGGCGCGGGAGGTGGCCCGGGTCCGGAAGGTGGCCCTGCTCACCAGCTGGGCTCCGGCCCGGGTCAACAACTCGGATTCCTGGCCCCAGGCTTTCATGACCCTGGGCTGCATGACCGGCCATATCGGCCAGCCGGGGAACATGACCGGCACCTCGGTGCACTTCTCCTCGGGCAACGGCGGCCCCCACCTGGTGCTGGCCGGCCCCACCGGGGTCGAACCCATCCCCAACCCCATCGGCGGCGCGGACGACTATACCCAGGGACGGCCCGCAAAGGGCATGAGCGTCGCCTGCAACCAGATCTGGGATGCCATCCTCGAAGAACAGTACCTGGCGGGCAAGGACGATCTGCGCCCCCTGAACCTCAAGCTGATGTACCACGGAGGGGAAACCAATATCCTGGGCTCCCGCCAGGGGCTGCTCAAAGGCATCCAGGCCTTCCGCAAGATGGAGTTCGTGGTCACCCACGCCCAGTTCCTGACCACCACCGCCAAGTACTCGGACGTGGTGCTGCCGGTGACCACCCCATGGGAGCGCTTCGGCTGGTTGCGCACCTACCAGAACAACCGCGAGGTGCTCACCATGGGCAGCCAGGTGGTCCAGCCGCTGTTCGAGGCGAAGGATGACATGTGGATCGCCCGGGAAGTGGGTGTCCGCCTGGGCCTGGATCCCCTGAAGATCGACCCGGTGAGCCTTCCGCAGCAGATCTTCAACGCCGCCAAGGGGGCCGTGGTGGTGCGGGAAGACGGCGGGGGCTACGAACCCCTGCTCACCATCACCCCGGAGGACATCGCCGAACTGGGCGTCCAGGGCGAACCCCAGCAGGGCCGGATCGCCTTCCAGACCTTCCGCCGGCAAGGGGTCCATCAGGTGCCCCGCAAACCGGGCGACGCTTTCCGGCATGTGCCATTGCAAGCCTTCCGGGAGGACCCGGAAGCCCATCCGCTGGCCACCCGCAGCGGCAAGCTGGAGATCCATTGCCAGGCGCTGGCGGACTTCGTGGGAAGCTGCGGCTGGAACGAGCTGCGGCCGATCCCCGCCTACAACCCGGCCCGGGAGGGTTACGAGGACACCTTCGACGACTGGGAAACCAGGAAGAAGGGGCCGTTCCCCCTGCAGTTCTACTCCGTGCATTACCTTCGCCGGGCCAATTCCACCTATGACAACGTTTCGTGGCTGCGCGAAGCCTGGCCCCAGGAATTTTTCATGAATCCGCTGGATGCCCAGGCCCGGGGCATCCAGAACGGCGACACCGTGACGGTCACCAGCCATCATGGTGCCGTCCTGCGGCGCGTGCGCGTCACCAGCCGGATGATGCCCGGGGTGACCACCATGGGGGCGGGTGCCTGGGCCGAACTGGACCCGGAGGAGGGCCTGGACCGGGCCGGCAACACCAACACCCTGAGCGGCCAGACGCCGACCGGGCAGGGGATCAGCGGGTGGAACTCCTGCACGGTCCAGGTGGCCAAGAGTGCTCTGGAACTGGCTCCCGACGCCCGCTGGGCGCCGCGGGTCGTGTTCGGGAAGGATTGAGGCGGGCATGGATTCCCAGTGGGCCTTTCATTTCGACGCCAGTGCCTGCACCGGCTGCAAGGCCTGCCAGGTGGCCTGCAAGGACAAGAACGACCTGCCGGTGGGGGTGAGTTGGCGCAGGGTCATCGAATACGCCGGGGGCGGCTGGCGGCCCGAAGGAGGCCTGTGGGTGCCGGTGGGGATATTCGCCTACCATGTTTCCCTGTCATGCATGCATTGCGCGGAACCCGCGTGCATGGCCGCCTGCCCGGCGGCGGCCATCCGCAAGCGGGAGGACGGGGTGGTCCTGGTGGACAGCACCCGGTGCCTGGGCTGTCATTACTGCGAATGGTCCTGCCCCTACGGCGCGCCCCAGTTCGGCCTGCAGGGGGACAGCATGAGCAAGTGCGATTTCTGCGTGGACCTGCTGGCGCTGGGACAGAATCCCGTGTGCGTGGACGCCTGCCCGACCCGGGCCCTGCATTGGGGCGAGCTGGGACTCATCCGGGAGACGTATGGGCAGGTCCAGGCCCTGGAGCCCCTGCCCGGCCCGGACCAGACCGGCCCCTCATTCATCGTGACGCCGCACCGCCATGCCCAGCTTCCAGGCCAGGGCACGGGCCGTGTGGCCCGGATGCCGGAACCCAGGTCCCGCGGCGGAGGCCGGCCATGACCCCGGATGAGCTCGAACCGGTCCTGGCCGGCCTCGGCCTCGCCTTTCACGGTCTGGCCTGGATGTTCTACCAGGCCCCATCCCCTGAAAGCACGGCCGTCCTCATGGGACCCGGGGCCCTGGAACACTGGGTGGTGGACGCCGCCGACCGGCACACCCGGACCGGGCTGGAGTTGTTGCGGGTGTACCGGGAGCATTGGGGCCCGGACGCCCTGGCCTCCCTGACGGCGGATTTCAACCGGCTGTTCGTGGGGCCCGGCAGCCTGCTCGCTCCGCCTTGGGAATCCGTCCACCGGGGGGTCGACCATCTCCTGTTTGATCACCACACCCTGGCGGTGCGCGCCTGGTATGCCCGGTTCGGGCTGGAAGCCCCGAACCATGGCCACGAGCCTGACGACCACCTGGGTCTGGAACTGGCCTTCATGGGCCAGCTCTGCGATCTGGCCGCGTGCCGGAACGGCCGCAAGGAGATCCTGCAGGCCATGGGCGGGTTCCTGGACGAACACCTGTTGTGCTGGGCGCCGGCCTGCCTGGGGCAGATCCAGGCCCGCGCCAGGACGCCCTACTACCAGGGCCTGGCCCACCTGGCCCAGGGCTGCCTGCACCTTGCAGTCCGGTGCCTTTCAACCTTTGGGGACGGCCGGCCCCATGACCCCTGACCACCTCACGGATATCCTCGACCTTGCCTCCAGGGACCATGCCCAGCGAGGAGAGGTTCAACATCATGCCCGTCGAACTCGACATGCCGGTGTCAGCCATCATCTCCCGCCCCAGGGTGCACGTCCCCTGCGCTGCCTGCGGCGGGCAGATCATGAATGGGCGGACCGTCCCCATCGATGGGGCGCGGATCTGCAAGGCTTGCGCCCATGAAGGCTATTTCAGGTTCCTGGCTCCCGAGGCCGGCCTCACCCGCTGGACATCTCCCACATGGCGTTGACGATGCTCCAGCGGACTCCGGCCCGGGCCAGATGCACGTGCAGCGCCCAGCCCGCCAGCAGCGCCAGCGCGCTGGCGGAGCGCGGCCGCACGTCCAGCACCCGCACCTCCAGGCTGCGCCGGTCCGGCGCGATCTTGCCGCCAAGCGTGCCCTGGAGCCCCAGCTCGCTCAGCACCAGGCCCTCGGCGTCGCCGCAGGGCCTGGGCCCCCCGTCCCGGACCCGCATCAGCCGGTTCACGAACTCCGGATGCAGGCAGCGCATCATGGCCTGGGCGTCGCCGGCGAACCAGGCCCAGGCGAACTCGGTGACTTCCCGCTTGATGGCGGCGCGCGGCTCTTCCACGGCCACCCCTTGCCGCCCGGACCAGCGGCAGGCCATGACCTCGCTGCCCAGCACGGCCGACCTCACGCCGGATGATTTCTCCTGCCCTCGCGGCATGTCCCCCTCCCAGGTATGGTTTGACCCCCGAAAAGTGCGCCGGGCAGTACTTCGGTTCGCCCCGGCCGAACTTTTTTTTGCGTATCGCCGGCAGTTATGGGTTCGTTGCATGCAAATTCTTGACCGAATCAATCAGGAACATTATATTTAATGGTGTTTCGACAGGATGGACCCCTTGAAGATTTCCGCTCGCGGCAGGTACTCCATGCAGGCGCTGTTCGATCTGGCCCATTTCAGCCATGGCCAGCCCGTGCCGCTCCATCTCATCGCCCAGAGGCAGGAGCTCAGCCTGCCCTTCCTTGAGCAGATCTTCAACCGGCTCAAGAAATCGGGGATCGTCGCCAGCGTGCGCGGGCCCAAGGGCGGCTACATCATCACCCGTCCCTGCAACCAGGTCACCGTGGGCGACGTGCTGCGGCTCACCGACAGCGGCTTCTACGCCGCCGCCAAGGAAGACCCGGCGATGGCCAAATCGGTCCTGCGGGCCGACGTCAAGATGAACGAGCTGCTGTGGAAGCAGCTCGCCAGCCAGATCACCCATTTCATGGACACCATCACCCTGGCCGACCTCTGCGTGGAAAGCCACAGCAACACCTGCCCGAGCTGCACCTGTCCGGAATACACCCTGGACGTCCAGGCCCAGCTCGATTCGGGCCAGCGCAAGCGCTGCGCGGCGCTGGATTGAGCGCTTGAGCAATCCCTGCGCCCTGCCCAGCATCGCCCTGCCGCCCACCCCGGAGGAACGGCTCACCCTGCCCAAACTGGAGGAGCGCCTGCGCAGGCGGGTGGGTGTCTGCATCCACGAATTCGGCCTGGTCGAGGACGGCGACCGGATCCTGGTCGGCCTCAGCGGCGGCAAGGACTCCTGGGCCCTGCTGGACCTGCTGGAATCCCTGCGGCGCCGGGCCCCCATCAAGTTCGAGCTGTACGGCGTGACCATCGACCCCGGCTTCAGCCGGTTCAATCCGGACCGCATCGCCGAGGTGTGCGAGGCCAAGGGCATCCCCCACACGATCCTGCCGGCGCCCATCGACCTGATGGTGCGCAAGCGGCCCGAAGTCACCCCCTGCGCCATGTGCTCCCGGTTCCGCCGCGGCGTGCTCTACTCCCACGCCCGGGAGCATGGCTACAACAAGATCGCCCTGGGCCATCACCTGGACGACCTGATCGAGACCCTGCTGCTCAACCAGTTCTTCGGCGGCCGCTTGGCCACCATGCCGCTCAAGCTCATCGCCGACACCGGCGACAACATCGTGATCCGCCCCCTGGGCACCTGCGAGGAGGAGGATCTGCGCCGGTTCGCCTGGCTGAAGGGCTACCCGATCATCCCTTGCGGCTGTCCCCTCTGCGGCGCCTCGGTGCTGGAATCGCGCCGGGCCCAGGTGAAGGCCCTGGTGGCCCAGCTGCGGGAGACCATCCCCGATCTCAAGTTCTCCATGCTCAAGGCCATGAAGAACGTCAAGACCTCCCACCTGCTGGACGCGAGACTGCCGCCGATCACTTGAAATGAAGTGGTGACCAAATCCCTGGCATGCGCATCTAACTGGCAGCGATCCAAGGAATTGTCGAGGAGACGAGCGGTCCGTCCCAGGGCCTGGCCAGCGGTTTCCCCGGCGCTGCCGGAAATCCATGTTCAGGAGGTATCATGCCCATCCCAAGATGGTTCTGCCCACTGACCGCGCTCGCCCTGGCGTGCGCTTTGCACCTGGAGGCGGCCGTCGCAGCCCCGGACACCGCGCCCGCCTACCACGGCGGCGCCCTGGTGGTCACCAACCCGGGCCTCGCCCAGGGCCACCTCGCCCCCGGCCAGATCCTGCCCATCCGGCTTTCCCGGCTGACCCGCCCGGCGGATGGCCCGCCGCCGCTCCAGGGCACCGAGACGCCCGGCAGCGTCCGCTATGGCCAGCTGGAATTCCTCCAGGTTTCCCCGGCCAGCGTCACCTTCAGCGTCGCCTTCCGGGACGGCGGCCCGGCCCGCACCATCACCCTGCGCCGGGGGGAGAGCGTGGACCTGGCCGGCGACGGCGTGCCCACGCTGGCGCTCCAGGCGCCGGTGAAGGCGCTGCAGGCAGGCGGGGACGCCATCGACTACGCCCTGCTGGCCTTTGCCTGCGATGCCGGCCACACGGCGATGTTCGCCCTGGCGCCCGAAGCCTTCGAGGGCGGCCGCTACCCCTACGGCATCTCCGGCCTGACCCCCGCCGGGCAGTTCATCTTCCAGACCGATTGCCTTGGCGCCCGGCCCACCCGCGGCCCGGGCAAGGCCACCCTGGTGTTCCCGGAACAGGCCGGCCCGGCATTCCAGGTGCGGCCCGATCCGGGCGATGTGCTGGTGGAGGCCCAGTCCGGCCGGTTCGGCGCCATCCAGCAGGTGGACCGGACCGTGTCCGGCCTGGAGATCCGCTACGCCCCGGCGGCGACACCGTTCCTGTTCCGGGACGTGTTCGGCGCCGCCTGCGTCCAGGTCTCCGGCAACCTGGCCGAGCTGGCCCGGCGCTACCGGTGCGGCCCGGCCGCCCTGTGGGACACCAGCCTGACCCTGGTGGACATCGCGCGCGCCGAACCGCTCCTGGACGACCCGCGCGGCCAGCTTGCTCTACAGTTGGCCGCCCGGCTGAGCGTCGACCTGTCCCTTTCGGTCAACGCCAACTACCACGGGATATCAGCCGGCATGGCCGCCTACCTGGACGAAACCCTGCGCCTGGCCGTGGACGGCCACCTCCAATTGCCGTTCAGCAAGCAATTCGGCCCGCTCTCCCTGGCCCGGAACGAGGTGGGGTTCGCGATCTACGGCGTGCCCCTGGCGGTCTCCCTGGACCTGACCGGCGGGCTGGATGTGGACAGCCAGGATACCGGCACCCTGCTGGAAGGGATCAGCGCCACCGGGCGCTGGGGCTGGAGTTCGAACGTCGCCGCCACCTGGGGCTGGCGGGGGATCAAGGTGAACGCCCCCGCCCCGGTGCCCACCAACACCCTGGTGATCCAGGGGCTGCCGGAAAACGCCTCCAGCATGACCGGGCAGGGCTCGGTCCGCCCATGGCTGACCCTCATTCCCAAGCTCAAGTTCGCCTCCTGCCTCTTCGCCGAATGTCCCAGCGCCCTGGCCGCCACCGCGCTGGTGCGCACCAGCGCCGGCCCCGGCGCGCCGGCCGCACATGCCCAGCTGGATGTCGATTACCAGCTCAAAGCCGGCATCGGCTTCGAACTGCCGCTCTTCGGCCATGTCTGGGACAAGACCTGGCCGCTCTACACCTGGTCGGACACGGTATGGGCGCAGGATTGGCTCAAACCATCCGCAGCCACAGCCCCTTGAGGTAGCTGCCTTCGGGGTGGTTGAGGGCGTAGGGATGGTCCATGGGCTGGCCCAGGTGGGCCAGCACCTGAGCTTCGCGGCCGGCTTCCAGCAGCGCGGTCCATACCGCCTCCTGGAAGCGGGGCCGCTCCAGGTGCTGGGAGCAGGAAAAGCAGCCCAGCACGCCGCCTTCGGCCGTGGCCCGGGCGCCCAGGCGGAACAGGTCCTTGTAGGCCTTGAACGCCTTGTCCACGTCCTTGCGCTGCTTGGCGAAGGCCGGCGGATCCACCACCACCCGGTCATAGGCTTCCGGTTCCAGCTGGCGCATGAGCTCGAAGGCGTCGCCCTGCAGCCGCTGGTGGCGCGCCGGATCGAGCCCGTTCATGGCCCAGTCCCGCTCGGCCTGGTCCAGGGCCGCCCCGGAGATGTCCAGGGTGGCCACGGAGGCGGCCCCGCCCAGCCCGGCGTGGATGGAGAAGCCGCCGGTGTAGCCGAAGGCGTTGAGCACCCGGCAGCCGTTGGCGATCCGGCCCAGGGTGAGCCTATGCTCGCGCTGGTCCAGGAAGAAGCCGGTCTTCTGCCCCTTGAGCAGGTCCACGGACAAGAGCGCCGCCCCTTCGCGGATCACCACGGGACCGGCCAGGGAGCCCTTGAGCAGCCTATTCACCGGGTCCAGGCCCTCGTCCTTGCGGCCGCCCTGGCTGCGTTCCACGAACACGGTGATCCCCTCCGCCTGGGCCAGCTCCAGCAGCGGCGGCCACCAGCAGTCGCGCAGGGCCTCCAGCCCGGCCGTGCCCACCTGGAGCACCAGCGCCGGGCCGTAGCGGTCCACCACCAGCCCCGGGAGCAGGTCGCCCTCGCCGAACACCCAGCGGCAGCCCGCCTCCGGGCCATCCAGCCCGAGCATGCGCCGCCCCGCCAGGGCGCGTTCCAGCCGGCCCCGGAAGAAGGCCAGGTCCAGCGGCTGCTCCTCCCGGCGGAAGAGGCGCACCGCCAGCGGGTTGCTGGCCGAGGCGGTGCCTACCCCGAGCACCTGGCCGGCGGCGTCGGCCAGCCGGACCACCGGGGCCGAAGGCGCTTCGGCCAGGGCTCCGGAGTACACCCAGGGGTGCCCCTTGGAGAGCAGGGCTTCCTTGCCCGGTTTCAGGCGCACGATCGGGTAGGGCCATTCGGAAGTTTGCATCCATCCAGGATAGCGGCGGTTCACCGCCTGAGGATCGTCTTCAACGCCGCCGCCAGCGCCGCCACGGCTTCGGGGGCGGTGCCCGGCAGCAGGGAGACCCGCAGCGCCGACCGGGCTTCCGCCTCGGTGTAGCCCAGGGTCGTGATGGCGTGGCTGGGCCGGGTGGACCCGCTGTGGCAGGCCGAGCCGGTGGAGACGGCGAAGCCGGCCAGGTCCAGGGCGATCTGCACGCTTTCGCCCACGTGGCCGCGCAGCAGCAGCGAACTGGTGTTGGGCAGCCGCGGCTGGTCCCGGCCGGGCACCGCGTAGTCCGGGGACCAGGACAGCACTTCCGCCTCCAGGGCGTCGCGCAGCGGGGCCAGCCCGGCGTTCCCGGCCAGGCGCGCGGGCAGCTCGGCCACCGCTTCAGCCAGGCCCAGGATGGCCGGCAGATCCTCGGTGCCGCCGCGCCGGCGGCGCTCCTGGGGCCCCTCCATGACCGCCGTCCAGGGCAGCCCGGGCCGCATCCAGAGCACGGCGACGCCGCGCGGGCCGCCGATCTTGTGCCCGGAAAACACCGCCGCGTCGCAATCCGAAAGCGTCACCGGCACCTTGCCCCAGGCCTGGGCGGCGTCCTTGATCCGCACCGCCTTCAGGCCGGGCATCGGGTACAGGATGCCGGTCTCGTTGCTGGCGGCCATCTGCACCACGGTGGCGCAGCCGGCGGAATCCTGAGGCATCCAGCGCACGGCCCAATCAGCCAGCGGGTTCAGGCAGGCGCTGTGCTCGCCGGGGAACACCAGGGCCGGCCGGTCGCCGAGCGCCGGCCGCAGGCCGCGCAGCAGCAGGTGCAGGGCCTCGGTGGCGCTGGCGCAGAAGACCAGCTCGGCCGGGGGCACGCCCAGGCTCCCGGCCACGCTCCGGCGGGCCTCTTCCAGCAGGTGCCGGGCGCGCTGGCCCTCCCGGTGGGTGCTGGTGGGATTGCCCCAGGCGTCCGCCATGGCGCGGGCCACCGTCTCCACCACCCGGGGCAGCGGCGGCGTGGTGGCGTTGGCATCGAAGTAGTGTCGTTCCATCCGACCATTCTTGCCGCAAAACGGCCGTAGAATCGAAGGCATGTCAACCCCCCTTCACCCGCAGAACGTCATCGCCCTGGTCTGGGATTTCGACAAGACCCTGATTCCCGGCTACATGCAGGATCCCATTTTCGCCTTCTACAATGTCGACGACAGCGCCTTCTGGCGGGAAGTGAACGCCCTGCCCGCGCATTTCGCGCGCCAGGGCGTGACGGTCCACCCCGACACCGCCTACCTGAACCACCTGCTCACCTATGTCCAGCACGGGCGCATGCCGGGGCTGACCAACGCCCGGCTGCGCGAGCTGGGCGCCAAGATCCGCTTCCATCCCGGCCTGCCCGGCTTCTTCGGCGCCCTGCGCGAGCACCTGGAGCAGGATCCGGACGTGCAGCGCTTCGAGATCCGCCTGGAGCACTACATCGTTTCCACCGGCCTGAAGCCGATGATCGACGGCTCCGCCATCCACCCCTACGTCAAGGGCGTTTGGGCCTCGGAGTTCCTGGAATCGCCGCCGGGGCCCGGCTTCGACGTGGACCCCACCCTGGACCTGGACGCCCCCAGGGACCTGGGCGAGCCGCTGTTCCCGGTCACCGGCGTCGCCCAGATCGCCGTGGCCTACGACAACACCAGCAAGACCCGGGCCCTGTTCGAGATCAACAAGGGCAGCAACATCAACCCCAGCATCCAGGTCAACGCCACCATGCGCCCGGAGGACCGGCGGGTGCCGTTCGAGCACATGATCTACATCGCCGACGGCCCCTCGGACGTGCCCGCCTTTTCCGTCATGCGCCAGAACCACGGCATCGGCTACGCCGTCTACGACCCGGCCAACCCGGCCAGCCTCAAGCAGGTGGACCGCCTGCGCCGAGATGGCCGGATCGACCACTTCGGCCCCGCCGACTACCGCCCCGGCAGCCCGACCAGCGACTGGCTGACCCTGCAGGTGGACCGGATCGCCGCGGAGATGGCCGCCAAACGCAAGTCCGCCCTGAAGGCGCAGGTGGGCGAGGCGCCGCAGCATCTGCCGCACTAGAAGTTGAATGATCCCAGCGTCGCAGGGTGCTGCTTCACCGCGTACCATTCCCGGGTGAACGGCATCCGCAGGGGAGCAAGGGGCGGCCGGAGCCGGGAGGCGACCCAGTGCACCACCTGGTTGGGGATGCGGTCCCGGTGGCGCAGGTAGCAGCAGGTCTCGACCGGCTCGGCGCCCAGGGTGCTCTTGATCTCCATGGCCGTGCGCCCGTAGTTGACCTGGCTGCAGCGGTGCTCCAGGGCCAGCCGCAGGAAATCGCCCAGCATTCTGGGGTAGATCGAAAGACCCTGGTTGAGCCCATAGTCCAGGCCCACCTGATGGGCTTCGAGGACCCCGCCGCGCACGAAGGCGCTGAGAAAACCCACCAGCACGCCCTGGTGGAAATAACCGCGGAGAATGAAATCGGGGCCCAGGGTCCGGCGCAGGTTCAGGAACATCGGGAAGGTCAAGCTGCCGAGCTGGTACTCGCTCCTTTCGTAGACCGCCCGGTAGAGCGTCATCACCCGCTCCCGCTGGGCGAGCAGCGCCTCGGCATCGAGGTCCTGCACGATCAGCGCCTGGGACTTGGCATAGGCGCGCTTCGCCTTCACGCGGTATTTCGAAGTCAGGCACGCGAGATAGGTCTCGAAGCAATCCCAGGATGGATCCAGCGGCAGCACCATGGCCGGTTCAAGCTTCAGCTTCGCGAAGCCCTGCCGGCCAAGGGCGGTTCCGAAGGCGCTCGCCTGGGCCGGCAGGTCCTTGACCAGCAGCCCGTCGATGGGCCTGATCCGCTCCAGGTCGGCTTTTACCGCGGTGAGGGCCCGGAGCAGGCCAGCCATGGCCCGCTCCGGCGCCACGCCTGGCGCGAAATGGAAACCATGCTCGCCCGAGGTCGCCGGATTGCCGCACAGCAGCACCTGGAAGGACAGGGAACCTTCGCCCAGCCCCAGCCAGCGCATCATGAAGGGGACCCACCTGCGCTCCCGGAAGCGTTCGCCCAGGGACCGGCCCTTGAAGCGGGTGAGCTGGAAACACGCCACGCCCACCATCCGCCCGTCCTCATGGAAGGAGGCGAAGCGGAAGGCTTCGCCAGGCCCCGCGCCCGCCGCCATCGCCCGCAGGTAGGGACGCTGCAGGAACGGACCGGCCTGGGTGGCCAGGCCATCCCAGGCTTCGCCGCCCAGCCCATCCACCGATTCCGCCAGGCGCACGTCGAGCGCCGGCGCGGCCCAGCAGCAGTGGTGCGTGGCACAGGATGACGAGGAAGACATGGATGGGCTCCTAGAACCGGGGCAGGAAATCCCTGATCCGCTGCAGGGTTTCGGCATTGACCCGCGCCACCAGGTTCTTGCCCTGCTTCTCGGTCGTGATGAGCCCGGCCATGGTCAGTTCCCGCAGGTGATGCGACAGCGTCGGCGCACCGATCCTGAAGCGGTCCTTGATTTCGCTGATCATGCAACAGCCCTGGGCGGGGAACCGCGCCTCCTGCTGCCGGGCGATCTCCAGGAAAAGCTCCAGCCGGTGTTCGTGGCTGAGCGCTTTCAGGATGAAGGCCATTCCTCGGGCATCCTGCAATTCCCCCATGCTCATGCCGCCGCCCTCGCCTTCTGGAATCCGAGTGTTACCGAACGATTCGATAATTATCAAATTATTGATCGGTCGCGGGCGGCTGTCAAGCAACGGCAAGCGGCGATCAACCCCGCCCACGATGGGAAAGTAAGGGGAAAGATGGATATTGGTAAGGAGGTGACGCCATGCCCAAGCTCATCCGGGATGCCCTCGGCCTCCACGAAGGTGACCAGGTCCGGTTTGAACTGGATCCGGTCAACGGAAAAACGGTGATGGAACCCATCCGGTTCAGGCCGGAAGACCTTGCCTCCTTCGCGATCCCGGGAGCCCGGCGGATGAGCTTCGCGGAAATGGAAGCCGCCAAGCGGGCAGGCGCACTTCAAAGCTTGCTGAGTGGCTTGACCCTCAACTCACCTTGTGCCTGTGCACCAGGTCCAACAATTCCCTGTCCATCCGAGTCTGCCAGCCTTCCCCTGTCGCCCGAAAATAGTCCACCACTTCGGGAGATAGCCTGAGGCTGACACGCACTTTGGTAGGAGCCTTCTGGGGTCCACGCACGCCAAGTTTTTTCATCAAGGGATCAGGCAAGCCAGCCTCATGGATGGGCTTGAATTGCTTCATGTCCTCCAAGGTGAGTTCTCTGACTTCGCCTTGTTCATCAATCAGTGGCTTGGGCTTGCTCATAAACACTCCTTTCCCTGGCGTTCGCCTTGCGGAAGCTGATCACTCGAATGCCTGCCAAGGTTTCGGTGAATACAAGGACATGCAGTCGCCCATCCAAGAGTCCGAGTGCTATCCATCGCTGCTCACCGTAATCGCGCCGGCCGTCGAGGCGGATCTGGGAGAAGTTCCAATCCAGATCACGAGCCCGGTCGAAAGACAGCTTTCTATCCCTGATGGTCCTCGCATTTTTTGCGGAGTCATACTCGACGTCCATCACCTAATTGTCGGCACAAAAAGGCAAGCGTCAAGACCAACCTGGGGTGAGGAGGTGCAGCCTTTTTCGGGAACCGCTCAACAGCAGAATCAGGGCTTGGCGGTAGGATGAAAATCCGGAGGAGCCGCACGCCCCGCCCGATCGATCCCGAAGGAGACCAATGGATCCAGCCCTCCAGCGCATCACCCAGGCCCTGGGGCCCGACGCCCAGCTGGCCGTGGTCGGCGGCACGGTGCGGGACCGGCTGCTGGGCCGGGCGGGGGGGGACTGGGACCTGGCCACGGCGCTGCTGCCCGAGGAGGTGGTGCTCCGGGCGCAGGCGGCCGGGCTGCGGGCCATTCCCACCGGGCTGCAGCACGGCACCGTCACCCTGATGGAAGCGGGCGTCGCCTTCGAGATCACCACCTTCCGCGGGGACGGCGACTACCTGGACGGCCGCCGTCCGGCCTCGGTCACCCTGGGCGTGACGCTGGAGCAGGACCTGGCCCGCCGGGACTTCACCATCAACGCCATGGCGCTGCCCGCGGAAGCCCTCGAACTTCCGGACTGGCAGGCCCTCCTGGTGGATCCCCACGGCGGCCGGCGCGACCTGGAGGCCAGGCTGATCCGGGCCGTGGGCGATCCGCTGCAGCGCTTTGCCGAGGACGGCCTGCGCTGCCTCCGGGCCTGCCGGTTCCAGGCCCAGCTGGGCTTCAGCATCGAGCCCGGCACCCTCGCGGCCATTCCCCGGCGCCTGGAGGTGGCCGGCAAGGTGGCCGTGGAGCGGGCCTTCGTCGAACTCACCAAGCTGCTCTGCGGGCCCGAACCGGAGCGCGGGCTGGCGGCCCTGGCCGAGACCGGGCTGCTGGACCTCTGGCTGCCCGAGCTCCGGCCGATGATCGGCTGCGCCCAGAACCGCTACCACCGCTACCCGGTCTGGGAACACGTGCTGGCGGTGACCCGGTGCGCGCCGCCCGAGCCGGACCTGCGCTGGGCCGCGCTGCTGCACGATTCCGGCAAGCCCGCGGCCCGCTCCGAGGATCCCGGGGGCGAAATCCACTTCTACGGGCACGAGGCCATCTCGGTCGGCCTGGCCCAGGCCATCCTGACCCGCCTGCGCGCCAGCCACGCGCTGATCCGCCAGGTGGCCGCCCTGGTGCGGCACCACGGCACCCACCCGGGCCCCGCCTGGGGCGACGCCGCCTGCCGCCGCTTCCTGAAGCAGCTCATGGAGGATGGCCTGCCGCTGGAGCGCTGGGCCCAGTTCAACCTGGCCGACCAGTCCGGCAAGGGTTTCGGCGCGGAGCCGTTCCGGGCCGGGCACGCAGCCATGGTGGCCCGGCTCGGGGCCCTGGCCGCCCAGCGCCCGCCCCTGGCCATCCAGGCCCTGGCCCTGGACGGCCGGGCGCTCATGGAACTGGCCGGCCGCCCCGGCGGGCCCTGGCTGGGCCAGCTCCAGCATTTCCTCATGGAGGCGGTGCTGGACAACCCGGAACGCAACCAGCCCGGGCCCCTGCGCGAACTTGCCGCGGGCTGGCTGGCGGAAGGTTGAAAATACCTCCATCCGGGTGGCACCTTCCAGCTTGAGGGCGCATTCCCTGCTGCAGGAGGTGCCATCTTGAAACTCATGCAGCGTGAACCCCACACCATGTCCCCCGGCATGCCGCCCATCGAACCGTTCGCCATGATGCGCAACCTGATGCGCTGGGATCCGTTCCGGGACATGGACTTCAGCCTCGACTCCCAGTCGAACTTCACGCCGTCGTTCGATATCCGGGAAACGCCCGGGGCGTACATCTTCGAGGCCGACCTGCCGGGCATCGGCCAGCAGGATCTGGATATCAATCTGGCCGGCAACCGGCTCACGGTCACCGGGAAACGGGAGGGCTCCGGCAAGGGCGAGGGCGAGAACTTCTACACCATGGAACGCTCCTTCGGCTGCTTCTGCCGCGCCTTCAACCTGCCCGAGGGCGTTGACTCGACGGGGATCAAGGCGGACCTGAAGGAGGGGGTGCTCACCCTCGTGCTGCCCAAGACCCCGGAGGTTCAGCCCAAGAAGATCAGCTTAAGTCATTAAGCAGGACCACGGCCTGGGCGGCCAGGCCTTCCCCGCGGCCGGTGAAGCCCAGCCGTTCGGTGGTGGTGGCCTTCACGTTCAGGTCCATGGGGTCGATGCCCAGGACCGGGGCGATGCGCTGGCGCATGGCCTCGCGGTGGGGGCCGAGCTTGGGGCGCTCGCCGATGAGGCAGACGTCGGCGTTCACCACCCGGAAGCCCCGGGCGTGCACCTTGGCCAGCACGGCTTCCAGCAGCGCCACCGAATCGGCCCCCCGGTAGGCCGGATCGGTGTCGGGAAAGTGCTGGCCGATGTCGCCCAGCCCGGCCGCGCCCAGCAGGGCGTCCATGAGCGCGTGCAGCATCACATCCGCGTCGCTGTGGCCGAGCAGGCCGCGCTCGTGGGGCACGGCGACGCCCATGAGCATCAGCGGCTTGCCGTCGGGCTCCGGGACGAACCGGTGCACGTCGAACCCCGAACCGACCCGCATGGTCATGGCCGCACCGGGAACGAGCCGGTGGCGCCCTGGTCGCCGTCCCGGGGCGGCCCGGGCAGGCGCAGGGTGACGGTGGTGCCCTGCCCTTCGGTGCTGACCAGTTCGATGTCGCCGCCATGCTCGGCCATGATGCGCTTGACCGTGGCCATCCCCAGGCCGGTGCCCCGCGCTTTGCCGTAGCTGAAGAACGGCTCGAAGATGCGCTTCTGCACCTTCCTGGGAATGCCCTTGCCGTTGTCGCTCACCTGGATCTCCACCCCGCCGTCGTCGGCGGGGCGCCAGCTCAGCACGACCCTGCCGCCGTCCCGCCCGGCCAGGGCGTCCAGGGCATTGCCCAGCAGGTTCTCGATCACCCGGTTGAACCGGTGCCGGTCCAGGCTGGCCTGGCAGGGCGGACCCTGGCACTCCAGGACCACCTCAGCCTCCTGGGCGCGGGGCTGCAGCGGCTCCACCTGGGCCGCCAGGAACGGCGCCAGGTCGACCATCTCCCGCTTGGGCTCGCGGATCTTGGAATACTCGAGGATGTCCATGCTCAGCTGGCCCAGGCGCTCGGTGGCGCCCAGGATCTGGGCCAGGTGGTGCTGGGTGTTGGAATCGCTGGTGGTGAGCCCCAGCAACTGGGCGTGGCCGGCGATGACGAACAGGCCGTTCTTGAAATCATGGACGATGGAACTGGCCACCTGGCCCACGGCGCCCAGCACCTGGTTGCGCAGGTTGGCTTCGGCCAGCCGGGTGCGCTCGATGGCGATGGCGCACAGGGAGACGATGGCCTCGAAGGTGAGCCGGTCCACCGGCTCGGTGCGGGCCCGGCGGCTGTCCAGGTAGAGCACGCCGATGCGTTCGCCCTGGACCAGCATGGGCAGGCAGAGGATGGTCTTGATCTTCAGGTCGGCCGCCGACGGGTGGCGCTGGAGATCCTCGTCGGACGCCGCGCTGTGGATCCACACGGGCTCGCCCTGTTCGAACACCTGCTTCACGCTGGACATGGAAAGCTGGATGTCCTCGGCCAGATGGTCGGAGCCCAGGTTGCGCTGGACCTTCACCACCAGGTCGCCCTGCTCGGGCAGCATGATGAAGCCGCGGTCCGTGCCGGAGAGCCCCAGGAGGCGGTCGATGGTCTGCTCCAGCAGGTCGTCCAGTTCCACCTCGCCGGTGAGCAGGGCGGCGGTCTGGATGATGGCCTGCAGGTTGGCCTCGGGTGCGGACGCGGCGACCTCCGGGCGCAGGGTCAGGTAGTAGGCGCCGTCCGCCAGGCGGATGGTGCTGCCCGGCTCCCAGCGCATGCGGGTGAGCGGCTGGTCCTCGTGGAAGGTGCCGTGCGAGGAGCCCAGGTCCTCCACCCACCAGCCTTCCTCGGTGTGCTGGATGCGCAGATGGGTCCGGCTGACCATGCCGTCCGGCAGCACCACATCGCACTGCGCCTGGCGGCCCAGGACCATGGAGCGCAGGGCCGGCACAGACCGCTCGAACCCGTGGCGATCCCGGATGGAAATGGAAGCCCTGTCTGGCACGGCGTCTCCGAGGGGGAGGCCGCGCATTCTACGGCCCAGGGCCAGTATAAGGGAAGGCCGGAGCCAGATATAGTGGACATGGGCAGGGTCGCCGTGAGGAAATGAGCCCATGGAACAGCAACGGAACCCCGATCTCGACCCGGCGGCACGGGATGAGACCTTTGAATACTCCCTGCGGCCCCAAAGCCTGCCGGAGTACATCGGCCAGGAGAAGGTCAAGGCCAGGCTGGAGATCGCCCTGCGCGCGGCCCTGGGCCGCAAGGAAGTGCTGGACCACGTGCTGCTGTTCGGCCCGCCGGGCCTGGGCAAGACCACCCTGGCCCACGTCCTGGCCAACGAGATGGGGGCCCCCTGCAAGGTGATCCAGGCCCCGGCCCTGGAAAAGAAGGGCGATCTGGCCGCCATCCTCACCAACCTGGACGAAGGCGAGTTCCTGTTCATCGACGAGATCCACCGGATGCCCGCCGCCATCGAGGAGATGCTCTATTCGGCCATGGAGGACCGCAAGCTGGACATCCTCATCGGCCAGGGCCCTTCGGCCCAGACCCTCAAGGTCGACCTGCGGCCGTTCACCCTGGTGGGCGCCACCACCCGCGCCGGGCTGATCTCCAAGCCCCTGCACGACCGCTTCGGCATCACCCACCGGCTGGAGTACTACACCCGCCAGGAGCTGGCCATCATCGCCAGCCGTTCGGCCCGGGTGCTGGGGGTGGAACTGGCCCTAGAAGGCGCCGAGGCCATCGCCCGGCGCTCCCGGGGCACCCCGCGCATCGTCAACCGGCTGCTGCGGCGCTGCCGGGACTACGCCGAAGTGAAGGGCCAGGGCGTCATCACCTCGCCCATCGCCGACGCCTGCCTGTCCCTGCACGAAGTGGACGACCTGGGCCTGGAAGGGCTCGACCGCGCCTATCTGGAGGCCCTGTGCGTCAAGTTCCGCGGCGGCCCGGTGGGGGTGCGCACCCTGGCCGCGGCCCTGGGCGAAAGCGACGGCGGCGCCCTGGAGGACCTGGTGGAGCCGTACCTGATGCAGATCGGCTTCCTGGACCGCACCCAGCAGGGCCGCAAGGCCACCGACGCCGCCTACGCCTACCTGGGCCTGAACACCACGCCGGGCACGCTGTTCAGTTAGCTCGCACCACCCGCACGGTGCGGTCCAGCAGCCGGAACAGGAAGCGCGCCTTGTCCTGCAGGCTCTCCAGTTCCGGCCGCAGATCGCCGGCCCCGGTGAGCACCAGGCTCAGATCCTCGCCCTCCGGCACCAGGCGCACGGCGCGCACGGCCTGCCGGCGGGTGCGGTCCAGGGCGTCGGCCACCCGGATGATGGCGGCTAGCTTTTCCACCACGTGCCGGGTCCAGGGTTTGAGCAGGGCGAAGGTGCCGTGGCTGTCCGCGGAGGGCGGCTTGCCCCGGTGGAAGCGGACGATCTGGGCGATGGTCTCGATCTCCGCCGGCCAGAACCCGGCCAGGTTGGCGTTCTGGATCAGGTAGGCGCCATGCTTGTGGTGGTCCTTTTCGGACAGGGAGAGGCCCACGTCGTGCATCTGGGCGGCATAGCCCAGCAGCTCCCGCTCCGGGTCGCCCAGTTCGAAGAACGGCATGAGGTCGTGGAACAGCTGGTCGGCCAGCTGAGCCACGTGCCGGCTGTGGCCGGGATCGGGATCCAGCTTGGCGCAGAGGGCCGCCACCGACGCCTTGCGCCGGTCGGCCAGGACCGGAAGGGCCATGCCGCCCCGGGCCAGGGCCTTCCAGACCATGCCTTCGCGCAGCCCCACCGGCAGGCAGCGCACCTGTCCGGCCCCCAGCCATTCCACCAGGCCCATGGCCCAGCTGGCGCCCACGTGCAGCACCTCGGCCCGCTTGGGATCGACCCCCAGCAGCGCCACCCGGTCCTGGGGCGAGGCCTTCCACAGCCGGCGCTTGAAGCGCAGCAGCTCGGCCAGGTCGAAGCTGGACTGGCCGCTGGCGCCCTTGGCGAGGTCCAGCAGGGTGCCGGAGGTGCCCAGCACCAGCCGGGCGGCGGGCAGATCCGGGGGCAGCGCCTTGCCGGCCTTCTTGAGCACCTTGCGGATGAACTTGCGCAGCCGAACCAGTTCTTCGGGCAGGGGCGGATTGGAGGTGGGCACGGCGTCGGCCAGGCGCTGCAGGCCCCAGGGCAGCGACAGGGTCGCCACCGGCCGGCCCGCCACCAGCCAGGTGAGCTCGGTGCTGCCGCCGCCAATGTCCATGAGCACCGCCGGCTCGTCCGGGAACGGGATCGCCCGGCTCACCGCCAGGTAGATCAGGCTGGCCTCCTCTTCGCCGGAGATGACCTTGATGGCGATGCCGAGCTTGGCCGCCTCTTCGATGAACCTCGGGGCATTGGCCGCTTCGCGCAGCGCCGCGGTGCCGCAGGCCATCACCGTCTCGCACTGCAGCCCGCGGATCACCTCGGCCATCAGGGCCAGCGCCTCCAGCCCGGCCTGGAACGCCTCGGCGCCGATCTCCCCGGTGCGCAGCACGCCGCGGGCCAGGCGCACCATGTGCTTTTCCCGGGCCAGCACCTGCTGGTTGCCCATGCTGTCGGTCTCCACCACCATCAGATGGATGGAGTTCGATCCCACATCGATGGCGGCGATTCTCATGTTCGGCTACCTGGGAATGGTCCCGGTGCGATCCCAGCGGGTGCGGGAGAAGAAGTGGCGCGCGCCGTCGGCGAAATTGCCCAGCACGTCGCCGGGCCCCTCGGGAACCCGGGCGTTGGTGTCGTCGTTGCCGCCTTCGCGATAGCTCCACCAGACGATGAACGGGCGCCCGCGCAGGTGGTCGATGGGCAGGAAGCCCCAGTAGCGGCTGTCGGCGGAATTGTCGCGGTTGTCGCCCATGGCGAACACCCGCCCGGGGGGCACGGTGAACGGGCCCATGTTGTCCCGGAACCCGCCGTCCAGCATGTCCCGACCCTGCATGTCCATGGTCAGGGCATCCGGATCGGCGAACGGCCAGGTCAGGGCCAGCCCGGTCGGGCGCTCTTCAAACTCGAGCCGGCCGGCGTTGCGGGTGGTCGGCCAGGGCCCCGGCAGCGGCCCGTCCTCCCGGTTCAGGATGTGGTGCTCCCAGGGACCGGTGCACAGCCGACCGTTGAGGTAGAGCCGCTTGTCGCGCATCTCGACGGTGTCGCCGGGCAGCGCCACCAGGCGCTTCACGTAGTCGGTGTTGCGGTCCAGCGGGTAGCGGAAGACGATGACGTCGCCCCGCTGCGGCTGGCGCATGGGGAACAGCTTTGCCTCCCAGGACCACTGGGGCACCGCGAACACGAACTTGTTCACCAGCAGGTGGTCGCCGATCATCAGCGTGTTGCGCATGGACGCCGACGGGATGGTGAACTGCTGGCCGACGAAGGTCTTGAAGAACATGATGATCAGGATGGCGAAACAGACCACCTCCAGGTTGTCCCGGAGAAAGCCCTTGGCCACGCCTCCGGGCAGGGCCTGCTCGCTGGTCTCGTCGCTCATGATGTGCTCCCTGATGGGCTGCCGGCCGCTTTGCCGGGGACGTCGGTAAATCCGCGGGTGACCAGGAGGTTGGTGATGACCCAGCGGCCCTGGCTCCAGGTCAGGGTCTCCGCCTCGCCCACATCGGGCAGGTAGAGGGTGCGGGTCCGGTTGCCCGATCCGTTCAAGGCGATGGATTCCACCCAGACGCCCACCGCCCCTCCGGGCTCGGCCAGGCGCACCCCGGGCAGCTGGACGCTGGCCCGGCCCACCACCCAGTTGAAGCTGCCGCGGGATTCCCAGCGGCTGACCCGGTCGGGGAAGCCTTCGGGCAACAGCAGGATGCCGCCGGGCTGCAGGGTGACCCCGCCGTCCTTCTGCAGCACCTGGGTGTCCCACTGGCCGGTCAGGGAGGTGAAGGTCTTGGTCACGGCGAGGCCCGGCCCGTCCGGCCGGGATTCCTTCACCCGCACCTGCTGGCGCTTCTGCAGGCGCAGCGCGGCGTCCAGGGTGGGGTCCTCGAAGCCCAGGGTCAGGCCTTCTTCCCAGGCGGCGTAGATCGGGTGCGGGGCGGGCATGAACACCCGGTCGCAACCCGTGGAGAGCGCCAGCGCGAGCAGGGCTCCCAGGGGCGCCAGCTTCATCGCAGGCCTTTGTTGTACTTGGCCATCAGGTCGGAAAGGCTGGCCCCGCCGCGCGGTTCGCTGGTGCGCTCGGGCTTGCGTTCGGGCGCTTCGGCGCGCCGCTCGGGCCGCCGGTCCGGTGCCCCGCCGGGCTTGCGACCGTCCGGATGGGGCCGGTCCGGCCGGCGCGGATTCGCCGGCGCTTCGCCAGGCATCGCCGGGGGCCGTCCGGCCTGGGGCTGGGGCCGTCCGGCCTGGGCCTGGGGCCGGTCGGGGCGCGGCCTGGGGCGGTCGCCCCGGGGCCGGCGGTCCGGGCGGGGGGTCTGGGACGCCTCGGGCCGGGTGCCGCCCCCGCCGGGCAGCAGGGCCTTGATGGAAAGGCCGATGCGCTTGGACTTCAAGTCCACCGCCAGCACCTTGACCCGCACCGACTGGCCGACGTTGAGGGCGTCCGCGGGGTTCTTGACGTACTGGTGGGAGATCTCGGAGAGGTGGACCAGCCCGTCCTGGTGCACCCCGACATCGACGAAGGCGCCGAAGTCGGTGACGTTGGTGACGATGCCCTGGAGTTCCATGCCGATCTCCAGGTCGGCGGGCTTGTGCACGCCCTCCCGGAAGATCACCGCCTCGAAGCGCTGGCGGGGATCCCGGCCGGGCTTCTTCAGCTCGGCGATGATGTCCTTGACGGTCTCCAGGCCGGAGTGCTCATCGATGAACAGGGCCGGATCCAGGGCGTCCAGGACGGCGTCGTTGCCCACCAGCTCCGGCACGGTCTTGCCGGCCATCTGGCAGATGCGCTGGACCACCGGATAGCTTTCCGGGTGCACGGCGCTGGCGTCCAGGGGGTTCTCCCCCTCCCGGATGCGCAGGAAGCCCGCGGCCTGCTGGAAGGCCTTCTCGCCGAACCTCGGCACCTCCAGGAGCTGTTCCCGGTGTTTGAAGGCGCCGTTGGCGAAACGATGCTGGACGATGTGCTTGGCCAGGCTTTCGCCGATCCCGGCCACGTAGGCCAGCAGGCGGTAGCTGGCCGAGTTGAGGTCGACCCCGACCCGGTTCACGCAGGATTCCACCACCTCGTCCAGGCCCTTCTTCAGGGCGGTCTGGTTGACGTCATGCTGGTACTGGCCGACCCCGATCGACTTGGGCTCGACCTTCACCAGCTCGGCCAGCGGATCCTGAAAGCGCCGGGCGATGGAGATCGCGCCGCGCACGGTGACGTCCTGCTCGGGGAATTCCTCCCGGGCCACGTCGGAGGCGGAGTAGACCGAGGCGCCGGCCTCGCTCACGGCGACGCACAGCACGTCCTCCCGGCCGGACTCCTTGAGCCAGCCGCGGATGAAGGCCTCGGCCTCGCGGCCGCCGGTGCCGTTGCCGATGGCGATGGCCTCGATGGGGAAGCGGCTTGCCAGCCCCTCCAGCAGGGCCCGGCTGCCGTCCAGGTCGCGCTTGGGTTCGAGCGGATAGATGGTGGCGGTCTCCATGAACTGGCCGAGCCGGTTGATGATCGCCAGCTTGCAGCCGGTGCGGATGCCGGGATCGACGCCCAGGGTGCAGCGCTGCCCGGCCGGAGGGGCCAGCAGCAGGTGGTCCAGGTTGGTCTGGAACACCTTGATCGCTTCCAGGTCGGCCTTCTTCTTGGCCTCGATGCGCACGTCGGTCTCGATGGAGGGCGACAGCAGGCGGTCGAAGGTGTCGCCGCAGACGTCGTGCAGCATGGCCCGGTAGGCGGAGGCGGGGTTGACGGCCACCTTGGAGACCAGCTCGGTGACCAGCCTTTCCCGGTCCACCTCCAGCTTCGCGACGAGAATCTCCTCCTTCTCGCCCCGGCGCACGGCCAGGATCCGGTGGCCCGGCATCTTCTTCAGGGGCTCCTGGAACTGCCAGTAGGGTTTGAAGCGCAGGGCCTCGGGGGCGTCCTTGCGCTCCTCGCGCAGGCTGGCGTGCAGGATGCCGGTGTCGTGGAACACCTGGCGCATCCAGGCGCGCACGTCGGCGTCCTCCGCCAGCCGCTCGGCCAGGATGTGCCCGGCGCCCTCCACGCAATGCGAGGGCGTATCGATGCCCTCCTGGTCCTGCTTGACGTACGGCGCGGCCAGCATGAGCGGATCGGCGCCCGCGGCGTCGGCCAGCAGCTCCTCCAGCAGGGGCTCCAGGCCGCGCTCCCGGGCGTCGGTGGCCTTGGTGCGCTTCTTGGGCTTGTAGGGCAGGTAGAGGTCCTCGAGCTCGGTCTTGGCCCAGGCGGCCTCGATCTTGGCCCGCAGTTCCGGGGTGAGCTTGCCCTGCTTCTGGACCGACTTGAGCACCGCCTCGCGCCGTTCGAGCAGCTCCTTGTAGTAGCCGAGCCGATCCTCCACCGCCCTGATGGCGACTTCGTCCAGGGACCCGGTGGCCTCTTTCCGGTAGCGGGCGATGAAGGGAACCGTGTTCCCTTCGTTCAACAGCGCCGCCACCGAGGCGACGCCGGCCCTGGGCAAGGCGAGTTCCTGACAGATGCGATCGACCAACAACTCCACGGCACTATCCTTTCCACACCGCTGGGGTGAAAAAGAGATCATACCCTATAGTACGGATTTCAGGGCTTGCGGGCCCGGGGATGAGCGGATTCGTATGTCCGGGCCAATTGTTCCAGGTCCAGATGAGTATAACGCTGGGTGGTGCTGAGGCTGGCGTGGCCCAGCAGTTCCTGGATCGCCCGCAGGTCCATGCCGCGGCTCAGCAGGTGGGTGGCGAAGCTGTGGCGCAGGGCGTGCGGGCTGATCCGGTTGCGCAGGGCCGCCCGGTCCAGGGCGCCGGCCAGGAAGGTGCGCACGCTGGTGGGGGTGAGCCGGCCGCCGCGCTGGTTCAGGAACAGCGCCGGAGTGGGCGGCAACTGCTTCTCCGCGATGAAGGCGCGCCGGTGCGCGAGATAGCCCTTGAGCACCTCCGCGGCCCTTTCGTGGAACGGCACCAGCCGCTCCTTCCGGCCCTTGCCCAGCACCCGCAGCGTGCGCTGTTCCATGAGCAGATCCTGGAGGTCCAGCCCGGTCAGCTCGGAGACCCGCAACCCGGCCGCGTAGAGCAGCTCCAGCATGCAGTCCAGGCGCGCGGTGAGGAAGTCGGTGGCCGGCAGGTCCAGCAGCGCCGCACTTTCGCCCTCGGTCAGGAAGGCCGGCAGGCGCTGGGGCAGCTTGGGATTGCGCAGGCCCGAGGCCGGGTTGACGTTGATCCGCTGGGTCTCGAACAGCCACCGGTAGAAGCCGCGCACGGTGGAAAGGATCCGGGCCTGGCTGGCCGGGTCCAGGCCCCGCTCCCCCAGTTCCAGGGCGAACCGGCGCAGGGTCCTGGGCGGCACCTCCCAGGCGCCCCAGGACTGGCCCGCGGCATGGGCCAGGAGCTTGGCCAGATCGCCGTCCTGGGCCCGGAGGGTATGCGGCGACACGCCCCGCGCCCGCTGCTCCAGGCGGAACGCCGCAACTGCTTCCGCCAGGCTTTGGGGGTTGCCGGAATTATCCATGGACGACATACTTCCTTTCCCTGCTACGATGCCACCGACGCGCGATCATTGGAGCCATTTCTTGGTCGAAACCATCCCGGATCTTTTTTATGAAGGCATCGCACGCGACCTGCCCGTGGCCTTGGCCAAACGGGCGGGAGGCGGCTTCAGCCCGATCTCCCACCGCGAACTCCAGGCCATGGTGGAGCGCCTGGTGCTGGCCCTTGAGCGGCACGGCCTGGAGCGCGGCGACCGCCTGGCCATCCTGTCGGAGAACCGCCCGGAATGGGCCGTGGCCGACTATGCCTGCGCGCTTTCGGGCCTGGTGTCGGTGCCCATCTACGCCACCTTGAACCCGCCCCAGACCGGCTTCATCCTCAAGCACTCCCGGGCCCGGTGGGTGGTGTGCTCCAACCCGGACCAGCTGGCCAAGGTGCTGGGCCTGTGGCCGGAGCTGCCGTACCTCGACGCGGCGGTGCTCGTGGAAGGTCCCCTGCCCGAGGACCAGGACCGCCCGGTGTTCACCTGGGAGGCCCTGCTGGCGGAAGGATCGCTGCGCGAGGCGCAGCGCCCGGAAGTGCGGGAGCGGGCCCGGCTGGCGGCGCCGGCGGACCTGCTGACCATCATCTATACTTCCGGCACCACCGGGGACCCCAAGGGCGCCATGCTCAGCCACGGCAACATCGTCTCCAACGTGATGGCCGGCCTGAAGGTGCTCCAGCCCATCCCGGGGGAGCGGCTGCTGAGCATCCTGCCCCTCTCGCACATCTTCGAACGCACCTGCGGCCACTACACCATGTTCTACGCCGGGGTCGGCATCTATTACGCCGAAAGCCTGCAGACCATCCCCCGGGACCTCCAGGAGGTCCGGCCGGAGGTGCTGCTGGCGGTGCCCCGGATCTACGAGAAGAGCTACGCCCGGGTCCGCGAGCAGGTGGCCGCCGGCGGCTACCTGAGCCGGGTGGTGTTCCACCTGGCCATGCGGGTGGGCCGGCGGATCGTGCCGTACCGCTACCAGGCGCGGCAACCCGGCTGGTGCCTCCGGCTGGCCATGAAGGTGTTCGACCTGCTGGTGTTCAGCAAGGCCCGCGCCCGTTTCGGCGGCCGGGTCCGGCTGGCGGCCTGCGGCGGCGCCCCGATCCACCCCACCATCCTGGAATTCTTCTGGGCGGCCGGCATCCCCATCTTCGAGGGCTACGGGCTCACCGAGACCAGCCCGATCCTCACCCTCTGCGCCCAGGGCGAGATGCGTCCGGGCTACGTGGGCCGTCCCGTCATGGACCGGTGGAACGACAAGCCGTTCCTCACCCTCGCCGACGACGGCGAGATCCTGTGCCGGGGTCCCAACGTGATGCTGGGCTACTGGGAGAACCCCAGGGCCACCCGGGAGGCCATCGACGGGCAGGGCTATTTCCACACCGGCGACATCGGCGAAATGGACGTCCAGGGCCGGCTGAAGATCACCGACCGCAAGAAGGAGATCCTGGTGACCTCCGGCGGCAAGAACGTCGCCCCCCAGCCCCTGGAGAACGCCCTGCGGGGCGACAAGTACATCGAGCAGGCCGTGGTGATCGGCGACCGCCGGCACTTCATCGCCGCCCTGCTGGTGCCGAACTTCTCCGAACTGCGCCGCTGGGCCCAGCACAGGAAGCTCAGCTTCATCACCGACGCCGAACTGGTGGCGTTGCCCGAGGCCGTGGACAAGCTGATGCGCCAGGTCCAGCGGGTCAATGCGCACTTCTCCAACTATGAGAGCATCAAGAAGATCATCGTCCTGGACCGGGAGCTCACCGCCGACAGCGGGCTGTTGACGCCTTCCCTCAAGATCCGCCGCCGGGCCGTGGACGAAGCGTTCGCCGCGCGCATCAACAAGCTCTACGACGGGCCGGTCTCAGGCAGCTGAAATGCCCCAGGGCGGGTCGCCCGGGCCGGACCAGGTCCGCCTTCCGGGCCTGGCGCGATCTAAGATAATTTATTTTTAATATAAATAAAAACATTTTTCAAGGCCACAAGGCCCATGAAATAAAAAGCGTTATTCAAATCTAACAAGGTTAATATGGAAAAAGTCAACCAAGATTTTCATAGCCCTGGCGCCCTTCATCGATGGCAGCAGAAACCCCTCTCCACCAACCGGACTGGCTCGATATCCATCAACCGAGCGTGGGCCGCTATATCCTCGGACCGATCCTGGGCCTGGGCGGCGCCGGCGAGGTGCGCGAAGCCTGGGACGTGGTGCTCTGCCGGACCGTGGCCCTGAAGGTGCTCCGGAAGATGGAGCCGGTGGGCCTGATCCGGTTCATGCACGAGGCCCAGATCCAGAGCCGGATCGTCCATCCCAACATCTGCCGGATCTACGACGTGGACAACTCCGGCGGGGTGCCCAAGATCGCCATGCAGCTGGTGCGCGGCCCCACCCTGGCCCAGATCGCCCCCCAGCTGACCGTCCGGGAGATCGTGATCATCCTGGCCCAGGTGGCCGAAGCCATCCATGCCGCCCACCGCCTGAAGCTGGTGCACCGCGACCTCAAGCCTTCCAACATCCTCCTGGAGCGCGGCCCCAGCGACATCTGGACCCCCTTCGTCTGCGATTTCGGCCTGGCCATGGCGCTTGATGAACCCTCCATCACCCTCGGCCCAGGCCTGATCGGCACCCCGGCGTTCATGGCGCCCGAGCAGATCCTGGGCGACCGGCGCCTGGTGGGGCCGGCCACTGACGTCTTCGCCCTGGGCGCGACCCTCCATTACGCCCTGTTCGGCGACGCCCCGCCACCCGGCGCCCTCAAGCTCAAGCGGCCGGACTCGGCCGCGGCCCCCCTGCCCGCGGATCTGGAGACCATCCTGCGCAAGGCCCTGGAGCAGGAGCCCAGCCAGCGCTACGGTTCGGCCATGGCCCTGGCCGAGGACCTGTGGCTGTTCGCCGCCGGTTCGCCCATCCATGCCCGCCGCGTGGGCACCCTGGAGCAGGCCTGGCGCCAGTTGCGGCGCTACCACATGTTCGCCCTGGTCCTGGTGCTGGCCGGCGGCGGCGTCCTCGCCGGACGGCTGGTGGAGATGAACCGGCTGACCCGGGCCCACACCGCCCAGGCGCAGGCGACGGCCTTCTTCATGCTCGAGGCGGCCGATCTGGAAAAGGAGATGCGCCTGGAACGGATGATGCCGGTCCACGACCTGCGGCCCGTATTGGCCCGGATTCAGCTCCGGATGGCCGGCATCCGGGCGCGCATGCGCACCCTGCAACCCAAGGCCCAGGGGCCGGGGCATTATGCCCTGGGCCGGGCCCATATCATGATGGAGGACTACCCCGCGGCCCGTCAGGAGCTGGAACAAGCCTGGGCCCAAGGTTTCCACACAGCCGACTGCGCCTGGCTGCTGGCCCGTAGCCTGGTGGCGGCCGACTATGTGGCCAACAACAACGCCATCTTCTATACCGGGCTGCCGGCGCCGGAAGGCGCCGCGTTGAGCCAGCGCGCCCAGGCGCTGTTCCAGCTCGGCAAGGGCGCCGAGGGCAGCACGCCCGAGTACGGCGATGCCATGATCGCCTTCCTCCGCAAGGACTACCGCAGGGCGGCAGCCAGCGCCCACGCCGCGTTCATCGCCCGGCCCTGGATGTACGAAGCCGCCGTCGTGGAATCCATGTCCCTGGGCGGCTTGGGCCGGATGCAGTTCGATTCGGGCGACCTCCGGGGCGCGGAGGCGAGTTACCGGGCCGCCATGGCCGCCGCCCAGCAGTTCATCACCATCGGCCATTCCGACCCGCTCTCCTACCACGCCTACTTCCTCGCCGCCCAAAGCCTCTCGGCATCCCAGGCATTCCGCGGCAAACTGCCGCTGGACGCCATCGACGACCAGATCGCCCGCTGCGAGCGGGCCCTCACCCTGGACCCCCGGCTGCCGGAGCTGCAGGACGACTGGCTGCTGCTTTGCCTCCTGAAGGCCAGCCAGCTCCGAAACCTGGGCCGGGACACCGGCCCGCAGCTGGACGCCGCCCTGGCGTTCCTGGGCACCTGGGGCCGGGAACCGCTGCCGGTGCAATTCCGCGCGGACCGGATGCTGCTGCATCTGCGCCTGGCGGAGCGGAGCATGCGCCGGAACGAGGATCCGCGGACCGACCTGGATGAGGCGATGCACGACCTGGGCCACACCTGTTCCTTCCGCTACCGGGATTTCCTGGGAGACGTGCTGAACTTCAAGGCCCGGTTCGAGGTGAAGCAGGGCTTCGACCCCAGGCCGACCCTGGCGGATGCCCTGGACCGGATGCAGCCGCTGCTCGAGCGGGGCGCCAGCTGGACCCTGTGCGAGACCGCCGCCGAGTCCTGGCAGATCCTGGCGGCCTGGGAAGCCGGCCACGGATTGGACCCCCGGAACAGCCTCCAGCATTGCCAGGCCATGGTCGATCTGGGCCTGCACATCCATGGCCGCTCCCATTCGGGCCATGCCCTGAAAGGACTGACCGAGGTGCTCGAGGCGCAGCTCCACCCCAGGGAGGGCCCGGCCCTTCTGGCCCAGGCCCAGAACGAACTGCATCTGGCCCAGACCCTGGGGCCGGGGGGGCGGCTGGCCACCCTGTTGCAGCAATCCCTGGACAGCCAAAGGGCCGTTGCGAAAAATTAAAACATACTATAATTGTTATATATTTAATTCGGTCCCATGTCCACCAACGAGCATCACCTGCAACCCGAGTGGCTAGACGCCCACAGTCCGAGGCAGGGGCGCTACGTGCTGGGGCCGCCCCTGGGCCGGGGCGGCACCGGCGAAGTCCAGGAAGCCTGGGATGTGGTGCTGTGCCGTACCGTCGCCTTGAAGGTGCTGAAAAAGATGGACCCGGGCAGCCTGCTCCGGTTCATGCACGAAGCCCGGCTGCACAGCCGGCTGGTACATCCCAACATCTGCCAGATCTACGACGTGGACAGCACCGAGTGCTCGCCCAGGATCGCCATGCAGCTGGTGCGCGGGCCGACCCTGGCCGAGGCCGCCGGCAGTTTGACGGTGGAGGAGATCGTGCAGATCCTGGCCCAGGTTGCCGACGCCGTCCACGCCGCCCACCGCCTGAAGCTGATCCACCGGGACCTCAAGCCGTCCAACATCCTCCTGGAGCGGAACCCCGAAGGCATCTGGTTCCCCTATGTCTGCGATTTCGGCCTGGCCATGGAGCTGGACCAGCCCGCCTTGACCGCCCCCCTGCGGGTGAACGGGACCCCCGCCTACATGGCGCCCGAACAACAGTGCGGCGAGCGCGGCCGGATCGGCCCGGCCACCGACGTGTTCGCCCTGGGCGGCACCCTGCACTTCGCCCTCCATGGCCAGCCGCCCCAAGGCCCGGCCATCCAGGGCGGCCCAACCCCGGGAGCGCCCCGGACCGTGCCCAGGGAGCTGGAACATATCGCCCGCAAGTGCATGGAGCCCGACCCCGGGCTGCGCTACCCATCGTCCGCCGCCCTGGCCGAAGAGCTCTGCCGGTTCCGCAACGGCGAGCCCATCCAGGCCGGCCCGGGAGGCCTGCTGGAGCGCCGCTGGCGCCGCTGGCGCGGGGCCTGCAAGCGCGCCGGCGCCGTTGCCCTGGCCTGCGCCATGGCCGGCGGCGCGTTCGCGCTGGCCGAGCGCCGCCAGGCCGCCGCGGCCCGGCGGCGCTCGGGCTGGGAGCGCGGCTTCGTGCTGGAGGCCGCGGCCATGGAGCGCGACCTGAGCCTGGAAAAGATGCTGCCCGTGCACGACCTGAGGCCCGCCTACGCCCAGCTCCGCTCCAGGCTGCAGGCGCTCCAGGAGCGGCTGGCGGCGCTGGGTCCGGAAGCCCAGGGAGCCGGACACTATGCGCTGGCCCAGGGCCGGTTCCTGCTGGGCGATTGGCCGGGGGCGCGGCTGGAGCTGGAACGGGCCGGGGCCTCGGGGTTCCGCGGGCCGGAACTGGCCGGCCTGCTCGCCCAGACCCTGGCGGCCGGCCAGGACCGGAAGGAAAAGGCCGCCCAGTTCCAGGGCACGGCGGTCGCCGCCCCGGCCGGCCAGGTGGCGGACCTGGTCCGACAGAACCCCGCTTCGGGCGACTATGGCGAAGCCATGGTGGCCTACTTGAGCAAGGACTACGCCCGGGCCTTCGAACTGGCCCGGGCGGCGGGCCGGGCCCAGCCCTGGCAGAGCGCCGCGGACGCCCTGGCCGCCCAGAGCCTCACCGCCCTCGGCCGGCAGGGCATCGACCGGGACGATTTCCTGCTGGCCGAAGCGCGCTTCGGCACCGCCATGGAAGTGGCCCGGGACCGCCTCCAGCGCGACCCGAGCGACGAATCCATGCACCATGCCTACCTGCTGGCCGCCTGCGGCCTGGCCTCGCTCCGGCTGGAACGGGGCCGGCTGGCCGCCGCCTTCCTGGCGCGCCTCCGGCAGGACAGCGAAACGGCCTTGCGCCTGAACCCAGGCAACCCGGAGCTCCAGGACGACCGTCTGGCGGTCGGCATCCTGCAAGCCCGGCGTCTGGCGCAACGGGGGGCCGACCCCGGCCCGGAGTTGGACGCCGCCCTCCGGTTCATGGCCGCCTGGACCCGCGAGCCGCTCGACGCCGAGCTGCGCGCGGACCGGATGCTGATCCACTGGCTGCGGGCGGAACGGGCCTTCAGCCAGGGCCGGGATCCGGAACCGGCCCTGGCCCAGGCCCTGCTGGACCCGGGCCATACCCCCTTCCTGGGCCGGGACTACCTGGGCGCCGTGCTGAACTTCAAGGCCCAGGTGGAAGCCGCCCGGGGCCGGGATCCCAGGCCGACCCTGGATCAGGCCATGGCCGGGCTGGAACCCCTGCTGGGCCAGGGCGCCCCCGGTTTCCTCTGCGCGACCGCCGCGCAGTCCTGGCTCATCCGGGGCCGCTGGGAAGCCGCCCACGGCCTGGACGCCAGCCCGAGCCTGCGGCGCGCCCGGGAACTCGCCGAACGCGGCCGGGGCCGGCGGCCGAGAAATCTGGTTGCATTCCTTGAATAATGGCGGATGGCGCCTAAGTGCCTTTCCCGCTAGTCCCATCATCGCTCCTGTGCGACAATTCCATTGCATCAGAGCGAGACAAGGGACCCCATGACTGGAAATTCCGACAAAGCCCCCAAGAAGGTAAAAGAAAAAAAACAAACCCCACAGGAACGTCTCGAAGCCATGCGCTACAACCATATGATGTATGGCCCAACCGAAGGGGAATTGAAGCTAAATCCGAAAAAAGTGGATTTTGGCGCCTCATTCCTAAAGCACGCCAAATTCCAAAGCCTGATGACCTCCTTTAAAAACGGAACCGCCTTTAAATTTGACATCACTGCCAATGGCAAGATTTCCACCATCGATACCGATGGCTCGCACATCTCCTTCGACGGCAAGGTGCTCTTCTACGCCCGCGCCTTGAACAAGTACGAGGACAACCTGCTGCTCGAACGCGGCACGGCGGTTCAACTCCAATCCAACGACGCGGTGGTCCACCTGGTGTTCGCCGTGTTGCGCAGCCTGCCGGAGCTTGGCGAGCCGCAATTTTCCTATCTGCACCACAAGTTCTACCACGGCAACGGCAGCCTGGAAACCAGCTCGACCGAGCAAGGATCCAATCTATTGATTGGGCCTTATAAACATAATAAAACCCACGAAAAAATCAAGTACTGACCGGCGCGGAGCGTCCAGCGCATCTTTTCCCACTGCACGGGTGGCAGAGCGGCGAAACTAGCCCCCGTGAAAAATCATCTCTTGCGCATCCTCGGGGCTGGTTTCGGCCTGGCGGTGATCCTCGGCGCGACCGTCGGAGGGGAGATCCTGCGGCTGCCCGGAGCCGTGGCGGCGCTGCTGCCCAGGTTTGGGGATGGCCACGGCGATCGGCAGCTCCAGGCATTGACCCATTTAGCACGCGCTTGCCTTCCATGACCAGCCTGGCGGCTTCGGCGGCCAGCCCGGCCATGCGGATGGCGCCCAGCCAGGTCTGTTCCGCGGACGAAACGCCATGAAGCGGTTTTTTTCCAGGAATATTCCTTGAAATACACCCGATCATCGGGCCTACAATACCCTTCCGATCGACCAAGCAGCAGACTCGCTGCTTGGCGCAACCAGCCACCAAACCACCAATGGAGGGACCCATGGGCAAAGTCTTCGAAGCTCCCGGCAAGCCTGGCAGTATCGTCACCGTCAAAAGCCGCTACGGCAACTTCATCGGAGGCGACTGGGTCGCTCCAGTGAAGGGTCACTACATGGCCAACGTCAGCCCGGTCAACGGCAAGCCCTTCTGCGAGGTGGCCAAGTCGACCGCCGAGGACGTGGAACTCGCCCTCGACGCCGCCCACGCGGCCAAGGACGCCTGGGGCGAGACCTCGCTCGCCGGACGGGCTGCGGTCCTCAACCGCATCGCCGACACCATCGAAGCCAACCTGGAAATGCTGGCCGTGGCCGAAACCTGGGAGAACGGCAAGCCGGTGCGGGAAACGTTGGCCGCCGACATCCCCTTGGCCGTCGACCATTTCCGCTACTTCGCCGGCGCAACCCGCTCGCTGGAGGGCACCTCCACCGAGATCGACAAGGACACCATCGCCTACCACTTCCACGAGCCGCTCGGCGTGGTGGGACAGATCATCCCGTTCAACTTCCCTCTGCTCATGGCCGCCTGGAAAATCGCTCCGGCCCTGGCCGCGGGCAACTGCACCGTGCTCAAGCCGGCCACCCCGACGCCCTGGTCGATCCTCAAGCTGGCCGAGCTCCTCGTCGGCGTGGTGCCGCCCGGCGTCATCAACGTCATCACCGGTCCGGGCGCCGAGATCGGCAAAGCGCTGGCGACCAGCCCGCGCATCGGCAAGATCGGCTTCACCGGCGAGACCACCACTGGCCGGCTGATCATGCAGTACGCCGCCCAGAACCTCATCCCGTCCACCACGGAACTCGGCGGCAAGTCGCCCAACATCTTCTTCGCCGACGTGATGGACAAGGACGACGCCTTCCTCGACAAGGCGATCGAGGGCCTGGTGCTGTACGCCTTCAACAAGGGCGAGGTGTGCACCTGCCCGTCGCGCGCGCTCATCCAGGAATCGATTTACGACAAATTCATGGGCCGTTGCCTTGACCGGATCCGCAAGATCACCCAGGGCAACCCGCTCGACACCGCCACCATGCTCGGGCCGCAGGTTTCGGTCCAGCAGCTCGAAAAGATCATGTCGTATGTCGATATCGGAGCCCAGGAGGGGGCCGAGTGCCTCATCGGCGGCAAGCGGAACATCCTGAAAGGGGAGCTCGCCGAGGGCTACTACTTCGAGCCGACGGTGCTCAAGGGCCACAATAAGATGCGCGTCTTCCAGGAGGAGATCTTCGGCCCCGTGCTGGCGGTGACCACCTTCAAGGACGAGGCCGAGGCACTGGCCATCGCCAATGACACCCTTTACGGCCTCGGCGCCGGGGTGTGGACACGCAATGGCAATCTCGCGTACCGGATGGGCCGGGCGATCAAGGCCGGTCGGGTGTGGACCAACTGCTACCACCTCTACCCGGCGGGCGCGGCCTTTGGCGGCTACAAGATCTCCGGCGTCGGGCGCGAGAACCATCAGATGATGCTCGAGCACTACACCCAGGTGAAGAACCTGCTCGTCAGCTACAGTCCCGAACCGCTCGGGTTCTTCTGATTGGAGTTGGAGTATGGACGCGCCCTTCACGGAACCCGCGGTAACCGCCACCCCGGCAGCGCTTGAGGCGATCGCCAATCTGGTGGCCGAGAGAGGCGCGGTCATGTTCTACCAGTCGGGGGGCTGCTGCGATGGCAGCCTCCCGATTTGCTTCGACGACGGGGAGTTCATCCTCGGCGACCATGACGTCCTGCTGGGTGAGGTTGGCGGCTGCCGGTTCTACATCGACCCCCGTCAATACGAGGTATGGAAGCACACTCAGCTCATCCTCGACCTCGGCGAGGGAGAGCCCGAAGGGTTTTCCCTCGCGGCCAGCGAAGGCAAGCACTTCATCACCCGATCGCGGGTGTGTACCAGGCCGTGACCGCCGCATTCTTGAGCGTGCCTTCCACCTGAACGGGGCCATGGGGGGTGTGGGCGAGCAGGCAGGCAGCTATGCCGTGCTGCTGAAGCCCGATCAGATCGGGAGCGAAATCCGGCGCCCCCGCCCGGGGCGAGCGTGTGGCCGAATACAGCCAGATACTGCGATGTGCTTCATGATGGCGTTGGGGGAAACCCCCTTCCGAAGCCATGAAAGGAGAACCGCCATGCTTCGAGAGGCGCTTGGATCTCCTCGAAAAGCCCCAGCGCCTGATCGCCACCTTGCGCGCCTGAGCCGAAGGAGTGGGATAGTGGATCTTCATATTCGGGATGGGGAAGGTCGGCCATGAACAGAGTCTTTTGGGTATTCCTCGGCGGAGGCATCGGGTCCGCGACACGCTACGGCACGACCTTGCTGGCAGGGAAGCTGTTCGGCACCGGGTTCCCCTGGGGCACCTTGATCGTCAATCTCAGCGGGTGCTTTCTCATCGGCATCATCCTGGCGCTGGCGGAAAAAACCAATCTCGTGCAGCCCTCCACGCGCCTGTTCTTCGTGACCGGGTTCCTGGGGGGATTGACCACCTTCTCCAGCTACGCCATGGAAAGCATCCTGGCGTTCCGGAGCAGCACGTATCTGGCTCTGGCCAACATCGCGGTGAACAACCTGGTCGGCTTGGCCCTGGTTGTCTGCGGCCTCACCTTGACCGAACGGATCCTTTGAAACCAGGGGTTGAACATGCCATTGACCTACACGCTCGCACGTATCTTCACCAGCGAAGAGTCCCGGTATAACGGAAGGCCCCTGTACCAGGAGATTGTGGATCTCGTCAGCCGGCAAAAGATCTCCGCCCGCTGCCATGTCACCAAAGGCATCGCCGGGTGCTATGAAAATGGTGAAATAGCGACCTTCGGCGTGGAGATTTTCTCCTTCAATATGCCGCTGGAAATCATCGTGATCATGCCGCAGCAGGAAAGCGCACGCCTGCTTCCCCTGATTGAAGACATGGTGGACGAAGGCCTCATGACGGTCGAGGAGAAGGATGTGCATTGGCACAAGTGCCGGAGGCAGATGATTCCCCGGCAGGTCCGGGTCAGGGACGTGATGACGGCGAATCCCCAGACCCTGCCTCTGGACGCGCCGGCCGCCGAGGCCCTGCGGATCCTGGTTTCGGCGCAATTCCATGGGATACCGGTCGTGGACAGCCATGACCGGCCGGTCGGCATGGTCACCCATGGCGACCTGCTCCGGCAGACGGCCCTGCCGATCAAGGCGGGCTTGTTCCGCAAGTTCGACCCTTCCCACCTGGAAGCCATGGAAAAGGTGCTTGCTGGCACACGGCTGGCGGACCTCATGAGCCAACCGGTGGTGGTGATCAAGGAAGACCGGCTGCTGTCGAAGGCAGTGGACCTCATGCTGGAGAAGGATCTCAAGCGCCTGCCGGCCGTCGCCGAGGATGGCAGCATCACCGGGATCCTTTCCAGGCTCGACATCTTCAAGACCATCATGGATCGCAACCCCGACTGGGGGACCTTCGACCGCGGCGGCGTCAAGCTGGGTGACCTCACGTTCGTGAAGGATGCCATGCGCACCGACACCCCGACCCTCCCGCCATCGGCGCCGGTCTGGGACGCCATCAAGCTGATCGATTCGACCAGCATCAACCGGGTGGCCATCGTGGATCCGGCGGGGAAGCTTCTGGGCCTGGTATCGGACAAGGTCCTCATGGCCGCCTTTTCGGCCCACAAAGGCGGGCTCCTGGACCTGATCGTGGAAAAGCTCTCGTTCATGGACCTGGCCCGCAGGAACAAGAGCTTCCTGAAAGCCCTGCGGGCCCGCACGGTCGGCGAGATCATGCTGACATCCATCTTCTCCGTGAAGGAGGACGGGCTGATCGACGACGCTCTGCAAATGATGGTCGAGAAGAAGCTCAAGCGCATTCCCGTCCTGGATGAGCAGGGGCATTTCAAGGGGATGCTGACCCGGGATTCGCTCCTGCGCGCGATGCAGCCCCCGCCCGGGATGTGAACCGGGCTGCCGTTGCGGTCATTGCTTGGGAAATCATGGCTGATGGACAAAGGCCAGGGTTGCGTCAATTTGCGCCCAGCCGTGGCCTGCCCTCACAGGAACAGCGAACCTTCGATCACTTTCACGGCCTTGCCGGCGATCATCACGCGGTCCCCCCTCAGCTTGCAGAACAGCTCGCCGCCCCGCTTCGAGAGCTGGCGCGCATGGAGGTCCCGCTTGCCCAGGCGCTCTGCCCAGTAGGGCACTAGGACACAGTGGCTGCTGCCCGTGACCGGGTCTTCGGGAACGCCCATTTTCGGCGCGAAGCAGCGGGACACGAAATCGCAGTTGGAGCCCGGAGCGGTCACGACGATGAGCGCGGGCTCGAGCCGGGAGATGGCATCCAGGTCGGGCTTCAAGTTCCGCACGGAGGCTTCGTCTTCCAGCAAGGCAAAGAGGTCGCGGGTCACGGCCAGCGGTCCGGTCTTGCCGACGAAATCCACCCGGTCGCGCTCAGGATGGAGTTCGTTGAGCAGCACGAAGGCGCTGGCCAGGGTCGCGTGCCCGCAGAGGTCGATCTCGCCCCCGGGCATGAACCAGCGGATGCGGTAGCCCTTCCCTTCGGCACGAAGAAAGCGGTCTCCGACAGGTTGTTCTCCGCGGCAATGGCCTGCATGGTCGGTTCGGGCAGCCACTGCTCCAGCGGCATCACGGCCGCCGGATTGCCGCTGAAGGGATGTTCGGCGAAGGCGTCGATTTGATAGATGGGGTATTGGCTCATGCCTGGCTCCGTCCCTTCACTTCCAGGATCATTTCTATTGCCGTCGCGCCCGCAGGGTTTCGAGGATGGCATCAGCCGAGCGGTCGATGTCCTGTTCGGTCGTGGACCAGTTGCTGATGGAGATCCGCATGGCAGCCATGCCGTGCCAGACGGTCCCGCCCAGCCAGCAGGTGCCTTCCTGCTGCACGCCTGCGATCACCGCCCGGGTCAGGGCATCGGCATCCCAGTGCGGGTCTTCGAACCTGACCAGCACCTGGTTCAGCACCACTTCGTTGAGGATCCGCACCGTCGGTTCGGCCCCGAGCCTTTCGGCCATGCGCTTGGCCTGGCTGCAATTGCGTTCCACCAAGGCGCGCAGGCCATCGCGTCCCAGGCTGCGCAGGACGGCATACACCGGAACCGCCCTGGCGCGCCGGGATTCCTCCGGCACGAACTCGTGGGGATCGCGCTCCTGGGTGTCCGAAACGATGTAGGCGGCGGCCAGGGACATGGCCGCCCGGTGCGCTTCGGGATGCGCGCAGAAGACGATGCCGCAATCATACGGGACGTTGAGCCATTTGTGCCCGTCGGTGGCGATGGAGTCCGCGCCTTCCAGGCCGGCGGCAAGCCTTCCAAGGGATGGGCTGGTGCGGGCCCAGAGTCCGAAGGCACCATCCACATGCAGCCATGCGCCGCGGGCGCGGCAAAGCCGCGCGATCTCCTCGATGGGGTCGAACGCGCCGGTGTTCACGTTTCCGGCCTGCGCGCAGACGATGCAGGGTCCGCTGCTTTCGCCGAGCATCCGGGCCAGTTCCGGGGCGAGCATGCGGCCCTGGGCGTCGGTGGGGACGCGCCGCGCCCGCCCGGCGCCCAGCCCCAGCAGACGCAGAGCCATGGAGATGGTGTAGTGGGATTCTTCGCTCACCAGGACGTCGATGGCGGGCGCCCCGGTCAGACCGGCGGCCTCGACGTCCCAGCCCTCCTTGATGAGCACATCGTGGCGGGCCGCCGCCAGGGCCGTGAAACTCGCCATCTGGCAGCCGGTGACGAAACCCACCCCGCGATGGTCGGGGAGCCCCAGGAGATCGCGCATCCACCCCGCCGTGATCTCCTCCACGACCGAGATCATGGGCGCCATGGCATAAACGGCGCTGTTCTGGTCCCAGGCCGAGACCAGCCAATCCGCGGCGGTGGCGACGGGGAGGCTGCCCCCGATCACGAAGCCGAAGTAGCGTGGTCCCTGGGAGGCGAGGGTGCCTCGCTCCGCCGCGGCCGCCAGCGTGTTGATCACCGCCGCGCTCTCGGTCCCCGCCGCGCCGAGAGCGCCCCCCAGCGCGCTCCGCAGTTCCTCGCTGGTGGCGCTGGCAGCCACGGGGCGGTCGGCCACTGTGCCAAGGTAGGCCTGTCCATGCTGGGCGGCAAGGGCAAGCAGGGCATTCCGGTCGTCATGGTTCATCACGTTCTCCGCAGCAGGGGCAGGCAGCCGCATGGCTTCTCTGGTCAAGAGCAAGGAGACCACCGGCCGGAATCGAGAAACAGATACAAAAAATAATATTTAAGCTATAACAGATTCACCATGCCCAGCCTCTACCAGGACATCGCGCACCAGCTGGCCCGGACCATCCAGGACGGACTGATCAAGCCCGGAGAGTCGCTCCCTTCCCTGCGGCAGTTCTGCCAGAGCCAGGGGGTGAGCCTCATGACCGCCCTGGCGGCCTATCGCCATCTGGAGGACATCGGGCTGGTGAAGGCAGTGCCCCGCTCCGGTTATCGGGTGCTGGCCACCCAGGTCGCGCCGCTGATCCACCCGGCGATTCTCCGCTCCAGGCTGAACTCGTCCAGCACCCACCGGACCGACATCATTTCCCAGTTGTTCCTGGCCTCAGCGGATCCTGCCATCATCCCGCTCGGCTTTGGCTGCCCGTCCGCGTCCTTGTTCCCCCTGTCCGGACTGCGCAAAGTCACCCGGGAGCTGCTGAACACCCGCAAGGAACTATGGGTGACCTACTCCACGCCTCCCGGCTGCGCGGCGTTGCGGCGCCAGATCGCCCGGCGGCTCCAGGCGCGGGGGATGGACGTTGGCGAGGAGGAGGTACTGCTCACGGCCGGCGGCATGGAGGCCCTGTCGCTCTGCCTGCGTCTGCTGGCGGACCCTGGAGATCTCGTGGCCGTGGAGTGCCCGACTTTCTTCGGGGTCGTCGACGCCGCCCGGAACGCCAGGGCCAGGATCGTCGAACTGCCTGGAGACCCGGTCGCGGGGCTCGATCCCGGACGTCTGGCCGCCGTGTGCACAAAACAGCCGGTGCGCGCGGCTGTGCTGCTTCCCAATTTCGCCAACCCCACCGGCAGCCTCATGCCCGAGGACAGGAGACGCGAGTGGATGAAGGTGCTCCAGGCGACCGGGGTCGCCCTGGTGGAAGACGACATCTATGGCGACCTGGCCTGGGATGGCCACAAGCCGGAACTGCTGTGCGCCACACCGCGGGAGGACGGCCTGCCGAACCTCCTGGTGGGATCCTTGTCCAAGACGCTCCTGCCGGGCGGCCGCGTGGGTTACGTGGTGGCCAGGAGCCCATGGATCGAGCGGCTGGCCGACCTGAAGAGCAGCTCCACGCTGGCCAATTCCACCCTCTCCGAACATGTGGCCGCTGAATGCCTTGCTTCGGGGATGTTTGAACGCCACCTTCGGCATCTGGTTCCGGGCATCAGGACCGGGGTGAGCAGGCTGCGCGGCTGCGTCGCCCGCCAATTCCCCGCCGGGACTCGGGTTTCCGACCCCAAGGGCGGTTTCTTCCTCTGGGTCGAATTGCCCAGGGGGACGGATTCCCTGGCGCTGTTCCGGGCGGCCTTGAAGGAAGGGGTGAGCCTGGCTCCGGGCTGCATCTTTTCATTGGGCGGAGGCCTCGACCGGTTTCTGCGCCTCAACGGTGCGGCTTCCGGGGATCTTGACCAGGCGATGGGGGTTCTCGGGCGGTTGGCGGGGGAATTGCACAACCAGCAATAATCTACTAATTACGGATGGGCAGTTCGCGGCCCGACCTCACCAATCCGGCCATTCCGCCAGCCCCCGTTCCTGCAGAAACCCCATGTAGGTTGCTGAATGGTCATTCCTGCTTTTCTCGACGAGGCATGACTGGACAGGGCCTTCCGTAAATGAAGCCCTCCACCAGGAAGTGCGGGATGCGCTGGGCTCCGGGAAAGTATGACCCAACGGCATTCGTTCTTCCCAATATCAGAAATAGCCGGAATGGATCGTTGCTCATGATCGGGGCGGTTTGACCATGGTTGGGGCAAAACGCATTGACGTGTTTGGAGGCTTGAGATAATTGTTTGGTTGTGCAATTGTGCAATTACTTGTCGAGGCGTTCCATGGATCTTCGGATTGGCTACTTCCCAGTGCTGGATGCCGCCTTAGCCCTTCGTCAAAGCTTTGAATCGCAGCGTTTCGCCCCCTTCAACCCAGTCATGCATGGGATTCACGATCGGCTTGGCAAGGCGGGCCGGGCCCAGGTGGACCAAGTGGGGCAGGCCACGGGCGGATGGTTGTCCATCCTCGGCATTCTACTTGACCAGGAATCGGCGGGCCTTAAGGGCCTGGAAGAAGGATTCCTCCAACTGCAACAAGATCCCCTGGCCGCGTTACCGCTGATCCGGAAAGGTACCTTCCCGGACATGAACGGCATGGCCAAGGTACCATCCGAGTCCACCATCCTGACGGCGGGCCACCTGATGGGCCAGACCCTGGGGGTCAACATCGTCGGTGAAGCCGCCCGGCGCTCCCGTCGGCTCCTTGAGGCGACCCAGGCTCTCGCCGAGGCTACGCGCAGCCAGGGCGTCTGGCCCTATCTCATGCGGGTCTCCGACCGCCTGCGGCGAACCGCTTCCGGCGAGATAGCCTTCCGGATCAAGCCCGAATTCCGTCTCCGCGAGGATGCGGTCGAACGCATCGTCCTGACGCCTTCCCTGGTGGCGACCCGCCGCCTCACCTATTGGCGCAACGGCTCGACCTTGGTTTTCTTCATCTCCGAATGCGCTCCGGCGGCTCTCAACGATCCACCGGACGGCCTTCTGCTCACGGCCTTGGCCGTGGGTGACCGCACCCGCCTGCGGATGCTGCGCCGCCTGGCCCAGGGCGCGTGCAACAACCTGGGGATGGCCGAGTTCCTGGGCATGAACCCCTCCACGGTGTCCCGCCATTTCAAGGTCTTCAAGGACGCCGGTTTCGTGGAATTACGCGAAGGTGCGGATGGGCGCGCGGAATACGAGTTCACCCCCGAGGCCATGACCGCGGCCTTCGGCGCCATCTCCGACTTCATCCAGGGCAGGGAGCAGCCATGACGCAACTGGAAGAACTGTCGGCCAACGCCTGGCCGGGTCTGCGCTGCTCCCTGGTGGACGGCTGGATCGCGCGGTTCGCCATGGGCCATACCCATCGCGCGAACAGCGTCCTGCCTCTGGGGCCTGGAAATGGCACCCTGGCCGATCGCATCGCCCGGTGCGAAGCTCTGTACCGGCTGGAAGGGCTGGAGCCCTGCTTTAAGATCTTCCCGGAGGCCGTGCCCGAAGATCTGGATGCCCAGTTGGCTCAGCGCGGCTATATCCGGCGCGCGAACGGCCAAGTCCTGGGGCTCGAGGCCCTGCATTCAGCGCGGTCCGCGACGAAAGGGTGGACGGTCACCAGCTTGCCCCACCTGACCCCCGAATGGTTCCAGTTCCATGCTGACAGCAGCGGCCTGGATGCGCGCAAGGCGACCGCGGCCAAGGCCATTCTGGAAGCCATCGTGCCTGAACGCCGCTTCCTCATGCTTGAGGGCGACGCTGGACCGGCGGCCTGTGCCCTGATCGTGCTGGAAGATGGCTGGGCGGGCATTTTCGATCTGATGGTGCGAAAGGAATGGCGCGGGCAAGGCCTGGGGCGCGCCGCCATGCAGATGGCGCTGGCCGAGGCGGCAAGGGCCGGGGCCCGGCGTTCCTACCTGCAGGTGCTGGACGCTAACCGGGTCGCCAGGGAACTGTACGCCAGCCTAGGCTACCGGCCTCTGTACTCCTACGGGTTCCGGGTGAAGGCGCCGCATGCCTGAACCGGCCGCCCTGCATTCAAGCCCTGCCCACCCTCCGCGAGCGCCGGCCGCGCCGCTGCGCCATGCTCTGCGGGCCTTGAGGCACCGGAACTTCCTGCTGTTCTGGGTCGGCCAAGGGACCAGCGTGTTCGGCACCTGGATGCAGACCACGGCCCAAGGCTGGCTGCTCTTCCGGCTGACCCATTCGCCCATGGCATTGGGCCTGCTCAGCGCGGCGCGGTTCGGCCCCGCGTTGGTGGCCGCACCCTTCGCGGGCCTCCTTTCGGACCGTTTCCCCCGGCGCCGGGTGGCGCTGTTCACCCAGGCCGCAGGCCTCCTGCTGGCCACCCTACTGGCAGAGTTGGCGTTGACCGGCCGGGTGCGGGTCCCCCACATCCTGCTCCTCGCCACGCTTCAGGGCTTCGCGGATGCCGTGGACGCGACCAATCGCTATGCCTTCCAGAGGGACCTGGTGCCGGCGGATGACCTGCAAAGTGCCCTCGGCCTCAATTCCGCCGCCTTCAACGTTGCGCGTATGATGGGTCCCTGGGTCGCGGGAATCCTGATCGCCCGGTTAGGTGAAGCCGTCTGTTTCGGCCTGAACGCCGCGAGCTATCTGGCGGTACTCGGATCCCTCCTGCTCATCCGGTTGCCCCCTGGCGCCTATTCCAGGCCAAGCCCAGCCAAGGCCCAGGCGCTCCTGGCCGGTCTCCGGTTCACTTTTTCGAACCCCGCCATCCGCCGGGTCATGCTCGTGGTGGCCCTCACGTCCCTGACCGGGCTCGCGTTCAACACCCTGGTCCCGGCCCTGGCCGGGGATGTCCTGCACACGGGACCCCGGGGCTTCAGCTGGCTCCTGGCCGGGGGCGGCATCGGCGCGGTCCTGGGCTCCCTCGGCGCCGCCGCCTACGCCACCCCCGGGCGGACAGCCTGCATTCATGGGGTCGCGCTTTGCGCGCTCGGGTGCGCCCTGTTGACCCTGGCCGTGGCCCGTGCCATTCCGCTGGCGTTGGCCGGAATGATGCTGCTCGGAGCCATGACGTCGGTCCAGCATTCGACCAGCAATGCCTTCCTGCAAAGCGCAGCTCCGGCCGATTTGCGTGGACGGGTCGCCTCGCTTTACGTCTGGGTGATGCAGGGTCTGGCCCCCGTTGGTGGGCTGCTCCTGGGCTGGGCAGCGAGCCGGGTGGGCATTCCAATCACCCTCGCCTGGACCGGCTCGGTGGGTTTGGCGGCCGGAATCACTCTGAGTTTCAGGCTCAGCCGGCACCCCAGGCAGGTGCCGTCGCCAGGTTGAGGCGGTGAACTCAAGCGATTCCAAAAAGGCAGTCCGTCAATGGTCACAGCCAACGGGTGGTGCCAGGGCCGAGACAAGATCGCCATTTTGTTCGATCATGGATGAAATGGATGGGCCGGGCGGTCCCGCCCGTGAAAGCCCTTTCCCGGTCAATGGATCCAATCTGGCGGTGATTTTTCCGTTTAGGTTTCTTCAATTATCCGAAAAGAGTTCCCATAAATTTCGCTAAAAATAGTAAGTTATCTTTTTTTAGTAACTTACGCGAGCTGCTGGACATGATCAAGTTCGAGCAACTTTTTGGGCCAAAGCTATACCAAGAAACCAAATGGCATTTGTTTCCAACACTTACACTCAGCTTTGAGAAGTGCGAACGGTGCTGAAGTGTTTCTTGATGTGTCCATAAGTGCCCTGAAATGTCGAAGCGTTAAGAATGCGGTTCGCCCCATGGTTCGCCCCTGATTCGGGCCTCTTGCCGAAATTGGGACCAGGGAATGTCCGCACCGGACCGGACGTCACCGGCTCCAGGCACCCCTTGGTTCAGGCACTTCCCTGCCACGGCCACCCATGCACATGGAGTGCACTCCGGAGAGTCTGCCTCATGGCGCCAAGCCAGCAGGCAAACCGTCGATGGGTCAATGGCCCTGGAATTGCGCAAGGCTATCTATCTTTGTTTGTTTATTTAAGGGTCAACATGACCCATTCCTGAGCCCAAATGGCCCATAAAGACGGGTCAATGGCGCACCATGCCCTCAGACGCCCCATTGAGGCCAGGGGCATGGTATATTCTGCCCGTGAATATTAATCAAAACACCCCCACCGATATCATATAAAACCTAGCATTCCCAATAATCGCCATGAATATTATGGCTGGTTAAATATTTGAGTATTCATTCATGACCGTTGAACCCATTAATTTCGCCGACCCAAGACAAGCCTCTGCGTTGCATGGTCTTCAGCAAGCGGCTTACGGGGCCGAAGCCATATTGCTTGGGACCACAGACTTTCCACCTTTGCGGGAGACCTTGGACGAATTGGTATCCGCTGCAGAGGCGACCCTCGGGGCCTGGGACGGAGAGCATCTTTGCGGAGCCATCACTTACCAGGTTTCAGGCCATTCGATCGACCTCTGCAAGCTCATCATTGACCCGTCCCATTTCCGGCTTGGGCTGGGCTTTTTCCTTGTCTGGCAGCTCCTTCACGCGTTCCCAGGGTTACCTGTTGCCGTGACGACCGGATCCAGAAACACTCCCGCCTTGCGGCTGTATACCAAGTTGGGATTCAGCCCGATGAAGACGTGGATCGCGAAAGAAGGAATTGCCCTGGTCATGCTCGTGAGAAATGCCGGCCATCTTTCGCCCATTTCATAACGCTTTGCTCAACCCTGCTCGTCTTGGCCCTATGTACTTCCGTGGTCCCAGCCCATTTTCGATTCGCCGTTCACGACGGCGAGCGTTCCGAGGGTTGAGGTGCCCAGCAGTGGCACCGGTAATGGAACAATGGCCAGGGAATTGCGCAAAGGTATCCGCATGCTTTTCGTATCTTTACGGTCAAGATGACCGATACCAGACTCAGAATGACCCCTGAAGATGGGTCAATGGCGCGCCATGCTCCAATCGGACCACTTAGGCCCGGGCAGGTAGCGCCCCCGGGAATCGCCGTCCCGGACCAGGGTTTCCTCTTTCACCAAGGCAGCCAAGGCTCTTTTCGCGGTGGAAGGAGACACTCCGAAGCAGTCCTGATAGTCCTGGTTCTTCACGAACCCTTGCGCCTCCATGCGAAGCCGGAAGGTTTGCCCGGGGTCCATGCGGGTACCGCCAGTCTGAGGGCCTAGGACATCCAGGGCGACCCTGACCCGGTACAGGCCGCCGGGCCCTGGGTGGTCGGGCGCCTCCAGGAAGCCGGCGTCGACCATGGCGCGCAACTCCCGGTAGGCCTGGTCGCGGTCGACATCGTTCAGGGCCTGGTATTCTCCGCTCCCGAAGGCCCCACCTTCGTTCTTGGCCAGAATGCGCTGCTGCCGGATGTTCAAGGGAAGACGGTGAATGAAGGAGATCCACTCAGGCCGTCCACCCGCGAAGACCGGTGTGTTTCGGAGCGTCATCACGAAAACCCCGCCTTCGAGGTCCAGTTCCGGCATGGGTAGCCATGACGTCTCCATTTCATCGAAAATGCGGGGCATACCCTCGCCCTGCTCCCGCATCAGGCCCAGTTCCGCCAGAACCCGGGTGACGCGCGGATTGCGGCTGGCATGGGCCCGGCGGCGGGCACGAAGCGTTTCCAGGGTCACCGAGGGCAGAAGATCCCCCGGACTCCGGATTTCCATACGGTCGGAAAACAGCCAGACTTCAACGCCGCGCCCATGGTCCCGATATTCTCGGTGCGCCACAGCATTGACCACGGCCTCCTGCCAGGCGAAGGCCGGGTACTCGGGCATTTCCTTGAAGAACAGGTCATGCAGGCGCTCCGAATTCCGGATCAGCAACCCGAGCCGGTGGTAGGCCACTTCGATGACCTGGCAGAGATTGCCTTCAATCCGGGGCTTGACCTCGGAGACGTTGTTCCTCGATCCGGTGAGACGCTCACTCCCCTCGACCCGGAAGATCCGGATACCTGCATTCGGATGGTCGAGGCGCCGAGCCGATCCTGAAAACAGGAGCAGGGCTGCACGCCGGAGCAGAAGTTCGGCCCCTCGCCATTCCACCAGTCCACGCTCAAGAAGAAACCCCAGGTAGTCGGTGGGGGCAAAACCTGCGCTGCGGGCCGCAGCCTCCATCCGCTCGGGATCCAGCGCATCCAAACCGATTCCGGGAACCAGGTCGGATTCATAGCTTTCCTCTTGGCCACGGCGCTTGATGGCGTTGATCGCCTCCTCGGAGTCCTGGATGACCGTGTCTTTCACTCGCCGAGGAAAGCCGTCACCATGCACCATCACCGCCCGGGGCGCGGTGGGCACCGAGAAGATCAGAACCTGGTGGCCTTCCAACTCCTGAACCCAGCCCGGCGCCTGGGGCGGGGTGAGCCGCCTGACGGGAACCGAAACAAGATCCTGCAGGACGTCCGCTGGGTAACTATGACCGGTCACCGTCTTGTCATCCTCCTGACCAAGGATGAGCACGCCACCGTCCGCGTTGGCAAACGCCGCAACAGACGAGGCGACCTCGTCTCGCACTTCGGACCGGGACCGTTGTTTCTTCATTCCGGGGGGACCGTGGAAGAGGCTCTTCCGATCGAAGAATTGCCCCTCCTCTTGGCGAAGGTATGGCGTGAGGTCAAGCTGCTGAATGGTCATTCCGGCTTTTCTCGACGAAGGATGACTGGACGGGGCTTTCCGGAAAAAATACCCTTACCCGTGAAGCGCTGGAGGTGGTGGGCTCCAGGAAAGTATGACCCAGATGAGGTCCTTGCCCACGGCAACCTAGCCGACCGGACCCGCCTGATGGTGATCCTGGCCACCCTGATCGAGAGCCACCTGCTTACCGCGAAATGCCATCCGCTGCCCCGATGAAGTAATCCCGAAAGCCGCACAGGCGTAACACTCCAGAGTGGATCCATTCGGTTTCTGATCAGGGCCAAGACAAGACCTGGAATATATCGGATCATGTTCCGATGAGCACGGACAAGGATTACCCCCAGCAAGCCCCATGGCACCACCCCCAACCCGATGCCGAGGTCGATACGAAAGACGAGCCCGTTGTATTTTCAGCGCCAATTGTCGAAAATTCACCAGTAAATTTAGTTAAACGACGTGTTTTCAGTAACTTACGTGAGCTATTGGACATGATCAAGTTCGAGCACACGGTGTTCGCGCTGCCCTTTGCGCTGCTGGGCGCCCTGGCCACGTCCCGGGGCCTGCCGCCACTCGAGAAGGTGCTGTGGATCCTGGTGGCCATGGTAGCGGCGCGCACCGCCGCCATGACCTTCAACCGCATCGCCGACCGGGACCTGGATGGGGCCAATCCGCGCACCCGGGACCGCGCGCTCCCCGCGGGCCGGGTGAGCCTCGGCGGGGCCATGGCGCTGCTGGGCCTGGCCATCGTGCTGTTCGGCTTCGCGGCGGGACGGCTCGGCCCGCTGCCCTGGAAGCTGACCCCGCTGGCGCTCCTGATCATCCTCGGCTACTCCTTCTGCAAGCGCTTCACCTTCCTGAGCCACGCGGTGCTCGGCCTGGCCCTGGCCGGGGCGCCGCTGGGCGCCTGGATCGCGGTGAACGGCCGGCTGGATCCGCCGGCCTGGTGGATGGCCCTGGGCGTGCTCACCTGGACCGCCGGGTTCGACATCCTGTATTCCCTTCAGGACCTTGACTTCGACCAGGCGCGCCGGCTCCATTCGGTCCCTTCCCGCCTGGGGGTTCCGGCGGCATTGTGGGTCTCCCGGGGCCTGCACCTGGCGGCCCTGGGCGCCTGGGCGATGTTCAACCTGGGCCTGGAGGCGCATCTGTTTCCATGGCTGGCCTGGGCCCTGGTGGCGGGCATCCTCGCCCGGGAACAATGGGTGGTCCGGGGCGGACGGCTGGAGCGCATCGACCACGCCTTCTTCACCTTGAACAGCCTGGTGGGGCTCATCTTCTTCACCGGGCACCTGGCGGAATGGATCGTGGCGCGGCTGGCGCCCTGATGTTGAAAACTTCCTCGACAGCCGAAGACATCCCACGTAGGGTAGGAATTCTATGGCAAGAAAGCCTCTAGCCCGACGTGGCCTGCGTCTGAGCCGCCCGGATTCCGAGCGGTTCTTCACGGTCATGATGGTGTTCCCCCATCGCACGTTCCGCTGGTCCATCGCCCGCAGGACCGTGCTCTACGTGGCCGGCACGATCATGGCCATCTGGGCGGTGGCGATGATCGGTTCGGCCTACGGGCTTTGGGCCACCAAGAAGATCATGAGCTTCACCCAGCTCCAGCGGGATACCTATGCCCAGCAGCGGCAGCTGCGGGAGACCCTGGACAAGGCCCAGGCCCTCGACGGCCAGGTCCAGAAGCTGCGCCAGCAGATGACGGACCTGCTCAAAGTGCTGAACATGAAAAATCCCGACCCTTTGATCAAGCCCCTGCCGCCAGCTGCCAACCAGCCAGCCGCGACACCGGAGAAGCTGAGCCTGCTGAGGGACGACCTGGAGCGCACCAGCGCCGCGGCAAAGCTCCTGAAGGTGCGCATGGACCCGATCATCGACCGCTGGAACCATACGCCTTCCATCCCGCCCACCGCCGGCTACCTCAGTTCGCCGTTCGGCATCCGGCTGAGCCCGTTCTCCCGGCACAACGAATCCGATGATGGACTGCTGGGCTTCCACAGCGGCATCGACATCACCAACGCCGAGAACACCCCCATCCAGGCCACCGCCGACGGCGAAGTCGTGCAGGCCGGATGGATGGATCGCTACGGCAACGGGGTGGTGCTCAGCCACAGCGATCAGGTCGAAACCCTCTACGCCCATATGGCGAGGGTTCGAGTCAAAACGGGACAGAAGGTGACTCGAGGGGATATCCTGGGAGACATGGGCCGCACCGGCAATGCCACGGGGGTCCATCTGCACTATGAAGTGCGTCTCAACGGCCGGCCGGTAAACCCCATGCCCTATATGCGTCTGCAGCGCGAATGGCTATCGTCCCTACGGTAATGCAGGAGTCCCCATGTTCAGCAGCAAGAAGCGCCCCGATCAATCCCAGGCCATTCACACGCTGCTCGGCAAGGGGACCCTCTGGAAGGGCGAGATCCAGGCCGGCCAGAACAGCCTGCGCATCGAAGGCAACGTCGAAGGGAACATCCAGAGCGAGGGCGAGGTGACCATCGCCCCCAGCGGCGAAGTGCGGGGCACCATCGAAGCCAAGCACCTGATCGTCACCGGCCGGGTCATGGGCGTGTTCAAGATCAAGGAATGCCTGGAAATCCACGGCACCGGCTACGTCGAGGGGGAAGTGGAAGTGGGCTCCCTGGTGGTGGACGAGGGCGGCACCCTGCAGGGCAACTGCACCCGCACCGGCGTGGAGCGGGTGGAGCCCAAGGAGAAGGAGAAGGAAAAAGAGAAGGACGCCTTCGTGCCGTTCCCGTCTCCCCCCGCCCTGCCGCCGGTTGCCGCCATGGGCGCCGCGGCCTTCGCCGGGAACAGCAGTTCACGGGCCGATGAGGCCGCCTCCGACCGCCACGTGTTCAACATGGCCAACGGCGTGCCGCCGCTGCCCCCCGCCGGGGAACACGCCTACTCCAAGACCAAGCTGTAAAGGGCAAGCGCCCGGGCATGGCCCGGGCGCTTGATCTTTCCGTAATGGCTAGCGCTTGGCTCCGCTGAGGTTGGCGCCGTCGAGGTTGGTGTCGGTGAGATCGGCTTCGCGCAGATCGGCGCCGCCCAGATGGGCGCCGCTGAGCTTGGCGCGGGTCAGGTTGGCCCGCACCAGGTTGGCGCCGCTGAGATTGGTCCAGACCAGGTTGGCGCCGCTGAGGTTGGCGCCGGCGAGGTTGGCGCCGTCCATGGAGGCGTCGATCAGGTTGGTGTCACGCAGATCGGCGTTGGTCAGGTTGGTGCCGCTGAGGTTGGCGCTGCTGAGGTTGGCGCCGTCCAGATAGGCATCGCGCAGCACGGTCTCGCGCAGGTCGGCGCCGCACAGGTTGGCCCCGTCCAGGTTGGCGCCCTTGAGGTTGGTCCCGCGCAGGGCGGTCTCCCGGAGGTCGACGCCGCGCAGGTCGGCCCAGATCATGCTGGCGCCGGAGAGGTTGGCGTTGTGCAGGTTGGCCTCGTTGAGGTTGGCCTGGTAGAGATCGGCGCCGGTCAGGTTCGCCCCGCTCAGGTTGGCGTTGCTCAGGTTGGTGCGGTACTCACCCCAGGACTCGGTGGGCAGGGAGGCGAGCTTGGCGCCTTCCAGGTTGGCCTTCTCGAAATTCACCCCGAACAGGTTGGCCCCGCAGAAATCGGCCATGGCCAGGTCGGATTCGCTCAGGTCGGCTCCGCTCAGGTTGGCGCCGATGGCGTGGCAGGCGCGCAGGATGGCCCCGTGCAGGTTCACCCCGGTGAGCTTGGCCCCGTCCAGGATGGCGTTGCTGAGATCGGCGCCCTGCAGGTCGAAGCCGCTCAGATCGACCCCGCTGAAGTTGGCGGCGGTGAGCACGGCCCGGTCCAGGTCGGCGCCGCGCAGGTTCGCCCCGCTGAGGTTCGCCCCGTTCAGGTTGGCGCTGAGGATCACGCCCTGCAGGTCGGCGGTGCTGACGTTGGCCATGCTCAGGTCGGCGCCGCACAGGTTGGCGGTGCGCAGGTCGTCGCCATGCAGATCGGCGCCGCTGAGGTTGGCGCCGCCCAGCTGGGTGTCTTCCAGGTTGGCGCCCACCAGCACCGCGCCGGCGAGGTTGGCCCCTTCCAGGTTGGCCGAGCTGAGATCGCACTCGCTGAGGTTGGCCCGGCTGAGGTCGCGTTCGGCCAGGTTGACCCGCATGAGCTTGGCGCCCACCAGCACGGTCTCGCTGAGCACGGAGCCTTCCAGCATGGCGCCGCTGAGGCTGGCGCCGGTCAGGTTGGCGCCGGTCAGGTTGGCGCCGACGAAGCTGATTTCCCGCAGGTCCGCGCCCGTGAGGTCGGCCATGTGGAGATCGGCGCCGATCAGCACGGCGCCGGCCAGCAGCGCCGAACTGAGGTTGGCGCGGCCGAGCTGGGCGCCGCTGAGGTTGGCCCCGCTCAGGTCGGCCGAACTCATGTCGGCGTCGTTGAGGATGGAGCCCTCCAGGCTGGCGTGGCGCAGCACCACGCCGCACAGGTTGGCGCCGCTCAGGTTGCTCTGGTTCAGGTTCAGCCCGCGCAGATTGGTGCCGCTGAGGTTGGCCCCGCTCATGTTGGCGCCGGTGAGATCGGGGATGTCGTTCTTGTCGTACTGCAGGATGTCCAGGTAGCGCAGGTTGGCGCCGCTGAGGTTGGCACCGCCGAGGTTGGCGCCCCGCAGGTTGGCCCGGCTCAGGTTGGCGTGCTCCAGGTTGGCTTCGCCGAGGTTGGCCCAGTGCAGGTCCGCGTCGGTCAAATCGGCGTCGGCCAGGTTGGCGTGGACCAGGGCGGCCCCGCCCAGCACGGCGAAGGAGAGGTTCGCGCCCATGAGGTTGGCGCCGCCCAGCGAGGCCCCCAGCAGGCTGGCCTTGCTGAGATCGGCGCCCTGCAGGTTGGCCCCCGCCAGGATCGTCTGGCGCAGGTCGGCACCGCTCAGGTTGGCCGAACGCAGATCCTTGCCGCTGAGGTCCACCCCGCTGAAGTTGACCCCGGAGAGGACGGCGCCGGTGAGCTTGGTGCCCCGCAGAATGGGCATGGTGGCCTGGTCGTACTGCTGGATGTCGAAGCCGCTGAGGTTCGCGCCGCTCAGGTTCGCGCCGCTCAGGTTGGCGCCCTTGAGCTTGGCGCGGCTGAGATTGGCGCCTTCCAGGTCCGCCTCGTCCAGGTTGGCCAGCCGCAAGTCCGCCCCGGTCAGGTCGGCCCCGCGCAGCACAGCCTGGTTAAGCACCGTCCCGGCCAGGTTGGCTTCGGACAGGTTGGCCCCGGATAGATCAAACCCCCTCAAATCGAGGCCACTGAGATCGGTACGCTGGAAGCTCTTCCCCGACTTGAGGATAAAGACCACTTCCTTACGTGTCAGCTCGCTCATTGAACTTCCTTTGCAGCTTTCTTGCTTTCGACTTCCATGGGGGAAAATTCAAGGGGTCTTCGAATCTCCGATATGGACTTGGACCTGGCTGGGAATACTCAGTGTGCCTTAGTTGACGCTCCCGTGGGGGGCGTACCTTTTCACGAATTAACCCGAATCTCCATGAGTCCACCTTTGGGCGGGCGGCAACGGTTTTGCCAAAGGGCATTTTGCAGGGGGAACGAACCTTGAGAACGACCAAAGCGCTTACTTCGATCAGAGTTTATTGTAGTCAAGTCTACTCCCCAGTATTGAATACCATCAACCAGGATTTCCCAAGGCTCAGCGCCCTTTCCATCGCCGCAGGCAACCCGGCCGATCCGGCCCAAGCCAGGAAATCCCTGTGGCTCCAATCCATGGCCTGGCCGTTGTGGGACCGGGCCGGGTTTCGCCTTGGCCATTCATATCTATGCACAGAAAATATCGATGCTTTTCCGGCCGCCCGCAGCCCGGACCGATCCGCCGCGGGCAAAAGCGGTGGACATTCCAACGAGGAGCCTATAGACTGAACAACCACCGCGGTCCCGTAGCTCAGCTGGATAGAGCATCAGACTACGAATCTGAGGGTCGCACGTTCGAATCGTGTCGGGACCACCAAATGACCCAGTGACAAGGCCCGTCATCGCGATGGGCCTTGGGTTTATCCCAGATAGGCCGCCACCACCCGCCCGTCCCGGGCCAGTTGCTCCGGCGTGCCCTGCACGGCGATCCGGCCGCGCTCCAGGACGTAGGCATAGTCGGCCACCTGCAGGGCGGTCCGGGCGAACTGCTCCACCAGCAGCAGCGTGGTGCCTTCGGCCTTGAGCCCCAGGATGGCCCGGTAGACCTCCTGGATGATCACCGGCGCCAGGCCCATGGACGGCTCGTCCAGGAGCAGCAGCTTGGGCCGGGCCATGAGCGCCCGGCCGACGGCGAGCATCTGCTGCTCGCCGCCGGAAAGGGTGCCGGCCTGCTGGCGCCGGCGCTCCCTCAGCTTCGGGAAGCGGTCGTAGACCGCCTGCAGGTCGGCCGCGGCGGCCTTGCGGTAGCCCAGCACCTTGGGCAGCCAGGTGTAGGCCCCCAGCAGCAGGTTGGCTTCGGTGCTGAGCGGGCCGAACACCTTGCGCCCCTCGGGCGCGTGCGCCAGGCCCAGCGCGGCGATGCGCGAGCCGTCCAGGCCCTGGATCGGCACGCCGTCCAGCAGGACGCTGCCCCGGGTCGGCCTGAGCAGGCCGGAGATGAGCCGCATGGCGGTGGTCTTGCCGGCGCCGTTGGCGCCGATCAGCGCGACCACGCTGCCCGGGGCCACTTCCAGGGCAACGCCGTGCAGCACGTCCACGGCGCCGTAGCCGCCGTGCAGGTCCCGCACCTGGAGCATGAGGTCGGTCATGGCGCCCCCAGGTAGGCTTCCAGCACCAGGGGGTCGCGCTGCACCTTGGCGGGAGCGCCTTCGGCCAGCAGGCGCCCGCCGTCCATCACGGTCACCTGGTCGCACAATTCGCTCACCACGTCCATGTGGTGCTCGATCAGCAGGATGGTGATGCCGCGCCGGTGCACGGCGCGGATGGTCTCGATGAGCCGGAGCACGTCCGGGTGGGCCAGGCCGGCGGCGGGCTCGTCCAGGATCAGCAGGGCCGGGCGCCGGGCCAGGGCCCGGGCCAGCTCCAGGAAGCGCTGGGCCCCGTAAGGCAGATCCCGTGCCTTGGCGCGCGCCTCGCCCTCCAGCCCGACGCAGGCCAGGAGTGCCAGGGCCAGGGCCTGGGCCCGGCGCTCTTCGCCCCGGCCCAGGCCGGCGATCACCAGCGGCAGGGGCATCCGGAACACGCCGTGCAGGGCCACCATCACGTTGTCCAGGGCGGACAGCTCGCTGAACAGCTGGAGGTTCTGGAAGGTGCGGGCCACCCCGGCGCGGGCCATGGGCATGAGGCCCGCGCCGCGCACCTGGGCGCCGCGCAGCAGGATGCTGCCGCCGCTGGGCTGGTACAGGCCGGAGACCAGGTTGACCAGAGTGCTCTTGCCCGAGCCGTTGGGTCCGATCAGCCCGTGGATGGTGCCGGCCTCGATCTCGAAGGTGATGCCGTCGACCGCTTTCACCCCGCCGAAGTGCCGGCGCAGCCCGGTCACCGCCAGCAGCGCGCCGGGCGCCGCGGCCCGGACCGGGAGGGCTTCGTCCAGGGACGCCGGGGGCGGCAGCGCGGCCGGCGGCACCCGGAAGACCCCGGCCAGGAACCGCGCGCAGAAGCCCATCAGCCCTTCGGGCAGGCCCACCATCACCGCGAACAGCAGCAGGGCGAAGATGGCCTTGCGCCAGTCCTCGGTGTGCCTGGCCAGCAGACCCCCGCCGGCCAGCAGCGCGGTGGCGGCGATCGGCGCCAGGGCCTGGAACGGGCCGGCGCGGCGCGCCGCCAGGGCGCGGATTCCCGCCGCCAGCGCGGCCGCGAAGGCGGCAAACGCCAGGGTCAGGAACAGCCGGCGGCTGGACAGCAGGTTGGGCAGCAGCACCACGATGCAGGCGCCCAGAAAGGCGCCCCAGAGGCTCTTGCGGCCGCCCAGCACCACGCCGAGCAGCAGGATCACCATCAGGTCGTAGGTGAAGATCTGCGGCTGGAGGTACTGGAAGTTGAAGGCGTAGAGGCCGCCGGCGAAGGCCCCGAGGCCGGAGCCCAGGGCGAAGCCGGCCACCTTGTGCCGGTAGCTGCCCACGCCCATGGCGTCGGTGGCGATCGGGCTGTCCCGGAGCGCCTCGAAGGCCCGGCCCCAGTGGGAGCCGAGCAGGTTGCGCATGGTGACCCAGACCAGGGCCAGGGCCGCCAGGCACAGCCAGTAGAAACCCCGGGCCTCCAGGACCAGGCCCAGCAGGGGCGGCCGGGTGAGGCTGAGGCCCTGGGCGCCGCCGGTGAGGGCCTCCAGCTCGTTCAGGGCGGTGACGGTGAGGGCGGCGAAGCTCAGGGTGGCCAGGGCGAACTGCGGCCCCTCCAGGCGCAGGGCCGGCAGCGCCAGCAGGCCGCCCACCACCAGCCCCGAGACCGCAGACGCCAGCAGGCTGGGCAGCAGGCCCCAGTGCAGCCGGGTGACCAGCAGCCCCGCGGTGTAGGCGCCGATGCCCAGGAACGCCACCTGGCCCAGGTTGATCTGGCCCAGGTAGCCCACCGTCACGTCCAGGCCGATCAGCAGCACGCCGTAGATCGCCAGCAGGGTGAGCAGGGCCAGGACGTACGGATTGCCCACGGCCAGCGGCAGCGCCGCCAGCAGGGCCAGGACCGCGAATTCGCAGCCGCGCAGGAGCAGGAAGCGGCGCATGGCTCACACCTTCCGGATGGCGGCGCGGCCGAACACGCCATGGGGCCGCACGGCCAGGGCCAGGATCAGCAGCACCAGGCCGGGCGCCTCGCGCCAGCCGCTGCCCAGGTAGAAGCTGGCCAGGCTTTCCAGGGCGCCCAGGAACATGCCGACCACCACCACCCCGAACCCCGAATCCAGCCCGGCCACCACCGCCACCGAGAACGCCTTGAGCACCAGGGCGGCGCCCATGGTGGGGCCGACGGTGGTGATGGGCGAGACCAGCACGCCGGCCAGGGCCGCCACCATGCCCGACAGGGCGTAGGACAGCATCACCGCGCGGGTGGCGGAGATTCCTGCCAGTTCGGCGGCCTCGGGATCGGCGGCCACCGCCTCCACCGCCTTGCCCAGCAGGGTCGCGCGCTTGAACAGCTCGATCAGCCCCATGACCCCCAGCGCGCCCACGGCCACGGACAGCTCCAGGGGGGTCACGTCGATGCCCAGGATGTGGATGGGGTCGGACGAGATGGGGGTGGGAAAGGGGCGGTCGTCCCGGCCCCACAGGTTCTCGGCGGCGGAATAGATGAACAGGCCCAGGATGATGGTGAGCATGATCCAGCCTTCGCTCTTCTGGCGCAGGGCGAGCCGGACCGCGGCCCGCTCCACGCCGAGGCCGGCCAGGGCGCCGAAGGCCAGCGCGAGCGGGACCATCAGGCCGTAGGGCAGGCCCAGGTTGGTGCAGGTGAGGGCCACGAAGGCCGAGACCATCACCAGCTCGCCCTGGCCGAAATTGAGGCTCCGGCTGGTGGCGTAGGTGAGCTGGAAACCGTAGGCGATGAGCGCGTAGACCAGGCCCATGAGGGCCCCGCTCACCACCATCTGCAAGGTGATGCTGATGTCCATCAGCGGCCCAGGCCGGCCTTGGCGAGGCGGTCCCGGTCGGCCTGGTTGGCGAACACCACCCGGCCGTCCATCACCATGCCCATGACCGTCTGCTCAGCGCGGAAGGCCTCGTGGCTCTGTTCGTTGGCCGGGTCCCAGCGGGAGAAGGGGTGCTTCCAGGTGGCGATGACGCCGCGCACCGGCTCCTTGAGGTTCTCCAGGGCCTCCTTGATCTTGTGGGTATCGGTGCTCTGGGCCTGCTTGACCGCCGCCGCGAAGATCAGCACCGCGTCGTAGCCCTGGGCGGCCGACACCGGGGAGGGCATCCGGGTGACGTTGTAGGTCTTGTGGAAGCTGTTCAGGAAGCCGGCCACCCGGGGGTTGATCGGCTCCTCGATGAAGGTCTGCGGCATGAGCGTGCCGTTGCCGTTCTTGCCGGCGTTGTCGATGAAGTTGGACATGGACAGGGTCCAGCCGCCGATCAGCGGGGTCTTCATGCCGAGCTTGGCCAGGCCGTTGGCGGCCACCGCCAGCTCCGGGCCGATGCCCCAGATCAGGATGGCCTGGGCCCCGGCCGACTTGGCCCGGAGCAGCTGGGCGGTCATGTCCTTGTCGCCGATGTTGAACTTCTCGGTGGCCACCACCTGCAGCTTGCCGCCCTGCTCCTGGATGCGCCGCAGCAGGTCGTCCCGGCCGGAGACGCCGTAGTTGGTGGAGTCGTGCAGCAGGGCCACCTTGGCAAAGCCGCGCCGGGCCGCCTCGGCCACCACCATGGCCGACTGGATGGCGTCGTCGGCGGCGAACCGGAAGATGGAGAGCTCCTTCACCTTGGCGTCCGACCACTGGGTCATGGACTGGGAGCCGGCGGCGGGGGTGATGATCTTGGTGATGCCCTTTTCCTGGAGGTGCCGGTCCCCGGCCATGACCACGCCAGTGTTCACCGAGCCGATCACGCCGGCCAGGCCGTCCATGGCCGAGAGCTCCTGGGCGATCAGGGCGCCGCGCTCGTTCTTGGCCTCGTCGTCCCGCTCCACCACCTCGATCGGCAGCTTCTTCCCGCCCACCTGGATGCCGCCGGCGGCGTTGATCTCGGCGATGGCCAGCTTGGCGCCGTCGCGCATGGACACCCCCATGGGCGCCGATCCGCCAGAGAAGGGGCCGGTGAGGGCGATCTTGACGGTGTCCGCGGCCCCCAGGGGCAGCACGAGAAGGCTCAGCAACAGAGGCCGGAGGGAGGGTTTTGCCATGAAACACTCCTTTGAGAAAGGTCGATGCCGGATGAGGGCGTCATAAGGCTAATGCTTTATCCCACCCATGGCGATGGTACAATGCTGAAAAGTGGAAATTATTTGCCCCAATCCGGGCATCCCGCCGGTTTTCCCAAGCCGCGGTCCCGGCCCTGAATCGGAGTCATGGTGGAATTCGTAGCGCCCTTCTTCAAGTCCCTGGTGCTGGTGCCGCTCACCTTGCTGCCGATCATCAACCCGCTCAGCGCCGCTCCGGTGTTCATCGCCACCGCGGGCAGCAACCCCGCGGTGGTGCGCCGGATGGCGCGCCAGATCGCGTTCAACAGCTGGTGCGTCCTGGTGGTCTCCATGCTGGTGGGCATCTATGTCCTGGACATCTTCGGCATCTCCCTGCCCATCATCCGCCTCGGCGGCGGCCTGCTGGTGGCGGCGGCCGGCTGGCGCATGCTGAACCGCACCGGCGGGAGCGACGTACAGGAGGCGGTGGCGCACCGGGAGGTGGACCTGACCCACACCGAGATCGTGCGCCGCAGCTTCTTCCCGATCACCTTCCCGCTCACCACCGGGCCGGGAGCCATCGCCGCCGCCATCGCCCTGGGCGTCCACCTGCCGCGCACGCCGGTGCTCTACCTGCTGAACGCCTCCATCGCGGTCATCGGCGTGGCGGTCACCACCCTGTGCATCTACTTCTGCTACCGCCACGCGGCCGGGCTGCTGGCCATGCTCGGCGAGATCGGCACCATGGTGATCATGCGCATGCTCGCCTTCATCCTGCTTTGCATCGGCATCGAGATCATGTGGGCCGGATGGGCCGCGCTCAACCACATGAAGCCGTAATCAGCCGAGGAAATAGGCCAGCACCGAAGCGACGAAGACCCCCGGCAGCATGTTCCCCACCGGCAACCGCTTGATGCCGGTCAGGTCGAGCCCGATGGCGGCGATGAGCAGCCCGCCGGTGGCGGTGAGGGTGGCCAGCACCGGCAGGGTGAGGTAGGGCGTGACCCGGCCGGCGGCCAGGGTGATGCCGCCCTGGTAGAGAATGATGGGAATGGCCGACAGGGCCACCCCGAGGCCCAGGGCGCTGGCCAGCATGATCGAGCTGATCCCGTCGATCATCGCCTTGACGTACATCACGTGGGGCTGGCCGGCGGCGTCCTGGATGGGCCCGATCACCGCCATGGCGCCGATGCCGAACATCAGCGTCGCGGTCACGAAGCCTTCCACCAGACTGTGCCCCGCGCCGGCGCCGTCCGGGGCGGACAGCCCCGAGGCCCAGCGCTGCATCCACTGGCCGAACCGTTCGAGCCGTTCCTCCAGTTGCATCAGTTCACCCAGGATGCTGCCGAGCACCAGCCCGCCGATGACGACCAGGGGGTTCGGATGGTACGGCAGCGGCCCGGCATAGTGCAGCTTGCCCGGGTCCATGCGCGGGTCCAGCGCCATCTGCATGCCCAGGAAGAAGATGGTCAGGCCGAGGCCGGCCATGGCGGTCCGCCGCACCCGCTCGGGGATGACCCGGCCGAACATGAGGCCAACCGCGGTCCCGGCCAGGATCGCGCCGGCGTTGACCAGGGTGCCGATGCCAGCGATGCCCGCCCGCACCTACTCCACCCCGACGAAATCGACCACCCGGCCGCCGGTGGCGTGAACCAGCTGATCCAGGGTGATGCGCACGCCGGTGGCGTCGTTGCCCGCGGCCGGGAACACCGATTCGTAGGTCCCCAGGTCCCGGTCCAGCAGGATCTCCACCCCCTCCAGGCCGAACGGGCAGACCCCGCCGGGACGGAAGCCGGTGACCCGCTCGGTTTCCTCGGCGTTGGTCATGGACACCTTCGAGCCGATCACCTGCCGGAGCACCCCGGAGGGAATGCGCTTGTCCCCGGTGCACACCACGAGCACGAAGGCGCCGGCCTTGGTCTTGAAGAGCAGCGATTTGGCGATGCGCGCCGGCTCGACGCCCAGGCGCCGGGCGGCCATCTCGACGGTGGGTGTGCTGCCCGGTTCATATTCCAGGGCCTCCAGCCCATGGGCGCTGAGGATTTTTTGCACTTTTTCAGGGACCATGGGCCCGCTCCGAATCGTTTATTTAATAAAACTATGTCACGAATTTACATTCATGTGCACCCTCCCTGGCCCGGCCTGCGCCGCCAGCCGCTTCCCCTGGATCAGCCGCGTGAATGCGCTTCCGCAGTGCCGGCGGGGCCCGTCACCATTTCGCCAGGTCGGCCAGCCAGGCTCCCACGGCCTTGCCCAGCTTGGCCTTGTAGTCGGCCAGGAGCAGGCTGTCGGCCTGGAATTCGTTCACCCCGACGCCCTTGGCGACGATGGTCATGGACTCGTACTGCTGGCCCGTGCTGTCCTCCAGGGTGAGGCTCATGGAACCCTGGGCCACCACGAAGTCCGCCGCGCGCCGGTAGTCCCACCAGGCCCGCCGCCCCACCGCCACGCCGTTGCGCCCGCTGCGCACGCGCAGGGTGATGGAGAGCAGCGGCCTCTGGTCGGACCAGCCCATGCCCTCCTTGAGCACGGCGGTGCGCACCACGTCCTTCACGTCCTGGTCCAGGTCGATCCCCGGGGTGGGCGCCAGGCCGAAGGTGAGGGCCGCACGGGCCGCCACCATGCGGCGCTCGACGTCCAGCCTGCTCTTGAGCACGTCGGCCCGGAGCACGGGATCCCCGCCGCCGCCGCTGAGCAGCCCAGCCAGGTCGTCCAGCTGGACCAGCTCGCCGTGGGCCTTCTTCAGGGCCTGGGCCTGCACCAGCTTGGCCCGGATCCCCTGCTCGCCGCGGTCGGCGGCGAGATCGGCGTTCAGGGTGTCGAGCCGGGTCCGCAGCTCCCGCTGGGCGATGTCCAGGTCCAGGTAGGCCAGGGCGTAGCCGGTGGCGCCGGGCCGGTCCAGGAAGGTCTCCTCCACGGTCAGCCCCGGCAGGTCGGCGGCCTGGGCCTGCACCTGGGTGTCCACCTGGGTGTTCTGGCTCCGGCTGGCCGTGGCCGGGCCGGCGCTGCTCCGGGTTTCCTGGGACACCGTGGAGACCCGGGTGTCGGCCTTGATGTTGGCCCGCATCCGGGCGATCACGTCGGCCCTGGCATTGTCGGAGGCCTGGCGCAGGGTCGCGGCGTCGGAGGTGATGGCCGCCAGCCCCAGGCCGTAGACCCGCCCGGGCTGCACCGGCAGCACGCTGATCCAGATGGGTTTGGCGGCCTGCGGAGCGATCAGGGCGGGAACCAGCAGAAGGGTTGACAGCATGGTCACACTCCTAGGAACCGAACAGCCGGCGGACGCTGTCCTTGCGGATCTCCACCTCATCCGCCCACTCGATCACCGCCGATTCGATGTCGGTGAGCTGCAGGGTGATCTTGTAGTAGACGTCCTTGACCTTGCCATTCTGCTTGACGATCGAGGAAATGTCGCCGCCCAGGATGTACTTGCTGCCGGCCTGCTTGCCGGCGGCCTTGGCGGTGGCGGTATCGGCCATGGTGCCCTGGAGCTTGTACTGGTTCATCAGGTCGCCCTGCATCTCCAGGGCCGAGAAGCGCACCTTCCCGGACTTGATGAGCGACGTGCGGATCTTGTCGGTGATCGACTTGGTGTCGATGTGCTCGGAGGTCTCGTTGCGCAGCCGGGTGACCGAGATGAGCGGCGGCCGGGTCGGGTCGGCCGGGTCCGGCTGCAGGCGGTTGCTGGAGACCAGGCTCGCGACGATCTTGTCGGCGATCATCTGCAGGTCGGTGGAACCGAAGTCGGCGTTCACCGTCTCGGTGGCCTGGGCGTTGCCGTAGGTGGTGACGGGACCCGAACACCCCACGCAGAGGCTGATCGCCGCGATCCCGAGCAAAGGCAAGGACAGCTTGTTCATGGTTGAATCCTTCAAGGAAAGTGCGGGCCAATGGACCCCAGGACCCTGGTCCAACATCATTGCAGATTTGGCGCGGGAGTGGCAGGCGGGTCGCCGAGCGGCTGGGGCCGGGGCGCCGCGGGATCCCCGTCACCGGGCTGGAAGGTTCTCACGTCGATCCGCTTGAACCCCGGGAAGGCGCGCACCAGCAGGAACGTGAGGCTGCCGGGGGCGACGTCGACCGCCACCCGCTCGGCCAGGCCCGGGCCGCGCAGCTCGAGCTGGCTGGGACCGGCGCTCAGCTTGAACCGGGCCACCTGGACTTCGGCCGGCAGGCTGAGCCAGGAGCGGCGGTCCGCGGAGGTCAGGACCGCGCTGGCCACCTTGCTGACCAGGCCGCCGAAGGGGCCCCAGTTCTGTTCGGCCTTCTCCTGCATCTGCCCCTTGGCGATCGCCCCCAGCAGGCCCCGGGTGAGGATCCCCGGCATCCGCTCCTGCAGCGCCTTCACCGCGAGGGTGCGGGTGTCCAGGATGGTCGTGGTCATGAAGGTCCTGGACGGCGTGAGGATGGCGAGGGGCGCCTGGGCCGTGCCGAAATCGTTGTAGATGGGGAATGCCAGGCCGTAGAGCTTGTTGTTGGCGAACAGGTTGATCTTGACCTCATCCATCTGCGGCACCAGCCCGGTCTCGAAGAACACCACCACCGACCCGGCCGAGGCCGGCTCCGCGGCCTCCGGATCGGCCACCCGCAGCAGCGCCCTGGCCTGGTCATAGGCGTTGCCGGACTGGGCCCGGGCGATCTCCAGGTAGGCCGAGCGCACCCCCGGGGCATAGGGGGCCAGCTCGTAGGCCTTCTTGATTTCCACCATGGCGTCGTTCAGGCCGGCCTCGCCCCGGGCCAGGTAGATCTGGCTGGAGAGGTAGTAGGTGAAAGCGTTCTCGAACGAGTTGCGCACATTCTTCACGTAGTCGTTCATCCGGCCGTAGGTGGCGCGCACCGTCGGATCGTCCATCCTGGCGCTTTCCGCGCCCCTGGGCGGGGTCTGGCGCACCTCGCGCTGGTGCCGTTCCCGTTCCAGCCGCTGGTATTCCTCGGCCTTGCGCACCTCAACCCGGGCCCCTTCCATGTCCCCCAGCAGCATGAAGTTGATGGCGTTGATGGTGCGTGACATGACCTTGTCGTAGCCGGCGCCCTCGTACTTCAGCAGCGAATCGTTGACCAGGATGGCCCCGGTGCTGCGCCCCGCCGCCCCCGCGGAGACGATGGCCCGGCCTTCGTAGTCATGGGCCACGGCGTCGGCGGTGTTGAAGAAACCGATGCTCTTCTTCGGGTCCCCGGCCAGGTGGTAGAACGCGCCCAGCTCGTACAGGGCCAGCAGCCGGTCGGCTCCGTCCCGGGAGGCGTCCTTCAGGAACACCTTGTCCACCACGCCCAGGTTGTTGGCCCTCAGGCCGTCCAGGGCGTTGCGGAAATCCCTGATGTGGTCCGCCGCGGCCGGACAGGCCAGCAGGGCGATCAGCGCAGGCACCCGGAGCGCGAACAACCCGGACAACGTTCGACGCTGGTGCATGGCATGGCTCCCCGTGAAAGAACAGCCTACCGGATGCGCGGACCCATGGGCAGACCCACCGCGCTGGCTGAATTTGCAACGATCCTGAAAATGGCCAAGCCAGTGGAACCCTGGTGCGGTTACCTTCATGAGCCTATTATGCGGTTTTATCGCCCGCTGCGCCGCTGTTCCCGCTGGGACCGTACCAGGCCCTGGCGCAGCCGAGGCTGATGGCGGACCGCAACCAACTTGTGGTTACCCAGCTGGACGAGGACTCCTAAAAAAACGATGCTGAAGCCGAGTTCCGGTTAGAATCCCCAATCAACCGGAGGAACCTGTGAAGATCGCCATCCCGATGGAGGTCCGGCCCGACGAACGCCGCGTGGCCCTGGACCCGGAGTCCTGCAGGAAGCTGATCCAGATGGGAGCCGAAGTCACCATGGAACCGGGAGCCGGGGCGGGCGCCTTCCTCCCCGACGCGGCCTACCGGGAGGCGGGGGTCGGCCTGGAGGCGGATCCGGCGCGGCTGCTGGGCGAGGCGGATTTCGTGGTCAAGGTCAACGCCCCGGCGGCCCGCCCCGGCGGCCGCCACGAAGCGGACCTGATGCGGCCCGGCGCCATGCTGCTGGCCTCCCTGTTCCCGACCCGCAACCTCGAGGCCGTCATCCGGCTGGCCGGGCGCGGCATCACGGCCTTCTCCACCGACTGCATCCCGCGCACCACCCGGGCCCAGGCCATGGACACCCTGTCCAGCCAGGCCAGCATCGTCGGCTACAAGGGCGTGCTGCTGGGCGCCGTGGCCCTGCCCAGGTACTTTCCCATGCTCATGACCGCCGCCGGCACCACCCTGCAGGCCAAGGTGTTCGTCATCGGCTGCGGGGTGGCGGGGCTGCAGGCCATCGCCACCGCCAAGCGGCTCGGCGCCGCGGTCAGCGCCACCGACGTGCGCCCCGAGGTCAAGGAGCAGATCGAATCGGTGGGCGGCAAGTACATCGGCATCGAACTGGCGCGGAGCGCCCAGGCCGGCGGCGGCTATGCCGCCGAACTTTCGGCCGAGGACCAGGCGCGCCAGGCGCGCATGCTGGCCGAGCACTGCGTCCAGGTGGACATGGTGGTCACCACCGCGCTGATCGGCGGCGTGCTGGCCCCCAGGCTGCTCGACGAAGCGATCGTGCGTTCCATGAAGCCCGGTTCGGTGATCGTCGATCTCGGCGCCGACGGCGGCGGCAACTGCGCGCTGTCGCAGCTGGGCGGCACCGTGACGGTGGCCGGGGTGACCGTGCTCGCCCCGCTGAACCTGCCGGCGACCCTGCCGTACCACGCCAGCATGCTGTTCTCCCGGAACCTGCTGAACTTCATCACCGCCTTCTGGAACAAGCCCGAGGCGCGCTTCAACCTCGACTGGAACGACGACCTGCTGAAGGGCTGCTGCGTGACCCGCGACGGCCAGGTGGTGCACGCCGCGACCCTCAAAGCCATCGAGAAAGGAGCCCAGTCGTGAACCTCCTCACCGGATTGACGCTCGCCATCGCCCAGGGGGCCGAGGCCCACGGCGGCGGCCACGGCACGCTGGACTTCATGGGCGCCCTGTTCGTGTTCATGCTGGCCACCTTCATCGGCCTCATGGCGATCCAGCGGGTGTCCCGGCTGCTGCACACCCCCCTCATGAGCCTGACCAACGCCATCTCGGCCATCGCCGTGGTGGGCGCCATCATCGTCGCGACGGGCAAGGACGCGCCGGTCACCGTCACCGCCCTCGGCCTGGTGGCGATCTTCTGCTCCACCACCAACATCGTCAGCGGCTTCCTGATCACCGACCGCATGCTCAAGATGTTCAAGAAGCGCGAAGGGGCGCGCAAATGAGCGCCGAGAACCTGGTCCAGCTGCTCTACCTGGTCGCCACCGGCCTGTTCATCATGTCGCTGCGCTGGATGAGCGCCCCGGAGACCGCCCGCAAGGGCGTGTTCTCCGGCGTGGCGGCGATGCTCATGGCCGTGGCCGGCACCCTGGCCGGCGTCGCCAGCACCGGCGGCACCCATTACTGGTGGATCCTGGGCGCCTTCATCGCCGGCGCCGCCGTGGGCTATCCCCTGGCCCAGGTGCCGCTCACCGCGGTGCCCCAGCGGACCGCCCTGTCGCACGCCTTCGGCGGCCTGGCCGCTGGCCTGGTGGGCGCCGGCAAGTTCTTCCTCTACTACGGCCAGGACAACGCCGAGGCGCTGGCGCCGTTCATCGTCATCGCCATCGTGCTGGAGATCCTGCTGGGCTTCCTGACCTTCACCGGCTCCCTCATGGCCGCCGGCAAGCTGCAGGAGATCAAGTGGATCCCCCAGCGGCCGGTGACCTATCCGGGCCAGAACGTGATCAACCTGGCGTTGTTCGCCCTGGCCCTGGCCCTGGGCGTGGCGCTGGTGCTGAATCCCCTGGCGGCCTGGGCCCCGGTTGCCTTCGTGCTGGTCATCCTGCTCGCCCTGGCGTTCGGCGTGCTGCTGATCCTGCCCATCGGCGGCGCCGACATGCCGACCGTGATCTCCATCCTGAACGCCTACGCCGGCCTTTCCGCGGTGGCCATGGGCTTCGTGCTCAACAACAAGCTGCTGATCACCGCCGGCGCCCTGGACGGCAGCTCCGGCCTGATCCTCTCCATCATCATGTGCAAGGCAATGAACCGCTCATTCACCAACGTGCTGTTCGGCGCCTTCGGCCAGACCCAGCATGCCGCCGCCGGGGGCGAGGCCAAGGTCTACAAGGAGGACACCGTGGAAAGCGCCGCCCAGATCATGGCCCAGGCCGGCCTGGTGGTGATCGTGCCCGGCTACGGCATGGCGGTGGCCCAGGCCCAGCACCGGGTGCGCGAGCTCTACGACCAGCTGAAGAAGCGCGGCGTCACCGTGAAGTTCGCCATCCACCCGGTGGCCGGGCGCATGCCCGGGCACATGAACGTGCTGCTGGCCGAGGCGGAGATCCCCTACGACGACCTGGTGGAGATGGACGAGATCAACGGCGACCTGCCCCAGGCCGACGTGGCGCTGATCATCGGCGCCAACGACGTGGTCAACCCCGCCGCCCGGGCCGACAAGACCAGCCCGATCTATGGCATGCCGATCATCGACGCGGACAAGGCCAAGACCGTCTATGCCATCAAGCGCTCCAAGAACCCCGGGTTCGCCGGCATCGAGAACGAACTCTACTACCTGGACAAGACCTTCATGCTGTTCGGCGACGCCAAGGCGGTGGTGGGGGAACTGGCCCGGCAGCTCACCGGGGAGGGCGGGCACTGACCGGGCCGCCGCTCCCCAGGGATACGTCCCGGTTCTGCTTTGGTCTTGTTTCATCTTAAATAAATAATACATTGTAACCAGGAGCACCAATGACGCCCCTGGTTCACCACCCGTTCCTTCCAGCCTGCCTGCGGTATCCCGGCTTGGTCCTGGTGGCGGGGATCTCCGTCCTCCAGGCCCATACCGTGACCATCCTTCCCCGTCAGGCCGTCCTGGGACCTGGCGAAACGTGCCAGTTCCAGGCCAGGCTGGACCCGGTGCCGGGCGATCACCCGCCCGCCTTCATCTGGACACTGGTGGGCCAGGAGCACCAGCCCATCCCGGTGGGAGCCGGCACCGTCAGCGCAACCGGACTCTACCGGGCTCCCGGGGGCGAGCCCGGCCGCCCGGTCACGATCCTGGTCAGGGCCCAGGTGGCCGGCGATCCGGCCCGTTTCGACACGGCGAAGGTGATTCTCGTCCCGGCCGGTAGCGGCGCCTGGGCCATGACCGCGGCGCCGGCAGCCCAGGCCGGGGCCGGCGCTGTCAGCCCCGGCGTCACCCTGGAGACCGTCAAGACCCTGCCGCAGATCGCCCACCTGAAGCCGCGGCCGGGGATGGAGATACCCAACCCTCCCTTCTCCCTGCACGGGTTGGATGAGCGCCGGAAGCCGACGCCGGCCGTGGCCGGACAATGGCGGACCCTGCTCGGCCTGGAGATCGACCCGGCCCTGAAAAAGGAATGGCTGGCAGACCTGACGCATCCCGTGCCGGGTTGCCTTCCCGGCCACCGCTTCGCCATTTTCCATGGGATCGGCATGAGTTCCCAGCGCCGACTGCTGAAAAGCTATTACGAGAACGCCGATGACCTGGGCAGCGAGGATGTCTTCGCCCTTTCGCCCTGGGTGGTCCTGGGTCTGCGCAACGCCATTTCGGCGACCCTCATCGACGTGACCCGGCCAAGGACCTGGTACCCCATCGGGTTCATCCTGGAAGTTCCCCTGGAGTGCATCATTGACGCCAATCCAGCGGATGCCTACCTGCCCATGGAGGCCTTCCCATACGATCAGAAGGCGTTCCGCCAGAGGTTCCTGCATGAGAACCCCCTGAGTCCGGCGCAGGAGGCAGCCTTCAACGAATTCTTCCAGAACTACCTGGCTGCTCATCCCCGCCCCAGGCTGGAAGAACTGGAGCGGCTGCATAAGACCTTCGAGGCGCAGACCGGGATCATCGCCACTCAAGCCTACGGACCCAAAGAACCCATTCGCCCCCCAGCCGATCTGGTGGGTGTCCCACCCTACAATCCCGAACGGTATGGGTTCAATGAGGTGGGCTTCTTCAGCCGGACCACCGATCCGGTGCGATCCGTGCGGATCACCGCCATGGTCATCACCAGTTCCGGGAAGTATCCGACCGGGACCTCGGCGCCGGACGCCAAGCCGGATGGTTTCTACGAAACCCTGGCCAGGGCGATGGCGGAAAGGCTGCACCTTCCGCTGTATGACTTGCGGCGGGTCCACCCTCAAGCAGCGGCCGTGCCCTGATCGGAACACCCAGGGTCCTCCGCGGCATCCAACTAGCGGTCAAGCTGGTGCGTGGCCAGGGTCAGGTTGATGAAGGACTGCGCGGCCGGGTGTTCCAGGCCTTCCCGGAAGCCCAGGGCCACCTCGGACAGCGGCAGGCCGGCGACCTCGCGCACCACGACCCCCGGCAGCCGGTAGTTCTCCACGGACGCCGGGGCGATGGCGATCCCCACGCCAGCGGCGACCATGGACACCAGCGTGTACATGTCGCTGGCGTTGTGGATGGCGGCAGGCACCGCCCCGGCCTCCTTCAGCAGGTTGAGCACCGAGTCGTGGAAGCCGGGCGCGTGCTTGCGCGCATAGGCCACGAACTGGGTGCCGTCCAGGTCGTGCAGGCCCAGGTCGGGCCGGTAGGCCAGCGGATGGGCCGCGTTCAGGAAGACCTTGAAGGGCTCGCGGAACACCGGGATGGTCCGGATCGCGCCGGCCCCCAGGATCGGCACCCGGAAGAAGCCGATATCCAGCATGCGGTGCTCGAGCAGCTCGATCTGCTCGGCGGTGAGCGCGTGGCGCAGTTCCAGCTCGACCTGCGGATGGGTGCGGCTGAACTCGGAAACCAGGGCCGGCACCACGTGCGCCACCGCCGTGGAAATGAAGCCGATGCGCAACCGGCCGAAGTTCCCCGCCGCCGCCAGCCGGGCGTTGTCCACCGCCTGCTCCGCCTGCGCCAGGAGACTCCGGGCCTCCTCCACGAACACCCGCCCGGCCTTGGTCAGGGCTGTCCTCTGACGGTCGCGCTCGAACAGTTTCACCCCGAGCTCTTCCTCCAGCCCGCGGATCTGGATGCTCAGGGCGGGCTGGCTCAAGTGGATCTGCTCCGAGGCCCGGCTGAAGTTCAGCCATTGGGCCACGGCAAGAAACCCGCGCAGCTGGTTGAGTTCCATCTAATTCTCCCAGTGTCCGGCCCGGTGGAGTTCCAGGGCGAGCTCGACGAACAGCCGGCAGGCGGGGCTCTGCGGGGGTTCGCGGCAGCCCAGGGCGATCTCCACCATGGGCAGCGCCGGCAGCCGGCGCGCCACGATGCCGGGAAGCCGGTAGCTCTGGGCGCTGGTGGGCGCCAGCGCGACCCCCAGCCCCGCCGACACCAGCGAGACCAGGGTGTACATCTCGCCGGCCTCCTGGGAGATGATCGGGCTGAACCCGGCGTCGTTGAGGATGCGCAGGATCAGGTCGTGGTAGCCGGGCGCGTGGTTGCGTGAATAGGCCACGAAGGAGGCATGCTTCAGGTCGATCAGCTCGAGAGGCTCCTTCCGGGCCAGCGGGTGGCCTTCGGGAAGCAGCAGCACCAGCGGTTCCCGGTAGATCGGCACGACCCTCAGGCGGTCCTGGTTGGTCACCGGCAGGCGGAAGAAGCCCACGTCCAGGGTGCCGTCGACCAGCATGGCCACCTGGTCGGAGGTCAGCAGGTTCTCCAGGGAGAGCTCGATTTCCGGATGTTCCGCGCGGAAGCGCGAGATCAGCGGTGGCAGGATGTGCGCGGCCGCGGCGGTGGAAATGAAACCGACCCGGACCAGCCCGTCGATGCCCTTGGCGGCCTGCTGGGCGCGCTCGGCCCCCCGTTCCGCGCGCGCCAGCAGCTCGCGCACGGCCTTCTGGAAGACCGCCCCCGCATAGGTCAGGGAGGTCTCCCGCCGGTTGCGCTGCAGCAGCTGGACCCCCATCTCCTCTTCAAGCGCCTTGATCTGCAGGCTCAAGGCCGGCTGGCTCAGGTTCAGCTGCTTGGCGGCTCGCCGGAAGTGCAGGGAATCGGCCACCGCCAAAAAGCTGCGCATCAGACGAAATTCCATGGGCCGCCCCTTGGTTATTTGTCAAACTTATCACAACCTACAAAACTTCCGAATTCCCATTCACCTGGCACCGCCTCATTGTTGGTACATTGCAACCCTTCCATGGCGGGTACCGGTTGCCAGGCGCAAACGGAAGCATGGCAACCCCAGGAAAAGGAGAAAAGAATGAGCCTCGTAACTCTCGATGGAGCGGCCACCCGGAACTGGGCGACCCGGCGCGAAGGTAAAAGGGATCGAATGCGGCAGATCGAGCCTTGGATGACCGGCAAGCTGCTGCCCGCCAACAAGATCGTCCAGGCGCTGGAGGAGCTGCTGGTGCCCGGCGACAAGGTCGTGGTGGAGAGCGTGCAGAAGCAGGCGGATTTCCTGTCCCGCTCGCTGGCCAAGGCGGATCCCCGGAAGCTGCACGATCTGCACATCATCATTTCGGCCATCGCCCGCCCCGACCACCTGGCCATCTTCGAGCAGGGCATCGCCCGCAAGGTGGATTTCAGCTTCGCCGGGCCGCAAAGCCTGCGCGTCGCCCAGATGGTGGAAGACGGCGAGATGGAAGTGGGCGCCATCCACACCTACGTCGAACTGTCGGCGCGGATGTTCGTCGATCTCATCCCCAACGCGGTGCTGGTCTGCGCCGACGCGGCGGACCATGAAGGCAACCTCTACACCGGCGCCAACACCGAAGACACCCCGTGCATCATCGAGGCCGCGGCGTTCCGCGACGGCATCGTCATCGTCCAGGTCAACGAGGTGCTGGACAAGCTGCCCCGCGTCGATATCCCGGCCGGCTGGGTGGATGTCATCGTCCAGTCGGACCGCCCCTTCGCCATGGAGCCGATCCAGACCCGCGACCCGGCCCAGATCAAGGAGCTGCAGATCCTGTCGGCAATGATGGTGATCCGCGGCATCTACGAGCGCCATCAGGTCACCTCGCTCAACCACGGGGTCGGCTTCGATACCGCCGCGGTGGAACTGCTGCTGCCCACCTACGGCGCCCAGCTCGGCCTCAAGGGCAAGATCTGCCGCAACTGGATCCTCAACCCCCAGCCCACCATGATCCCGGCCATCGAAAGCGGCTGGGTGGAAAGCATCCACTCGTTCGGCAACGAGGACGGCATGGGCGCCTACATCGCCGCCCGCCCCGACATCTTCTTCACCGGCCGGGACGGCAGCCTGCGCTCGAACCGGGTGTTCTGCCAGCTGGCCGGCCATTATGCGGTCGACCTGTTCATCGGCTCGACCCTGCAGATCGATCCCGACGGCAATTCCTCCACCGTCACCCGCGGGCGCATCGCCGGGTTCGGCGGCGCCCCCAACCTGGGCAGCGATGCCCACGGCCGGCGCCACAGCTCCCCCGCCTGGCTTTCCGCCATCAACCATGAAACCCCGACCATGCACGGCCACAAGCTGGTGGTGCAGGTGGTGGAAACCTTCAAGGCCGGCGGCGTGCCCATCTTCGTGGAGAAGCTGGACGCGATCCAGGTCGGCAAGGACGCCAACCTGCCCGTGGCGCCGATCATGGTCTACGGCGAGGACGTGACCCACATCGTCACCGAGGAAGGCATCGCCTACCTGTACAAGGCCGACGGCCTGGAAGAGCGCCGCGCCGCCGTCAGGGCGGTCGCCGGGGTCACGGACGTGGGCCTGAAGTCGGACCGCAAGAAGGTCGCCGAACTGCGCAGCAAGGGGATCATCGCCTACCCCGAGGACATCGGCGTGCGCCGGTCGGATGCGACCCGCTCCCTGCTGTCCGCGGGCAGCATGAAGGACCTGGTGACCTGGTCCGGCGGGCTCTACAAGCCGCCCACGCGGTTCAGGAACTGGTAGTGTCCGCCCCCTCCCTCATCCTGGCCGAACCGGGCGCGTCCCCCTTCGCCGAAGCCTCCCTCCCGACCCGGCTGGCCACCTGTGCCGTCAACGCCCTGCTCGAGGAGGCGGAGCTCACCCCGAAGCCGGGCCTGGTCGACCGGCGCGGCTCCGGCGCCCATGCCGACCTCAGCCTCGACCTCATGCGGCGCTCGGCCCGCTCGTTGTTCCCGTGTTTCCACGCCATCGCGGAAACCTCGCTGGGCAGGACCCCGGGCCAGCCCCTGCGCGAGCAGCTGGCGGCCATCGGCCGGGACGGCGAACGCGCCATGTTCGCTGCAACCTGCGGCAGCAACAGCCACAAGGGCGCCATCTGGGCCCTCGGCCTGCTGGTCGCGGGCTGCGTCCTGGGCCCCGGCGGCGAAGCGCCCCAGGCCATCGCCGCCAGGGCGGCAGGCCTGGCCCGCCATCCGGATTCCCACATCCCGCAGGTGGCCGCGCACGGCACCCGGGTGCGCCAGAAGTACGGCGTGCACGGCGCCACCGGCGAAGCCCAGTCGGGCTTCCCGCACGTGATCGGCCTGGGCCTGCCGGCCCTGGCCCGGGCGCGCGCCCTGGGCGTGCCGGAACCCGCGGCCAGGCTCGACGCCCTCCTGGCCATCATGGCGGAACTGGACGACACCTGCCTGCTGCATCGCGGCGGCCTTGCCGCGCTGCACGCCGCCAAGCGCGGCGCCCGCCAGGCGCTCAAGGCGGGGGGCGCTTCCGTGCCGTCCGGAATGCGCCTGCTCCTGCGGCTGGACACGGAGTTGCTGCACCTGAACGCTTCGCCCGGCGGCAGCGCCGATCTCCTGGCCGCCACCTTGTTCCTCGATTCAACCGTTAACTTGTCGGTTCAACCACCCCAATTTCAACACTATGGAGATGCAGAGCCATGGAAAAACTGAGCTTTGACTATTCCGCCTCCGGAAAGAAACCCAAGCGCTGTCACGTCGGCGTGGTCGGTTCCGGTGACCTGGAGATCCTGCTGGAGCCTTCGCAGGACGCGCAGTCCCACGTCACCATCCTGACCAGCGTCACCGGCTTCGCGAACACCTGGAAGGCCGTCCTGGACCGCTTCTTCGAGGGCTATGACGAGGCCGCCAGCATCGAGATCCACGACTCCGGGGCCACGCCGGGCACCGTCACGCTCCGCCTGCAGCAGGCGGTGGAAGGGAGCAGGGCATGACCGCATCCGCTGACTACCAACTCTCCCCGGAAGTGCTCCGCCTGAGCAACCGGCGCAGCTACATCGAACTGAACGCCCGGGCCCGCGCCACCCAGCTGCTCGACCCCGGCACCTTCCACGAACTGCTCGGCCCCTTCGACCGGGTCGAATCGCCCTGGCTGCCCCTGCAGGGCATCGTGCCGCAATCCGACGACGGCTGCGTGGTGGCCAAGGGCCTCATCGACGGCCAGCCGGCGGTGGTCATCGCCATGGAAGGGAAATTCCAGGGCGGCAGCATCGGCGAGGTGTGCGGCATGAAGATGGCCATGGCCTTCGCCTTGGCCCGCCAGGACAACGAGAAGGGCATCCCGACCCGGGCCGTGCTGTCCCTGGAAAGCGGCGGGGTCCGCCTGCAGGAAGCCAACATCGGCGAACTGGTGATCGCCGAGATCTACGCCGAACTGGTGGCGCTGCGCAAGCACATCCCGGTCATCGTGGTGATCGCCGGCTCCACCGGCTGCTTCGGCGGCATGTCCCTGGCGGCCGGCCTCTCCAGCTATGTGGTGATGACCCGCCAGGCCCGGCTCAGCATGAACGGCCCCGAAGTGATCGAACTGGAAGCCGGCGTGGAAGAGCTGGACGCCAGCGACAAGCCCTTCATCTGGGGCTACTGCGGCGGGGCCCAGCGCTTTGCCGCCGGCGCCGCGGATGTCCTGGTGGAGGACGACGCCGAGGAGATCACCAATGCCGTCAAGGAGCTGTTCCGCAAGGGCCAGCCGGCCCAGCTGCGCAGCGCCAAGTACGAGCGTTACATCGAATTCCTGTCCGGCCTGGACACCACCCGGCAATGGACGGCCGAAGAGATCCGCAATGCGTGGAAGGAAGGTGCGAAATGAGTGCAATCGTGACAAGCCGCGGTCGCAAATGGTTCGAGGCGCTCTCCGGCAGTGACGGCAAGCCCGCGGCGGGCCCGGGCTCCCTGCTGATCGCCGACGCCAAGCTGGGCAATGAGAAAGTGGCCTATATCGCCCTCGCCCCGGACCCCCAGAGCCGGTTCCCCCGGGCCCGGGTCGCCGAGGTCGGGGTGGAGGAGGGCTGGTACGGCACCCGGGCCCTGCACCAGGTGATCGAGGCGGACAGGAACGGGGTCAAGCGCCCCATCATCACCGTGGTGGATTCCAAGAACCAGGCCTATGGCCGGCGTGAAGAGATGGTGGGCATCCACCTCGCTGGAGCCGCCATCATCGCCGCCTACGCCGAGGCGCGGATGGCCGGCCACCCGGTCATCGCGCTCATCGTCGGCCGGGCGGTGTCCGGTTCCTTCCTGGCGCTGTGCGGCCAGGCCAACGAGATGATCGCCTTCGACGATCCCGAAGTGCTGATCCACGCCATGTACAAGGACGCGGCCGCGCGGATCACCCGCCGCACCGTGGCGGAGCTGGACAAGCTCAGCGAAAAGATCGTGCCGATGGCCTACGACATCAAGTCGTTCAACAAGCTGGGCGGGCTCTACAAGCTGATCGAGGTCGCCACGCCCGACCAGCCGTCCGAAGCCACCACCGCCCAGGTCAAGGCGGTCCTGGTCGAGGCCATCGCCAACGCCCGCAACACCCCGCGCGATCTGTACAAGCGCCTCGAATCGGCCGGCGCGCGCAACTACCGCCAGGCCTCCATCGAGGTGCGCCGGCGGATGACCGAACAGTGGGCCGCCCTCTGAGCCCAGGCCAAAGCCCCCATGACCCAGCCAACCCCCAGCGCCATCCTTCCCTTGAGCTTGCCGTGGCCCCACGACCTGCTCTGGGTGACCAGCGCCGACGCCTTGTCCAGTGACCAGCCCCTGCCCCCCTGGGTGGCAGGGGCCATGGCCCGGGCGGCGGTGGTGGTGGTGCGCCGGGCAAGGCCCGCGGGCGGCCGGATCCCGGTGGGCGTGCGCGGAATGTCGCGCTCGGAGCGCTTCCCGGCGGCGGTCGCGCCCGATGGCGTGCGCCGGCAGGTGCGTCCGGAGGAACTCCTGGCGCGCCAGGACTGGCGTGCCACGGAACGGGGCGGAACCCTGGCCCCCCTGCGCGCCCTGGACCGGCTGGCCCAGGCCTGGACCGGCCTGGAATGGCCCTGGGGGCCGACCGGCAGCGCGGGCTTCGAACTGGCCACCGCGCTGCCGGCCCTGACGCCCGAAAGCGATCTGGACCTGGTGATCCGCGCCCGGGAGCCCCTGTCGAAGCGCGCGGCGCGTGCCCTGCTGGAGGCGGTCCGCCGGCAGGAATGTGCCGTCGACGTGCAGATCGAGACGCCGCTGGGGTCGGTGGCGCTGCGCGAGGTGGCGGCACCCTCGGGCCCCCGGATGCTGCTGAAGACCTGCGACGGCCCAAGGCTGGTCATGGATCCGTGGGACCATGAAGAAGGAGCAAACCAATGACGATCGCCTATCTGTTCCCGGGCCAGGGCTCCCAGCGCCCCGGCATGCTGCACGCCCTGCCGGACCACCCCGAGGCCCGGGCCACCCTGCAGGAGGCCAGCGACATCCTGCACCAGGATGCCTATGGTCTCGACGAAGCGCAGGTCCTGGAATCCACCATCGCCACCCAGATCGCCGTCTACATCGCCGGGGTGGCGGCGGCCCGCGCCCTGATCGCCGAAAGCGTCGAACCCGATGCCGTGGCGGGCCTCTCCGTGGGCGCCTTCACCGCGGCCACGGTCAGCGGCGCGCTCGCTTTCAAGGACGGCCTGCCGCTGGTGCGCAAGCGCGCCGAACTCACCGCGGAATGCTTCCCCAGCGGCTATGGGCTGGCCGCCATCGTCGGGCTGGACGAGCAGCAGGTCCTGCGGCTGGTGGCCGAATGCAGCACCCCGGAACAGCCGGTCTTCGTCGGCAACATCAATGCGCCGCGGCAGATCGTGGTGGCCGGTTCCCTCGAAGGCATGGACCGGGTGCTGGCGCTGGCGCGGCCGCTGGGCGCCACGAAAGCCGAGCGCCTGGCGGTCAGGATCCCTTCGCACTGCCCCTTGTTCGAAGGGGTGGCCCAGCAGTTGATCGAAGCCATGAAGGATCTGCCGCAGCAGCGGCCGCGCGCCCAGTACGTGACCAACCGGCGCGCCCGCCCGACCCGGGTGTTCGACCGGATACGGGAGGACATCGCCACCAACATCGCCCATTCCGTGCGCTGGTACGACTCGACCCAGGTCCTGGTCGAAATGGGCACCACGCTGTTCGTGGAGCTGCATCCCGGCCACGTCCTCACCGGGCTGGCCACGGAGGCCTTCCCGCAGGTGAAGTCGGTCGCCTTCGCGGAAAATCCCATGGCCACGGTGCTCAAGCTGGTGCGCGGCCGGCAGGATGGCCCGAATGTGTAGTTGAAGACCTTATAAGCATTTCCCCAGAACCATCACGAGGCCGTTCTCGTGAGGTTAATGATTGCCCTTAGTCTTTTTCGTGAGGCACAGCATGGCTTTGCTTTCATCCCTCAGTGGCGTTTTCAGTTGTATGATCATGATCATACTTGGCTATTATTTAAGTAAAAAAAGATGGTTCGACGCCGATACGTCAAAACTGTTTTCACGAATGGCCATGTTCATCTCGATTCCACTCTACATGTTGTGGAACATGATGAAATCCTATACCAAGGCCGATCTGCTGCAGCTCGGCTTCGTCGTCGCGGTCCCCGCCGTGGTTCAGCTCATCTGCTGGGTCATCGGCATCGGCTCCTCGCACCTGCTGGGCATTCCGCGCCAGCGCCGGGGCGCCTACCAGGCGATGACCTTCGTCTCCAATTCGGCGTTCATCGGATTCCCGGTGGTCATGGCGCTGTTCGGTGACAAGGCCCTGCCGCTCGCCCTCATGTTCTACCTGGTCCAGTCGCTCCTGTTCTGGACCATCGGCGCCTACGGCATCGCCCGGGACGGCCAGATGATGTTCGAGCTGGACGCGAGCAACATCGGCAAGACCTTCGAACAGCCTTCGATCTTCAGCCTGCAGACCGTCAAGAACATCCTGTCGTTCCCGCTGATCGCCGCCATCCTGGCGGTGGTCTTGATCCTGTGGAAGGTGAAGCTTCCGGTGTTCCTCATGAGCACCAGCCAGTACCTGGGCAGCATGACCACGCCGCTGACCATGCTGTTCATCGGCATCGTCATCTACCTGGTGGATTTGAAGAGCATCCGCTTCAGCAAGGACATGTTCGGCATCCTGGCTTCGCGCTTCCTGATCGCACCGGTCATCGTCCTGGCCGTGATCCACTTCATCCCCATTCCCCAGATGGCCAAGAACGTCTTCTTCATCCAGGCCTCCATGCCGGTCATGACCCAGACCTCGGTGGCCGCCAAGGCCTTCAAGGCCGACTCCAACTACGTCGCGGTCATGACCGCGGTGACCACCATGTGCGCCCTGATCACCATTCCGATCTACTTCATCCTGCTCACCAGGGGAATCGTCTAGCAGCCTATCTAGGGTTTTCGGCCCCTCCGGGTGCCCAGGGTGGCCAGCTGCATGAACATGCTCGCCGCCTGGGCCGGAGGGACCGGCCGGCTGAACAGGTAGCCCTGACCGTACTCGCAGCCCAGATCCTGCAGACAGGCCAATTGTTCGACATGCTCGATGCCCTCGGCGATGACCTCGAGCCGCAGGGTGTGGGCGAGGCCGATGATGGCCTTGGCGATGGCCAGATCGTTGGGGTTGGTGATGAGGTTTTTGACGAAAGACTTATCAATTTTCAGGGTGTGGATGGGGAACTGCTGGAGCGAGGCAAGGGAGCTGTAGCCGGTGCCGAAGTCGTCGATGGACAGCCGGATCCCCATGGCGGCGAGGCTGTGCATGGTGCCGATGGCCAGGGCGATGTCGTCCATGACCACGCTTTCGGTGAGTTCCAGTTCCAGTTGCACCGGCGGGAAGCCGGTCTTGGCCAGGACCCGCGAGACCATCCCCACCAGGTCGCCCTGCCAGAACTGCCGGCCGGAGACGTTCACCGCCATGCGCACGGGCCGGACGAACGCCTCCATCCATTCCCGGCCTTGCCGGCAGGCGGTCTCCAGCACCCATTCGCCCAGCGGCAGGATCAACCCGGTCTGTTCGGCCAGGGGGATGAAATCGGCCGGCGCCACCAGGCCCAGTTCCGGGTGCCGCCAGCGCACCAGCGCCTCGAAACCCAGCAGCTCCCGGGTGCGCAGATCGGTCTGGGGCTGGAACTCGACGACGAAGTCCTCGTTCTGGAGCGACTTGCGCAGCGTGCTTTCCAGCACCAGGAGGCTCTGGGTGCGCGCGTTCATTTCCGGCCGGTAGAAATGGTGGGCGTTGCCGCCCCGCTTCTTGCTGTAGTACATGGCCGAATCGGCGGCCTTGAGCAGATCATCCACCGTGTCGCCATCGCCGGGGAAGAGGCTGATGCCGATGCTGGCGGTGAGGCTGAGCGGCACCCCGTTCTGGTGGATGTCCTGGGCCAGGGCATTGCGGATGCGGTCGACGACCCATTGGATATGCTTGGGGTGCTCGATCCCGTCGAGCAGGACGATGAACTCGTCGCCGCCCAGCCGCGCCAGGGTGTCGCACTCCCGGATGCATTTGCGCAGGCGGTTGGCGATCTCCTGGAGCACCCGGTCGCCGGTGCCGTGCCCCAGGGAATCGTTGATATTCTTGAACCGGTCCAGGTCCAGGAACAGGATCGCCCCCTGATGGTTGCCGCCCAGGCAGCGGACCAGCGAATGGAGCATCCGTTCCTGCAGCAGGGAGCGGTTCGGCAGTTTGGTGAGGTGGTCATAGAAGGCCAGGAAGCGGATCTCCTCCTTGGCCCGCTTCGCCTCCGTGATATCCCGCAGGTAGGCCGAAAAGCCTTCGGCGATCGGGAACACCCGGACCTCGTGCCAGGCTTCCCGGCCGGGCGATTGGTATTCGAAGATGCGCGGTTCCTGGGACTGCATGGCTTCCTGGTAGGCCTGGCGGGCGGAGGAATCCTCGGGCAGCAGGCTCAGCAGGGAGCAGCTGAGCAGGCTTTCCCGGTCCAGACCGAAATGGGTTTCGGCCTTGCGGTTGAGGTGGGTGAAGCGCCAATCCCGGTCCACCGCGAAAAAAGCGTCGCGCAGGCTCTCCAGGACGTTCTCGGTCTGGGCCTTGGCGTCCATCAGCTTGTGCTCGAGCAGGTTGACCAGCAGGCACTTGTCGATGGCCCCGTAGACCCGGTCGGGGGTCAGCGGCTTGAGGATGTAGTCGTTCACGCCGATCTCGATGGCCGCCAGCAGCAGTTCCGCCGAACCGTACGAGGTGATGACGATGATCTTGGTGGCGGGAGCCCACACCTTGATCTCCCGGACCATGCTGATGCCGTCCAGGATCGGCATCTTGATGTCGGTGACCACCAGGCTGGGCCGGTGCCGCAGGAACAGTTCCAGGCCCTCCTGGCCGTCCTTGGCCACCAGCACGTGGTCGAACCGGCGTTCCAGGAGCTTGACCAGGACCGCCCGGGTGGGACCGTCGTCTTCCACGCAAAGCACCGGATTGGCGCGTCCTTCAGTCATATCTGGCGACACGAAACGCCTCCTGCTGGCATGAGACCAAAGAGATCGGTGTTTCTCTGGTTTCCAATAAAGCGTGCAGTGTTGAGTTTTCTACCAAACGTGAAAATTGAACGTCCGAGCGAATTATAATTAACTAATTAAACCTGGCAACCACGATATTTTTACGAAGTCATCGCCCCAGCCGCGACATGAAAAGAGCCCGCCCATCCGGGCAGGCTCTTGCATGGCCGGGCGTTTCCTAGCGTTCGACGCTGCCCATCACTTTCGCCGTGTAGCGCTCCCCGGCCACCTGCCCGGCCAGGGCCTCCAGCTGCGCCAGGTCTTCCGCGGTGAGGCGCAGTTCCAGGGCGTCCAGGTTCTGGTCCAGGGTGGTGCGGCGCCGGGTGCCGGGGATGGGGACCACGTCCTGGCCCTGGGCCAGCACCCAGGCCAGGGCCACCTGGGCGGGGGTGGCCCGGTGGCGGTCGGCGACCGCCTGGATCACGTCCAGGATCCTGGCGTTGGCCGCCGCGTTGGCATCCTGGAAGCGCGGCACGTTCTGGCGGAAATCGCTGGCCGGCAGTTCCGCGGCGTTCTTGAAGGCGCCGGCGAGGAAGCCGCGGCCCAGGGGGCTGAAGGGGACGAAGCCGATGCCCAGCTCGCGCAGGGTCGGCAGGATGTCCGCCTCGACGCCGCGCTCGAACACGGAGTACTCGCTCTGCAGGGCCGCGATCGGGTGCACCCGCTGGGCCCGCTTCAAGGTCTCGGAACCCACTTCGGACAACCCCAGGAAGCGCACCTTGCCCGCGGTCACCAGGTCCTTCATGCCGCCCACCGAATCCTCGATGGGCACGCTGGGGTCCTTGCGATGCAGGTAGTAGAGATCGATCACCTCGATGTTGAGCCGCTTGAGCGACTGCTCGGCGACCCGCCTGGCGTTCTCCGGGCTGCCGTTGAGCCCCCCGTGCAGGCCGAACTTGGTGGCGAGCACCACCTGCTCGCGCCGGCCCCGGATGGCCTTGCCCACCAGCACTTCGTTGGTGAAGGGACCATAGACTTCGGCCGTATCCAGCAGGGTGAGCCCCCGGTCCAGGGCCCGGTGGATGGTGGCGATGCTTTCGGCCTCGTCGATGTCCTCGGGGCGCACGTAGCCGTGGGTCATGCCCATGCAGCCCAGCCCCATGGCGCCCACTTCCAGACCGCCGCTCCCCAGTTTGCGCATCTCCATGGCGTGCTCCTAGACATCCCTTCCGGAAGTATAGCCCAAGCCCGCATCCGGCCTGGGCCACGGCCATCAGAATGGTCGGCGGGCTTCCATTGTGATGGATTCGCCGCCCCGGGAAGGCCGTCCAGAATTGAAGGCCTTCGGCTTGGCGCATGGCATGGAGCTTGCACTGAGCGCCGCAAGGTGCGCCGGCCCAAGAATTAACAGCGCATCCCAATCCCAATGCAGGAGGCCCCCGCCATGGAAACCAAAGTCCTGAATGCCCGAACCCGCATCGAGCGGCGGTCGGAGCCGCCGGTCTACCGGCAGCAGGTCACCAAGGCCCTGAATCCCGCCACCTTCGAACTGATCGGCACCGTGCCCATCACCACCGATGGGCAGATCCCGGGCATCGTGGCCCGGGCCCGCCGGGCCGCGGGCGTCTGGGGCGCGGCGTCGTTCCAGGACCGGGCGCGGGTGCTCGGGCAGTTGCGCGACCTGATCGCGGCGCGCGCGGACGAGCTGGCCGAGGTCGTTTCCTGCGGCATGGGCAAGCCCCTGGTGGAGGCGCTGTCGTTCGACGTGGCCATGGTGGTCGAGCACCTGGAGGACTCCATCGCCCGCGCCGGCGAATACCTGGCCGAGCAGCCGGTGGCGATGCCGGCCGGCGCGGGTCCGCACAAGCGCGCCCTGTCCGTTCGGTCCCGCGCGGCGTGGTGGCGGTGATCTCGCCCTGGAACTTCCCGTTCGAGCTGGCCATGACCCCCGCCATCGCCGCCCTGGCGGCCGGCAACGCGGTGGTGCTCAAGCCCACGTCGGCGGTGCCGATGGTGGGGGAAGCCATCGAGCGGCTGTTCAACGACGCCTTCAAGGACTGGCCGGGCCTGGCCCAGGTGGTGCATGGCCCGGGCAAGCTGGGAACGGTGCTGGCCACCGCGGACGGCGTGGATTTCGTCGTCTTCACCGGTTCCACCGCCGTGGGCAGGAAGCTGCAGGGCGAGCTGGCGCCCCTGCTCCGTCCCGCCTTGCTCGAGCTGGGCGGCTGCGATCCGATGATCGTCTGCGAGGACGCCAACGTGGAGCGCGCCGCCAACGCCGCGGTGTTCGGCCGGTTCTGCAACAACGGCCAGGCCTGCGCGGCGGTGAAGCGGGTCTACGTGCACGCGGCGGTGGCCCGGAACTTCATCGAACGGGTCGTGACGCGCACCCGGGCGCTCAAGCTGGGGCCCTACACCGACCCCGTCGCGGACCTGGGGCCGCTGGCCAACGACCGGGGCATCGGCAACCTCCGGACCCTGCTGCACGACGCCCTGGACAAGGGCGCCAAGCTGGAGACCGGCGGCTTCCCGGCCATCCAGGCGGGCTTCTACTGGCCGCCCACGGTGCTGTCCAACGTGGATCACTCCATGCGCATCATGAAGGAGGAGGCGTTCGGCCCGATCCTGCCGATCCAGATCGTGATGGATGACGAAGAGGCGATCGAGTTGGCCAATGACAACGAGTTCGGCCTGGACGCCTACGTGTTCTCCGGCGATCTGGCCCGGGCCAACCAGATTGCCGACCGGCTTCAGGCCGGCTCGGTGGACATCAACGAGGTCATCGTCAACTACGTCATCCGCGATCTGCCGTTCGGCGGCATCAAGCAGTCCGGCATCAACCGCTACCATGGCCCAACCGGCCTGCGCCTGTTCACGGAAGCCAAGAGCATGGTGATCGACGACGGCCTGGGCGACACCGAGCCGGGCTGGTTTCCCTACACCGAAGCCAAGCTGGCGACCGCACGGGAGCGCTTCGCCCGGTGACGCGTCCGCGGCGGCCCGGCCCGGGATGCAGGAATATGCAACCTTGCCGTTCATGCGGCTTGATCCCAGACTGGGAGACCGGCCCACGCCGGGTTCGGGAGGCGCATGGCGCAAAAAGGGGTCCTGGTGATATCGGTGGAACCGGAAAGCCTCGCCTTTGATGGCGGCATCCGGGCGGGGGACACCCTGCTGGAAATCAACGGCGAACCGGTGCTGGATCAATTAAGTTACCAGTTTCTCATCGCCCAGCGGGACCTCACGGACGTGACCTTCCAGCGCCCCGGCGGCGGCCGGGCCAGCGCCACCCTGGAGAACGGCGGCGACGGCATCGGGGTGGACCTGGCCCAGGACGAGGTCAAGGTCTGCAAGCAGAACTGCGTGTTCTGCTTCGTCCTGCAGATGCCCAAGGGCTTCCGGAAGTCCCTCTACCTCAAGGACGAGGACATCCGCCTCTCCTTCCGCTATGGCCATTTCAGCACCCTGTCCTCCAGCGATGACGCCGAACTGGACCGCATGGTGCGCGAACGGCTGTCGCCCATCCATGTGAGCGTGCATGCCACCGATCCGGCGGTGCGGGTGAAGGTGGTGGGCAACCCCAGGGAAGGCGCTATCCTGCGCAAGATCGACCGGCTGCTGCTGGGCGGCGTGGATGTCCACACCCAGGTGGTGCTGGTGCCCGGGCTGAACGACGGCGAGGTCTGGGCCAGGACCGTGCGCGAGCTCTGGGAACGCCGGGCCTTCCAGACCGAAGGCCGCTGGGCCGGCAAGGGCGGCGTGCTCTCGCTCTCCTGCGTGCCGGTGGGGCTGACCCGGCACCGGGACGGCCTGCCGCAGATCCCCGACATCGATCCCGGCTTCGCCCGGGCCTGGGCCGAGCGCTGGATGCCGGAGGTGCGCCGCTGCACCCGGGAGAATGACGGAGAGCCCTGGCTGCTGCTGGCGGACGAGTGGTTCACCCGGGGCCAGCTGGAGGTCCCCGGCCGCGGCTTCTATTCCCAATCCTGGGCCCAGCTGGAGAACGGCGTGGGCCTGGTGCGCAAGTTCCTGGAGCACAGCCGGCGTTTCCTGCACAAGCCCAAGGCCCAGGGCTTTTCCGGCCGCCGGGCGCTGCTGCTGACCGGCTCCAGTTTCGCGCCGGTGCTGAACCGGACCCTGGCCCAGCTGAACCGCGCCTCGGCCAGCCAGCTCCGGGCGGTGGCCGCGCGCAACAACACCTTCGGTGAAACCGTCACCGTGGCCGGCCTGCTCTGCGGCCAGGACCTGGCCTATGCCGCCCACGCCGACCGCCAGGCCCACGGCGGCGATCCGCGCTGGGTGGATGCCGTGGTGGTGCCCAGCGCCAGCCTGCGGGTGCACACCGGCCCCACCGACCAGTACGTGCTGCCGGACCGCGCCGAGGCCAGCCCGGCCACCCAGTTCCTGGACGACATGACCCTGGCGGAGCTGGAGCGTGAGCTGGGCGTGCCGGTCATCCCCAGCGGCGAGAACCTGTCCCAGCTGCTGGACCACCTCCAAGCCAGCGAACGCTACCACACCACAGGCATGAACCTGCCCCAGGGCGCCTACAACCCCTGAGGCAACGCCCCCTAGGAGCCCGTCTACGTATTGATCCGTGTCCCCGATTTTCGTCAGGGTCGTTTTTCTGGTAACCCTCTGACCTTCCGCTCCTGCGTCGCTCCAGGTCATAGCGTTACCAGAAAAACGGAGAA